>Ga0268298_10001004_pt1 | contig 34773 bp, 20 predicted proteins | sample WWTPWeurt_MetaG_FD_194462 | JGI IMG/M metagenome (GOLD analysis project Ga0268298, IMG submission 194462) | Activated sludge microbial communities from WWTP in Nijmegen, Gelderland, Netherland - WWTP Weurt | ecosystem: Engineered > WWTP > Aerobic digester > Activated sludge | place...
GGCCTTCCCGAGGCGCATGTACACGCAATCGCACTTCGACTACGCCGCCGAGGTGATCGCCGACCTCAAGCACCACGCCCGCACCATCCGCGGCGTGCGCATCGCGAAGCAGCCGCCGTTCCTGCGGCACTTCACCTGCGAGTGCGAGTGGGTGTGAGGCCCTCAGGCGGGCGCTGGGAGCTGCAACTCGGCACGCAGCCCGCCCAGCGGCGACGCCTCCAGGCGCAGCGTGGCGCCGTGGCGCTGCGCCACCGACCGCGCGATGGCCAGCCCCAGGCCGCTGCCGTTGGTCTGGCCGGCGCCGCTGCCGCGCACGAAGCGGTCGAACACGCGCTCGCGCTCCTCGGGCGGGATGCCGGGGCCGCTGTCGTCCACCTGCAGCAGCACCTGGCCCACCTCGTGGCGCAGAAGCACCTGCACCTGCCCGCCCTCGGGGGTGTAGCGCAGCGCGTTGTCGACCAGGTTGCGCACCAGCACCGACAGCGCGGCGGCATCGCCGCTCACCTCGAAGCGGGCTTCGGGCGACTCGGCCGGCAGCTCCAGGTGCAGCGCCGTGCCGCGGGCCTGGGCCTGCGGGGCCAGGTCGGCCAGCACCTGGCGCACCACCTCGGCCAGGTCCAGCGGCAGCAGGCGTCCGGCCGCCGCGCCCGGCTCGTTGCGGGCCAGCGTCAGCAGCTGCTCCACCAGGCGCGCGGCGCGGTCCACGCCGGCCACCAGGGCGTCCATGGCCTGTGCACGGGTGGCCTCGTCGTCGGTGCGCCGCACCACCTGGGCCTGCAGCTTCAGCGCCGTCAGCGGCGAGCGCAGCTCGTGCGCAGCATCGGCCACGAAGGCGCGCTGGCGGGCCATGGCCTCGTCGAGCCGCGCCAATAACGCATTAAGTGAGCGCACCATCGGCGCCACCTCGTCGGGCAGGCCGCCGTCGGCCAGCGGCTGCAGCGAGGCCACGTCGCGGCTGCCCACCTCGCGGGCCACCCGTCGCAGCGGCGACAGCGAGGTGGCGATGAGCCAGCCCATCAGCACCGCCAGCAGCGGCGCCGAGGCCGCCAGCGGCAGCACCGCCCGCCAGGCGGCATCGGCGGCCAGCCGCTGGCGGATGCGCACCGGCTGGGCCACCTGGATCACCCGACCCCGCGCAGCCACCCCGAAGGTGCGCCAGCGCTCGCCCTCGACCACCACATCGGCCAGGCCCAGCACCGTGCGCGCCGGCAGGTTGCGGTGCGCCCGCGAGGCATAGACGCTGCGGCCGTCGATGCTCCAGATCTGCACCACGAAGTCCAGCTCCTCGTCGTTGAGGGCCGCCGCATTGCCCGGCGCGATCTCGCCCTGGTCGCGCAGCGACAGGGCCATCTGCCGCAGCTGGTAGTCGAACAGGTTCTCGGCATCCAGCAGCGCGTTGCGGTAGGTGACCCAGGCCACCAGGGCCGCTGCAATGGCCAGTGCGGCCAGCAGCGACAGCAGCAGGCGGGTGCGGATCGAGCGGACGGACATCGCGGGTTTGGGCGGCTCGCGCGTTCAGGCTGCAAACATCTGCGGGCGCAGGCTCGTGCGCCGGGTCGAGCACCGACTCATGTGCCGCCCTTGCGCAGGAAGTAGCCCACGCCGCGCATGCTCTGAATGAACTCGGCGCCCAGCTTCTTGCGCAACTGGTGGATGTACACCGGCACCGCGTTGCTCTCCACCGCATCGCCCCAACCGTAGAGACGATCTTCCAGCTGCGCGCGGGACAGCACCGCGCCGGGCCGCTGCATCAGCGCCTCGAGCACCGCGTACTCGCGCGCCGACAGCAGCACCGGCTGGCCATCGTGCGTCACCTCGCGCGTGGCCGGATCCAGCCGCACGCCGTCGTGCACCAGCGCGGTGTCGGCACGGCCGGCGTGGCGCCGGGCCACCGCACGCATGCGCGCCAGCAGCTCGTCGAGCTCGAACGGCTTGACCAGGTAGTCGTCGGCCCCGGCATCCAGCCCGGTGACGCGGTCGCCCACGGCATCGCGGGCGGTGAGCACGATCACCGGCGTGGCATCGCCCCGGCCGCGCAGCTCGCCCAACAGGGCCAGCCCGGCGGTCGGGCGCGCGGGGTGGCCTGCCGCCTCGGGCAGGCCCAGGTCGAGCAGCACCAGGTCGAAGCGCTCGGTGCCCAGCGCGGCGCGGCCGGCCGTCAGGTCGTACACCCAGTCCACCGCATGGCCCTCGAGCTTGAGGGCCTGGCGCAGGCTCTCGCCGATCATCCGGTCGTCTTCCACCAGCAGCAGTCGCATGGCGCGAGCATAGCGAAGGCGGCCTGCCGAGGATTGGGCCACGATGAGGCACGGTTCGGGATCGGATATCCGGCACCCTGGCGCCGTCGGGGCCGCAGGGCGGCTCCTAGAATCGCCGCTCGCGCAGGGCCCCGGGTTCCGCAGAAGGCCGGAGGCCCTTGCGCAAGGCCCCGACCCGCGGCCGACCCGCCCACCCCCGAGCCCTCACGAGGAGCGCCCCGATGGACACCCGCACCCACCCCGCCCGCACCCGCATCGCCGCCGTGCAGCAGGCCCTGGCCCGCTGCGGCGCGCAGGCGCTGCTGGTGCCCTCGGCCGATCCGCACCTGTCGGAGTACCTGCCCGGCCACTGGCAGGGCCGGCAGTGGCTGTCGGGCTTCACCGGATCGATGGGCACGTTGGTGGTCACGCGCGACGGTGCGGTGCTGTTCGCCGACAGCCGCTACTGGGAGCAGGCCGAGGCCGAGCTGGCCGGCAGCGGCATCGCGCTGGAGCGCATCGCCACCGGCGCCAGCACGGCCCACATCGACTGGCTGGCGGCCCATGTGCGCGGCGGCACGGTGCGCGTGGATGGCGCGGTGCTCGGGCTGGCCATGGCGCAGCAGCTGCGCAAGGCCCTCGAGGCCGTGGGCTCGACGCTCGAGGTGGGCAGCGACCTGCTGGCCGAGGTGTGGACCGATCGCCCGCCGCTGCCCACGGCCCCGGTGGTGGCGCATGCCGCGCCGCAGCGCGTGGGCACGCGGGCAGAGCGCCTGGCGGCGCTGCGCGAGGCCATGGCCGGCAAGGGGGCCACGCACCACTTCGTCTCCAGCCTGGACGACATCGCCTGGATCACCACGCTGCGCGGGGCCGATGTCGACTACAACCCGGTGTTCCTGGCCCACCTGCTGGTGGATGCGGCCGGCGCCACGCTGTTCGTCGGCGCGGGCAAGGTGCCGGCCGGGCTGGTCGCCGAACTGGCCGCCGATGGCGTGCGGGTGGCCGACTATGCGCAGGCGTCGATGGCCCTGGCCGCGCTGCCCGCCGATGCGGTGCTGCTGCTCGATCCGCGCCGCGTGACGCTGGGCCTGCGCGAGCAGGTGGCGCCAGGGGTGCGGGTGGTCGAGGCGATCAACCCCAGCGTGCTGGCCAAGAGCCGCAAGAGCGATGCCGAGGCGGCCTTCATCCATGAGGCCATGGCCGAGGATGGCGCGGCGATGTGCGCCTTCTATGCGCGCTTCGAGGCCGCGCTGGCCCGCGGCGAGCGCATGAGCGAGCTGACCGTGGATGAGTGGATCTCGGCCGAGCGGGCCCGGCGGGCCGGCTTCGTGGGCCTGAGCTTTTCCACCATCGCCGGCTTCAATGCCAACGGCGCGCTGCCGCATTACCGCGCCACGCCCGAGTCCTTTGCCTGGATCGAAGGCAACGGCTTGCTGCTGATCGACTCCGGCGGCCAATACCTGGGCGGCACCACCGACATCACCCGCGTGTGGCCCATCGGCGAGGTGAGCGCGGCCCAGCGGCGCGACTTCACACTGGTGCTCAAGGCGCTGATGAACCTGTCGCGCACGCGCTTTCCGCGCGGCACGCCGGGGCCGATGCTGGATGCCATCGCACGCCAGCCGCTGTGGGCCGAAGGCCTGGATTACGGCCATGGCACCGGCCATGGCGTGGGCTACTTCCTGAACGTGCACGAAGGCCCGCAGACCATCGGCCGCGCGGTGGTCGAGCCGCAGATGGCGATGGAGCCGGGCATGGTCACCTCGATCGAGCCCGGGGTATATCGCCCGGGCCAGTGGGGCGTGCGCCTGGAGAACCTGGTGCGCAACGTGCCGGTGGGCACCCCCGAGAACGATGCCTTCGGCGCGATGCTGGCCTTCGACACGCTGACGCTGTGCCCGATCGACACCCGGTGCATCGAGCGGGCTCTTCTGCGCGAGGACGAGATCGCCTGGCTCAACGCCTATCACGCCACGGTGCGCGAGCGCCTTGCCTCGCGCGTTGCCGGCGACGCGCGGGCCTGGCTCGAGGCCCGCACGCAGGCGCTGTAGACCGGCCCTGCCGCGAGGCCGCCGGCGCCTGGCGGCCGGCGTTTACCCCGAGCGCCCCAGATCGAACGCGGAGACGAGCTGGCCCAGGCGCGCGGCCTCGTCCTTCAGGGCCTCGGCCGACGCAGCGCTCTGCTCCACCAAGGCTGCATTGCGCTGCGTCATCTGGTCCAGCTCGGTCACCGCGCCGTTGACCTGCGCCAGGCCGGCGCTCTGCTCGGTGGCGGTGGCCGAGATCTCGCTGATCACGTCGGTCACGCGGCGCACGCTGTCGACGATCTCGCGCATCGTCGAGCCGGCCTTCTGCACCTGCACCGATCCGGCCTCGACCTTCTCGACGCTGTTGCCGATCAGCTGCTTGATCTCCCGCGCCGCCTCGGCGCTGCGCTGGGCCAGCGAGCGCACCTCGCCGGCCACCACGGCAAACCCCCGCCCCTGCTCGCCGGCACGCGCGGCCTCGACCGCGGCGTTGAGCGCCAGGATGTTGGTCTGGAAGGCGATGCCGTCGATCACGCCGATGATGTCGGCGATCTTCTTCGAGCTGGTGTTGATCTCGTCCATGGTCTGCACCACTTCGTCGACCACGGCACCGCCGCGCTGGGCCACCTCGGCCGCGCTGCTGGCCAGCTGGCTGGCCGCCGACGCCGACTGGGCACTGTGCTGCACCGTGCCGGTCAGGGCCTCCATCGAACTGGCCGTCTGCTGCAGGTTGCTGGCCGTCTGCTCGGTGCGCTGGCTCAGATCGGCATTGCCGGAGGCGATCTCGCGAGAGGCCGAGCCGATCGACTCGGAGGCCTGCTGCACGCTGTGCAGCATGGTGCGCAGCTGGCTCACCATCGCGCCCAAAGCACGCATCAGCTCGCCCACCTCGTCCTTCGCCTGGCTGTCCGGTTGCACGTCGAGGCGACCCGAGGCCACCCGCTGGGCGGCCAGCGAGCCGGCCACCACGTCGGCCGCGATGCGCCGCTGGGTGATCCAGGCAAATGCGACCGAACCCACGGTGGCCAGCGCGCCCAGCGCGATGATCACGTAGGCCAGCCGGTCGGCCTGGGTCTGCACCTTGGCCGTCTCGGCCCGGTTGTGCGCGGACACCTGCTGCTGCAGTTCGGCCAGTCGGCTCGAGATCGCCTTGAACTGCGCATCCGCCCCCTGCATCGCGGCGACGCCGGTGTTGGGATCGACCGTCGACAGGTCGACCGCATCGTCGGCCACTTTCTGGTACTTCTTCAACTGGCCGGCCAATGCGGTCAGCAGCGGCTGGGCGGCATCACCCGAGCCCAATTTGTCGGCCTGGGCCGACAGCGCCGCACCGACCTCACCCACTTCCTTGGCCAGCCGGGCGCGCAGCGCCTTCACTGCGGCATCGTCCATCGAGCCGATCACGCTCATCGCCCGGTACAGGTCGGTGTGCACGGCAGCCAGCCGGCTGCCTTGCCCGGCCAGCAACGACTCTTGAGCCGTCGCCTGGGCATCGGCCAGTTCCATCTGGTCGAGCGATCCGTGGGCCATGCGCAGCGAGGCGGCCAGCATCACCGCCATCACCACGCCGCTGACCACCGGGGCCAGCATCAGTTTCGAACGCAATTTCATCGTGGCCTTTCCTGGCGTACGACTGAATCGCCAATCCTCTGCTCAGGGGTGGAGTGCGGCTGCCCCATGCTCACTTGTAGACGCCGCCACACACGGCGGAGTCCTCGACCTTTTCGCAATACATGCTCTTGGGCTCGATCTTCTTGGTCACCGGGTTGGTGAACTTGTAGTCCTGCCAGAAGGTGCCCTTGGACTGCGCCAGGTCCACCCGCTCCTTGACGAAGGCCTTGCCGTCGACATCCTTGAGCTCGATGAGGTTCTTGCCGATCATCTTCTCGTTGGCGCCATGGGCCCGCACCACGCCGTCGAGTCCATAGACCACCAGGTACAGGTCGCGGTCGACGAACTGGCCCTGCTTGTTGCTGATCTCGGCATAGCCCTTGTCCTTGCCGTTGGCCTTGATGAAGGCCACCCCCTTCTTGACCATGGCGGTGGCCTCGGCCTGGGTGGCGTTTCCGGCCCACGCGAACGAGGCGGGAAGCGCAAGCGTGAGAAGCGTGGCGATGACGCGTGCAATCGGGCGGTGTGGGTACACGGCGGGTCTCCTGGTCAATCGAACATGGGTGGATGCGGGGCTTCGCAAAACCCTCCATCGGCCGTACCACTCACCGACCCGGGAACCTCTCAGCCAATTCGCACCCCACGAAGTGGCAATCTTTGCAGCGGCCTCGCATCCGAGCCCCCGGAAAAGCAGCCGGAAGCCGGCCCAGATCGCCATGGCCCCACCGCCCCGGACGCTTCACGTCAAGCGGTGCCGGGTTCTTCGGCGCCAGCCGATGGCCCTGGCGTGAACCGCCCGGTCGACGCGACCCGATAAGCTCGCCACCATGACCCACCATCCGGATGCTCACGGCCCCATGGCCCTCGGCCTCGACGTCGGCGGCACCAAGATTGAGGCGGTGCTGCTCGACGTCGCCGGCCGCGAACGCTGGCGCGAACGGGTGGGCTCGCATCCCGACGACTATCCGGCGATGCTGGGCGCCATCGGCGGCCTGGTGCAGCGGGCGCGCGCGCAGGCGGCGGCGCAGGGCGGGCCGGCGCCGACCATCGGCCTGGGCACGCCGGGCAGCGCCACCACGGATGGCCGCCTGAAGAACGCCAACTCGGCATGCCTGAACGGTCGCCCGCTGCAGCGCGACCTCGAGACCCTGCTGGCGCAGCCGGTGCGCCTGGCCAACGATGCCAACTGCCTGGCGCTGTCGGAGGCCATCGACGGCGCCGGGGCCGGGGCGCCGGTGGTCTTCGCGGTGATCCTGGGCACCGGCGTGGGCGGCGGCATCGCGGTGCATGGCCGCGTGCTCACGGGTCCCAACCGCCTGGCCGGCGAATGGGGCCACAACCCGATGCCGTGGCGGCCCGCCGACGAGCCGATGCCCGCCTGCTGGTGCGGACAGCACGACTGCATCGAGACCCTGCTGTCGGGCCCGGGCCTGTCGGCCGACCACGCCCGCCATGGCGGCCCGGCCCAGCCGGCCGCGGCCATCGCCGAGGCCGCTGCGGGCGGCGATGCGGCTGCCCTCGCCACCCTGGGGCGCTGGCACGAGCGGCTGGCGCGCGCGCTGGCGCAGGTGATCAACCTGCTCGACCCGGACGTGATCGTGCTGGCCGGCGGGCTCTCGTGCATCGCGAGCACCTATGACACGGTGCCCGGACTGTGGGATCGGTGGGTGTTCTCGGGCGGGCTGAAGGATCCGGTGCGCACCGCGCTGCGCCCGGCGCGGCATGGCGACGCCTCGGGCGTGCGCGGCGCCGCCTGGCTGTGGCGCGACGATCTGGTGCGGTAGTCGATCATGGGCAGGCAGCCGTCGGCCGGCCACCTGCCGTCGACGCCCCCACCTGGCAAGCCTCCCGGCGCCCCACCCGGCGCCCCGTCCGGCGCTACATCTGCCGGAACAGGTGCAGGTAGCTGCGGCTGACGGGCAACGTCTCGGTGCGGTCCTTCAGGTGCACGTCGGCCGTCTCGTTGGGGCCGCGGGTCACCTGGGTGATGTGGTGCAGGTTGACGATCACCGACCGGTGCACCTGGACGAACGAGCCCGGGTCGAGCTCGTCGATGAGCTCGCGGATCGGCTTGCGGATCAGCGCCTCGCCGCCGCTCCAGGCCACCAGCGTGTACTTCTCGTCCGAGCGGAGGTAGGCCACTTCGTGCACCGGGATCAGGCGCAGGCTGGGCCCGACGGAGGCCTTGATCCACTGCAGCCAGGGCTGGCCGCGGCCCTGCTGGCGCAGCTGCGCCGCCAGCCGGTCCAGCGCCTGCTCGATCACCGTGTCGGCCCCGTCGGTCGCTGGGGCGCCCACGGCCTGCCCCGCCTGTCGCCAGGCGCCGTAGGACGCCAGGCGTTCGCGCACGCGGGCCACCGTGGCCTCGAGGCGCGGGGCGTCGAAGGGCTTGATCAGGTAGTCGATCGCGCCCTGCTCGAAGGCCTGCACCGCATATTGCTCGAACGCGGTGACGAACACGATCAGGGCCCGGCCGGCGATGGCCCGCCCGGCCTCGACGCCGTTCATCCCTGGCATGTGCACATCCAGGAACACCACCTGCGGCTGTTCGCGCTCGAACAGCTCCACCGCCTCGCGGCCGTTGCGCGCCTGTGCCACCACCGCCAACTCGGGCCACAGCCGTGCCAGGTGGGTCTGCAGATGCTCGCGCAGCAGCGGCTCGTCGTCGGCGATCAGTGCGGTGGGTGAAGCGGTGGTCATGGGAGGGGGGCCTGCCAGGCGGGGGCACGGATCGGCGGTGGGTGAGGGCGTCGGTGCGTCAGGTCGTCGGTGGGTCAACCCGGCAGCACGATCTCGGCCCGCACGCCGTGCGGCCCGCACTCGCTGAACTCCAGCGTGGCCGCGTCGGCATACAGGCCGTGCAGCCGTTCTCGAAGGTTGACCAGGCCGGTGCCGGGCCGTGCCTGCGGCGACATGCCCACGCCGCTGTCCTGCACCCACAGCCGCATGCGGCCATCGGGCGTCTCGTGGCCGCCCACCTCGATGCCGCCGCCCTGCTCGGCCGGATCGATGCCGTGGCGCACCGCGTTCTCGACCAGCGTCAGCAGCGCCATCGACGGAAAGCGCCGGGCCTGCAGCCCGGCCGGCACATCGACGCGGAACTGCAGCCGATCGGGCATGCGCAGGTGCATCAGCTCGAGGTAGGCACGCACCAGGCCCACCTCGTTGGACAACGGCGGCAGCCCGCCGTCGCCCTGCAGGCGCGGCAGCGCCGCGCGCAGGTAGGCGATCAGGCTGCGCAGCACCTCGGGGGCGCGCGGCGAGCCGGTCTCGACCAGCGCCTGCACGTTGGCCAGCGTGTTGAACAGGAAGTGTGGCTCCACCTGCGCGGTGAGCAAGGCCAGCCGCGCATCCAGCGCCTGCCGCGCCTGCCGGCTGCGCTGCAGCTCGAGCTGCAGCTCCAGCGCCCGCGCGGTGGCCTCACGCTCGCGCACCTGCGAGCCCAGCGCCAGGATCAGGCCCACCAGCAGCGCGCTGCCGGAAATCCAGATGAAGCCGGCGATGCGGTAGGGGTTCTCGACGATGGCCTTGAAGTCGCCGCCGGTGGACATCAGGTACACCGCCAGCGTGGCCAGCGGCGCCGCCAGCATCACCGCCAGCACCTGCATCAGCCAGCGCGGCACCCGCTGCTGACGCCACTGGCCCGCCAGCGTGAAGGCCAGCAGCAGCACCAGGGCCACGAACACCGCGCGCCCGAACACCACCGCGAACGGCGGGGTGAAGATCGGGTTGAGCAGTGCGGCCACGGCGGCGGCCAGGCCCACCGACCAGCCGACGCGGGCCAGGCTCAGGGCCCGCAGTGCGCCCCGCCAGCCGCTGGGCGGCGGCACATCGACCGGCTCGTCGGCGCGCGGGGCCGGGCTCGGCAACGAGGGGGGCGGAAAGGTCATGTGCCGCACGATAGCCCGACGGCCCCGCGCCACCAAGCCCCGCCGGGGCCTGGTGCGATGGACGACGGAATGCGGGGGGCGGATCGCCGGCGGGCGTCAGACCCCCGCGCGCTGCATCGTCGCGGCGAGCACCGTGCGCAAGGTCTCGGCCGCATCGGCCAGGTGCCGCCGCGCCTCGGCGCCCAGGTCGCTCCGGCGGGCGGCCTTGTCGATGCGGGCCATCAGCGCGGCCGCACGCTGGCGCACCATGGCGCGCGCATCGCTGCGGCTGTAGGCGCCTGGGCGCAGCACCAGCGCCGCCAGGCGGTTGACGTGGTCGCGCTGCAGCTCGCGGCGCGGCGCCGGGATGTCGCCCTTGCCGGCCAGCTCGCTCCACACCTCGGCCTCGATGCGGTCGTGCAGCTCGGTCAGCGTCAAGGCCTCCGAGGCCTTCGACACCATCGCCTCGCCATCGAGCAGCCGGCTGGCGATGCTCTCGCTCATCAGCTGGGCGAGCACCGTCTGGCGCAGCGCATGCACCGCCTGCGGCAGCGGCGTGTCGATCGGGCCCACCATCTGGCCAGAGAACATCGCCTCGGTGCGCTCGAGGAAGTCGGGCGCCATGCGGCGCTGCAACGCAGGCGTCACCACGAAGGCATCGGCCGCCAACACCTGGCGGGCCAGCAGGTCCAGCGCCGCACGCTGGCGCGCCGGCTCCACCGGCTGCAGCGGCTCGCGGCCGGTGTTCGGGAAGTCGCGCAGCGTGCGAACGCCGCCGATCTGCCGCAGCAGCGCGCCGGCGGCACGGCCGGCATCGCGCAGCGCGTAGCTCAGCACCCGGCGCAGGCCGCTCCAGTCCTGGCCCGGATCCATGGTGCGGGCCTCCTGACGCTTGAACAGGTCCTGCTCGATCTCGAAGCGCTTCTTCGCGAAGGCGATCGGGTCGTTGCCCAGGTCGAACTGCAACGCATCCGGATCGAGGCCGAGGTGCATGTCCTCGTCGGTGCCGTAGGCCAGCTCGGGCTCGCCGCTGCGCGCCGCGATACGGGCCAGCTCGGCCTTCTCGTCGCCCGGCGCGACAGGCTTGTAGGCGTACTCGATGACCCAGTAGTCGTAGGGACCCAGCGTGGTCTGGAAGGGCGACGGGCGGCGCTCGCCGGGCCGTGGCAGGTTGATCGGCGCGTACTCCATCACCGAGCCGGTGAAGGCGTTCTTCTGCGTGAACTCGGGGTCGGCGATCTGCGCCTCGGTGTAGATCCGCGAGCCGCGGAAGTTGTGGCGCAGGCCCAGCGTGTGGCCCACCTCGTGCATGGCCACGTCCTTCAGGTAGGCCTGCACGAACTGCTCGGCCTCGGGGCCGTCAGGATCGAGCTCGCCGCGGGCGGCCAGCACCTCCAGCCCGAAGTCCAGCTGCTCGGCCGCGAAGGCCCCGTGGTCGCAGCGCAGCGGGTCGTGGCCGGCGGCCGCGGCCTGCGCGCCTTCAGCGGCCAGCGCCTCGGGCGTCTGGCCGATCTGCAGCAGCTGCGCCCAGGCCTGCGCGCTGGTGGCCGGAAAGATGCGCGCCCGGGCGCTGCGCTGGTTGCGCGACGACAGGCTCTCGAAGCTGATGTCGGCATCCAGGATCTCGCCGGTGCGCGGATCGACATGCCTCGGCCCGATGGCGCCGAACTGCGGGCTCGAATTGAGCATCCAGCGCACCGAGGCCACGCCGAAGTCCAGCGTGTCGAAGTCGGCGTTGTCGGGCTGTACCTTCACCACCACCGCGTTCTTGAAGCCGATGCGCTCGAAGGCCTTGTTCCACTCCAGGATGCCGGCGGTGATCGACTCGCGGTACTTCGGCGGCACGGTGCGGTCGATCCAGTAGGTGATGGGCTTGACCGGCTCGGACAGCGCCGCGGCGGGGTCCTTCTTCTCCAGCCGCCAGCGGGCGATGTGGTAGACCTTGGGCGTGCGCGCCAGGTCGTCGCTGAAGTCGTTGTGGGCATGCACGAAGTGACCCACGCGCGGATCGGCCAGGCGGCCGGCCATGGGCTTCTCGGGCAGCCTGGCCAGCGAGTAGTGCACCTTGAGGAACAGGCTGCGCGCGTCGGGCAGCGTGCGGGGCACGCTGGGCACCGGCGCCCCGGGCGGCGCGCCCGGCGTGGGCACCGCGATGGCCGCGGTGGCATAGTGGCCCATCACCTCCAGCGCCACCATGTCGGGCTTGCCGCGGGCCGAGACGATGGCCGAGTTGCGGCCATCGAACGCGTAGTTCTGGCGATAGGTGCGGCCCAGGATCGACCCCAGGCCCAGCATGTCGCCGACGAACAGCGATGTGGCGTCCACCAGCACGGCCTTGCTCTGCGGATGCGGCTGGCTGGCCACCGGTGCCGCACCGAGCAGGCTGGGCGAGAACGCCGCCGCGATGCCGCGCGCTTCGGCGGTGCCGGCCTTGGCAGTGAACTCTGTGTTCACCGCGATCATCTGCACCACGTTGTGGATGCGGCGGAACTGCACCACCTGGGGCCGCTCCATCATGCCGCCGAACAGCCGGTTCTCGCCGATGCCGGTGGCCAGCTTGGGCGAGAGGAAGAACAGCGTGTCGAAGTCCTGCGGCCGCAGCTCGAACCACACCCGCTCGTCCTTCTGGTACATCGTGACCAGGCCGTCGATCTTGCGCGCCTCGCGGATCACCGCGGCAAACGCCGGTGGTTGCCCGGGCACCGGCGGGGCCATCGCCGCGGCCGGTGCCGAGGCGCCGGCGCTCGCCGGGGGCCGCGCGGCTGCCGTCTGGCTGCCGCCCGTGGCCCCGGACGATGCGGCAGGCGCAGCACCGGGGCCGGCAGCGGCGCCGGGCCCGGCGCCGCCCGGGGTGGCACATCCGGCCAGGGCCAGCACCGCGGCGGCAGACAACGCGTGCAACGAAAGGGGCGAGGAAGCGAAAGCGGGCATGGCGGGCCTCGGGTCGAAGCGTCAAAACCGCCAGCCTACCATCGGTGACGCACGGCCCGGCCCGGTGCCGGCCCGCACGCCCCGGCCTGGAGCCACCCGCCCCTGGGGCGGCCGAGTGCGCCGCCGGCCGCCGGGATCAGGCGTTACTTCAGCGCCTTGAAGCGCAGTCGGTGCGGCCGCGCGCCTTCCTCGCCCAGGCGCTTCTTCTTGTCCTCTTCGTACTCGTGGTAGTTGCCGTCGTAGAAGAACCACTGCGAGTCGCCCTCGCAGGCGAGGATGTGGGTGCAGATGCGGTCGAGGAACCAGCGGTCGTGGCTGATGATCATGGCCGAGCCGGCGAACTCGAGCAGCGCCTCTTCCAGCGCGCGCAGGGTTTCGACGTCCAGGTCGTTCGACGGTTCGTCCAGCAGCAGCACGTTGCCGCCCTTGGCCAGTGTCTTGGCCAGGTGCAGTCGGCCGCGCTCGCCGCCCGAGAGCGAGCCGACCTGCTTCTGCTGGTCGTTGCCCTTGAAGTTGAAACGGCCGATGTAGGCGCGGCTGGGCATCACGAACTTGCCCACGACGATGTTGTCCAGGCCGCCGGAGACGTCCTCCCACACGGTCTTCTCGTCGGCCAGGCTCTGGCGGCTCTGGTCGACGAAGGCCAGTTGCGCGGTCTTGCCGATGGCCACCTCGCCGGTGTCGGGCTTCTCGACGCCCTGGATCATGCGGAACAGCGTGGACTTGCCCGCGCCGTTGGGGCCGATGATGCCGACGATGGCGCCGGCCGGCACCTTGAATGAAAGGTTGTCGATCAGCATGCGGTCGCCGAAGCTCTTGCTGACGCCCTTGAACTCGATCACCTCGTTGCCCAGGCGCTCGGCCACCGGGATGAAGATCTCGTTGGTCTCGTTGCGCTTCTGGTAATCGACGTCGGAGAGTTCCTCGAAGCGGGCCAGGCGCGCCTTGCTCTTGGCCTGGCGGCCCTTGGCGTTGGAGCGCACCCACTTCAGCTCTTCCTTCATCGCCTTCATCCGGGCGTCTTCGCTCTTCTGTTCCTGCTCGAGGCGCTTTTCCTTCTGGTCCAGCCAGTCGGAGTAGTTGCCCTTCCAGGGGATGCCCATGCCGCGGTCGAGTTCGAGGATCCACTCGGCGGCGTTGTCGAGGAAGTAGCGGTCGTGGGTGATGGCCACCACGGTGCCCGGAAAGCGCTGCAGGAACTGCTCGAGCCAATCCACGCTCTCGGCATCCAGGTGGTTGGTGGGCTCGTCGAGCAGCAGCATGTCGGGCTTGGACAGCAGCAGCCGGCACAGCGCCACGCGGCGCTTCTCGCCGCCGGAGAGCACGCCGATGTTGGCCTCCCAGGGCGGCAGGCGCAGCGCGTCGGCGGCCAGCTCGAGCTGCAGGTCGGTGTTCTCGCTGCCGGCCGCGGCGATGATGGCCTCGAGCTCGTGCTGCTCGGCGGCCAGCTTGTCGAAATCGGCATCGGGCTCGGCGTACTCGGCGTACACCTGCTCGAGCCGGGCCTTGGCGGCCAGCACGCCGCCGATGCCTTCTTCCACCGCCTCGCGCACCGTCTGCTCGGGGTTGAGCTGCGGCTCCTGCGGCAGGTAGCCGATCTTGATGCCGGGCATCGGCACGGCCTCGCCTTCGATCTCCTTGTCCAGGCCGGCCATGATCTTGAGCAGCGTGGACTTGCCCGAGCCGTTCAGGCCCAGCACGCCGATCTTGGCGCCGGGAAAGAACGACAGCGAGATGTTCTTGAGGATCTGACGCTTGGGCGGAACCGTCTTGAAGACGCGGTTCATCGTGTAGACGTACTGGGCCATGGCTGGAGCTCGATCTGCGAAAAGGGCAACCGCATATTGTCACCGCAAGCGCTCGGGTCGCCGCAGGCCCGGCAAACAGAAGGGCCGCGTGCGAGATCCGCCGGCGCGGGCCACTTCGCCTTGGCCTCGCAGGACATCGGCGTGGTCAGGGCTCGGACCGCAGTGAGCCCCTTGAGTGGGGGAGGCCGCTTAATCGCCCCGCTTAAGGACATTAAGGCCACCTCCGGGCGACATTGCCCCCCATGTCATCACGGGATTCACGGAGAGTGTCATGAACCGCCCCACCGGCCGCCCGCTGGCCCGCAGTGTCGTCGCCGCCCTGGCCCTGGGCATCGCCATGAGCGCCGGGTCGGCGCCGGTGCGCCAGGACGGCATCAACGAGTCGGCCTCGCTGCCCACCACCCACTGGACGATCGACAACGGCGGCTGGATGTACACGCCCGGCGCGGGCTATACGCTCAACGGGGTCTACACCCGGTTCAACACCTGCTGGAACGGCACCTGCAACGGCCCCGCCACCACCAAGACCCTCACCGTGGAGGTCTGGGACGAGCGCCCCGGCTCGGGCCCTGCCAACCTGCTGCGTTCTGCCACGTTCATGGCCGGCAACTCGTCCAGCGACTGGGTGGGCGGCATCTTTGCCGATCTCGACCTGCTGGGCGGCGAAGACTATTTCATCGGCTTCAAGGGGCTGGCCGGCGTGGGCACCAACCTGACCGAGGACGCTGGCGCCACCAACCTGGGCGGCCTCTGGTACGGCAATCCGGGCACGGAGTACCAGGCGCTGGCGCCACTGTCGAATCCGGCCTTCAGCCAGCCGCTGCTGCGCTTCATGGGAGAGCCCGCGGCACGCGTGCCCGAGCCCGGCAGCCTGGCCCTGGTGGCTGCGGCGCTGCTGTGTCTGCTGTGCCTGCGCCAGACGTTCGAGGAATGAGGGCCGCCCTGCGCCCGGTCGCGGCCGTGAGCCTGGCGATCGTGATCGCCGCGGCCGGCGCCCGGTTCATGCACTCCGCCGATGGGCCGGGTCTCGCACTGCCCGCTGTGGCCACCGCAGCGCCAGCGGCCAAGGTTCCCGACGAGCCCGAACAGGTGGTCGAGTCGAGGCGACGCGCGATCGCCGCCACGGTCATCGCCCTGGCGCTGTTCGGCTGGTTGACCCGGCGCTGGCCCTGAACCCCGCATCGGCGCCGGCCCTGATGCGCCGGCCCAGTAGCCCTGGCCCAGTGGCCCTGGCCCTGTGGCGCCGGACACGCCGCAGGCAGGCGCCGCATCGCATGTCGCGGCCGGCGTTTTCGCCGATGTGATCCGCACGGCCTCGCGGCGTGACCCTGAATGTCCAGTACAGTGTCATGGTCATTGATGCCTGTGCGCGACCATGTCCGCCCCTGTCCGCTTCGGCGACTGCGAACTACGACGTTCCGAGCGGCGATTGCTGGTTCGCGGAACGCCCGTCCCGCTGGGTGGCCGCGCGTTCGACGTGCTGAGCTGGCTGGTCGAGCATCGCCACCGACCAGTGCCCAAGGATGAACTGCTGGATGTCGTGTGGCCGGGCCAGGATGTGGAGGAAGGCAACCTCGCGGTGCATGTCTCCACGCTGCGCAAGCTGCTCGGCCCGCACGCCATCGCCACCATTCCCGGCCAAGGCTACCGATTCGCACTGAACCTCGACGGCGACGCACCCGTTGCCGCGCCACCGGCGGCCGCGCCGGCCCCCGAGTCCGTGGCCCACACCAACCTGCCGGCCCTGCCCACCGTGCTGATCGGCCGCGATGGCGAGATGGCGGCGCTGGATGCCCTGCTGGTGACGCATCCGCTGGTGAGCGTGGTCGGCCCGGGGGGCATCGGCAAGACCCGCCTGGCCTGGGCCGCGGCGCGGCGCCGGCTCGATGCTGGCGAGGGGCCGCTGTGGTGGATCGACCTGTCGGACCTGGGCGATCCGGCCGCCGTGGTGTCGCGCATCGGCGCGGTGCTGGCCCTGCCGGTGGAGCGCGCGCCCGATCCGCGGCAGGCCTTGCTGCAGGGCCTGCGCCGCCAGCACGCCCGCATCGTGCTCGACAACTGCGAGCACCTCTCCGAGTCGATCGCCACGCTGGTGGCAGAGGCGCTGGCAGAGGCCCCCGGCGTGCGCTGGCTGGCCACCTCGCAAGAGCCGCTCAAGCTCGCGCAGGAGCAGGTGCTGCGGCTGGACAGCCTGGCCCTGCCGCAGCCCGGCATGGCGCTGCCCAGCGCGCTGGGCTGTGGGGCACTGGCGCTGCTGGCCGATCGGGCCCGGGCCGCCGACCGGCGGTTTCGCATCGATGAAGGCAACCTGCCGGCCGTGATCGACATCTGTCGCCGGCTCGATGGCATTCCGCTGGCGCTGGAGATGGCCGCCGCACGCCTGCCCTGGATGGGCGTGGACAGCGTGCGCCAGCGGCTGGACGAGCGCCTGCGGCTGCTGTCCAGCATGCGCCGCGACGTGGCCGCGCGGCAGCGCACCTTGCAAGCGGCGCTGGAGTGGAGCCATGGGCTGCTCGACGAGAACGAGCGCACGATGTTCCGCCGGCTGGCGGTGTTTCGCGGCGGCTTCACGCTGGAGGCCGCGCGGCGGGTGGCTGGCGGGCATCTGTCGACGAGCGGTGATGCATTGGCCGACTGGGCGGCGATCGACACGCTGGGCGCCCTGGTGGACAAGTCGCTGGTGCAGGTGGCGGGCCCGGGCAGTACCGCACCGATGCGTTACCGCATGCTCGAGAGCACCCGCCTGTTCGCCCTGGCCCAGTTGAGGTCGGCCGGCGAACTCGAGGCCTGCCAGCGCGAGCATGCGGCGGCGATGGTCGACCTGGCCCTGGTCTGGAACGAGTCGGCATGGGCCGCGCGCGACGCCGATTGGGTGGCCGATGTCGAGCCCGAGCTCGACAACCTGCATGCGGCGCTGCAATCCGCGATCGACCGGCGCGATGTCGAGGCGGTGGCGCCGTTGTCCGAGGTGTGCAACTTCTGGGCCACGCTGACCACCTGCGGTGCGGGCCTGCGTCGCTGGGCCGAGCCGATCGAAGCGCTGCTGCCCGGGCTGCCGCCGACCCGGGCCGTGCCGCTGCTGCTGCAGTTGGGAACGACCTACCGCAACATCGCCCCGGCCAAGGCACTGGTCCTGTTCGAGAGGGCCCTCGCCGCCTGCGTCGAGGCGTCACCGGCTGACGCCGCACGGCCTGGTGACGCCGGCGGCGAGTCCTCGTTGGCCATGCCCTTCGGCCCGCGGCTTCACTTCCGCCTGCGCGCCTCGCTGGCCATCTGCGACTCGCGCATGGGCCGGCAGGCACAGGCCGAAGCGCATCTGGCCGAGGCCCGGCGCCACCTGCAGGCTGGCTGGCCGGCCCGGCTGCACCTGATGGAATGCGACGCCTCCGGCTTCGTGGCCCACTTCGGCGGCCGCTCGAGCGAGGCCGAGCAGCACTTCCGGCGCTTCCTCGACCTGGCCTTGCGGGCCGGCATCGAAGGTGGCGTGATCAACGTCTCGAACAACCTGGCCGACATGGCCCTGGCCGCCGGCCGCATCGACGAGGCAGTGAAGATCGGGCGCGAACTCGTCGCCACGCTGAGGCGGCAACGCAACAACTACAGCCTCGGATTCGCCCTGGGCAACCTGTTCGCCGCCCTGGTGGCCCTGGGCGACATGCGCTCGGCCGCTGCCGCCGGGGTGGAGGCGCTGGGACGCCTGCGCGAGGAAGGCAATGCGGTGTGGCTGTTCGACCACTTTGCCTCGCTGGCGCTGCGGCTTGGAGATGCGCGCGCCGCCTCGCACTGCATCGGCCATGGCGATGCGATGCGGGCACTCACCGGCCTGTCGCGCGACCCGACCGAGCAGCGCACCGTGGCCACCGTGCGCGCCCATCTGGAGCAGGCGCTGCCGCCCGAGCAGTGGCAGGCCTGGCTCACCGAGGGTGCCGCCATGTCGGCGCCGGCCATCGACGATCTGGCCTTGGCGCTGGCCCGCCAGTCGGCGGCGCAGCCCTGACGCCGCGGTCGGCGCCTGGGCCGGCGTCAGAGCGAGGGAATGATCACCACCACCCTGCGGTTCTGGGCCCGCCCTGCCTCGGTCTTGTTGTCGGCGATCGGCTTGGCCATGCCGTGGCCGACGGTGATGATCGATGCGCGCGGCAGCCCGCGGGCGGCAAACTCGCGCGCCACCGCCTCGGCGCGACGCATCGACAGTCGCTGGTTGAACTCGCTGGTGCCGACGTTGTCGGTGTGGCCCTCGACGCGCAGTTGCTGGATGCCGATCTCCTGCAGCACCTTGGACAGCCGGGCGATCGCGGCGCGGGCCGGGTCGGTCAGGGCATCGGACTCGAAGGCGAACAGCATCTGGCTGTCGAGGTTGAGCGTCCAGCCTTGGTCGCTCTCGATGAAGCCGGCCGTCGACAGCAGCTCGGTGAGGGTGGGCCTGCTGGGCGCAGGCGGCGCCGTCTGGCACCCGGCCAGCAACGCCGCCAGGCCGACCATTGTGGCCAGTGCCTGCCGCCTGCCCCACGCGGCACCTGGCCGGCTGTCGCACGAGTCCGACGGATGACGGGGCATGAGATTCTCCTGAAGGAAGGTGGGCGGGCGTCTCGTGGAGGGCAGGCGGGTGGCCCACGCCAACGCTTGTCACGCCGCCTGCGAATTGTCCCTGCGCGTGCGCTTGACGACGTACATCGCGCGGTCGGCGGTGGCCAACAATTCATCGGCCGACGTGCCGTTGTCGGGATACAGCGACAGCCCGATGCTGACCCGCGGCTCGAGCCAGCGCCCGCCGTCGAGGTTCATCGGCTGCGACACCGCGGTGTCGACCTTGGTCACCACCTTGTGCACATCCTCCAGGTGGCGCAGTGGATCGATCAGCACGGCGAACTCATCGCCGCCCAGCCGGCCCACCACGTCCGATTCGCGCAGCGCCGAGCCGACCCGGCGGGCGATCTCGACCAGCAGCTGGTCGCCCACCGCGTGGCCATGCTCGTCGTTCACCTGCTTGAAGCGGTCGACGTCGATGAACAGCAGGCCCAGTCGGTGGCCACCCTCGCGGCCGGCCCGGTCGATCGCCTGCTGCAACTGCTCGCTGAAGTGCCCACGGTTGGGCAGGCCGGTCAGCGTGTCATGTGCGGCACGCTCCCACAGCGTCTGGTTGTCCGAGCGCAGCCGCGCCTGGCGGGCCAGCATCTCGGCCTCGTGAGCCTGCACCTCGGCCAGCAGGGCATTGAAGTCCTCGGCCAGGGCATCGATCTCGGCCACCCGCGCGGCCGGCGCCCGACGGAAGAACTCGCGGTTCTCGCGGATGGTGCGTGTGAGTCGGCCCAGCCGATCCAGCTCGTGGCCCAGTTCGCGCTCCATCCTCCGCGAGAACACCACCACCACCGCCGCCGTGAGCGCCATGGCACCCACCACCCCCAGCAGGTAGCCGCCCAGCACGCGCTCGAACACGCTGGCGTCGCTGCGTACCCGCACCTCGGCCAGGTCCTGGCCGTCCTTGCGCACCGGGGCGGCAGCCGCCAGGCCGAGCAGCTGCGCCACCACCCGGTCGCCGGTGCTGCTGCCCTGCCGGACCACCGCCAGCCGATCGCCATCGCGCAGCACGATCTCGATCGATGCCAGGCGCTCCTGCTCGGCGATGGCCGTGATGAGCTCATGGGCGGTCTCACCGTCGCGGAAGGCCACCGCCGCCTCGACCGCGTAGGCCGAGGTGCGAGCCACCAGATCGAGGCTGCGCTCGACCTCGCTGCGCAACACCAGCATCGAGGCCACGCTGGTCAGCAGGCCCACCAGCATCACCGCCACCAGTGCCACCTGCCAGTGGCCGCGACGCAACCAGCGGGCCAGCGGAATCGGCGGTTCGGCCGACGGCGAACCCGCCACTTGGCTGGTGTCGAGCCAGGGGCCGTTGTTCACCGCGGCTCCTGCGGTCGCGGGCGCCCCAGCGCCAGCACATTCGGGTGGATGGTCAGGCCGCTGCGGTGCACCGCATCGGTGTTGACCGCGAAGCGCACCCCCGCCGGCCCGGGCTGCAGGCAGAACATGCCGCCGATGGAGCAGAACGATGGGCCGATGCCCACGGTGAGCACCGGGCGGACCGCCAGCGCCGTCACCGCATCGCGCTGCTCGGCATCGCGCCAACCGTCGAAGAACACGACCTGGCAGCTGGCCGGCAGTGCGTCGTGCGGCGCCAGCAGCCGCGGCACGATGCGCCGGGGAGCGGCCCACTGGTTGGCGCCGACGGAAAGCTCCTGGGCCAGCGGGGCCACGCCCGCGATGCACAGCTCCACCGGCTGACGCCCTCCGGGCCAGCGCGTGTAGTCGATGATGCTCAGCACCGCGCCGACCACGCCCAACGGTCGAGATGGCATTGGTGCAAGCGTCTCCTTGACCGGCATCGCCAGCGGCGGCAGTTCCTGCGCAGCCACCGGTCTCGGCACACCGATCGCACTGCCGATCACGACCGCCAGGCCCACTGCAAGCGACCGGCCCGCGCAACCCCGGCGAGCGGGGCGAGCCGGGCGTTGTGGCAGTCGAAGGGCAACGGGGCGAGCCGACACGGTGGCAAAAGGGCAGTGGGCTGGCGTCGAACGAGTGTAGTCCCGCCGTGGGCCTTGCCGACGCGCCAGCTTCGCCGGCCACCCAGGCGCGTGGCCGACAAGGCGCCGGGGATGATTAAACTCTTCGGGCCCGTCCTCCCCTTGCGCCCCCCCGCGCTGGCCACCGCCCACGCGCCATGACTCCCACCACCGATCCGAAGGGTTCTCCGATGGCCACGGACGCCCTGGCCACCACCGCTGTCCCGGCGTCGGTCGATGGCGACATCACCCATCTGCTGCGTTCGTGGCAGGACGGCAATGCCGATGCCTTCGGCCAGCTGGTGCGGCGCATGCACCACGATTTCCTGCGCATGGCGGCCAGCCGGCTGAGCGGCTATGACGACCTGTCGCTCAGTCGCGGCGACGTGCTCAACGAGGCCATCCTGCGGCTGATGAACGCCTCGACCACCTGGCAGAACCGCGCGCACTTCTTCGCCACCCTGTCGCTGACCATGCGCAGCGTGCTGCGCGAACACGCGCGGGCCCGCCTGGCCGACAAGCGCGGTGGCCCCCGGGTGGACATCACGCTGTCGTCCATCGAGTGGGGCGAGGAGGCGATGGCCGCCGACCTGCTCACGCTGGACCGCCTGCTCGACGACCTCTCGCAGCGCGATCCGCGCGGCGCCGAGGTGATCCAGCTCACCTACTTCGCCGGGCTCAAGCGGGCCGACATCGCGCTGGTGCTGGACGTCTCGGTGCCCACGGTCGACCGCGAGCTGCGCTTCGCCCGGGCCTGGCTCAGCGACCAGCTCGGACGCCATGTCGGCGCCTGACGGCGGCGACGCCCACGCCCGGCTGAAGGCGCTGTTCGGCGAGGTCTGCGACCTGCCCACGCGGGCCCAGGCGCTGGCCCGGCTGCAGGCGCTGCAGGCCACGCCGGCCGAATGCGATCGCGTGCTGCAGCTGCTGGCCCACGACGACGGCCGCACCACCCACCTGTCGGGGCCGGTGACGCAAATGGTGTCCAGCGCGGCCGGCGGCGAATTGCAGCCCGGCGATCGCCTGGGCGCCTGGACGCTGGTGGGCGAGCTGGGGCAGGGCGGGATGGGCCGAGTGTTCGAGGCCCGGCGCAGCGACGGGCACTACGAGCAGCGCAGCGCGATCAAGGTGCTGCGAGGCTTCTCGGGCGAGGCGGCCCTGCGGCAGCTGGCGCACGAGCGCCAGGTGCTGGCCACGCTGAACCACCCGCACATCGCGCGGCTGCTCGATGGCGGCACCACGCCGGGCGGCAGCCCCTACCTGGTGATGGAGCATGTGCACGGCGTGCGCATCGACGATGCATGTGCGCCAGCGCGGCCTGTCGCTCGAAAAGGTGCTCGAGCTGTTCCTGATGGTCTGCGATGCCGTGGCCTACGCCCACCGGCACTTCGTGGTGCACTGCGACATCAAGCCCGGCAACGTGCTGGTCGACGACGAGGGCCGCGCCAAGCTGCTGGACTTCGGCATCGCCCAGCTGCAGGGCCGGGCCGGCAGCGAGCTGCAGGGGCTCACGCCGCGTTACGCCAGCCCCGAGCAGCGCGCCGGCGCGCCGGCCACCGCGGCCAGCGACATCTACAGCCTGGGCCGGCTGCTGGCCGAGCTGCTGCCCCCCACGCACGGTCCGCGGCACGGCGGGCCCAGGCGCGAGCTGCAGGCGGTGATCGATTGCGCCACCGCCGAGCTGCCGGAAGCCCGCTACGCCGACGTCGCCACGCTGGTGGCCGAGCTGCACCGGCTGCGGCGCCACGAGCCGCTGGCGGCGCTGCGGCAGCGGCGGCCGTACTGGCCCTACGCGGCGCGCAAGTTCCTGCGCCGCCATTGGGCCTGGACGCTGGCCGGCGTCGGCGTGGTGGCGCTGAGCACCGGCTTCACGCTGAGCGTGATCCGCGAGCGCGATGCCGCCGAGGCCGCGCGGGCCCAGGCGCAGCGCGAGGCCGAGGCCAAGGGCCAGGTCACCGCCTTCGTGCTGTCGATGTTCCGCGCCGGCGATCCCGGCAGCTCGGGGCACCCCGACCTCACCGCGTCGCAGCTGCTGGCCCAGGGCCGGGCGCGCATCGACGGCGAGTTGCGCGGGCAACCGCTGCTGCAGTCCGAGCTCAAGTCGGTGCTGGCCGCGGTGTACGACAACATCGGCCAGCCCCAGGCGGCGATCGAGCTGTACGACGAGGCGCTGCGCATCGAGCGCACGCTGCAGCCCCAGCGCCTGTCGCACCAGACCGATCTGCTGTCCGAGCTGGCGCTGGCGCTGTCGGACGACGGGCAGAAGCTGCGGGCGCTGAAGGTGGGGCGCGAGGCGCTGGCCGTGCTGGGCCAGCGGCCAGATGCGCCGGCCCTGGAGGTCGCCAATGTGCTGAGCCACGTCGGCTGGATCGAGGCCGGCGCGGACGAATTCGACGAAGGGCGGCGCCACTTGCTGCAGGCCCTGCAGCTGCGGGCGCAGTGGCTGGGCCATGCGCACCGCAACACCGCGGTGACGCACCACAACCTCGGGCAGCTCGAGGTGCGCGCCGGGCAGTTCGTGCAGGCCGAGCAGCACCTGCGCAAGGCGCTGACCACGCTGGAGGCCCTGAAGGACCTGCCGGCGCCGGTACTGCTGACCACGCGCGAGGCCTGGGCGGTGAGTCTGGTGCACCTGCAGCGCGCCGACGAAGCCGCGCCGGTGCAGACCGACACGGTGGCGCAGCGCCGCCGGCTGCATGGCGAGGGCAGCGCCGTGCTCGCGCGCAGCCTGAACGAGCTCAGCACCGTGCTGCGCGGCGCCGGGCGCCCACGCGAGGCACTGGCCGCGGTGGACGAGGCGATCGCCATCAACCGCGCCCGCCACCCGCGCTCGCCCAACCTGGTGCGCAACCTCAACAACCGCGGCCTGGCGCTGGAGGACCTGGGCGACCCCGCCGCCGGCCAGGCCTTCGCCGAGCTGGCGGCGCTGCGCGCCACCCTGCCGGATCTCGCCGGCAATGCGCGCAGCCAGAGCGACTTCTTCTACGGGCGCTGGCTGAGCCGCGCCGGTCGCCTGCAGGAGGCCCTGCCCCTGCTGGCCAGCGCGGCGGACTATCGCCGAAGGGCTATGCCGCCCGCCCATGTGGACCGCGTCGAATCGGAGCTGGAGCTGGCCGAGCTGCACCGGCGGCGCGGGGCCGTGTCCGATGCCGCGGCGCCGGCCGAGGCCGCCGGGGCCGCCTTGCCGGCCCTGGAGGCCGGCTCGGTGCCACCGCGCCTGCACGTCCTGGCGTCGCGGGTGCGGGCGCTGCAGGCGGCACGGCAACCGGCCAGCGCTGCCGAAGTGGCCGCACACATGAGCACTGCCCTGGGCCTGGCGCCACCCCGGCATGCCGAGGCGCTGCGCCTGCGCATCGCCCTGGCCGAAGCCCTGTTCGCGGCCGGAGACACCGCGGCCTGCCGCAGCGCGCTCACCGACGCGCAGCCCGGGTTGGCCGCGCAACACCCGGCGTCACCCTGGCGGGCGCGGGCCGAGCGGCTGCAGGCGCAACTTTCGGATGCTCGCAAACCCTAGGTCTTGATAGGTTGGGGGGCTGGACGGCCCTTGTCTGGAAAGCCGCACCGGCCGCATGACTGCCGACGGCCGAACCCGACATCCCCTGGAGCCGTCCCATGCCGCGCCGTCCGCTCGATCTCCTGCGCTCGCTCTTCCTGGGCCTGGCGCTGCTGTTCATCGGCAACCTGGCTGCGGCCCAGACTACCCCGGCGTGGAACACGCAGTTCGGTGCCGCGATCCACTGCGGTGTGCCAGGCAACCCGGCGTGCCGCATCACCGGCGGCCCGGGCTGCAACACCACGGCCGTGCCGGGCCAGTGCAGCTTCGCCAAGGCCACGGCGCAGGCCGCCTGCAACGCGCATGGGGCCTGCCAGGCACTGACCTGCAACGCCACCCGGCCGGACTGCCAGGCCCGCGACGGCAACGAGGCGCAGACCCTGACGCCGCTGGCCGGCTTCACCAGCCTGCGCCGCGTGGCCGATGCGCAGGCCCAGTTCCCGGGCTGGGCCACGCAAGTGGGCGGCGCGATCGGGTGCGGCGTGGCCGGTAACCCGGCCTGCCGCATCACGGGCGGCCCCGGGTGCAACACCGCAGCCGTGCCCGGCCAGTGCAGCTTTGCCGCGGCCACCGCGCCGGCCAGCTGCGCTGCGCATGGCAGCTGCGCCGCGCTGACCTGCAACGTCACCCGCGCCGACTGCCAGGCCCGCGACGCGCAGGAGGCACAGGCCTGGGTGCCCAATGCCTCGTTCATCAGCTTTGCGCGGCTGACGGCGGCGACGGGCGGCCAGGGCGGTGGCAGCACCTCCGGCGGCGGCTCCACTGGCTCCGGCAGCGGCTCCACCCCCAGCGGCCCCACGCTCGCCCCCGAGCTGGCCGCCATCGACCCGCAGATGACCGCGCTGCTGGCCGACATGCTGGAAGCAGTGCCCTTTGCCGCCGCGCAGCCGCTGACGCACGAGCTGATCAGCAGCCTGAAGAAGAACGCGCCAGGCAACTGGTCGGCCAGGCGCGGCCCGGTCACCGTGCAGCTGATCCTCACCGCCACGGCCCAGGCGCTGATCGTGTCGCTGGACGGCACCATCGGCGTTCCCTCGGAGTGGCTGGACGATGAGCTGGCCGAGCAGATCAGCACCACCAACCTCACCGATCCGATGATCGTGCTGAGCATAGTCAACGGCGCCCTGCCGGTGTCGGCGATGGGCCCGGAGCTCAAGGCCATCGTCGCGCAGAGCTACTTCAATGCGCCGGGCATCGACGTGCGCAAGGGCATCCAGCTGGTGGCGCGCGCCAACGTGGGCGGCTACCTGGGCTCGACGATCAGCACCGGGCTGGGCGTGCCGGTGCAGAACTCGATCCTCTGCGTCGGCAAGGGCGCGGGCCTGCCGACGCTGCCCTCGCAGATCGTGGGCGGCTCGAATGCCTCCACCGCCACCGGCCTGGGCGACGCCATCCGACTGATGGCGAAGCAGGCCTACGACCGCAAGGTCGAGAAGCAGCTCAAGGCCCGCGGCGAGAAGAAGCCGCCCGACTACTTCGTGCAGTTCCAGATTGCGCCCGACACCGCCATCACCGGCCCGATGGGCATGAGCCCGGTGACCCTGCGCGACGCGACCGTCTACGTCAGCAGCAGCGGCTGGGCCGGCTACAAGGGCAACCTCTCCACCTCCGCGCTGCCAGGCAAGACCTTCGTCGGCTTCCTCGAGGCGCCCTACGCCGCCAAGGGGCTGATCCGCATCACCGAATTCAAGTTCGGCCTGGCCTCGCCCGACCTGACCCTGGCCGACGTGGCGCGCGTGCAGATGTCCTTCCGGTCGCCGAGCATCCTGTCCGAGCAGGCCCTGCAGCGCCTGAACGCCATCAGCGGCGGTCTGTCCCTGGCTGAGGCACCGCTGTCGGTGATCAAGCTGGCCAACCCGCTGCCGGTGGCCGCGCCGTACCGGTGGGGCGATGCCACCCGCCCCTTCCCGCCAGCGGCCCACTTCAACCTGATGCTGCTGGGCCCCTTCGCCACCGAAACCCTGGGCGGGCGGCTGGTCAAGGGCCCCTACCTGAAGGCCGTGGGCCATGCCACGGTGCTGGGCAAGCCGGTGGGCAGCACCGCCGTCACGCTCAACGAGAGCGGCCTGATCGCCGATGTGCAGGGCAATCTCGGCACCGTCGACCTGCGCAGCGTCGCGCTGGGCACGCCGGGCTTCACCGCCAGGACGCAGGTGGCGGTGGACGACACGCGGCAATCCGTGCAGATCGCCGGCAACGTGGCCGGCCGCACGCTGACCTTGAACCTTTCCGGCCACTCGATCGCCATCGACAGCCCGGCCACCTGCGCCACCCCGGTGGCGCTGTCGGGTTCATTGGCCCTGAGCGCCAATGTCGGCCTCGGCGATGTGATGGGCGCGGTGCGCGGCGTCACCGTCGATCCGGCCAGGCTCGCCAACTGCACCGCCGCCGCGCTTCAGGCCGCCTACCAGTGGATCAGCGGCAATGGCAGGCAACTGGCCGGATTCGGCGCCGGCGCCGCCAACGCGGCGCTGGAACTGATCGGTCTGGACGACCTGCAGGGCGCGGCGCGTGAAGCACTGACCGGCGCGGCCGCTGCGACGACTGCGGCCGTCAGCGCGGGAGTCAACCAGAGCGTCGGCGCGGCGGCGGGCACCGCCAATGCGGGGATGGACCTGGGCCGGGACATCGGCAACTTTGCAGCGAAGTTGGGCGTCACCCTGCTCAACGGCCTGATCGACATCTTCTCGGGCAATTTCTCCTCGCTGGTCGGCGGCAAGAGCACCGACCAGGTGCTGGAGGCACAGTGCAACAAGCGCACGGGCTGGATGATCGACCGCGCCGGGCGTCCCGAGGTGCACCTCGAGCCCTTCATCCAGCGCGTTTACAACCCCCTGCACGCCGCCATCGGCAAGGCGCACGGCCTGGAGCAGCGCCTCATGGCCCAGCACGACCAGTGGCAGGCGGCCGATGCGGCCTTCTTCGCCCTCAGCAACCGCTGGAACGAGCTGTCGCCCGCTGTTGGTGACGTGGAAGGCTACCGTCTGCGCCAGCAGGCCACAGCGCCGCTGCCCGCCAGCGTGGCCGGGCGCTACCAAAGCCTGCAGACGCTGACCTATGTCCCGCCCGGTGGCGACACCCGTACGCCGGTGTGGAACCACGTCTCCGCGCGCGGCCGTGGACTGGCAGGAGCGGATTCCGAATATGCCAAATGGGTGGGCTGGCGCGTGGCCAAGGATTCATGGAAGACCGCGCGCTACACGCTGCAGATCCTGCACCGCTGCGTCGAGGCCGACGTCGCCAACGTGCCACAGCGGATGGCGGAGAAGCTGGGCACCTTCCGGCCGCTGAACGTGAACGGCAGCCCGCTGTACGAGGAGATGGACCGGCCCAACAACAACAACGCGTACGCCGCACAGAACTTCGCCAGGATCATCGAGGGCCTGGAGAACCATATCCGTGGTCAGGATGCCTGGCTCACCAGCACCGCCACCTGGTCCAACGACTTCCAGGCGGCGTGGAAGTTCCGCACCGATGGCTACCGCAAGGCGCTGTTCGCGAAGATGGCGCTCGGCCCCTGGGCGCAGGCACTGGCCGAGCACCCGGCCAGCGCGCAGCAGTTCGCCGCGTTGTGGTCCGAGTACTCCGCCGCCCGGCTGGCGGTGATCAACCAGACCGGGCGCTGGAGCGACCTGAACCGCATCGGCACCGTGGCCGACGCCCAGGCCTTGGCCTCGCGCGTGTTCAACGCCAATGCCGCGCTGCGCAGTGCCGCCATCCAGTACCGCCCGACCGCGCCCGCCGACCTTCAGGCGCTGATCCCGACGAACTGATTCCGACGCACCGACCAGGCACCTCACCATGCACTCGACTCGCCCCCATCCCGTTCCTCGCCTGACCCTGCTGTGCCTGGCTGCCATGGCGGCCTTGCTGGCCGGCTGCGCCACCGTCGGCCCGCGCGGCCCGACCGACGGTGCCTCGGCCGGCTACCAGCAGGTGCCGGTGCATGCCGAATCGCTGCGCCTGGCTGCCGCCATCCCGGCTGGCCGATCGGTCACTGCCGCGCAGCAGCTGGCCACCGAAGGCATCAAGGCCATGGACCAGCGCGACTACGCCAAGGCCAACGACCTGTTCAACCTGGCGCTGAAGGTCGACATCAACAACAGCCAGCTGCACCTGCTCAACGCGCTGACCTACCACCTGCGCGCGCTGGGTGGCGAGGGCTCGCTGTACGGCGTGGCGCAGCAGGGCTACGAGCGGGCCATCGACTTCGATGCCAGCAACGCCTTCGCCCGCCACCAGCTCGGCCTGCTGTTCATGGACCGACGCGACCACGCCTCGGCCGTGATGCACCTGATGGAGGCCTCGCTGTACGCGGCCAACGACCCCGACCTGCTGTACGACCTGGCCGTGGCCGCCTATCACGCCAAGGACGCGCGCACCGCCTATGCCGCGCTCGAAGGCCTGCGCGCCCTCGAGCGCCAGAAGCCCGCGCCGCGCACGCTGCGGGCCTCGGCCATCGTCTCGGCCAGCGTGGGCAACGATGCCGCCGCCCGCGGCTTCGTCGACCAGCTGCGCGCCAGCGGCGTGCGGCCCGAGCAGGTGGCCGCCACCGAAGGCCGTGTGAACAGTTGGCGCGACAGCTTCGGCAGCGGCATGATGACCGCCCAGTTCACGCAGCCGCCGGTGCAGGTGCCGCCGGGGGGTTATCCCCCGTCGGGGCAGTCGCCCTATCCGCAGACGCCCTATCCCCAGACCCCCTATCCGCCGTCGGCCCAGCAGGCACCCTACGGCTGGCCAAGCCAGCAGGTGCCGAACGCCTCGTCGTATCGACCGCCCGGCACGGCCCCTTCCTTCGGCATGCCGATGCAGGCCGGCAGTGGCTTCTTCGACAAGCGCATGGTGCTGCTCGACGTGGTCATCGTCTCCACCGAGGAGGACAACAACGACACCTTCGGCGTCAACCTGCTCGACGGCCTGCGGCTGCAGTTCGGCAATTCGCAGGGCACGCCCGCGGTGTCGCGCAGCACCAGCATCAACAGCGACCTGGTCAGCGCCGTCGCCAACTCGGCCACGCGCGCGGTGACGCGCATGATCAACCTGCCGGCCATCACCTACACACTGAACATCGCCAACGCGCAGGACCGTCGCAACGAGGTGGTGGCACGGCCCAGTCTGGTGGCGCTCGGTGGCCAGACCTCGACCTTCTTCTCGGGCACCGATGTCATCGGCGCGGCCATATCCACCGGCCAGGGCGGCTCGGTGCAGGTGCAGAAGGAAGCCGGCGTGAAGCTGGCGGTGACGCCCGAGTTCCTGCCCGACGACCTGATCAAGCTGCAGGTGATCGCCGAGCGCACCTTCCTGACCAACCCCAACAGCAACGTACTGTTCGACTTCCGCCTCGACACCAGCAAGACGCTGGTGGCGGCCAACGTGGTGATGAAGTACGGCGAGACGCTGATCCTGTCCGGCCTCTCGGAGCGCAACCTGGAGTCGAGCAACAGCGGCGTGCCGGTGCTGCGCGACGTACCGCTGGTGCAGTACCTGTTCAACCGTCAGACCAAGCGCGACTTCCACAAGTCGGTGCTGATCATCGTCACCCCGCGCCGGCCCGCCTACACCCACCGCAGCACCGAGGAGGTCGAGGCCGAGCGCGCCGGCATGAGTGCCTTCGAGAAGGTGCAGCAGGAGTTCGAGGCCCGTCACCGCCTGTGGTTCAAGCCGGTGCCCAACACCGCGGCGGCGATGAAGGTGCTGGACACCAGCCCGATCTTCCGCGAGTTCCGCACCGGCGACCTCGAGATCGAGAGCTGGACTTCGCGCTCGACGCACGCGGGTCGGCTGAAGTCGGCGCTGGGTTTCCTCTACTACTGACCGCACGGCAGAGCGAGCGCTGGCATGGCCTCGGGGTGTACGCTCGCCCAGCGGTGGACGGCGTTCTTGCGTCGTTTCTTCAGTTGCACGGCGTGGCCGCTCGTCGCCAGGCCGGTCGCCACCAGGACGATCTCAAGTTGGGCGGTGCTCCTGCTGGCCCTTTGGGGGGTGCTCGGGCTGGCCGGCGGGCCGGTCGCCATGGCTCAGCCGGCGCCCGCCCAGCCGCCGCAGTGGCAGGCGATGACGACCCAGGCCACCTCGGTGGCGGTCACGCCCTCCGGCGACGCCTGGGCCCTCGATGCGAACGGCGCGCCCTGGCGATTGGCCGCCTCCGATGCCAGCCGTCCCACGCCCGGCGGCTGGGCCCTGCAGCCCGGGCGCTTCACGCGGCTGCGCGCGACGCTGGATGGGGCGCTCTGGGCACTGGACGAGGCCGCACGGCTGTACCGCCTGCAGGGCTCGGTCTGGCGGCCGGCGGGCGAATCGGTGCGCGACGTGGCAGCGGCGCCCGACGGCACCACCTGGTGGCTGCTGGCCGACGGGCAGGTGATCCACCCTGCCAGTGGCGAGTCGCTGCCCCTGCCGACAGACGGGCCGACCGCTGCGCCACCGCTGCGTCTGCTGTGCGACGAGCACGGGCTGCCGTGGCTGCTGCTGGCCGATGGACGGGTGCTGCGCCGTTCAGGCAACGTTTGGCATGATCTTTCAGCGGGCGCGCTGGCCCTGCGCGACCTGGCCATCGCGGGAGATGGCACGGTGCTGGCCGTGACCGAGGCTGGAATGCTGCTGCAGCGCATCGCCGCCAATGGGTCGTGGCAACCTCACCCGCTGCCCGAGCGGCTGCAGGGCCAGGTGACCCAGGTGGCGATGGGCGCCGCCGGCCTGCCCTGGCTGGTGATGCGCAATGGCACCTTGCTGGCTGAGCGCCCGGCGGCCTCGGGCGCCACGACCCCGGCCACGGCGCCCGCGCTGTTCACCCGGCTGCTGAGCTGGCGGCCCGTCGGTGGCCGGTCGCAAGCCGTCGCCATCGGCCCCGACGGCACCGCCATCAGCCTGGCCGACGACGGCTCGGCCTGGCACTGGCAGGGCGAGAACCGCTGGCGCCCGCTGGGCGGCCGCTTCGGCGCCGTGGCCGCGGGCTCGCGGGGCATGGCCTGGGGGCTGGCGACGGGACGCGACGGCCAGGGCACGGTGCATGAGTGGGTGGGGGGGTTCTGGCGGGCGCTGCCGGGCTCGTTCAAGCGCCTCTCCGCCGGCCCGGAGAACACGCCGTGGGCGATCTCGGACGACGACCAGCTGTGGCGGTGGCAGGCTGCGCCGCGGCAATGGGCACGCGTGTCGGCTGTGCCGGCCGAGGTGCGCGCGCTGGCCATCGGCCCCTCCGGGCAGCCCTGGATCATCGCGGCTGACGGCGGGGTGCAGCGCCTGCAGGAGGCCCCGCTGCAGCCGCCGTCCAACCTCGGGTCGATGGCGCGGGAGCCCGACCCGGCGAGGTGGGCGCCGTCGGAGCTGCGGTGGCAGGCCGTCCCCGGCGTCGCGGCCGCCAGCCTGGCCATCGGGCCCGACGGCACGGTCTACGCCACAGCCGCGGCCGACGCATCACTGGTGTGGCTGGACCGGCGCGAGATGCAATGGAAGCCGGCCAACGGCAGTGCCATCGCCGTGGCGGTGGGGCCCGAGGGCGCCCCCTGGATCGTCACCCCGGGCCATGCGCTGCTGGCCTCGGGCCGGTTCTTGCAGAACGAAGCGACCCGGGTGGAGGCAGCGCGCGCCGCTGCAGCAGCGCCGCCGCGCCCGGTGCTGACCATCACGGCTGCCGTGGTGCCGAGCACGCTCAAGCCGCTGTCGTACACGCCGGTGTTCTCGGCCGATCTTGGCTTCCTGGCCCTGGCCATCGGCGGCAACGGCGCGGTGTTCGCCGTGGGCAGTGATGGCGGCCTGTTCTGCTTCAGCAACAGCAGCCGGCGGTTCCTGCTGGCCAGCCCGGGCGCCGCCTTGCGCGTGGCGGTGTCCGCTGGCGGGCAGCCCTGGCTGCTGAATCGCTCGGGCGTGGTCTCGCGATTCGAGAAGGGTGCCTGGCAAGCGGTGGCGGACTTCCTGGGGCGCGACCTGTCCATCGGCCCCGACGGGCAGGCCTGGGCCGTCGATCGGGCCGGCGAGGTGCATCGCCTGGCCGGCGAGCGCTTCGAGCGGGTGCCGACCTTGGGGGCCGATGCACCGTACCGGGCCCTCCAGGTGGCCGGTGCCCAGGCGGGGGTGCACTGGGTGGTGAGCGAGGACAAGCGATTGCTGCGGTGCGAGAAGGGCCAGTGCGCGACCCGGCTCACCGGGGTGCAGGACGTGGCCGTGGCGCCGGACAACACCGTGTTCGTGCTCGACCTGGCCGGGCGCCTGCGGCGCGCCAATGCCCTGGGCACCGCGTTCGAACTGCAGAACGGCACCGGCGTCGCACTGGCCGTCGGGCCGCAGGGCCTGCCGTGGCTTCTCTCTGCCGACGGCAAGGTCAGCAGTTCGGGCCTGTTCAATCCGTTGTCGCGCACGGTGAACACCGATGCCTGCGTGCAACCCTTCGCCCAATCGCCTGCACCGGTAGAGCCCCCGGCACCAACGCTGCAGGTCGGCGACGTGGTGGTCACGCTGCCGCCCGGCGGGTCGATCGACCTGCTGGCGCGCGGCCGCTTCAACGGGCGGCCGCTGTCGCTCGACGCGGTGGCCCTGACCCTGAACGAGGCCGGCACGGCCTTGAGCCTGCGCGATGGGCAGTTGCTGGTGGCCGCCACTGCCGCACTGGGGACGACCCAGTTGGCCAGCTACACCGTGTGCCCCCGGCGCACCGGTGCGGTGTGCGGTACCGCCCGGCTGGCCGTGACCGTGGCGGCCCTGCCCGACGCGCCGCGTGATGCCACCGCCATGGTCGGCAACGGCCAGGCCTCTGTGGCCTTCCAGCCGCCTTCGGGCAGCGGTGGCCTGGCCATCACCGGCTATGCGGTCACGGCCCATCCGGGCGGCCTCACCGCCACGGGATCGGGTTCGCCGATCGTGGTGAGCGGGCTGGCCAACGGAGCGACTTACACCTTCACCGTCTCTGCCCGCAACGCGTTGGGGCTGGGCCCGGCCAGCCTGCCCTCGACGCCGGCCACGCCCAGCACCGTGCCAGCGGCACCCACCGGGGTGGTCGCGACCGCGGGGCCGGCCCAGGCCAGCGTGACCTTCGCGGCGCCAGCCAGCGACGGCGGACGCGCCATCACCGGCTACCGGGTCACCGCGATGCCAGGCGGCCACACCGCCACCGGTGCCGCATCGCCGATCCTGGTCACCGGGCTCGCCGACGGCACCGCCTACACCTTCACCGTGGTCGCCCTCAACGCCAATGGGCCGGGCGCCGCCAGCCTGCCTTCGGCGCCGGTGACGCCGCGCCACATGGCCGGTGCACCGACCGGCGTGGTGGCGACCGCGGGCAACGCGCTGGCCAGCGTGGCCTTCGCCGTTCCGGCGAGTGATGGGGGCAGCGGCATCACCGGCTACACGGTCACCGCCAGCCCGGGGGGTGCTTCGGCCAGCGGCAGCGCATCGCCGATCACCATCACCGGCCTGACCAACGGCACGAGCTACACCTTCACGGTCAGCGCGCGCACTGCCGCGGGCCTGGGCACACCCAGCCTGCCCTCGGCACCGGTGACGCCGGGCACGGTGCCCGACGCGCCCACCAGCGTGACCGCCACGCGCAGCAACCAGCCGCAGGCGCCGGCCACGGTGAACTTCACCGCGCCAGCCAACACCGGCGGTCGGCCGATCACCGCCTACGAGGTCACGGCCGCGCCCGGCGGCGCCACAGCCACTGGCACAGGCTCGCCGATCGTCGTCGGCGGGCTGGACAACGGTACCTCGTACACCTTCGTCGTCAGGGCCCTGAACCTGCTGGGCGCCAGTGCGCCCAGCGCACCGTCGCCACCACCGAGCGTGCCCGGCTCGCCATCGGCGGTGGTGGCAACGCTCGTCAGTGCCAGCGAGGCCACCCTCGCCTTTGCGCCGCCGGTGTCGAACGGTGGCTCGCCGCTCACCGGTTACCGAGTCGCCTCGGATCCGGCAGGCCTGTTGCAGCTCGACCCGACCAGGCTCTCGACGCCGTTGCGCCTGCAGGGCCTGCAGCCGGGCGTGACCTACCGCTTCACCGTGAGCGCGCTCAACGCCGTGGGCGCGGGTGTCCCCAGCGCGCCATCGAACAGCATCGGCACTTCCGGCCTGGTGCCTGGCGCGCCGACCGCGGTGGTGGCGACCCGGGGCAATGCCCAGGCCACGGTGGGCTTCGCCGCGCCGGCCGTCAGCGGCGGCGGGCCGATCACCGGCTACACCGTGACCG
>Ga0268298_10001007_pt1 | contig 34656 bp, 35 predicted proteins | sample WWTPWeurt_MetaG_FD_194462 | JGI IMG/M metagenome (GOLD analysis project Ga0268298, IMG submission 194462) | Activated sludge microbial communities from WWTP in Nijmegen, Gelderland, Netherland - WWTP Weurt | ecosystem: Engineered > WWTP > Aerobic digester > Activated sludge | place...
TCCATAGATCAGGATCTTCAGCATCATCTTCGGATGATAGCTTGATGTCCCTCCGCCTGCGTATTGTTTCAACAATCCATCCACGTTCAGATCTTCGATCGCTTTGTTCACCACTCGCACCAGATGATCTGATGGGATCTTTTCATCATAGCTCGGCGGCATCAGCGCTATTTGGTTCATCACATATGGTTTGAATACTGGAGCTGCTCGTTTTCTCGTTTTCATACCCCGCATTGAATCACTTCTTTTTTAAATTGTAAAGGGCTGCCCAGTTCTTTTTGGACAGCCCCTCAATTGATGGATACCACACCCGCACAACGCGGACTGTCCATACATCCGTAATATTTTTTCCCCGAACTCATCCCGGTCCGCCGAATTCGCAGCACCATCATCTTCCCGCACAGCGGGCACTGCGGCACAGAATCAGAAGCATGACTTTCGCGCAAAGACGTGGTCCCGTCGATCTTAGTCATCGCCAGTTGAAAGAGCACGACAATATCGGAAAGATCATAGGTCTCACTGGATGGCACATGCACCAGCGGCAGACCCGCATCTGTAAATAGTTCGTCCATGAATTTATCAAATTCCCGCGCTTCATTTTTTGAAATCTGGCGCAGGAGCTCGACACCGAAGGCAGGCGTCATTGTCTGCGGATCGCACAACAAAAAGTCAACGTGTTTTCGGAAAAACTTATTAAAGAAATGCACATTCTCATTAGGCCGCACGATATAAAACAGATCGTTCAGCGCGACCTTTGGACAGATCAAATAACGACCTTCAACCATATGATCCAAGACTCGAAAAAGAGCCAGTTCCGTGGTCGTCAGGAACGGCTCTTTTAGCCGGTAGGGTAATCGTTGTGTATCCGCCGTTTGATCTTTCATTAAATCAGCCTTTGGCAATATTATAAATTAGGTTTCAACCACGGTACAGGAAATATCAGATCAAGCGCCGCGCATCAACTCCAACACCTCAGACTTGAGGGCGGCATTACAGGCGATTCCCTCCCCATACGTATGACCTTCTTCACCGCTCCACGAGCCGAAGTACCCGCCCGCTTCGCGAAAGATGACAGGATAGGGTCCGCAATCATACACATCCAAACGTGGATCCAATGCCACTTCAGCGCGCCCGGTTGCCACCAGTAAATATCCATACGCATCCGCCCACGTGCGCATCAAAGACTTCTTGTTCCTGAAACGATCAACAACATCGGGCATTTTTGCGGTGAGATGTTGAAAATCGGAACTGACCACACAGGCATCGGAAAGTCTATCCACTTGAGAGACCCGCGCCCGGCGGCCATTCCACAAACAGCCCGATCCATCCGCCGCGCAAAGCATTTCATCCAAAGGCGGAAAGTACGCTGCGCCTACGCGCACGATCCCGTCAACCTCCAAACCAACCAGTACGCCATATAAAGGAACGCCGCGAATAAACGATATGGTCCCGTCGATCGGATCGATGATCCAGCGAAAAGAATGACCATTCCCGTTTTCGCCGTATTCCTCACCCACAATGGCGTGACCGGGATAGGTCCGCTCAATCTCCCCGCGGATGTACGCCTCGGCTTCACGGTCTGCAATGGTGACGGGATCATTATTTTCCTTCAATTCCGTCCGCACGCCTGTGTTGAAATATCTCAATGTGATCTTCCCCGCGTTATAAACAAGCGAGGTGGCAAAATCCAGGTAGGGTTGTAAATTCATAGTAATGTATTCAACAATTCCTTTTCTTCTTGAGGATTTTTCACCTGTCCGTCCAGCCAGGCGGCGCGGAGTTGAGCCAGGATCTCTCCAAAGCGCGGTCCGGATGGAAGTCCGCGCGCTTTCAGATCATTGCCTGTGGTGTGCGGTTTTACATGGCGCCAGATGGAAAGAAAATCCAAAAGCGCATTTTCACGGGAAGCAAGGTAGACTACATAAATGGACAACAACGGCAATTTTTCAAGCGCGTAGGACCAGACACTTGGCTTTGAGTTAATAAGGAAGGGCAGGCTCTTTTTCAATTGCGAGACAGCCCAAATGGAATAAGTCAGGTCAGAGGTAAAGCTTAACCGTTCCGCAATGGACATGATTCCGTCTTCCATTAAGTCCATGAGCCAAAACATATACCCGATAGCGGGCCGGCTTGCTGGAATATCCAGGGTTGGGTCCATATCCAGAAAATCCAAATACTCTGGATTGAATAAAGGCAGGTCAGTGTGAATTTTTTCAAACAATCCCAAGTTGCCTGCGCGCTGGATCATCTTTGAGGAGTTTGCCTCTTCGAATATCAGGTCCAATTCATGACGGATACGTTCGCCGCTCAAGCGCATGACCCCGTCAAGAGATTCTGAATTGATCAGAGCCAGCGTCTCAGTTTCAATATTAAAGTCACATCTTCCCTCGTAGCGGATCGCGCGAAAAATTCGAGTCGGGTCATCAATAAATGAACGTGGATGCAAAACCCGGATCATCCCTTTTTCAAGGTCAGCCTGTCCACCCAAAGGGTCGAGCAATTCACCAAAATGAGCACCGTCAATCCGGATTGCCATGCAGTTGATGGTAAAGTCGCGGCGAAGAAGATCATCTTCGATTGTGGAGGGCGTGACAGTTGGCAACGCACCTGGCATTAAGTAGGATTCTTTGCGGGCGGTGATCAGATCCAAGGATGCAGGCTGAAGGCGCTGCCCTAAGACTGTTGAAGGCAAATGCCAAATTGCGGTGTGGAATTTATCGTGAGTCGTGAGTTTGCCACCGAATTTTTTGACGAGAGATCTTCCGAATTTGATCGCATCCCCTTCGACGATGACGTCAAGGTCGTTGACGGGTTTGCCGAGCAAAAGGTCACGCACGAAACCGCCGACGACGTAGCAGGGCATATCCATTGTGGCGGCCTGGCCTGCGATACGCGAGATAAGAATCTGTTCATCGGACGGAAGCAGGTTTGGGTCATGTATAAGGCGCAGCAAGTCATCCTTTTGCATATTTTCAATTTTACCCTTATAATCGGCAGCATGTTAATGAACCCGAACCCGTCCCCTCGAGTGTGTAAACCCTACAGGTCTGGCTAGGTTCGCTTTCGCGTGCTCAAACGGCTCCCAGACTTGGCGAGCCGTTTTTATTTACTGAGGTCAAATGCCAATTACAATTGCTGAACTGACGGAAAAAATGCATGAGTTGGTTAAGTCAAAAGGCTGGTATGAGAACGATAGCAAACGCCCGCAGACTCCGCGCAATTTGGCGGTCTCCCTGTCGATCGAAGCTGCGGAGATTTTGGAGCATTTCCAATTCGGTGATGAAATAAAAGACAAAGACGAATTGGGAAGCGAACTGGCAGATGTGACCTTGTATCTCTTGCAACTGGCTTCGGTCTCCGGAATTGATCTGGAAGAAGCGGTGTTGAACAAGATTGAAGTGAACAAGACAAGAGAATGGGACAAGGATAATTAGTCAAAGGTCAGAGGTCTATTAGGCTTTCTACTGTTGACCTTCGACGAGGCTTAATTATGAACATAACTGTTTTTGGCGGCGCACAACCTAAAGAAGGAACATCAGCCTATGAAGAGGCGCGGGAACTTGGCTCGCTCCTTGCCCAGCGCGGACATGCCGTGTTGACTGGCGGTTACATGGGCACGATGGAAGCTGCTTCACGCGGGGCGTCTGAGGCGGGCGGCCATGTGATCGGTGTGACGTGCATTGATATTGAAGAGTGGCGCAAATCAAAGCCAAATCAGTGGGTGAAAGAGGAAAGACGAAAGCAATCACTCATTGAACGATTGCAGGCGTTGATCGAAGGCTGTGACGCGGCGATCGCCCTCCCAGGCGGTGCAGGCACGCTGGCTGAAATCTCGTTAATGTGGAATTTGATGATCGTGGAATCCCTGCCCCCCAGGCCGCTGACACTGGTCGGGCGCGGTTGGCAGTCCACGTTTGATCGGTTCTTCAATGCGTTTGAAACGTATATGCCCGTACATCAACGAGAGTTGTTATACTTTGCGGAAGATGTAAAAACTGCTGTAAAAATAGTAAGTGGTGAAAAGTAATTGGTTTTGCATCTAAAACCTTCTCACCCTAATTCCTAATTACCTAATCACTAATTCCTGGAGTAAAAATGGCTGAAGATAAATTAACAACACGCGCGGAAGATTTTTCAGAATGGTACAACCAACTTGTGATCAAGGCAGACCTTGCAGACTACGCCCCCGTGCGCGGATGCATGGTCGTAAAGCCTTATGGCTGGGCGCTATGGGAGAACATCACATCCCATCTGGATAAGGAATTCAAAGCCACAGGCCATGTCAATGCGGCCTTCCCAACCTTGATCCCCATGTCTTTCTTCGAAAAAGAAAAGGAACACGTTGAAGGCTTCGCTCCTGAACTGGCAGTCGTCACGCACGGCGGCGGCGTGGAATTGGAAGAAAAGCTGGCGGTTCGTCCCACCTCTGAAACCATCATCGGTTATATGTATTCCAAGTGGGTCAAGTCGTGGCGCGACCTGCCCCTTCTCATTGTGCAATGGGGTTCTGTTTTGCGCTGGGAATTGCGTACCAAACTTTTCCTGCGCACGGCCGAGTTCTACTGGCATGAAGGTCACACAGCTCACGCCAGCGCCGAAGAAGCCAAAGAGGAAATGTACCGCATCCTCGATATTTATGAAAAGTTCTGTCTTGAAGAAGCGGCCATTCCAGTCATCAAAGGCACCAAGAGCGACACCGAAAGATTCGCGGGCGCACACACCACCACATCCATTGAAGCGATGATGTGGGACAAGCGCGCGTTGCAGTCTGGCACGTCCCATTACTTCAGCACAAATTTTGCCAAAGCATTTGAGATCCAATTCCTCAACAAAGAAAACACCCTGCAATTCTGCGAAACCACTTCATGGGCCATCTCGTCCCGCATCATTGGTGCGATGATCATGGTACACGGCGATGATCAGGGTCTTGTGCTTCCCCCCCGCCTCGCGCCCACACAGGCCGTCATCGTTCCCATCTTCAAGAAAGATGATGAGAAAGTCAAAGTGATGGAAGTTGCCGACCGCGTCTTCATGGAACTCAAGGCCGCCGGCATCCGCGTCAAAATGGATGACCGTGATAACGTCAGCAGCGGATTCAAATTTAACGATTGGGAAATGCGCGGCGTTCCTGTCCGCGTGGAGATCGGTCCCAAGGATGTGGAGAAGGGATCGGTTGCCCTCGCCCGCCGTGACAAGCCTGGCCGTGAAGGCAAGACCTTCGTCCCACAGGCGGGTCTGGACTCCGCTGTAAAAGGGTTGCTGGACGAGATTCAGGCTTCACTTCTCAAGCGCGCCACCGAATACCGTGATACCAACATCCATGATCCCAAGGATTATGAAGAGTTGAAAAAAGTGGTTCAGGATGGCTGGGCATTCTCCTACTGGTGTGAATCACGCGAGTGCGAGACCAAGGTAAAAGAAGAAGCCAAAGCCACCACACGCAACATTCCTTTCAACCAGCCTGAAACAGAAGGTACTTGCATCGTATGCGGCAAGCCTTCCAGGCGCAAAGTATATTTTGCAAGAGCGTATTGATCATAGTAGGGGCGGAGCACTGCTCCGCCCCTACAACACAACCCATGCCCGCCATCGACCTCGCCCGACTTCGCAAACAAGCCAACCGCCTGGCAGATTTTTTCTTTCTGCCGGAGGAGTTTATGAAGCACCTCAGCGAGATGCTAGAGTTTTATGTCAACCATACCCTAAGAACAGTAGAAAACGTCGCCCCTGGGTCCAACCTAAAAACCTATCGTACCCCCCCAGCGGTCATCACACAGATCGAGAATGAAGTGCGCTCTGTCGCAGAAGCGAACCCGGAATTTGCGCTTGAGCTGGCAGATAAACTCTGGGATGATGGCGCACTCGAAACACGCCTGCTCGCCGCTTTTTTACTTGGGCGAATCCCCCCTCTGGAAGAACGCCTGCTGCCCCGCCTGACCGCCTGGAGTCAGCAAGTCCGCGACCCGTCTGTGCGCTCCGCATTACTATCTTCAAGTTTGACGCGTATGCGGAAGGAAACACCCGCTGAATTCCTCAGTCTCGTCCGCGAGTACCTGCATCCCGCCCGGATGAACACATGGTCAAATGGGATACAGGCCCTGCTCCCAATGATCGCAGACAGCTCATACGACAATCTTCCCCCCATTCTTGATATCGTCGAACCTATCATCGAAAAAGCGCCAGCCGCTTTGCAGAATGAACTCACAGATTTGATCATAACCCTGTATCGCGCATCGGCAAGCGAAACGATATTCATGCTTAAACACGTTCTCTCCAATACAGATAACCCAATGACCGCTGTCACCATGCGGCGCATTGTCACCTCATTCCCGCCAGCCCTGCAAAGGGAAATTTATGATCTCCTGCGCCCGCGACCTTCTTCTGCCATTCCTGTCGAACCGGAAGAAGAGGTCATTGATGATTTTATTGAAGAACCCGCCCTACCCAGGACGGTCGAAATACCTGCCGAAATTAAACCCCGCAAAAAGCGCGCGCCCCGAAAACCAAAAATGGATAACTCAAGAATCATCTATCTGCACGGACTCGAAAGCACCAGTCAAAGCGGAAAGGCGCGCCAGTTCGCAGAAAAATTCCCAGGCATGCTCACGCCCGACTTCGCAGGCTCTTTCGAAGAGCGCATGAAACAACTCAAACCCATTCTTGGCCGCAAGAAAAATTGGACGATCATCGGCTCGTCTTTTGGTGGATTGATGGGAGCAACTTTTACGCTGGATCATCCGACGCAAGTTCGAAAATTGATCCTGCTTGCACCCGCTTTGATGCTGGAACCCTTCGCATCACGCTTACTGACACCCGTCTCTGTACCCACGATCATTGTGCACGGGACAGAGGATGATGTCGTTCCGCTTGAACCTGTCCGCGAACTGGCAAAACAGGCATTTACCTATTTAACCTATTATGTCGTTGAAGACGGCCATCGTCTGCAAAAGGCATTTACAGATCTGAGCTGGGAAGATCTATTGGCATAACTGCGCTAAGAAATGACTGACTTGCAGCAGCAAGCGCCTGCACTCCAAATAGAGGAATTATGAATCAACAAATCTACTGGAACACTACAGTAAATATGCCCAGTGACTCCAGCCTGCATCCCATCCCTCAAAAAGCAGACGTAGCCATCATCGGCAGTGGATATACAGGCTTAAGCGCCGCGATCACACTGGCAAAGCGCGGCGTGAATGTTGTCGTGCTGGAGGCAGAGACAGTTGGCTGGGGCGCCAGTTCCCGAAATGGCGGAATGACCCTGACGGGGCTCAAAGTTCCCATGCAGACGATCATCAAAAAATATGGGCGGGATCTGGCAAAAGAATTATTTCAAGCGTCGATCGATTCAGTAAATACGGTTGAAGAGATCGTAAAGCAAGAAGGTATCAATTGCGGTTTTGCGCGCACAGGCCACCTGCTGGCGGCGAATAAACCGAAACACTATGAAGCGCTCAAAGATGAAGTGGATTTCATGGCAAAGGAATTCGGTCATAAAGTTCATCTTGTCCCACCAAAAGATCTACATAGTGAGATCGGTTCAACGGTATATCACGGGGCTTTGGTGGACGAGGTCAGCGCTGGATTGAACCCTGCTCAATTCGTGGCGGGCCTGGCAAACGCGGCTGAAAAAGCGGGGGCCATGCTTTGCGCGCGAGCGCGGGTTACCAAGATCCAGCGCAGTCAGAACCTATTTCTCATCGAGACAGAAAGAGGCTCGTTAACAGCTGAATCCGTTTTTGTGGCGACATCTGGTTATACAGGAAATGTCACAAAGAAATTGCAGAAAAAGATCATCCCTGTCGGTTCATTCATCATTGCAACTGAAAGATTATCAGATGATCTCGCACATCAACTCAGCCCCAAAAACCGCATGATCTTTGATTACAAACATTACCTGAATTATTTCAGGCTGTGGGAGAACCGAATGATCTTCGGCGGGCGCGCGGCGTTCTTCCCTGAAAACCAGAATACGATCGCGCAAAGCGGAGAAATTTTGCGGCGCGAAATGATCCAGGTCTACCCGCAGTTGAAGGATGCAAATGTGGAATTTGTTTGGGGCGGCACACTTGATTTTGCCTTCGACATGATGACGCACGCGGGCGAGATGGAAGGAATATATTATTCGCTTGGCTATGCCGGGCATGGTGTGGCCATGGGCACTCATTTAGGAAAAACCGTCGCAGAGTCTATGTTGAATGGGGATATCAAAGACCATCCCTTTGCAAGATTTAAGTTTCCCAATGCGCCGCTGGGATTGTACGATGGCCGTCCGTGGTTTTTACCTTTCGCAGGATTGTGGCATAAGATATTAGACTTTGTGGAGTGATTTGGCAGGGATATAATTACAGAGACATTCGTCGGCTTTTACGATCCATGGAGGAGCACATGCTCAAAAGAATTCTTGTCCCACTGGATGGTTCAGACTTCTCTGAAGCAGTATTGCCTTATGCAGAAGCGCTCGCGCAAGCGTTGGAAGCAGAGCTCATCCTGTTGCATGTCAATGTGGAGCCCGTAACGGAGTTTGAATCACCCAGTTCCCCTTTTTCTCCGCCCATTGAGGTAAAAAAAGCAAAAGCCGAAGCCAGGGAATATATAAAATCGGTTTGTTACAAACTTGAGCAGAAAGGATTACGCGCCACCTACCTGATCCGTGACGGGGGCGTTGCCGAAACCATACTGGACGCAGCTGAAGTTCTGCAGGCAAATATGATCGCCATGACCACACATGGGCGCACGGGATTATTACACTTACTGCTGGGAAGCGTCGCAGAACAGGTAGTCCGCCGCTCGCCAATTTTAGTCTCACTGATCCGCCCGCAAGAAAAATAGAAAAATATGATATAAGCAAAACTCTAAAAAGAACTTCTCCGGAAGATCTGTCTATATTTTTTGACCATAGGGAGTATAAAAGGCCAGTCAACAACTTGACAATTTTAGTCAGATTTATTATAAAAACGAAACTATCTTCAACTCCGTGTGTTCTTTACACAAATAGAATTAAATTTAGAGGTAACTGATCCGCATTCCGTTGGTGTCTTGTCCTGCTAACCTGGAGATGTGATCAGATGAAGAAAAATTTTCCGAAAAGATTTTTTGACCCGCCTTCTCTCAAGGCGAAGTTTCCCCACGAAACAATTCCAAAAATAAATAACGCTGCACAAATTTAGGGACCGCAACTTTGCGCGTCTCTTTTTTGATATGTATAAAATCTTCTATTTTTGAAAAGGAGGCACTATAGGCTAATTTTTCATCTGTAAATTCCGAGGTGTCTGTAAAAATGGAGCATGCCAAAGAAATACAAAATCATTCGTCAAGGAGAATAATCATGGCCAAGGAAGAGAAAGCTCAAGGTTTACCCCGTATTATCTTCGCCTCCGCTGCGGGAACAATGATCGAATGGTACGACTTTTATATTTTTGGAAGCCTCGCCTCAGTTATCGCGAGCAAATTTTATTCGACAGGCACGCCCATCGGTGACATGATCGCCTGGCTGGCGACATTTGCCGTTGGTTTTATTGTCCGCCCCTTTGGCGCAATCGTCTTCGGACGCGTTGGAGACCTGATCGGCCGCAAATACACATTCCTCGTCACGATGACCTTGATGGGTATTTGTACGTTCTTGGTCGGGGTTCTCCCAACCAGAGATGTACTTGGCGATTGGGCGGGCATCCTCCTCATTACTTTGCGCATTCTGCAGGGTCTGGCCCTCGGTGGTGAATATGGCGGCGCGGCGACCTACGTGGCAGAACACTCTCCGCATGATAGGCGCGGCTACTACACCAGTTGGATCCAGATCACAGCCACCCTTGGCTTGTTCATGTCCCTTGGTGTGATTCTCATCACCCGCAAATCCGTCGGCGAAGAAGCGTTCGGAGCTTGGGGCTGGCGCGTTCCCTTCCTCATCTCCATCCTGCTGGTCGGACTGTCCCTGTGGATCCGCTACTCGCTGCGTGAATCCCCGATGTACGACAAGCTCAAGAAATCGGGTGGCATCTCCAAGAACCCGCTCAAGGAAAGCTTTGGCAATCCCTATAACCTGAGCTATGTTCTCCTTGCGCTCTTCGGCGCGACCATGGGACAGGGCGTGGTCTGGTACACCGGTCAATTCTACGCGCTCTTCTATCTGCAAAAGATATACGGCGTTGATCTCGTAAACTCCAACCTGATCATCGGCGGAGCACTGCTCTTCGCCACTCCCTTCTTCGTTGTATTTGGACACCTCTCCGACAAGATCGGCAGAAAGGGAATCATTTTGTGGGGCATGATTCTGGCCGTTGCCACATGGCTTCCCATTTACAAAGCGATGGAAGGGTACGCGCCCTACATCAACTTCAATGCAGCCAAAGACGCCGTGAATACAGCGAATCCGGCGTACAGCCCCTTCATGCTCGGTCTATTCGTCTTCATTCAGGTGATCTATGTGACGATGGTGTACGGACCAATCGCGGCGTATCTCGTTGAACTCTTCCCCACCAAGATCCGCTACACCTCCATGTCCCTGCCCTATCACATCGGCAACGGCGTGTTCGGCGGTTTGGTTCCGATCATTGGTTTGTCCATGCTTGAAGCTTCCAAAGCAGGATCAACCAGCTGGATGCACCCCATCGCGGCCCCCTTTGGAAACTACGCCGGTTTGGTATGGCCAATGTTGATCGCGGCCATTTGCGCCGTGGTCTGCTTCCTCAAGATGCCTGAGACCTACAAAGTGGACATCTCATCAGATGCGTCTGTGGCATCAATCGGAACTGGAAAAGTAACTTCTGGCGATTAAATTAAAAGGCTCATCTTTTTTAAACCTATAAATTGGGGCGGGACCATTGCGTCCCGCCTCAATCGGAGAGCCACCATGAACCTCATCAGTCCAACTGTCAATCGCTGGATCCAGGAAGGGAGAGAAAATCCCGTTGCATTCTGGGAAAAAGCCGCCAAGGAATTACACTGGTTTAAAACCTGGGACAGCGTCTTCGAATGGAATTATCCAAACTTCCGCTGGTTTTCCGGCGGGCAGACAAACCTTGCATACAACGCGCTTGATTTTCATGTCAAACGCGGCTGGGGCGGACATACCGCTCTGATCTACATCAACGAACGTGGTGAGCGCCGCCTCTTTACCTATTCTCAAATATTGTACGAGGTCAAGCGGATCGCGGCGGCTTTGCGCGGGATGGGCATCAACAAAGGTGATCGCCTCACCATTTATATGCCGACCTGCCCCGAAGCGATCATGCTCATGCTTGCCACCGTCCGAATTGGTGCGATCCACTCTGTGGTATTTGCCGGCTTTGGCGAAAACGCGCTTGGTGACAGAATTCAAGCCAGCGGATCGAAACTCGTCTTCACCACAGATATCACTTACCGCAAAGGCAAGGATGTGCGCCTGAAGGAAATCGTAGACGGCGCGTTGAAGAATGTCAAAACCGATGTGGAGCATCTCATCCTGCTTAAACGCGGCGCAGAGGATGTGAATATCGAAGTAGGCAGAGACATGCTCTGGGAAGATTTTCTGGAAAAATCCAAAGGTCAAAGTAGCGATTACGTCCCAATGGAATCAAATGAACCAGCATTTATCCTCGCCACATCCGGAACAACTGCCAAGCCCAAACTGGCGATCCACACACACGGCGGATACCAAGTCCACATTGCCAGTATGGCACGCTGGTGTTTTGGATTAAAACCGACAGATGTCTGGTGGGCAACTTCAGATATCGGCTGGATCGTCGGGCATAGCTATATCGTCTACGCGCCACTCATCGTTGGCTGTACCACCCTCGCCTTTGAAGGCGCGCTTGACCACCCGCATGCGGAAGCAAACTGGAGGATCGCAATTGAAGAGTTCGCGGTCAGCGGGGTCTTCACATCTCCGACTGCGGTACGTCTATTGATGCGCTACGGAGATGAACCGCTGCGGCGCGTGAACCACGATCAGCTTGAACGCATCTTCTGTGCCGGTGAAGTGCTGAATGCGCCCGCATGGGACTGGTTGCAAAATAAGATGCTCGGCAATAAGATCCCCGTGATTGATCACATGTGGCAGACCGAAACAGGCGGACCTGTTTTCGGGAATCCTTATGGCATCGGGATGCTGCCCACAAAACCAGGTTCAGCCACCATACCCATGCCCGGCATTGACGTGGCTGTTATGACGCCCGAAGGCGAACCCTGCGCGCCGGGCGAAAAAGGCATCATGGTCATCAAGCGCCCATTCCCCGGGCTCACACCCGCGCTGTGGGGCGAACCTGAGCGCTACGGAAAAGATTACTGGTCGAAGATACCAAATGTGTACTATACCGGTGATTCTGCTCATATAGATGAAGATGGGTACGTCTGGTTTGCGGGTCGCGCGGATGAGATCATCAAGATCGCAGGTCACCGCATCGGCACGATCGAAGTGGAAACCGCGATCCTTAAGCACCCAGCCGTTGCCGAGTCCGGGGTGATCGGACGTCCCGATGAAATTCGTGGAGAAGTGATCTCTGCTTTTGTTCTGCTTAAGAATGGGCAGGCAGCATCAGCGCAACTGAAAAAGGAATTAATTGATACTGTCCGTCATGAGTTGGGACCGATCGCGGTCATCGGTGAGTTGAACTTCGTCAGTATGCTGCCCAAGACACGCAGCGGCAAGATCATGCGCCGCGTGCTAAAAGCTGTGACCCTCGATAAAGACCCCGGCGACATCACCACCATCGAAGACGAAGGCTCAGTGACCGAAGCGCGCGAGGCATGGAGTCAGATGAAAGCTGAAATTGAGTCAGGAATTAGCGATTAAATATTATTGCCAACCAGAACATTTTCCTGTATAACCAACCAAAATCTTTCCAAGGAGATCAACCATGGCAAAAGAAAACGGCAAAGAAATGGAAGGCGAAGTTTATTATCCGTCAGAGCAAGTCATCTCACAGGCGATCTTAAAGGATTGGGACGCGCTTGCTGAAAAGGCAAGCAAAGATCTGCAGGGCTTTTGGGGTGATGAAGCCGAAGAACTTGAATGGTTCAAGAAATGGGATAAGGTACTCGACGACTCGAACAAACCTTTCTTCAAATGGTTTGTGGGCGCCAAGACCAATATCGTCCACAATGCGATTGACCGTCATCTCAAGACCCATCGCAAGAATCAACTTGCCTTGATGTGGGAAAGCGAAGACGGCAAGATCGAACGCACATTCTCCTACTACGCCATGAACCGTGAAGTCTCGCGCATGGCGAATATTATTAAATCGATGGGTATTCAAAAGGGCGAGCGCGTCACCATTTATATGGGGCGTGTGCCTGAGATCGTCTTTGCCATGCTGGCCTGCGCCAAGATCGGCGCGATCCACTCTGTGGTGTTTGGCGGCTTCTCGGTCGACTCACTGCAGGGGCGCGTGGATGACAGTCAATCGAAATTGGTCATCACTTGTGACGGCTCGTATCAAAATGGCAAGATCGTTGAACTCAAAAATATCGTTGATGAATCCATCAAGCGCTGCCCGTCAGTGGAGAATGTGATCGTCGTCAAGCGAACAGGTCAACCCGTCAACATGGATGCGGGGCGCGATCACTGGTATCACGATCTGTGCTCACTCCCGATCGCCAATGGCAAATGTGCTACTGAAGTCCTCGATGCAGAAGATCCACTTTTTATTCTTTACACATCAGGTTCAACGGGCAAACCGAAAGCCATTTTGCACACGCACGGCGGCTATATGGTCGGCACGTATTCCACGCTCAAGTATGTCTTCGATATCAAAGATGAAGACCGCTGGTGGTGCACCGCTGACCCAGGCTGGATCACGGGTCATTCCTACATCGTATACGGTCCGATGATCGCAGGCGCAACCTCGATGCTGTTCGAAGGCGGACCAACCTTCCCCTATCCGAACCGCTGGTGGCAGGTCGTCGAACGCTATGGGATCACTGTCTTCTATACAGCTCCGACTGCCATTCGTGGACTCATGCGCTTTGGGGAAGCGTGGCCCAACAAGCACGATCTTTCTTCCCTGCGACTGCTCGGCTCTGTCGGTGAGCCGATCAACCCTGAGGCATGGAAGTGGTACTACCGCGTCATTGGAAAAGAGAAATGTCCGATTATGGATACGTGGTGGCAGACCGAGACCGGCAACTTTATGATCACGCCGACTCCGGTCGTACCGCTCAAACCCGGCTCCGGTACGCGTCCATTCTTTGGACAGGAAGCGGAGATCGTGGACGAGCAAGGGAATCCAGTGCCGGACAATACAGAAGGCTACCTGACCTTGAAGAATCCGTGGCCCGGCATGCTGCGCACGATCTACGGTGACGACGACCGCTATGTGAATCAATATTGGTCGAAGTATCCCGGACGATATACAACGGGCGATTCAGCCAAACGTGACTCGGACGGCTATTTCTGGATCATCGGCCGCGTGGATGATGTCATCAAAGTTTCAGGTCATCGCCTAGGAACTGCGGAAGTTGAGTCCGCGCTAGTCAGTCACCCCGCAGTAGCAGAAGCCGCCGCGATCGGTCTGCCGCATGATGTCAAAGGACAGGCGATCTACACCTTTGTGATGCTGCGTTCGGGATTTTCCCCATCAGCAGAGCTATCGGAGGAATTGCGTCAGCATGTCTCCAAGCACATGGGACCAATCGCCCGCCCTGAGGATGTGAAGTTCGTGGATAAACTTCCGAAGACCCGCTCAGGCAAGATCATGCGCCGTGTCTTGAAAGCAAGAGCGCAGGGATTGCCCGAAGGTGACATCAGTACACTGGAAGAATAAAACTCAAATCGATAATTAAAAATAGGAAAGAGTCGAGCGATACTATATTGCTCGGCTCTTTTTTAAATAGTTATAATTGAAAAAAATTCCCTGCCGTACAAATACAAGCAAATTACGTCATTGCGAGGGAGATTGCTTCACCGCCAGAGGACACACCTGCCCTGGCGGGCGGTGCCAGGGAGAGCGGCGGTTCGCAATGGCAGATGTACGGTAATTTATTTGGGAGAACTCAAAATATTAGTTGAAAACTATCTACAGGAAGCAGGCGACTTTGCAACTCTGGCAGGGATTCTGGGAGGTTTTGCTTTTTCCGCGGTGGTCCAATTGCTGGCATCTGACACGCAAAGAAAGGTTTTGACAGCCACCATTGTCACCTTCGAATATTCTTCAATACTGTCTTTCTATGCAGTGGTTGTCTTTGTGCTTGCGCTGGCAGCGACCGCCGAGACAAATACGATCCTGCTCCAAGTGGATTCAACGGGCAACACCGCAATGATCGGTATCTTCGGCGGTATCTATGTTTTTCCTATGGGTGTCGCCCTGTCGGGTTGGCATCGCTCGAAGGCGGCAGAGATTGCGACATTTGGTCTTTTCCTTAATAACGATGCGCCTGACGAGTGTTGCTTTGATCCAGATCGATTTGGCGCTACCAGTCGCTCCTTGCAATGCAGACCGTCAACTTACTCGACAACATAAAAAATCCAACAGTAACCATGCACCATCCTGATGGTTTATTTCGAGTAACTTAAGTGCATGACTACACCTTCGGGACGATTTTTCTAAATGCCGAGAAAATCTAATATAAAAAAGTCCAGAAGCATCCACAGGGGAATGAGCTGATAGACTCCAGAGTTATTAAATTCCTCCGCGCTCTTGCATGATGACGCGGATTTCTTTTTCCAGTTTATCCGCTTCCGCTTCAAGTTCGATCAATTCTTCCAGCATTCTATCGCCAGCGGACCTGTCTTCGAGGGAGTTGATGTTGATGCGGACATTGTAGCCCGCGGCGGTAAGGGCGGCACGAGCCATGGCAAAACCTGACATGGAGTCGCTGATGGCGTTGAGGTTGGCGTGCTTGGCGCATTTGAGCGCGAGTTCCATCACTTTGATAGCTTTCTCGGAAACATGCAACGGGATGTGCGCAGCGTTGAGCGTGGCATTGAAAATGGCGGCATTGCGCGATTCTTTTTGTTCCTCTGTGTCTTTTGGCAACTTGAATGTCGCCATTAAAACTTCAAAGGATGCGGCGTCATCATCAACTGCCTGCGTCAGGTCCTCGCGTAATTTTTCAGCAACAACACGGATGGCTTGCATTTCAGCTTCGACATCGGCGTATTTCTTTTTGCCGATGGTCAATCCCGCAACCATAGCGACCAGTCCTGCGCCCATCGCGCCCGCGTATGCTCCCGCTGAACCGCCGCCTGGGGTTGGGGTCGGGGCGGCTAATTCGTCGATGAAGGAAGCAGGCTTGGGCGGAGTCTGACCGTCTAAGGGCTGCGAACCACTGCTGAAGAGCCGAGATTCCAAGATCTGTTGCTTGTCAAATTGATCCAGCTGGGTGTACCAGACCGCCGCGTCCGTCAAAGCATCCTGCGGAATTAATCCAACGAGTTCGCTGTGATGAATACCGACGCCATAGCGCTGGGCTTCGCGGCGGATGAATTCGACAGCGCGCGCGATGGGCGTATCGTGGAAGTTGGTCAGGTTCATCGAGATCTGCGCGCGGCCATCCACAAGAAGTCCAAGTCCCTTCACATAACGCAGTCCGCCCGATGAATGACGGATGGCTTTGGCGATCTTCTTCGCGATGCTGACATCGTCGGTGGTGAGATAGACATTGAAGGCGATCAGCGGATTACGCGCGCCGATGACCGTGGCTCCTGCCGCGCCAAGTTTGCTGGGGCCAAAATCAGGATTACGCTCGGGGTCAGATTCGATCTCCCCTTTCAGACCTTCGTATTGACCCCTGCGGATGTTTTCAAGGTTTGCAAATTCAGGGCGGGTCGCGGCCGCTTCATACAAGTAGACGGGGATATTGAGTTCGCTTCCAACGCGCTGCCCCAGCCTTTGGGCAATGGCAATGCAGTCAGCCATGCTGGCATTGGAGAGCGGCACGAAGGGACAGACATCCGTCGCACCTATGCGCGGATGAGCGCCCGTGTGTTGATTAAGGTCGATCAACTCCGAGGCGGTCTTGATGGCGCGGAAAGCTGCCTCTTCAACCACGGCAGGTGCGCCCGCGAAGGTCAACACGGTGCGGTTGTGATCAAGGTCAGAGGAACGGTCGAGCAGACTCGCACCTGCAACAGAAGTGATGGCGGCGACAATCTGGTCAATGATCTCGGGGCGGCGTGCTTCGGAGAAATTGGGGATACATTCGATGAGTGTGGTCATGGGACCTCTATTTACGATTGGTATTTACGGTTTTCGATTGGTGAGTGTAATTATAAGGGTGATAGATAAAAGATGAAAGAAGAAGAAAATCAGGTTTCTGTAATTAGAAAATCCCCTGTATACTTGAAAAAAAAAGTTGCATTGGCTAAACCAAACAATGGAGTATGTTCAACATGAGTCCCTGGAAATCCGACTACGTCACAGTCAACAAATTAAAACTGCATTACACAAGAACTGGCAGAGACAAGCAGCCGCTTATCCTTGCGCATGGCGTCACGGATGACGGGTTGTGCTGGACAACCATTGCCAAAGCCCTTGCCCCGGACTATGACGTGGTCATGGTGGATGCGCGCGGCCATGGACGGTCAGACGCGCCAAAAAGCGGTTACGGTCCAGCCTCACAAGCCAAAGATATGATGGGATTGATCACGAACCTGAATCTACAACACCCCATCCTATTGGGGCACTCGATGGGTGCAATGACAACGCTCGCATTCGCGGGAGCCTATCCCGATGTTCCGCGCGCGATCCTGTTGGAAGATCCGCCGCCGTGGTGGGTCATGAACACGGCATCCGCAGAAGCTGCGGCGAGGCGGACGGCATTACAAACCTGGATGAAAGACATCAAGCGCAAGACGCACAAGGAATTGGTCAAAGAGCAGCGCGCATCCGCGCCAACCTGGTCAAACGCCGAGATCGAACGCTGGGCAGACTCAAAACAACGCTTCAGCCCCAATGTGATCGAAGTCTTTAACGCCAGGAATGACAGCAGTGTGGATTGGCAAAAATTGCCACCGCAGATCAAGTGTCCAGCGCTCCTGATCACAGCCGACCCTGCTCATGGTTCACTTGTCACAAAAGACGGCGCAGCGGCGCTAAAGTCATTGATCCCGCAACTGAAAATCGCACACATCCCCGGGGCGGGCCACAGCATCCGTCACGATCAGCTCGAAGCATACCTGCACGCGGCTCAAACCTTTCTTGCCAAGCTGTAATCTGGATGCCTTTATGGGAATGAAAAACATCCCATTTGGCACAACCATGAAAGTGCCCGAACTTGTTTTGGCACAAGCTGTCTACGGCTGGAGTGCGGAAGAACTTCACATGCAATTTCCTTATTTGCCTCTGGGTCAAGTGTACTCTGCGCTCGCCTATTACCGGGATCATCGCAAAGAACTTGATGGTTGACTTTGAAAAACGTATGGAGAAAGTAAATCGAACTCAAAGCGAGACTCCCCCCATTTCCATTGATCAAACGATTAAAGACAAAATAACTTATCTAATGCCTATATCGCAACAAAAATCTCCTGTTACAGCAGGAGATTTTTGTTTGCAAGTTTGGAGCTTCACTACAAGAAATCTTTTCTCTTATTTCCCCGTATAATCAATCGCACTATGGAAAAATCCCGACTTGAAGCCTTTAGTGATGGTGTGTTTGCGATTGTGATCACATTGTTGATCCTCGATATTCGTTTCCCCGAAGTGGACTACAGGCAATTTGCCGCGACATTGACTTCCGTGCTGCCACGCATCCTGGCGTATGTGATGAGCTTTATTATCATCGGGTTGTACTGGGTCATCCATCACAATTCCATGCATGTAATGAAGAAAACAGACCGTGGATTCCTATGGTTGAACATCCTGTTTTTATTGTGCGTGAGCTTTATTCCCTTCCCCACTTCGCTGGTGGGACGTTATCCTTTCGAGGCGGGACCGATCATGATCTATGGCGCAACCTTGATCGCCTGCAACGCAGTCGGATATGTCATGGTGGTGTATGTCCATTATCATCGCCATCTGGCAACAGCCGAGTTTGGCGATAAATATTTACGCAGCCACACACCGGTGTATATCATTATCAACGGCGCTTATCTGGGTGCCATCCTACTGGCGCGTCCGCTTCCGCTTTTGAGCTATATCATCTATATTGCTGTAGTTGTAGTGGTAATCTTTTTCCTCCCAAATGTGGACGATGGAATTAATTATCAAGGAAAAGAATGACCGACACAGGAGAATCCAAACATGAACTCCATAGACCTTGAACACCTCCGCACTTCCATTCAAGTTGCGCAACGCGCACGCGAGCATGGCAACCATCCGTTTGGCGCGATCCTGGTTGACAAGAATAATCAAGTGGTGCTGGAAGCGGAGAATTCTGTTGTGACCGGCAAGGATTGCACCGCTCACGCCGAGACGAATCTAATGCGGCTTGCCACTCAGCACTTTTCAGCCGAAGAACTTGAATCCTGCACCCTATACACAAGCACGGAGCCTTGCGCAATGTGCGCGGGAGCGATCCACTGGGGCAACGTCAGACGAGTGGTTTTCGCATTGAGCGAAGCTGCGCTCTACGATCTTATCGGACCCTCGCCGGAACATTTGCTGCTCCCATGCCGGGAAGTCTTTGCGAGAAGCCAGCGGACTGTAGACGTGGAAGGTCCCGCATTGGAACTTGATGTGGAAGCACGTGAAGTCCATATCGGATTCTGGTCAATATAATAGGTTGATTGGAGATACCCATGGAAATGAAAAACATCCCATTTGGAACAACGGATTGGGCGTCAATTGTCCCAACTGAACATAAAGGTGAAACGGGCATGGCGCTCTGGCGGACGCAGCAATTTGATACCATTCGAGTACGCGTGGTGGAGTACAGCGCGGGCTACCTCGCCGATCACTGGTGCAAAAAAGGTCACATCCTGTTCTGCCTAGAAGGTGAACTGCAGACCGAGCTGGCAGATGGCAGAAAATTTACCCTTACCCCAGGCACAAGTTACCAGGTCGCCGACGACTCAGAACCTCACCGTTCCTATACAAAAGAAGGCGCAAAACTTTTTATTGTTGATTAATAGACGAGCGGAGATTCATGTATAATCTCCGCTCCTATGAAAACACCTTATGATCTTGTCATCTTTGACTGCGACGGCGTACTGGTCGAGAGTGAGCCGCTTGCCACGCGAGTCTTTGTCCAGATGCTCGCGGAATATGGCTTTGAATTAAAGTACGAAGAATACCTGAGGAAATTTTCAGGGGCGGTCATATCCAAAAGACTGGAAGTCACAGCACAAACACTGAACTGGACTCCGCCGGAAAATTTTCTATCCACTTTCGATGAACGGCTTGCCCCGCTGACTGAAAAAGAACTAAAAATTGTGCCTGGCATCCACGCGCTGATCGAGAGTTTGTCCGCTCCGATCTGTGTCGCATCCAACGGCAGCCGTGCAGAGATCACCCTCCGATTGAAAATTGCCCGGCTGACGGAACACTTTGGAAACGCGATCTTCAGCGGTTTGGAAGTGCCGCATCCCAAGCCCGCTCCAGACGTCTTTCTAGCTGCCGCGAAAGCCTTTGATATTTCCCCCGCCCGCTGCATCGTGATCGAAGACAGCACACTGGGGGTTACGGCAGCCGTCCGCGCCGGGATGAAAGTATATGGTCACGCAGCGTTCACCTCGAGCGAGTCTCTGCGTGCGGCAGGCGCGATCCCGTTTGCAAATATGGCAGAGCTAAAAACACTTTTACAACCATGAATCTCCTCGAAACAGAACGCCTTATCCATCGCCGTCTTTCCAATAATGATGCTGAATTCCTGATCGAATTACTGAACGACCCGGCCTTTATTCAAAATATCGGGGATCGCGGCGTCCGAACCGTGGAAGACGCCCATGTCTACGTTCAAAACGGACCCGCCGCCAGTTACACCAAAAACGGTTTTGGTCTTAACCTCGTCATTCTAAAATCCAGCGGCGAGGCGATCGGCATCTGCGGCCTGATCAAACGCGACGCGCTGGATGACGTGGATATCGGATACGCGTTCCTGCCGCGCCATTGGTCGAAAGGATATGCGGTTGAATCCACATTGGCAGTGAAGGAGTATGCCAGGGATGTAATCGGTCTGAAGCGCCTCGCCGCCATCGTTGACCCCGCCAACGCCAGATCCATCCGTGTTCTGGAAAAGATCGGATTCGTCTACGAAAAAATGGTCAGGCTATCCAAAAACGATATTGACCTGAAATTATTCGCATGTATTTTATGAAACCAGATTCCACTTCGAGGGATATAATCACGGAAAAATAAAATCAAAAGGCTGCCGCATGTCAAACTCTACTCCTACCATTAAACTTAATCCAAACAAAGTTCTTATTTCTCTATTCGCCATTATCATCCTGCTCGTCTGCTTAAGCATCTGGGGACAATATCTGAAATACTTTCCCCAAACATTCGACATGCACGGAGCCTGGCAGGAATTCTGGATCGATCTGCTTATGCGTTCCTTCTATACCGATGCAGAAGCAAATGTCCCAACGTATTTCAACACCATTATTCTATTCATCCCAGCCCTGCTGCTCGCGGTCATTGGAGCCTGGAAAGCGTCAATAAAAGACAAGTTCAAGATCCATTGGATCGGCCTGTCCATAATATTTCTTATTCTATCCGTGGACGAAGCCTCGGTTTTGCATGAAAAGTTGATCAACCCAATGCGTGGACTCTTCAACTTTGAAAGATACGGCGGTATTTTCTATTTTGCCTGGGTCATCCCCGGCCTAGCCGCGGTTTTTGTTTTCATGCTCGCTTATCTGCGTTTTTTTATTCATCTGGAAAACAAGTACAAGTTCCTGTTCTTCATATCGCTGGCAATATATGTCAGCGGTATCATAGGCGGAGAAATGCTGAGCGGGCATTTTGCGGGAACCATCGGATTAAAGAATTTTACATACGCAATGTACACCAGCCTGGAAGAATCCTTGGAATGGATCGGGTGTTCCTTGATGATCCATTCCCTGCTTAAATATATTCAGCAATATCTGCCCGAAGGGATCACGATCACAACATGACCACTCCAGACAGGATCGTCTCAATCATTGAATTGAAGCGCAACACGGGCGAACGGGGCACCCGCAAATTCATCGCGTACAAAGGCATCGTCTATGATGTCACAGATTGCCCAAAATGGCGTCTGGACATGCACGAATTTCTCCACTTTCCCGGCCAGGATCTAACAACTGAACTTCCCGATGCCCCACATCAGGAGGAAGTGTTCAAACATGATTGCGTTAAAATTGTTGGAAAGTTGGCAGGTTAAAACGTCTACAGGTTGGAACGTTTATCAAAGGAAATTGCATAACCAATGAACTCTCTCAAATGGTGGCAGACCGCTGTTTTTTACCAGATCTATCCGCGCTCGTTCGCTGACGGCAACGGCGACGGCATCGGCGACTTCAAAGGCATCATCGAAAAACTGGATTATCTTGCCGATCTTGGCGTGGATGCGCTTTGGCTCTCCCCGCACTTCCCTTCCCCAAATTGGGATTGCGGCTATGATATTTCGGATTACTGCAATGTCGCGCCTGAATACGGCACGCTGGATGATTTCAAACTCTTCCTGGATGAATCACACAAACGAAATATCCGCGTCATTCTGGACCTGGTGTTGAACCACACATCCGATGAGCACGCCTGGTTCCTAGAGTCAAAATCCAGCCGCGCCAATCCCAAAGCGGATTGGTACGTCTGGGTGGACACGCCTCCAAACAACTGGCAGTCGTGCTTCGATGGCGACGCCTGGACCTACGCGCCCGAACGTGGTCAATATTATTATCACTACTTCATGAAGCAGCAACCTGACTTGAACTGGCATAATCCTGAAGTGAAAAAAGCGATGTGGGATGCAGCCCGCTTCTGGCTTGACCTGGGCGTGGACGGCTACCGACTGGACGCGATCGGCACGATCTATGAAGATCCAAAGCTAACGCCGCATACTGTCCCCATGAATCTGGCGGAGCTGCGCCGATTCTCTGATCTTGCGAAAACTCCCAAGGAACTAAAGCTAAAAGATAAATATTGGCACGATATGTTCAAGCATCAATGGGGGCAGGCGGGCTTGCACGACCTCATGCAGGAACTGCGCGCCGTGATGAACGAGTATGGCGGCGACCGCATGCTGGTGGGTGAAGATGACAATATTGACTATATGGGCAACGGCAACGATGAACTGCACCTGGTCTTCAATTTTCCGCTGATGAGAACCGAGCGGCTCACGCCGCAGCATATCCGCAAGAATCAAAAGGAAAGACTGAAGAGGTTGAACAGTCTGCCCGTTGAAAAGGGGTGGGCTTGCAACACATTAGGAAACCATGATTCTTCACGCATCCGCACCCGTTATGGAGATAAACTTCACGACGCAGAGTTGGCGCGCCTGCACGCCGGGTTGATATTAACCTTAAAAGGCACTGCCTTCCTTTACAATGGCGAAGAGATCGGCATGACCGACTATATGCTGACAGACATTTCACAGGTAAAAGACACAATGGGAATTTGGTATTACCACGCCATTGTGACCGGCATGGGCGTCCATCCTGAAGAGGCATTGGCGCGCACCGCCGAAATGACCCGCGACAAAAATCGTACGCCCATGCAATGGTCAAAGAATTCAAACGCGGGTTTTTCCCCGCAAGATATCACACCCTGGCTGCCCGTGAATCCCAACTATAAAGATGGGATCAATGTCAAAGACCAAACGCAGAGTCCTTATTCCCTGCTGAATTATTACCAACATTTGATCAATGTCCGCAAACAATCGCCTGCCTTGATCTTTGGTGAATACACGCCCATCCACGCAGCCGCCAAGGATTATTTTGCCTTTCTTCGGCACACCGATAGTCAAAAAGTCGTTGTTGTACTTAATTTTTCCAATAAGCGGCTGGAACTTGATCTTACGAAAGTTAAAGAGGTCAAGGCTCGCACACTTCACACCTTATTCTCCAGCGCAGACCATTCACAGAAGAAACAGGATCTGCACGCCCTGGCGATCAACCCGTTTGAGATTTTTATCGCAGAAGTAAAATCCACCCATGGCTAGCTCAGATATAAAAACGGATACAACAAATAAATTATCCGGGCCGCAAAAATTCGTCACTCTGTGCGGGCGGATGTTCAACGACACAGACCCGCAATATTTTCCATGTGCACAATATCGCGGGCGGACGATCTACCTTTGCACAGATTCCTGTCTCGGCGCATTTTTGTCTGACCCTGACTTGTTCTATAAAATGCACCGTAATTCAGATAAAAAATAAGGCCGTCTATAAATGACGAAACCCAACCTGTGGAATGAAGGGGAAAATGTACTCCTGAGAGGTGTATTTGACGGGCATCCCGTCTATATACAATCAGCACGGGTCGTAAAAGATACGCCCGAGGAAACCGTTCTATTGATCTGGCCTGGCGCGGAGTGCATGGTCCCCAACGGATATATCCACCATGCACATGATGCCTCCAAATGGGATCGGTGGCATGAAACGCTGACGAACACTCTGCAATTGGAAAAGTTTATCTGGCATACCAACCGTTTTTTGATCTTGCTGGAGCCTGAAAAATTCTATTCCACAATCTACATCTGGGAGGCGGCCAGCGACAATTTCTTGTGTTATTACATAAATTTTCAACTTCCTTTTCGACGCACCCGCCTAGGGTTTGACACCCTTGATCTCGACCTGGATATTGTGATCCAGGCGTCACACGAATGGCAGTGGAAGGATATGGATGAATACCAGCGCGGCATCCGAGCGGGCGGTATACGACCAGACTGGGTGAAGAAAATTAAGGAAGCGCAAAAAGACGTATTTGCCCGAGTTGAAAAACGAGCATATCCTTTGGATGCATCCTGGTTTAATTGGCGGCCTGACAGCAACTGGTCCGCGCCAAAGCTACCCGAAAATTGGGATAAGATCTAATTTACTGGTTGGAGAAAAAAAATGAGCACGCCGCAAAAATCGATTCATTACGAACAATATGAATTTCAAAAATGGAAATCTTTCGACGCTGAGACGATCGTTGAAACGCCCGTGTCGCTCACTGTAAATGGAATAGTCTGGATCACGTTCATGTGCACGCCTGTCCACCTGGAAGCGCTGGCCGTTGGATTCCTTTACAATGAAGGCATTATCGAAAAGATGGATGAGGTTAGCGATGTCCGCGTGTGCGAACATGGTGATAATGTGGATATCTGGCTAAACCATGAAGCTCAGCAGCCCGCATCATGGAGAAGGACATCAGGCTGCACAGGCGGCGTGACCGCGGTAGACCTCCTCGCGAAACCGAATGTCTCGTTTGACAGCGACCAGTTCAAGCTCCAGCCTGAAGCGATCGGCAAGCTGGTGGAAATGCTGTTCGAGTCACAATCTCTGTATCGGGAAACAGGCGGAGTCCACACCTCCGCATTGAGCGACGGTGAAAAGATCGTCATCTCGGCGGAAGATATCGGCAGACACAACACATTGGATAAGATCGCCGGGTTATGCTTAATGAACGATATCCGTCCCAGCACAAAAATCCTGATAACCACAGGCCGTATCAGTTCAGAGATGCTGCAAAAAGCCGCGCGGATGAACGCCCCGATTTTGATCTCGCGCACGTCCCCATCGTCACTTTCAATTGAGATGGCGGAGCGGTATGGAATCACATTGATTGGTTACGCCAGGAAACACAGGTTCAACGTGTATTCAAACAGTCAAAGAGTTGGGCAAAATAGGAATGGCACAACATGATCATAATATGGTCAGATAAAAGCTGAACAAAGAACCTTCCCCCCAGAACCGCGGAGACACGGAGTTTTAATGCTGTTTTTCTCATCTCAACGGCTACGTGACTTTGTGTTTCAAAAAATATTTAGTCTATCCTTGATCACTGCATAATTTGGATGAAAGAGTCAAAACATCGTAAAAATTACTAATAATTACAAGCCACCATGATGGTGGCTTTTTTTCTGTTACAATTGATTGTGAAAATTGTCACGATAAAGACAGGACATACTTCCCCGCCAAGCATGAGCAATGAAACTTACTAAATCAAGCAGGGTGGTGAATAATAGAATTGAAATCTCATTATTGGCGAATACAAATTTGAAAAAGGATTTTCGTATGAAATTAAATGACATCATAAAACTGGCGGACGGAACTACGCTGACCACCGACGCCAATTTGAATATTAATATCCACGGCGGGTATGGCGCAGATTTGATGAGCGACGTGCTAGCCGCAAGCCAGCCGAACGCGGTTTTATTAACAGGTCTGACAAATCCCCAGGTGGTACGCACCGCTCAAATGGCTGATTTCCGCGCGATCATTTTTGTCCGCGGCAAACAACCCCAAACAGAAACATTGCAGATCGCCAACTTGGAAAACATACCTTTGATCACGAGCCCGCTTGGGATGTTTGAATTATGTGGACGGCTTCACAAGGCCGGGCTGCCGAGTTTTGAATCCAATGTGTCCCAGTAGAATTCGCACCGAACAGGAAATCCACGGCCGCCGCGGTCGCCCGATCACAGATCAGGATGCCCATGAGATCAACCGTGTGGAAGAACTGTCCTATGACCTCAAGATTCATGAGGTGATGACAAAGGATCTACATACAGCCAGACCAGAAATGTCGTTGTCAGATATGTTGGAAATGCTGCGCATTAACCGAATTTCAGGCGCTCCGGTCATGGAAGATGACAAACTCGTCGGCGTGATCAGCATTGAAGACATCGTACGAGCCATGCAAAGAAATGACCTGACCGAAACGGTCGGGCAATACATGACACGCGAGCTTGTCACCGTCGCAAGTTATGATTCCATTTTCAAAGCCATGCAGACTTTTGCAGAAAGTCACGTGGGGCGGCTTCCAGTTGTGAACGAAGAAAACAAACTGGTGGGAATGATCACCAAAGGGGACATTACCCGCGGCGTTTTGGTGGCGCTCCAAAGAGATTATAAGGAAGAAGAGGTTCGCCGCTACCGCGCCAGCCATCTCTTTGAAGACATTATCTCCGACAGGACCACGCTGGTCTTGCGCTATAACATTAAAGCCAACGACTTCACACATGGCGGCAACGCATCCAGTCACATCAAACGCGCCTTGCTGCGCCTTGGCGCAGACCCACAAATCGCGCGACGCTGCGGCATCGCCGTCTACGAAGCCGAAACAAATCTCATCATCCACACCACGCACGGGGGCATCTTAAAACTGGAGGTGGAACCGCACCGCATCACCATGTCCACCACCGACGATGGTCCTGGCATTCCCGACGTTAATCAGGTGCTTCAGCCGGGTTACACCACCGCCACCGAGCGTGTGCGCGAAATGGGATTCGGCGCCGGAATGGGGCTGGTCAATATCAAACGCTGTGTCGACAGCATGGACCTCGAATCAACAGTCGGAAAGGGTACAAAACTTATCATGCGGATACACGTACCCACCGACAATTTCAACGGACGAAAAGATGGATAAACACATGAACCTTCAACAGATTATAGACCGCCTCAACCTGACCGTTTTGACCGATCCCCGGAATTTCGGAGAAATCCAGCCTGAAGGAGGCTACACCTCAGACTTGCTATCGTGCGTCATGGCCGGCGCAAAAAATAACTACCTCTGGATCACATTACAAGCTCACCTAAACATCGTTGCCATCGCCGCATTGCTCGATGTGGCTGCCATAATCATCACTGAAAATGCCAAACCAGATCCCGCCACCATCGCAAAAGCCAATGAACAGGGAGTGATTCTGCTCTCAACATCGAAGCAAACCTACGAAATTGACGGAAAGCTTTGGGAGATGGGCATTCACATTCAGGAATGAAAAATTTTCGCGCAGACTTGCACGTACACACCGTTCTTTCGCCTTGCGCCGAGGTGGAAATGATTCCGCCCCTGATCGTGCAAAAAGCGCTTGAGCTTAACATCGATATCATCGCCATCACAGATCATAACGCCAGCGCGAACGTATGCGCAGTGCAAAAAGCGGCGCAAGGAACCACGCTGAAAGTTTTACCCGGCATGGAAATACAAACCCGCGAAGATGTTCATCTGTTGTGTTTATTTGAAAATTTGACCGATCTTGAAGGCTGGCAATCGGCAGTAGATGAGTCAATGCCAGATACTTTAAACCGCCCCGAATTCTTTGGTGAACAATTCATCGTCGACGAACAGGGCGAATACATCCGCACAGAACCGCGCCTATTGCTCACATCCACCCGTTTTTCAATTGATGGAATCTTCGAACGAGTCAACGCTTTAGGCGGGTTGGTCATCCCGGCACATGTCGAGCGGACAACGTACGGCCTCTTCCCCACCCTCGGCCTGCTCTCTGATCAATGGCCGATCCTTGGCTTTGAAATTTCCCGCCACACCACGCCCGAGCAGGCAAGAATGAACTTCCCATCGATTGGCAGTTTTCCACTGATTCAAAATGGAGATGTTCACAGACTCGATGATTTCATCGGTTCAACTATTTTTATGATCGAAGAACCAACCATCAAGGAAATTCGCAAAGCGCTAAAAAGCGAAGATCACAGAAAAGTTTTCATCGAAAAAATGCCTGACAAGTTGCACCCGTAAGCACGTGACATTAATCATTGACTAATTCGATTAGCCCGACTAAACTAATTTGTGAAATTTATCACATATCTTGTAAAAGGTAATAAATATGACAAGCCTGTTTAGAGAAATTCCATACAACGATCCCCTTAAGGTCGCAGAACAGAAAGCGACCATTGACCACGCAATCGCTGAGAACAAAGACAGACCCGGGTCTGTCATGCTGGTACTTAACGAAGTGCAGGGCAAGATCGGTCACGTCTCCCCTTCCATGCAAGCCTATATCGCCCGCAAGTTAAATGTTCCCATGGGGCAGGTACACGGCGTAGTGACGTTTTATTCCTTCTTCAAAACCCGCCCGCGCGGAAAACACACGATCAAGTTTTGTTTAGGCACAGCCTGTTATGTGGCCGGTGTTCCACAATTGATCGAAAAAGCAAAACAAATGCTCAATATCGAATTGGGGCAAACCACACCCGATGGACAGATCACACTCGAAGAATGCCGCTGTGTGGGGGCTTGCAGCCAGGCACCCGTCGTTGTAGTGGACGAAGAAGTGCAGGGACGGTTACGCCCGAATAAATTCCCGCAAATTATCAAGCGAGTGCAGAGCTAGCCATGCGGGAGATCTCTTTGCATTTGCTGGATATTGCTGAAAACAGCGCGGCGGCTCAAAGCCGCAATATATGCATCGAGATAAATGAAAATTTGCAGAGCGATCTGCTGACTGTCTGCGTGACCGATGATGGGCACGGCATGGATGCAGAAACAGCCAAACAAGTGTTGGACCCGTTCTACACCACGCGCACAACCCGCAAGGTGGGGCTTGGAATCCCGCTCTTGAAGCTGGCCGCGGAAATGGCTGAAGGTGGATTAAGCTTGGTCACAGAACCAGGCAAAGGCACGAAGGTTGAAGCGCATTTTGTCCACAGTCATATTGACCGCATGCCGCTTGGGGATATCGCTGCCACATTCCTAACACTGCTGGTCTCACATCCAGATATTCATTGGGTTTTCGATTATCGAGTAATCGACCGAAATGGGGAAAATTACGAATACAACTTTGACGATACCGCACTAAAGGTTGAACTGGCCAATATGTCCATAACCGAACCGGATATTTTGAAGTTTGTGCGCAGCATGTTCGAAGAAGGTATCGAAGCGCTTGCGTTACAAATGGTTAACTAAAAAGGAGAAAACATGCCTGCTATCAAATCACTCGAAGAACTAAAGCGCGTACGTGAAGAAGCGCTGCAAAAAAAGCAAATGAAGGCCGCGGCTGGCAACGTGCAAGTGATTGTCGCAATGGGCACCTGCGGAATTGCCGCCGGCGCGCGCGACACGATGAAAAGCGTTTTAAATTTCATTGAAGCCAATAATTTAAGCGGCGTAAGCGTGACTCAAACCGGCTGCATTGGCATGTGCGAACAGGAACCGATCCTTGAAGTTGTGATCGGCGAAGCACCCAAAGTCATATATGGAAAAGTCAATCCTGAAGTTGCCGAGCAGATCATGAAGCAGCATGTGCAAAATGGAATGCCTGTCAAGGATTACGTCTTGCCGATCTAAGATTTTGGATTTTTGGAGTTTATTATGGCGTTTTATCGTTCGCATGTATTGGTATGCATTGACCCCGAGTGCCTCGGAAAAGGCGCTCATGAGATCGTGGATGCATTACAGGATGAATTTGTTGCACAGGGTTTGATCGACGAAATTCAAGTGCTCGAAACTTCCCGCATCGGGGGCTGCTCTGGCGGTCCTGAGATGATGGTCTACCCTGAAGGCGTCCACTATCACGGCATGACTGCCGATGATATTCCTTTTCTGGTTGAAGAGCATTTTTTAAAGGGCCGCATCGTTGAGCGTTTCCGCGAAGTGTCCAAACCGGTCGTGGATGAAGAACTTGGCCCACTGCGCCCAAAGGAAGTCCGTATTGTTTTACGCAATTGCGGCCAGATAGACCCGAACAACATCGAGGATTATCTTGCCATCGATGGGTATCAGGCGCTCGGCAAGGCCTTGTTTGAAATGACTCCTGAAACAGTTATTGAAGAAGTTTTGAATTCAGGTTTGCGGGGACGCGGTGGCGCGGGCTTCCCGGCAGGTAGAAAATGGGGACTCACCCGTCAAGTGGCGGACAGTCCGAAATATATGGTCTGCAATGCAGATGAAGGCGACCCCGGCGCATTCATGAATCGCCGCGTGCTGGAAGGTGATCCGCATTCGGTGATCGAAGGCATGATCATTGGCGCGTACGCGATCGGCGCAAGCTACGGCTACATTTATTGCCGCGCTGAATATCCAGTAGCAGTTGAGACACTTAATATCGCGATCAAACAGGCGCGCGAATTTGGTTTCCTGGGAAACAACATTTTCGGTACTGATTTCAATTTCGACCTTGAAGTACGCGTCGGCGCGGGAGCATTTGTCTGCGGTGAAGAAACCGCGTTGATGGCTTCGATCATGGGCAAACGCGGTGAGCCAAGTCCACGCCCGCCATTTCCATCAGTGAAAGGCGTGTGGGGCAAACCAACAAACAACAATAATGTTGAAACCTATTCCAACGTTCCGCAAATTATTTTGAATGGCGCACTCTGGTATGCCAGCATGGGCACGGAACGCTCCAAAGGCACAAAGACTTTCGCAGTTGGCGGAAACGTTGTCAAGCCAGGTCTGATCGAAGTTCCAATGGGTATCACCCTGCGCGAGATCATTTTCGAAGTAGCCGGCGGAATCAAGGACGGCAAAAAATACAAAGCTGTACAAACAGGCGGCCCAATGGGCGGATGTTTGACCGAGGAACATCTTGACCTGCCGCTTGACTATGAAGCCCTGACTCAAGCAGGCTCCATGATGGGTTCCGGCGGTCTGGTGGTGATGGATGAAAATTCCTGCATGGTGGATATCGCCCGCTTCTTCATGGACTTTACACAGGCTGAATCCTGCGGAAAGTGCACACCCTGCCGTGTGGGCACACGCCGTATTTTGGAGTTGCTGCAAAAAATTTGCGACGGCAAGGGTGAAGACGGCGACATCCAAAAGCTTGAAAACCTGTGTTATGAGGTCTCGCGTAACAGCCTGTGCGGACTTGGTCAGGGAGCGCCCAACCCGGTGCTCAGCACGCTCAAACATTTCCGTCACGAATATGAAGCGCATATCTATGAAAAGCGCTGTCTCGCCAAAGTATGCCGCTCGTTGATTCATTTGACCATTCAAGCGCCGGTCTGCACCGGCTGTACGGTCTGCTCACGCAACTGCCCAGTGAACGCCATCAGCGGGGAAAGACGGCAGGCTCATCTCATTGACCAGGCAACGTGCATCCGCTGCGGAATCTGCGTACAGGTCTGTAACTTTAATGCCATCACCGTGGAGTCCTAATCGCTTCCATCCACGCTCTGAAAAAATAAATATCTGCTTCGTTATGCAGTGTACAAGATTGTACAGGAAACCAGAATCAAGATAAGTAGATTGGAGAACGAATGACTGTCCCAAAAATTGATCGTGATGTCGCTTCAGTAGTTCAAGCAGCAATAGAAAAGAACGGCAAAGGTCCTGACGGTCTCATCCCGATCCTCAGCGAGATCAACCATGAGTTCGGCTATATTCCAGGTGAGGCTTTCCGGGAAATACGAAAACATCTTCACGATCCCAGCCGGCAGATGTACATTGCCGAGAGTCAACTTTACACATTGGCGAGTTTTTACGACATGCTCTCCACCAAGCCACGGGGACGGCATGTGATCAAATTTTGCGAGAACGCGCCTTGTCACGTTGTTGGAGGCAAGGCTGTTTGGGATGGTCTGAGAGAAAAACTCGGCCTAGCCAATGGGGAAACCACTCCTGACTTCAAGTGGACACTCGTCACCACCTCCTGTCTTGGACTATGCAGTGTAGGGCCGGTGGTATTGATCGACGATGACATGTATGGCAACGTCACTCCTGAACAGATCTCCGATATTTTGGAACGATACGAATAGGAGCCATGATGATAAAGAAACGTGCAATGATTTTGGTCTCCAACGATCCTGAAAGCATCCGTCTGGGTGCAAATGAAATTATTCAACACTTGAGCGAAGCACTGGTCACCTACGGCCTGCAGGATGAAGTGGATGTCACCACAGTCTCAGACACGGGACATTCCAACATCCTGCCGCTGGTTGTTGTGTATCCCGAAGCCACAGTGTATGGTCCCGTAAAGCCATCGGATGTGCGTTATTTGGTGGAGGAACATTTATACAAGGGACGCATCGTCGAAGATCTGCTCGCCCCGCCGAAAATGTTGACAGGACAGATCGGCTGGCTTCGCGGTCACAAGGGATACAACCCCGCCGAACAGCGCATTGTATTGGAGCGCGCAGGCCGCATCGACCCGGACAACATCGAGGAATATATTGCTTCCAATGGCTATGAAGCTCTTGGAAAAGTATTAAGTGAATTAACTCCTGAGAATGTCATTGACATTGTTGAAAAATCAGGTCTACAGGGACGTGGCGGCGCAGGCTTTCCCGCCGGGCGCAAATGGAAGTTCGTCCGCGCTGCACAGGGCAGGAAAAAGTACATCGTCTGCAATGCAGATGAGAGTGAGCCCGGAACGTTCAAAGATCGAATCGTGCTCGAAGGCGACCCACATCTAATCATCGAATCAATGGCGATTGCCGCCTATGCGATAGGCGCGGACGAAGGTTATATCTACATTCGCGGTGAATATGGTCTCGCGTATCGCCGCCTTGAAAAGGCCATCCTGCAGGCCAGGGAATTCGGTTTCCTCGGCGAAAATATATTCGGAACCGGCTTCAACTTCAACATTCATGTCCACGCCGGCGCCGGAGCATATGTCTGCGGTGAAGAAACAGCGTTACTCGAATCACTGGAAGGAAAGCGTGGCGAACCACGCTCACGGCCACCCTACCCGGTCACTAAGGGATTGTGGAATAAACCAACCTCGGTCAACAATGTCGAGACGCTTGCAAACATCCCGGCCATCATACGAAATGGCGCGGAGTGGTACAGGTCGATCGGTACACCTTCCAGCCCGGGCACAAAAGTTTACACAATCATGGGCAATGTCAATTTCAGCGGTGTGATCGAAGTGCCGATGGGAGTCACGTTGCGCGAAGTGATCAACATCTATGCCAAGGGGATGAAACCGGGGAGCTCTCTAAAACTCGCACAGACCGGCGGAAGCAGCGGCTCGATCATCCCGGCTGTTTTGCAGGACACTCCCATGGATTTCGAATCCTTCCGCAAGGCGGGCGTCTCTCTTGGTTCGGGTGCATTATTGATCTGCGATCAGCACACCTGTATCTTGGATCTGGTAAAAGTTCTATTGCAATTCTTCCGCTTCGAATCCTGCGGCAAATGCACGCCCTGTCGCATCGGTACGCAGCGCTCCTACGAGATCGTGGAACGCATTTCACAGGGACAAGGAAAACTAGAAGAACTGGACACCCTCTTGGATCTGGCTACTGAAATGGAACGCGCTTCCAACTGCGGCCTCGGCCAAACTGCCACAGTCCCGATCCGCGACATGCTCAAGCATTTCCGCACGGAAGTGGAAACGCACATCCGCTCCGGGAGTTGTCCGACAGGTGTATGTGAAATGACAAAAGAAGCTGAAAAAGTTTAGCACCGCAACACAGCGATCAATAAACCAAATTAGTTGAAGTTGAAATATACAGAGGTATGCATGGTGAAAATAACGATTAACGAAAAGCAGATCGAAGTCCCTGAAGGGATAACGGTTTTGCGAGCCGCGGAGATGGCTGGAATATATATCCCAAGACTTTGTGACCACAAGGAACTCACTCCCTACGGCGGCTGCCGCCTATGCATTGTGGAAGTGGAAGGCGCGCGCGTGCCGATGGCCTCCTGCACCCTGCCGGTGAACAACGGAATGGTGGTTCGCACCGAGACGGACGCGATCAATAAATCGCGCGAATTTATTCTCTCCATGCTTTTCAGCGAACGCAACCATTTTTGCCCGTTCTGTCAGGTAAGCGGCGGCGATTGCGAATTACAGAACGCCGCCTATCACGAAAAAATGACGCACTGGCCCATTCAACCGGGCTGGAGTAATTTCACAGTCGATACATCACATCCATATTTTATTTTGGATAATAACCGCTGCATCCTGTGCCGACGTTGCGTACGCGCCTGCGGCGAA
>Ga0268298_10001008_pt1 | contig 34606 bp, 28 predicted proteins | sample WWTPWeurt_MetaG_FD_194462 | JGI IMG/M metagenome (GOLD analysis project Ga0268298, IMG submission 194462) | Activated sludge microbial communities from WWTP in Nijmegen, Gelderland, Netherland - WWTP Weurt | ecosystem: Engineered > WWTP > Aerobic digester > Activated sludge | place...
CCGTCTGGCCGTGGATACCCTGAAGATCGACAGATCCTTTGTGAGCGAACTGGACGATGGTCAGGGGATCGCGATCGTCGAAGCAGTGATCGGGCTGGCACACAGCCTCGGCCTGGAAGTGGTCGCAGAGGGCGTCGAGACGATCTCCCAGCTGGCGGCGCTGCACCAGCGTGGCTGTCATCTGATCCAGGGTTATCTGTTTGCACGGCCCATGTCGGCCAAAATGCTTTCCCAGGCCTTGCAGAGCGGCATCCGCATGCCCCCCGGCTTGTCCCTGCCCATGGTCGGGAAGGATGAGGGCATGTTTCTGGGTTCCTTCAGCAGCCCATAGACCTTGCGGCGGCTGGCGCGCGCTTTCCCGGGCGTGGGGCACGGCAAACCCATTGGTCGGGCTGGCCGGGCGCAGAGCGGCGGGATCGTCCCGGGCTGTCGGGCCACGAGACTGCAAATCCCTCCCCCGGGGTCACGCGCTCCGCTGTGCCGGGCGAATGGCAATGGACAGGCGATGTCCTTCAGTGGCTTCCAGCTCCCGCAACTGACGGATCAGGCTCTCGTCGAGCACAAAATCGGCTGCCAGCAGCATCACGCCGTCCCGCGTGACCAGATCGCGCGCCAGCACCATGCCCGGCTTCAGGGAGGATGGGCTGAGTTCGTTGCCCGTGCTGACCGCCGTCTCCGTCGCGCCCAGCACCTCCACCAGGGCGTCCACCACCTGGGGGCAATAGCGCTTGCCGCGGTTCTGCTGGATGAAGGCCACGGCCTCGTCCAGCTTCAGCTTGCGTGGCGAAAGGGTGCCGATCTGCAGGGCGTCGAAGTCGTTGGCGACCGCAAGTACGCGTGCCCCATAGGGGATGGCCAGACCGGATAGCCGGTCCGGGTAGCCTTGACCATCCCAGCGCTCGTGGTGCCCACGGATGAAGCTGCCGGCCTTGCGCAGGTTTTCCAGGCCCATCAGGGCGGCCTGGCCGGTGACCGGGTGCTTGCGCAGCAGGCCCAGTTCGTCCCCGCTCATGTGAGAAACGGGTTTGGACAGCAGTTCGTCGGGCAGGCCGATCTTTCCCACATCGTGGAGCAGCCCGGCCAGCATCACGTCCTGGGCCTCGGTGGCCGGAAAGTTGAGCTTGATGGCGATCTTGCGGGCCAGGTCCGCCACCCGGCGGGAGTGGCCCGAACTGACACCTTCACGCAGTTCGATCAGATTGGAGAACACCCGGATGGAGGTCAGGAAGCTCTGCTTGAGCTTCTCGTGGGCGATTTTCAGCTCGCCGGTACGGGCCTCGACCTTTTCCTCGAGGCTGGCATTGAGGGACTTGAGTTCCTCGTTCTGGCTGCGGGTAAGCGCCTCCAGGCGGGCCTTCTCGCGTTCGAGGGCCTTGCGCTCAAGGGCTTCCCGGACGGTCAGCACCACGTCCTGATCATTCCAGGGCTTGGAGATGTAGCGCGCAATCTGGCCGGCGTTGATGGCGGCGACGGTGGATTCCATGTCCGCGTAGCCGGTCAGGAGCAGGCGCACCGTGTCCGGATGGCGGCGGCGGGCCTCGGCCAGGAAGGTGGCGCCGTCCATCCCGGGCATGCGCATGTCGGAGATGATCAGGTCCACATGTTCCTGGCTCAGCATCTCCAGCCCTTCGGCACCGCCTCCCGCGACCAGCACCTTGTAGCCATGGGGGCGGAACAGGCGTCGCAGGGATGACAGGATGTTGGCCTCGTCATCGACGCATAGCAGGGTGAAACTCTCTTCGGTGGATGTACTCATTCTTGGGCTCCGGCAGATGCCTCCTGATGAACGGGAAGGGTGATGCGGAAGCGCGTCCCCGCCCCGGGGGTGCTGCTTGCGCTGATGTTGCCGCGGTGCTTCTTGACGATGCCGTAGGACAGGGACAGCCCCAGGCCCGTCCCCTTGCCGATGGGCTTGGTGGTGAAGAAGGGGTCGAAGACCTTGTCGAGAACATCGGGGGGGATGCCCTGGCCATCGTCGGCCACTTCTATCCAGACCATCTCCCCATCCCGGCCCGTGCGAACGGTGATGGTGCCCCGGCGTCCGTCGGGCATGGCCTGGGCCGCATTCACGAAGAGGTTCATGAAAACCTGGTTGAGCTGGGAGGGCAGACACTCCACCAGGGGCAGCGCCCCATACTCGCGGACCACGTCGGCCCGGTATTTGATTTCGTTGCTGGCGATGTTGAGGGTGCTGTCCAGCCCGTGGTGCAGGTCGGCGGCTTGCCAGTCCTGGGTCGTCTCCGCGCGGGAGAAGTCGCGCAGATCCTGGACGATCTGGCGTACCCGGTTGGTACCTTCCTCGGACTCGCCAAGCAACTGGTGGATGTCGTCGCGCAGGTAGTCGAAGTCTGCGGCCTTCTTCGCCACTTCGATCCTGGCCCGGTGTTCGGGCGGCAGGGCTGCTTCACCCTCTTCATAGCAGCTCACGACGCCCAGCAACTGCGCCACATAGCCCTTCAAGCTACGGATGTTTGAATTCACATAGCCGATGGGATTGTTGATCTCATGGGCCACGCCGGCCGCGAGCTGGCCGATGGAGGCCATCTTCTCGGACTGGACCAGTTGCTGACGGGTGTCCTGCAGGCGCACATTGAGTTCGGTCAGTTCAGCGTAACGCCTGAGCAATTCCTCCTCCGCCTGCTCCCTGCGCGCAATATCCTCCTCGAGGCTGGCCTTGGCGCGCTGTAGCTGCTCGGTGCGGCGAGCGACCTTGGCTTCCAGGTCGGCATGCATGCGCAGGAGTTCCGTTTCGGCGGACTTGCGCTCGGAGATGTCCTGGAGTGTTTCGATGGCACCGATGACCTCGCCCAGGGCATTGCGCAGGGGGGCCGCGGTGAAGTAGAGCCAGCGCCCCTTTTCACCCATGGTGGGAAAGAAGTCCTCCGCCTCGTAGGCACCTTCGATGGTCGGAGAGCGCCGGAGCTTCTTGCCACCATAAAGTCTCAGCATGTCCTCGATCTGCCCCGACACAATGAGGTCGGCCATGATCGGGCGCTTCTCAGGATAGAAGGCCGACCACTGATTGCAGGTTCCGATCAGCTCGCTGGCTTTCAGTCCGATCACTTGTTCACAGGCACGGTTCCAGTGGGTGACGGTATGCCGGGCATTGATGACCAGGGTCGGGACGGGGTCGGCATCGATGATCTGGGTCAGCAGTTGCTGAGCCTGCTTCTGGGCGGCCTCCGCACGTTTGCGCTCGGTCACGTCGATGAAGTTGCAGACGATGGTCCGCTTCCCCTGGATTTCCTCATGGGAGACCACCAGCTCGACCCAGCGCTCATCGCCCGACTTGGTGAGCAGCAGCGTCTCGTAGCGGCCGACCGCATGTTCGCCTTCCAGCCGGGCCTGACCCCGCTCGCGGATGGTGTTGCCGACGCTGGCGGGGTAGAAGGCCCAGAAGTCCTTTTCGATGAGTTCCGCCGGGGTGAATCCGCTCAGCCGGGACATGGCCTTGTTGGCATAAAGTACCTTGCCCCCCCGATGCAGGAGCAGGCCTGAACTGAGCGAGTCGGCGAGGGGGAAAAGGGTGCCGGGCAAGGGATACACGTTGGTCGGGGCCGTCATGGTCTATCCCAGCAGGGTCTCGAAGCTGTCAAAACCGGCCCGGGTTTCGGTCAGCACCCCGTTGAGTGCTTCCCAGCCAAGGTCCAGCGCATCCACGGTTTGGGCGTCCAGGCGCGGCACCTGGCCCGTTTCGGCGCCATCCAGATCCAGAGCGTGGGCAATTGCGTCCGCGTAGTGAACGATACCGGCCAGTCCACCCGGAACACCTCGGGCGGGGTCGTGGTGCCAGGCCAGGGCGTCGATGATCTCGGCGGGAAAGTTCCAGCGCCGGGCCAGCTCCGCGCCCACCGTACTGTGATCGAACCCGAAATGTCGGAACTCGGCCTCCACCAGCGTGCAGTCCCGGGTCTGCGCATCGGCCAGCACGCCGCATAGCTCCTCGGGGTAGATCGTCATCATGGCCAGTCGGCCGATATCGTGGAGCAGGCCGGCGACAAATAGGGGTTCGGGTGGGCGCCTGAGGGGGCGGGCCAGGGCCCGGGCGGCAGCGGCCACGCCGAGAACGTGCCGCCAGAAGCGGCTCTGGCTGAATTCCGGGCAACGTCCCCCCGGCAGGCCCGTGATGACGGCTGCAGCCAGCACGAGAGAGCGTACCGAAGACAGGCCGAGCACGACGATTGCATCGTGGATGGAGCCAACCCGTGACTGCAGCCCGTAGAAGGGCGAGTTGGCGACCCGCAGGACGCGGGCCGCGATGGCCTGATCCTGGGCGATGCGCTTCGCGAGTGCGTCGATGTCGGTGTCGGCGCCACTCATGGACTGCAGAACTTCCATGGCCACCACCGGCATGGCCGGCAGCTTGTGGACGTGACTGACCATCTCTTCGAGGCGAGTCATTGGCCGGTCTCCTGGCGGAAGGCCAGCACGGCATGCAGCAGGGCCTGGGAGCCGGCCTCATCGGCGGTATGGCGGAACAGGTACATGACCCGCGCGCGGATTCTCTCCTGCTTGCGCGCCCGTGCTTCCGCATCTTCGGGGCGTACCACGAGGAGCGTGGCGACGTCTCTCCGTCGCAGGCCGTCCAGCTGCACCTCGGTGAGACTGAGTCCGGCGGGCAGGAGCACGGCGCCCGAGTGGTCGAGGACCGGGGCGGCCAGCACGGTGCCCGGCAGCACTTCGGCGAGGGGGAGTGTCAGGGTGTCATCCATGGCACATCGGCACGACAGGTAAAGGTCAGCAGGCAACCACGGTGCGGCGACCGGGCGCCAAGGGGGTGGGCCTCGACCCGGAACAGCCGGGTGCCGCAATGCAGCTCCGCCTGACCGGTGCCGGTCTGGAGCAGCCCGCGGAACTCATCGGGAAGAACTTCTTCGGCCCCCAGGCCAAGCAGGGGCGCCTGGTCGGAAAAGAGCTTTTCGGCGGCGTCATTGGCAAAGGCGATCATGCCGTCGGGATCTACGCCGAGGACCGGCAGGGGCATCACGGCCAGGGCTTCCTGGGTCAGGCTGAGGGTGGCTTCGTCCAGGCCGAGGCGGCGCTCCCGCTCGGCCAGCACGGTGGTAAGGCGCTCGTTGATGCGTTCCAGTTCCTGGTTGGCGTGGTGCAGCTCGGCGGCCAGACGCTGGTTCTCGTCGGACATGGCCTTGCGCCGGAAGGCCTCCTCGATATTGGCCCGCAGCATTGCATCGTCCCAGGGCTTGGTCAGGAACTTGTAGATGGCCCCTTCGTTGATCGCGTCGGTGACCGACTGCAGGTCGGTGTAGCCCGACAGTACGAGGCGCACGGTGTCCGGACACATGTCCTTGGCCTTGTGGAGGAATTCGACCCCCGTCATGGCCGGCATGCGCTGATCGGAGACGATGACATCCACCCGGTTGGAGGCCAGGATTTCGAGCCCCTGCTTGCCGCTGGTGGCGGTCAGGATGGTGTAAGCGTCGCGGCGGAGAAGCCGCCGCAGGGAAGAGAGGATGTTTTCCTCATCATCGACCAGCAGCAGCGTCCGCTCGGCCGTGGGATGGTGCATCAGGCTTCCGTCCAGGGGCTCATCCCTGGACAGCAGTGCCCCGAAGGCCTCGGGGGGGATTCCGCCCGACAGCAGCGGACCCTGGAGGTAGTCGCAACCGCAGGCCTGCATGACCGAGGCGGAATGGGCGCTGGCAATGCCCTTGGCGCACACCTTCAGATTCATGTTGTGGGCCCGGGTGACCAGCGCCCGGACAATGGCCACGCCTTCGGGGTCGGTCGTGACGTTCTGGACCAGTCCGGCCGGCACCTCGATGCCGTCCACCGGGAGGCGTCCTGTCCAGGCAAGAAGGGCATTGGCCTGACTGGCGGCGCTGATGATGAAGCGGACGCCGCAGGCCTTGAGGTGCCGGAGGGTGGCCGCGCTCGTGTCGGGTATGTCGCCCTGCCCGGTGATGATGTTGAGTTCGAGGCATCCGGGTTCCAGTCGGGAATCCAGCAGCAGGCTGTTCAGGGCGCTGGCAAAATCCGGATCGCAGAGTGCCTCCAGATGGGCTCCCACGGTCAGGACCAGGCGTCGTCCGCTGACCGAGTTCCATGCGCTGGCCTGTCGGCAGCCGTGCCCTAGCGAAGCCAGGCCCGCCGGGTCGGCACTGCGTATGACCACATTGTCCTGGCGACGGGGGGTGACCACGTAGAGCTTCGCCCCGACGAGCAGGCCGCTCCGGCTGTCGAAGCGCGGCTGGTACAGGAGGGGGGGTGCGTCGTTGGCGATTTGGTCGGGGTTGTCCATCGGATCTCCGGGCGCGAGGCGGCGTGCGGCAGGCGACGGGATCGGGTCTCGGCAACACGCCTGCCCATCACGGTCTGTCGCAGCGGATATCGGCCTGGCGGGGGGCGGCTTGAGGAATAAAGTCACGTCGTCGCCCGATACCGCGGTGTGGCGGGCAGCCGGAGCCCGGGCGGAGTAAAATCCCGCCCATGCCGAGCCACGCGCCCCATTTTCCCGTCCTTTCCCTTGTCGCCATCGGCCTTGGTGCCGCCTTCGGCGCCTGGTTGCGCTGGTGGCTGGGCCTGCGCTTGAACCCCATGTTGTCCCAGATGCCCCTCGGCACCCTCGCGGCCAACCTGCTTGGTGGCTATCTGGTGGGGGTCGCCGTGGCCGTGTTCGCCCTTCGCCCCGAGCTAGCCCCTGAAGTGCGCTTGTTCGTCGTGACCGGCTTTCTGGGTGGCCTCACCACGTTTTCCTCGTTCTCGGCAGAGGTCGTCCACCTGATTGATACGGCCCGCTATGCCTGGGCGGCCGGTGCCGCCGCCTTGCATCTGTTCGGCTCCCTGTCGATGACCGCGCTGGGCATGTGGACCGTGCACAGCCTGCGTGCCTGATCCTGCGTCCTCATTCCCGATTGATTTCCCGCTTCCGCTGCAATCCCGATGGCCTCTCCGCAAGACCGGCAAGATCCGTATTCCCTCCTTGAACAGTGCCTGTCGGCCGACCGTCCGGCCCTGCGCCGCGATCTGCGCCGCCTGCCCGCTCGCCCCCGCAGTCTGGCGGATCTGCCCGAAGCGCTGCGGCTGCGCATTGCCGACTCCGCTGCCCGGCTGATTGCCCGCGCCAACGGCCTGCCCAAGCCGGATTTCCCCCCCGACCTGCCGGTCAATCAGCGCAAGGACGAGATCGCCGAGGCCATCCGTAAGCACCAGGTGGTCATCGTGTGTGGCGAAACCGGCTCCGGCAAGACCACCCAGTTACCCAAGATCTGCCTGGCGCTGGGCCGTGGGGTTGCCGGCCTGATCGGCCACACCCAGCCGCGGCGGATCGCCGCCCGGGCCACCGCCAGCCGCATCGCCCAGGAACTGAAGAGCGAGCTGGGCAGCACCGTCGGCTACAAGATCCGCTTCACCGACCGCATCGGCCCCCAGAGCTACATCAAGCTGATGACCGACGGCATCCTGCTGGCCGAGACCCAGGGCGACCCACTGCTCTCCGCCTACGACACGCTGATCATCGACGAGGCCCACGAGCGCAGCCTGAACATCGATTTCCTGCTCGGCTACCTGCGCCAGCTACTGCAGAAGCGGCCGGACATGAAGCTCATCGTGACCTCCGCCACCCTGGATGCCGAGCGCTTCGCCCGCCACTTCGGTCGCGGAGACACGCCCGCCCCGGTGATCGAGGTGTCCGGCCGCCTCTTTCCCATCGAGATGCGCTACCGGCCGGTGGAGCGGGACGAACCCAAGCCCGTGCGCCCCGGCGAACCCGCACCGCGCCAGGACAACCGCGGCCCGGACCGGGATCTCTACGACGCCCTGGTGGACGCGGTGGACGAGGCCCACCGCAGCGGCCCCGGCGACGTGCTGGTGTTCCTGCCCGGGGAGCGCGAGATCCGCGAAGCCGCCGAGGCCCTGCGCAAGGCCCACCACGCCGCCGGCACCGAGATCCTGCCCCTGTTTGCCCGCCAGTCGGCCCAGGACCAGGCCCGGGTCTTTGCCCCGTCCAAGGGGCGCCGGGTGGTGTTGGCCACCAACGTGGCCGAAACCTCCCTCACCGTGCCGGGCATCCGCTACGTGGTGGATACCGGCCTGGCCCGGCTCAAGCGCTACAGCCACCGCAACAAGGTGGAGCAATTGCAGATCGAGAAGATCGCCCAGTCGGCCGCCCGTCAGCGGGCCGGGCGCTGCGGCCGGGTCAGCGACGGCGTGTGCTTCCGCCTGTACGACGAGGACGACTTCAACAAGCGGCCTGCCCACACCGATCCGGAGATCCTGCGCTCGTCCCTGGCCGGGGTGATCCTGCGCATGAAGTCCCTCAAGCTTGGCGAGGTGGCGGACTTCCCCTTCATCGACGCACCCCTGCCGCGCATGGTGGCCGACGGCTATCAGCTGCTGGCCGAGCTGGGCGCGGTGGAGGAGGTGGAGGGGGCGACGGCCATGAACCTCACCCCCGTCGGCCGCGAGCTGGCCAAGTTGCCCCTGGACCCGAAGATCGGCCGCATGATCCTCGCCGCCCGCGACCGGGGCAGCCTGGCCGAGGTGCTGGTGATCGCTGCCGCCCTGTCCACCCAGGACGTACGCGAGCGCCCGCCCGAGCGTCAGGCCGCCGCCGACCAGGCCCACGCCCGTTTCCGCGGCACCGAGCACGAGCAGAAGTCCGAGTTCCTGTGGTTCTGGAACCTGTGGAAGGCCTGGGAGGAGGTCCAGCGCCACGAGACCTCCAGCAAGCAGAAGGCCTGGTGCAAGACCCACTTCCTGTCCTGGCTGCGCCTGCGCGAGTGGCGCGACGTGTACAACCAGCTGCACACCCTGTGCGCCGAACACGGCTGGAAGGAGAACGATCAGCCGGCCAGCTATGAAGCCATCCACAAGGCCCTGCTCACCGGCCTGATGGGCCACGTGGGCTGCAAGATCGAGGATGCCTCGGGGCCGGCCGCCGGCAGCTACCTGGGTGCCCGCGGCATCAAGTTCTGGCCACACCCGGGTTCGGCCATCGCCAAGAAGGCCGGCAAGTGGATCATGGGCGCCGAGCTGGTGGATACCTCGCGCCTGTTTGCCCGCTGCCTCGCCCGCATCGAGCCGGAGTGGCTGGAGGAGGTGGGTGAGCACCTCCTCAAGCGCCAGGTATCCGAGCCCCACTGGTCCAAGGCCAGCGGCGCCGTTCGGGCCTGGGAGCGCGGCACCCTGTACGGCCTCACCGTGTATCCGCGGCGTGGGGTGAGCTACCGGGAGATCGACCCGGCCCTGTGCCGCGAGCTGTTCATCCGCGAAGGCCTGGTCCAGGGCGAGATCGCCGAAGGCCCGGCCCGGGGCATGGCCTTCCTGGCCCACAACCGGCGCCTGGTGGCCGAGATCGAACGCCTGGAGCACAAGTCCCGGCGCCCCGATGTGTTGGTGGACGAAGAGCTCATCTACGCCTTCTATGACGCCAAGCTGCCCTCGGAAGTACTCGATCTGGCCAGCCTCGAGGCCTGGCGCAAGCGCACCGAAAAGGCAGAGCCCAAGGCCCTGCAGCTCACCCGCGACCAGCTCATGCGCCACGACGCGGAGGGCATCACCACTGATCGCTTTCCGTCCAACCTGGATGTGCTGGGGCAGAAGCTCAAGCTCACCTACCTGCACGCGCCAGGCGAATCCGACGACGGCGTGACCCTGACGGTGCCCCTGGCCATGCTCAACCAGGTGCCAGCCAACCGCTGCGAATGGCTGGTGCCCGGCCTGCTGGAAGAGAAGGTGATGGCCCTGCTGAAGACCGTGCCCCAGAAGCACCGCCACCGCCTGCAGCCCATGGCCGAGAGCGCCGGTGCCTTCATGGCGCGCTTCGATGGGGGTGATTTCGACACGGACGAGCCGCTTATCAAGATGCTCCAGCGCTTTGTGGAAGAGCGGGTGTCCCTGAAGCTGCCCATGGAGAGCTTCCGCCCGGAGAACCTCAACCCTCACTGTTTCATGAACTTCCGTGTGCAGGACGAGCACGGCCGCATCATCGGCCAGTCCCGCAACCTGGCGGAACTGCGGGCCAAGTATCGGGACCAGGTGGCGGCCCGCTTCCAGTCGGCGCGCATCGTGCCGGCGGCGGAGACCCCGGCGCCAAAGAAGGGGCCCGCGCCGGAGGGCCGGCAGAGTACCCCCGCAGCGGCGGCGCCCGCCAGCGACAAGGCCCTGGCCGGCTTCACTGGCTGGACTTTCGGTGCCCTCCCCGAACTGCTGGAGGTGAAGGTGGCCGGGCGCGACATCGTCGGATTCCCTGCCCTCCACGATGATGGCAGCAGCGTCTCCCTGCGCCCCTACGACACGCCGGAGGAGGCGGCCCGGGTGCATCGGGGGGGCCTGGCCCGCCTGTTTGCGCTGGAGCTGTCGGCCCAGGTGAAGGCCATCGAAAAGCTGCCGGGCATCCGCGACCTGGCCCTGCAGTTCATCAACTACGGTTCAGAGGCCGAGCTCAAGGCCCAGCTAGTCACCGCCACCCTGGAGCGCTGCTGCCTGCTGGAGCCGCTGCCCGGCGATGCCGACAGCTTTGCCCGGCGCTGCCAGGAGGCCAAGCCGCGCATCACCCTGGTGGCCCAGGAGCTGATGCGCCTCACCAGCCAGCTGATCGTCGAGCACGCCACCATGACCAAGCGCGTGGCCGGGCTGAAGACCTTCCCCGACGTGGTGGCCGACATCAACGCCCAGGTGGCCAGACTGATGCCGAAGAACTTCCTGGTGGCGCTCCCATACGAGCGCATCGCCCAGATCCCCCGCTACCTGAAGGGGGTGACGGTGCGCATCGACAAGCTGCGCACCAGCCCGGCCCGGGACGCCCAGTTGATGGCCGACTGGAAGGGGCTGGCCCAGCCCTTCGAGCGCGAATGGCTGGCCAAGGCCAAGGCCGGGGTGACCGACCCGCAGCTAGAGGAATTCCGCTGGATGCTGGAGGAGCTGCGGGTGGGGCTGTTTGCCCAGGAGCTCAGAACGCCCATGCCGGTGTCGGTGAAGCGCCTGCAGAAGATCTGGGACAGCCGGCCGCGGTAAAGTGACGGTGGCGCGTGCCACGCCGGCACGCGCCTGGCCCCCTGTTCAACGGAGTCTGCCCCATGAATGAAGCCCTTCCCGTACCGGACCTGCGCGGGGTCAGCCCCTCGCTGGTGCGCCTCACCCACGTGATCTACCTCCTGCATGCGTTCGCCGTGGTGGTGGGCGTGACGTCGTCGGCGGCCACCGTGGCCGGCGGCTTCGTGTTCGGCCTGCCGTCCCTGCTGGCGGTGATTCTCAACTACATCAAGCGTGGGGCAGTGCGCGGCACCTGGCTCGACAGCCACTTCAGCTGGCAGATCCGCACCTTCTGGTTCACCCTGCTGTGGCTGGTGCTGTCCGGCCTGGTGATGCTGACCATCATCGGCATCCCGGTGGCCGCCTGGCTGATGATCCCGGTGCTCGGGCTGTGGGTGGGGTATCGCGTGGTACGCGGCTGGCTGGCCCTGTCGGGTGCCCGCCCGGTGGGCGCCTGAGTGCTTCAGCAGCCGCCGGGCTGATAGATCAGCAGCGTATGCACTACCGCGCCCTGGTGGCGTACCGTGAAGCGATGGCCGCGCAGGAAGGGCGCGCAGGTCCGCGTCTCATCTGTGCTGGCCAAGCCCGTCTCCCCGTAGAAATCGCGGATCGCCCGGCGTAGTTCGCGGGAGGTGTAGTGGGGAAAGGCCGGCATCGGCATGGCCAGGATGCCGGCATCCACCATGAAGCGCTGACCCTGGCGGCGCAGCGGACGGGAGGCGGAAAGACCCTGCTTCCAGCCATCGAGCTCCAGGTGGGGGCCTTCGTAGTCGCAACGCATCACCGTCACGGCCCGGGCCTCGATGCTGAAGGGGCCACTGACGCCCCGCGTCGGCTTCACCACGATATGGCTGACGGTGGCCCGGGCGTCCAGGTCGTACTCGTAGGCCGTCACCGCACCGGCGCTACCGTTGGCCTCGGCCAGCAGGGTGCTGCCTGCCCAGGCCTGGATGCGGGAGAAGGGTTGTTGCGTGTCGCCTGCCCGGAGCGTGGGGGTGGCGGCCAGCAGGACCAGGGGCAGCATGAGGCGAGCGGGGAGAGGCATGGAAGTGCTCCGAGACAGGCAGGGAGGGGGCGTGCCGACCCTCGGGCACCTGCCCGCCGGGAGCGCGCCGGTACGCATTTAAGAAAAGGGGCTTGAATCTTCGCCCGCCAGCCCCGATGCTAAACACCATTGTCCATTCTTGCTCAACTTCCCATGCGTGATTTTTCCCTGGATGTCAGCGAATCCGAGTTCGATACGGCGGTCATCGCCCTGTCCCGCCGGGTGCCGGTGCTGGTGGATTTCTGGGCACCCTGGTGCGGACCCTGCCGTACCCTCAAGCCCCTGCTCGAAAAGCTGGCCGTCGAGTACGGCGGTCGCTTCGTGCTGGCCAAGATCAACTCCGATGAAGCCCAGGCGGTGGCCGCCCGCTATGCGGTGCGCAGCATTCCGGCCGTCAAGCTGTTCGTGAATGGCGAAGTGGTGGACGAGTTTGCGGGTGCCCTGCCCGAAGGCCAGGTGCGCGCCTTTCTCGACGGGCATCTGCCGGACGAGGCCGAGCGCCTGCGCCTGAGTGCCGAGGGCATTGCCGATCCGCTGCTGCGGGCCGAGCGGCTGCGTCAGGCAGCAAGCCTGTCCGGTGGCCGGCAGTCCATTGTCCTGGAACTGGTGGGCGCGCTCCTCGATGCCCGCCTCGTGGAGGATGCCGCAGCGGGCCTGGAGACCATTGCGGCCCAGGATCGGGACGAGGCCTGGCGATCATTGAAGGCCCGGCTGGATCTGATGAACGGAGCCTCGGCGCTGGACGAGTCGGCCCTGGCGGTGCGCATTGGTGCCGATGCAAAGGACTTTGAGGCCCGCTTTGCCCTGGCGACGGCGCTCGCCGGGCGGGGAGAGTGGGGTGCCGCTTTTGAGCACCTGCTCGAGGTTGTGCTGCGTGATCGGGCGGATGCCCGTGGCAAGGCACGGGATACGCTGGTGGAGTGGTTTGGCCTGTGTCCGGACGCAAAGGCCGTGATGAGCGCCCGGCGTCAGCTATCCATGTATCTGAATTAGCGAGCTCGTGTCCCTCAGCCCCGGTTTCTGGAAAATTTTACAAAAACCTGTTTCGACCGGCAGGTTCGATACTTTTCATGTTCTTCTTCAATTGCTTAGTTTTCTTGGCGTGAAGCTTGCTCCAAGGCTCGAACTTTGTTTTCACTGAGCGAAGAGGTAATAAATGAAAAGAAATTTTGCGATTCTGGTCGCTTCCCTGATGGCCATGGGCAGCATGGGGGCGGCGCAGGCCGACGTACTGACGGTGAATGGCTCCGTGGCCACCCTGCCCGGTACCACCCAGACCTTCGGTCCGACGACCAACTCCACCTACGTTTCCGACGGTTTGTCCATCTATGACCTCGTCGGCAACTCCTCGTCCGCATCGGCCTGGGGCAACGACCACGGTACCTATCGGGCCTCGTCTTCCGGCACCGGCACCTTTGACAGCATGTCGCGCTTCCAGCGCAGCCTGGAAGTGGTGAACAACCTGGGCGGCGACGCGAGCTTCGCCCTCAACTTCTTCATCTACTACGGCGGTATTTACATCGACAACTACTACGGTGTGACGGGTAGCGGTTCGGTGGGTTACGACCTCAAGATCAACACCGGTGCAACCAGTCTTTACAAGAGCTCGGCAGTGCTTGATTCGAACGGCAATGTCTCCGTCGTCAACGCCCTGAACGGCGCCTCCCTGTCCAGCAGCGGTAGCTACCACTCCTACTCGTGGGGTGGCACCTACGTGACGCTCGACCTGGGTGTGCTGGGTGCCGGCGAGAGCAAGACCATCGATTTCGACCTGGTGTCCACCGCCGTGGGCAGTTTCGGGGCGGAGAGCTATGCCTGCGGTGAATGGGGCTATGGTGAGCAACCCGTGGCCTTCGCCGTCGCGGTGGATGATGGCTACGGTGGCTATGGTGGCTATGGCGGCGGTACCTGTTATCGCAGCGCCTACGCCGGGGGCGGTCTGGGTGATCCCAACAACGTGAGCTCCACCCTTCCGCCCGGGGGCGCGAACTTCCAGGTGACCGGTTCTTTGCTGAACCAGGTGCCCACCCCCGCCAGCCTGCCGCTCGTGGGCGTCGGGCTCGCTGCACTGGGTGCCCTCCGGCGCCGTCGGCGTTGATCAGGCTTCGCAGTTTCGGTTAGCCTTTGCGGGCCGCCTGAGGGCGGCCCGCTTCACTTCGACCGACCACAACCGATCATGGCCACGATTGCACTCATCTGGGAACTGGGTTCCGACTATGGCCATATTGGCCGATTCCTGCCGATTGCCCTTGAACTGAAGGCCCGCGGGCACCGGCCGGTCATGATCCTGCGGGATATCTCGCGGGCTGACGAGATGCTCGGCCGGCACGGGATCGAGTACCTGCAGGCGCCCCTGTGGCTGCCGCCGGTCCAGGGTTTGCCGGCCCCCATCAATTTCACTGAATCGCTCTTCCTGTTTGGATTCCTGCAGCCCGCGGGATTGCTGTCGGTGCTGCGCGCCTGGCGCGCGGTGCTGGCTTTGCTCAAGCCCGACCTGCTGATTTTCGACCACGCGCCGACGGCCCTGCTGGCGAGCCGCGGGCTGGGCCTGCCGCGCCTCGTCACGGGCAACAGTTTTGCGGTGCCACCGCGGCGCACCCCGCTGCCCCTCTACGAATGGTGGAATCCCAAGGCGGGCGCCCCCCAGCGGGAGCTGGACTGCGAAGAGCGGCTGCTACGCAACGCCAATCATGCCCTTTCCGCACTGGGGGCGCCGCCGATGACCTGCGTTGCCGACCTCTACGACGCCGAGGTGACCCACATTACCGGCGCGCCCGAGCTCGACGTCTATGGTCCGCGGGATGCTGCGTGCTACGTGGGCGCGATCAATGCGCTCGATCAGGGGGTTGAGCCCCGCTGGCCGGCGGGTCCGGCCCGGCGGGTGTTTGCCTACCTGAAGCCCCGATATATGCACTTCGATGCGGTCGTTACCGCGCTCGCCCGCCTGGACGCCAGTGTGCTGGTCTTCGCCCCTGGCCTCGCCCGCCAGAACATGCTGCGTCTGCAGGCGGCAAATCTGGCTTTCAGCACCGAGCCCCTGCGGATGCGCAGCGTGCGCGAGCAGGTGGAGATGGCTGTCTGCCACGCGGGCGGGATGGTGGACGTGATGCTCCAGGCCGGGCGGCCGGTCTTCCTGCTGCCCATGCAGATGGAGCAGACCATGACGTCACGGCGCGTGGACGAGTTGGGCTGCGGGCTCTTCCATATCGCCCAGCAGGGGCCCAGGGAGCTGGAGAAGGGTCTCAAGCGGGTATTCAGCACGCCGGCCTATGCGGAGCACGCACTCGCTTACCAGCAGCGCAACGCCAACTTCACCCAGGCCTTTGCCATGGAGCGGATGATCGGCGGCTGCGAAGCCCTGCTGGCCAACGCTGCCCGCTGATTTCAAGAAAAAGCCCCGCACGGGGCGGGGCTGATCGATCGCGCCGGTGAGGTCTTACTGCTCGCCCCCCCGCTTGCCCACGTGCTCCCGGGCCAGACGCTGCTGCACCTCGTTGGGTGCCGGTTCGTAGTGGCTGAAGGCGATGCTGCAACTGCCGTCGCCACCGCTGATGGACTTGAGGCGGGACTCGAAGCCTTCCATCTCGGCCATGGGCACCTGTGCGGAATAATTTATTTTTTATTCTTACGCGACAGATTACAGTCGAGATCGCTCCATTCCGCCTGGTCAAAATGGCTTGCCTCCGTGGCAAACAATTCCTCCCGCCAAGCTTTTACAAGCTTTTGAAATGCCGCTCTTTCATTCTGGATGAGCCTATCGAAGCGCTCGCGGTAATCCGGCGGCACCAGACCGCGATAGCGGATCGGCATCATCAGCTCGAGAATCTCCGGGTACTCATCTCGTTGAGACAAGGCAACCTGCAGTCGCCGAAAATCTTCTTTTAAGGTCTTGTCTGTGCATCCGATGGTCAGGCACATTTCCTGGACGGTCATTTCAGCATCGATGCGCACCGCGGGTTCCAGAGACAGCCACATCTCAAATACTTGCTGGTGGCGCTTGCCCAACGTGATGAAATTTGATTTCCCCGGCATCTTGATTTTCATTCCGGGAATTTGCTCTGCCACATTCCCCAGCAAATCAAGCAGTGTTTTCTTTCGGATCTTTGAAAATAGGGTTGCATTGGGGACGCGCTTGCTGTTCATGTTCTCGATGAGGACTGGTTTCTTGCCGCCCTCGTCGTCCAAGTCATCATCGACCGCCACCTCGAATTTCAGCTCGCGCTTCCTTTTTCTGATTGCGTCGAGATACTTGCGGTTAACCGTTTGCACCATGCAGCTCAAGGAGGCCGGAAGTCCATTCAGTAAACTGATCATGGCTTCCGAGGCAGCTTCCTCGGGTTCCAGATCCACGGTCAAATAGGACCTACGTTTAAGCACTCCAGCCCAGCCCAGCAATGCCGCCTGGCCAGAAGGCTGATGCAGCCATTTCAAAAGGTCTGCGGCCAGAAAGGCCAGACGAATGGTCTCGCGGGGGGAACGCTGCTCATTCAGCGCGTATTTGATCAGCGGCAGCAAATCGCCCTGCAGCATTCCCAGACCAAATACAGCTTGCTCCGCCTCCTTCCGGCTGGTGATGAACTGCAGGAATAAATCATCGGTGTCGAAATTCAGCGAGCCGTCGAAGCTCTCGCGCTCCTTTGCCTCGCTCTCAGTTGCAGGTACCAGTTCTTCCAGTTGCTCAGCCAGCAGTTGCGCCATTCCAGCGCGTGCGCGGGCCATGTCTCCCGCCCCGTATGCGTCGACAATGGCTTGTTCGATTTCGTCGTAGTGCATGCTTTCCCCGAGAGTCCAGTCAATCAATTCAGCATACCGCAGCAGAATTTCGGGACGGAAAGTTTATTTTTTCTGAATCCTCCGGACCGGCGCGCTGCCCAGACGTCTCTTCGATCACCACAACCCAGATCGAGGAGTCGTCATGCCTAGTCCGAACCACCCGCCTACCACAACCGAAGCGCGTGAGCAAACCGCCGCTAGGCGCTTGGGCTACCTCGTCAGCGAGACGCTACTGACGATGCTAGCTGCCGTGGTACTGCACCGCTTGGCCCATGAAGCGGCTCTTCATCATCAGACGCTGAGCGGTCTTGGCGACCGCTACGGCCTTGTGCCATTCGCTGAGTGGGCTCTGGGCTGGACCGGACCTGTCCCGGAGGACAGGTCCGCTTACGCAGTCTGGTTGCGCTGGGCTGCCCCGATCTGGTTGCCGGTCTGGGCCCTGCTCGGTGGTCTTGGGATGCTGCTGGCCCGCAGTCGCATGCGGCCGTTGTCGCCGCTGCTTGGCGTGATCGCCGGACTGCTGATCGGTCTGTTTGGATGGCCGTTCCCCTTTACGTTTGGTCTGCAGAGCGCTGGTAGCGCCCATATCTTGTGGCCGGGCGCGGGCTTGATCGCCGGGCTCCTGGCCTGGGCCTTGATTCCCAAGTCCGGCGTCGGTGCCTTGTCTCCCTCAACGCTGCCGCAAGCCGTCTTGTGGCCGGTGTTCGCGCTCATCAGCGGCATGGCTTGGCTCGCCTTGGCAGACTTTGCGGCAGGGGCCGACCCGAAAGCCCAGTACCTGGGTATCGAAGGTGCCCAGGGGCTGCTGCTGGCCACCCTCGCGGCCTTGTTGCTGGCGCTGCTGCGTCCTCGCATTGCAGAAAACGTGCTGGCGGTGGCCGAAGGTCTGACCCGCTGCGCGAGCCATCCGCGTCATCGCTGGTCCTTGCTCGGCGCAGGCCTGCTGCTCGCGGTTCTGCTGGGCCTGCTCGGACGCTCTCCCGACGCGGCGCTACTGGGAATCAAGGGGCTTGGCCAGCCCCATCTGAGCGGTGAGATTCTGCGCGCCTTGGCCATGCTGGCCATCGCCTGGGTGGCTTACCGGAGTGGGGAATGGTCGGCCGGCATCCGCTGGCGTTTTCTGATCATCACCCTCGCGCTGGTCGTTCTCGGCCTCTGGGTCTCCAAGGACGGCGGGCCTTTGCTCATCATCGGCATGCTTGGGCTGCTGTGGCTGGCAATCTGGCCGGTGAGGGCCCTCATTGCCAGGCATCGCCGGGGGCAGGCCGCCGTGCTGGCACTGGCTCTGCTCATCGGTGGCACGGCGCTCTGGCGGACCCTGCTCATCGACATTGCCCCCCGCTTTTCGCTGCTCGCCCAGTCGCGGGAGGTGGATCGGATGCAGCCCGAGCACAGCCGTCGGGACGACATGATGCGCGTGCAATGGTTGATTTCCGCAGCGCCTGCAACAGGCTTCGGCCCCGGCAGAACACCCTGGTGCGGCGCCGCAGCCCACGTTGGTGAGAAAGCATGCAGGAAAGGTTCTGCCCTCCGCGAGGGCGCGCCGCTGCAAACCCCTGAGGACTACGCTCCGGCCCTCTGGGCGGCCTACTACGGATTGCCGGTCACGCTGTTGGCCATAGGTCTTGTGCCCCTGTGGTTGCTTGCGCTGCTCCTTGCGGCAAGCCCCGCCCGCTGGCCGCGCCCCGGGCACTTCAAGCTCGACGACATGGCCGCCTATGCGCTGTTCTGGGCCATCGCCATCGCCTCCTTGGGAATGTTGTCGCAAACCCTCATCGCCCTGGGGGGCACGCTGCGCTGGAGCCAGCTTTCCGGCTTACCCCTACCGCTCATGGCATACGGAAAGCTCAGCCTCATCGTCATCGCCAGCTGGATGGGGCTCGCACAGCGCGACGCCAACTAAGCCGGAATTTCTCGGAAATCCTCCGGATGGGGCATTGCCCCGTGCGTCTCTACAAGCAAGAGCCACCCATGGAGTCCCTCAAAATGCCCTACGCCCGGTCCCGCCCCAGTCGTTCGCCCCTTGTCGCCAGTGTCCTTGTGCTGTTCTCCCTGGGCGTTGTCCTGCTCATCGCGCTTGCCAGCGCCCTGGTTGTCCGGCGGGAGACGCTCCCTGACTTCCACATCCATGCCGAGCGCGTCGACGCCCTGCGCTGGCTAGCGCAGCACCTGGTTCCCGCGCAAGGGGGCGAAACCCCGCCGCCGTGCCGCCCCGATGACCGCCTGTGCATCGCCGCCACGGCAATCAACCTGCGCCTGGCCAAGGCGCCTGGGCCCCAGATCCTTCAACTGGATGACGCCGCCCCCGATCCCGGTGAGCAGGCAGCTCTCATCCGTGTTGCAGAGGAGCTCGCCAGAAAACCGGCAAGCACGGACATCAATCAGGTCCTGAAGGACAGCCTGCTGAACGACTTCGAACTGCGCGGCAACCCCTTCCGACTGCCGGGCTGCGTCTATGGAGGCAGCGGCATGGAGCGCAAGCGCCTACCTTCCCGAAGCCGCTGCATCGACGGAACGCCGCTGGACACCGATAAGCACTTCCCCCCCGGCATGGTGCCAATCCGCAAGCTGCTGGCGGACTTCCGCCAACCGTGGGATGGCGCATCCTTCCGTGAGCATGCGGGCCTCGCTGTCGGGCGCGACACCTGGCTGACCCTCGATGCTGACAAACAGACGCTCGCCCAGCGAACCGCCGCCTGCTACACCGGCGACCCGAAAGCCTGCGCCGGAGCCTGGTGGTACCCCGCCCGCCACGCGTCGGCCATGTACGAGCAGGCCCGCGCACGCAGCGTTGGCATCACTCTCATTGATGTGCAAAGCGGCGCCATCCTGGCCATGGCGGCCAGCCATAGCCGCTGCTTCCAGGCACATGCCGCGGGCAATCCTGCCCCGCAAGGCTGCCCGCAGGTTCCCGACCCTCGACCGCGTATGAATCGTCTTGCCAATCCAGCCATCGAGACCGAGATGCCCGGGTCACTCTACAAGCCCCAGCAGGCCCTTGCGCTCCTGTCCGCCGGCAACCTGACAGAAAGCGAAAGGGCAAAGCTGCCCGACATCCTGCGGCGTTCCGACAGTGAAGCCATGATCGACCTCTATCTCTGCCAGGAACGAGGCTTCGACAAGGCCTGCATCGCCCGCCGTGTCGGCGCCCTTGAAAAACGGCTCGCCGCATCCGGTTTCAATCAATGCGCCCCGGGCAAACGCGGCTGCCAGGCCGAGCTCGACCTGCTCGGCGCCGGGCCCCACAGCGGCGCAACGCTCATTCACCTCGCCTACAAAGACCGCCAGGTCACCCGTGAAACCAAGCCCCTCCAGCGTCCGGTCTTTGGTGCTCGCGCATTGGTCGACAAGGACGGGCGCTCCCTCGCAAGCAGCGTTGCCGAACTGAGCCCGGCTGCCATGGATGCATGTTACAAGCACGGAAACAAGCAGCGCTGGCGCGGTTGCCAGGGCAAGGCGCTGATCGACCTGATCGCGGAGCTCTACGGCCAGGGCAACGCCCGCGCTTCGCTGCTCGGCATGGCTGGTGGCTGGCTCGATCTTGCCGCTGCAGCCGCGCAGGGCGCCCAGGCGCCGCGTCCCCATCTGCTGGCCGCCTACCTGGACGACCAGGGCAGCCGGCACACGGTTCACCCCACCGCAACGCACGGCATTGATGGCGAACATGCCCGTTTCGTGCTCGCCGCCCTCCAGCACGTCACCGCGAGGGGCTCGGCTGCCGCCGCCTGCAAGGCCGCCAGCAGCGTTGGGGGCGCGCTCGACTGTCGGGCGCCCGCAAATGGCCTTCGCATCCAGGCCAAAACCGGAACACCGCTCATGCCGGCGGACCGGCTTGAATATCGCCCTGATCAACTCACCGCCTGGCGCCAGCGCTGTGGGGCAAAGGGCGAATGTGGCCTTCGCCCCCTGAAGTGGTTCGCCGCCCTTGTCACGCCCCCCGGCGCGTCGCGCCCCAGCACCCTGGTCATCGTGCGTGCCGAGCGTAACTGGTATCTCGACGGCCACATCGATGACGCCGGCGACAGCAGCGCCGATGGCAACGTCGCAGCGGAGATCGGCCTCGCCCTGATCAATGTGCTCCACACCCCCGGCAAGGAGATGCAGCCATGAACCCCGGCAAGCTCACCGCCTGCAGCAATACCCGCAATTGGCGGGCCCTCCATGAAGAGATCCAGCGCCTCTACGCCGCTGCACGCCACCGCTACCCCCGCGCCGACCACTGGCGGCTCAGCCTGATGGTCGACCCCCGCCTGCTGCCGGTCGGCCAGGCCAAGGCACCTTCAGGCCTGATGGCGCTCCATGCCGCGCTCAGCGAAGCGGGCCTGTTCCATGCCGTTGATGCCCGGCTCGACGACAGCCGGGGCGGCCCGCCCTGCCATCGGATCACCTTTCATTTCCTGCCCTACAAAAATCGAACAATTTTTTCAAAACCCTCCGGCGCCCACTACACGCCGGGCGTCTATTTCAACACGCAGCCAGATTGCGCCAACCCGGAAAGGCCTCCGCCTTACTTCAAGGTGCAAACCGGCTCCCGACCAAACCCGTGTGCCCAGGAGATTGAAATGCCCGACTTCACCATCCGCCCCGCAACGTTTGCCAACACGCTGACCAAGGAGAACGCCGCCATGCCCAACGATCAGAAGCAGGAAATCGTGAAACGCAGCCTTTTGAGCAAGCTCGAAGAACTCATCTTCGGCAAGCCCCACGATCCCTGGCTCGAAATTCGCACTGACGACATCCCGCCGGAAGAGGGCAGGGGAGACGTGGCGCCGCCCCTGCAGGCCTTCAACAATGCCCTCACCGACGCCACCGCCAGCTTCATCCGCGACTACGTCGCCCCCCTGCACGCCGAAGATCGCAAGACCGGCTTCCTGCTGCGCTCCATCGAGGTCGCCATTCCCGATGCAAACCTCCCGGTCCTGCGCGTTATCGCCGAAATGCCCGCCGAAACGCGCAACCGCATCGCCCTGGCGCGCTGCCTCAAGGCCCAGGGCGCAAAAGAGCAGCTCGTCTTCGATCAGTTCTACGGCCTCAACGTCGTTGCCTCCGACACACTGGTCGATGGCTTCCTCCTGCGTCCCCTGATGGCCAGCGAAGGCAGCCGCCTCAACCTCACCTTCCGTTTCAGCGGCGACTACGTCTCCCTCCCCGAAACGATCGCCGATCTCATCCCCGACGAAACGTCCATCCCCGTTGAGAGAAAGCCGCTCGAACTGGTGCGCAACGCGCGCCCCGACACCCAGATCGATGCGCCGTGCACCGCCGATCCCGGCAAGCACACCCCCATCCGCATGCCCCGTCCCGCCGACCCCGGCAAGCACACACCCATCCGCATGCCGCGCAGCGACAGCCACCAGCCCCTGTTCTACATCACCATCATCGAGAAAGCCGGCGAGCAGCGCATCCCGGTCGACCTCAAGATGCTCCCGCTCACCATCGGCTCGGCACCGAAGCACGCCCGGGACATCACCATCCATCCTGACCGCAGCGTGGGGGCGGGTATCGAGAGCTTCACCTCGGGCGAGCACCTCGAAATCATCGAATACAACCCCACCACCCAGCTGCTTTACGTCCACAACAAGGGCCGCAACGGCACCTATGAGGGCGGCATCCGGCTCACGGATCGCTTCACCCTCACACTTGCCGGCAAGAAGCTTCTTTCCCTCGGCGGCCCGGAGGGCGAGGAGGGCGTCGCACAGGTGCGCATCGAGGCTGCCTGAACACGGCATGACAAGCCGCTATCCCTTAAAATCGATAGCGGCGCCCGGCGTGGTGCTGGCGGCCCTCGTGCCTGCAGCACCAAGCCACCCACGTAAAGCACACAGACCATGACCCATTACCCGTTCCCCTCCCCGTGCGCCAGTGGCAGCCAGTTCCTGAAGGGCTGGCAAATCGCCTGGGCGCAGATCGATGGCAGCCGTCACCTCATCAACGAAGACCGGCTCGCCCATCGCGCTGTGCAGTTTCCCGGCGAAGCGAGCCAGGCGCTCTTTGCCGCCCTCGCCGACGGTGTTGGCGGTGGTGCACGGGGCGACGTCGCGGCGCAAGCCCTGGTCGAGTACAGCGTCGCCCTGCATCCGTCCGACTACCTGCGCGCTGCCGCTATCGCCACCCACTTGGCCGGCGCCGATGAGCACGTCCAGGCCGCCCTGCGCGAAGTCACCTTCGCCCCCGGCGCTACCACCCTGGCAGCAGCCTGGCTGGGCAGCGATGGCCGCGGCCACATCCTGCGCGTGGGGGATTCCCGACTTTACCGCCTTACCCCAAAAGCCATCGAGCCCCTCACCTGCGACCAAACCTACGCCTACACCGGCGAGCCCGTGCCCGACGGCTACGCCCCCGACGATCTCGCCAACATGGTAGGCACCGGCCACATGGGCGAACCTGAAATCCAGCCCATCCACCTCGCCCCCGGCAGCCACCTGCTGCTGTGCTCCGATGGCCTGCATCGCGGCCTTGATGATGCGGCACTTCACAACGGCTTCTACGCCGCCCTGAACACCCACAAGGGCCAACTCGAACCCACCGCCCGTGCGCTCTGCCAAGCCGCCCGCGCCGCCGGCAGCGAAGATGACATCAGCCTCATCCTCATCGGCCGCTCGTCGCCGCCCCAAGCCACCGGCTGGCGGCGCTGGTGGCCGTTCCGAACCAGGTAGTCGTCCGCCCGTTCATACATCCCCGCTTATCGCTGAAACCCAGACGCCATGAAAGATCACGCCGAAGACCAGGCCTCCCCGTTCAGCTCCCGCTGGGAAAAAACCTGTGCGCTGTTCGACCCCACCATCTCCATTCGCGAGCACGCCATCGTGTCACCGGACGGGGCCAAGCGTGTGTGGTTCAGCCGCGACTGGAGAAACTACGACAACGGTGCGGCCGTATGGACCAAGAAATACGACAAGCTCGGCTACGATCTGCGTAGCTTCAATACCGCCGAGCGCGATATCTTGCAGTCGCTCAAGCTCCTGCCGAACTGCTACCAGTTGGTCGAGAACTACGACAAGACCAGCAAGCTTGCCCCGCTCGACCCAAAAGCCCAAAGGTCGGGGAGCTACATCGCCATGACCGACATGGGCCCCACGGCCTACGACTGGCTTGAGTGGCCCGTGCGCGTCGGTGTCGAACGCCGGCGTCTCGACAACCTCTTCGCGCTTCCGGGCAACTTCATTCGTCTTGCGCTCGCCGGGCTGCGATCGCTCAGCGATATCCACGACAAGAACTTCGTGCACCTGGACTATCGCCTGCCCAATGTGTGCCTTGCCCCGCGAGGCAGGTCGATCCCTTGCAAGGATCGCGAGGGTGACTACCTCAAGATCCAGCTCGACTGGCACACCCTCAAGGCCATCGATTTCGGATTTTCCATCGCCCGTGGCAAAACCCCCTATACCCTGCTGCCGCCCCTGGAGGATGCGACCTCCGCAGCGAGGGCGCTCATCAAGCAGGTGGAAGAGATCGGGCGCGACAGGTTCAATAGCCTGATGCCCACCGAACGCAATGCGCTCAAGGCCCGTGATTTCTCCGACGTACAGCACAATCACACCTTCTGGACGAGCCATTGCCCCGGCACCCTCGACCGCCTGCGTGCCATCGACTGGCGCGAAGACTGCTATCAGTTTGGCAAACAGCTACAGATGGTTCGTGAGAACGCCAGGCTGCTCGAATTCGCCGACCAATACCGCAATCTCCCAAATGTGGGTGGGGTCATATCCGCCATCGAGGAACTGCCGGAAAAACTGATTGCCCTCGGCCAACGTGTCGTCGCCTACCCGGCGCTCGGCTCGCCCGAAGCGGCGGAGCTTGAGCAGCAACGCAAAGACACCTACCGCCTGCGCATCCGCGAGCTCGAAATCGCCATCCGGGACATGCCCCCCGACTGGTCCACCGACGAGGTGCTGATCTTCCGCAGCGACATCGAACCCCACGCCAGAGCTGAGCCCAGGCACACCGCCGTCCGCCCGTCCGAGCCCTGGCTAGGCAAGTTGCCGTGGAAGAAAGTCGCCATCGCCGTGGCAGGCAGTGCAGCCCTTTTTGCCGTCCTGCCCAGCCTGCAAGCGTGGACCAAGTCCATGAGCACCCCCCCGCTTGTCGCCGAGGCCGATCCGCCCGCCCAGCCTCCGGCCGAACCTTCGAGGCCCGCCGCACGCCCCCCCGCCCAGCCGCAACCCACCCAGGAAGAACTCGCCGCCCGCCGCGCTGCCGAAGAAGCCGCCAATGCCGCCCAGATCAAAGCCGCCGCCCTTGCCGCCTGGCGCAAGGAAGCTGCCGAGATCGAGCAGACCCCGTGGTGGCGCAACAACACCGGCAAGCCCACGGCGGCCCAGCTCGCCTGGGTGCGCGAAACCCAGCGCCTCGCCAGCGAATACGCCGAACTCGCTCCCCTCATCGACCTCGCCGGTCTGCACTGCTCCGGCCGCGCCGCGCCGCTGATCGCCCGCAGCAGCGCCGAATGCGGCCGCCGTCTGAGCGCCGTTCTCCAGCACGCCGACTTTGACCCCGACAAGCAACAAGACTTGCTCAAACGGATCGTCGTCATCCTCGAGGCCCGGGTTTACAACCACCAGCCCGCCCAGGCCGACACCGCTTTCGCCACAGCCATCCTGTCCGGCCTGACGGCCCTCGGCGGCCAAGTTGCCCCGTTCGCTTTCCACGCCAGCTACATCCAGGGCTGCGTGCAGCAACCCATGCAACTCGCCGCCGCCGGCAAGCAACTCGAAACCTTGCTCGAACGCTGGCCCAAAAGCGGCACGGCCCGCGAAGCCCGCCGCCTGGAATGGCCCGAACGCCTCCAGCGGGGTGACAATCTGTGCGTGAATCCTTGACCCTGGCCTCGCTCTACCCACCACCATGACAAACCGTCTTCGCCCCTCCCGCCTTTCAAGCGCCCTGGTCTCTATTCTGTTCAGCCTGCCCGTCTGCGCCGCCGGGCTTGGCGGTGGCTTGGAGGACTACACCCCACCTCAGCCCCCCGCCAAACCCAAACCCCAGGTGGTCGAAAAGATCGTCGAGAAGCCGGTCAAAGACCCTGCCACCGAAAGGCGCGCCCAGGCCGCCGAAACGGACAGCCGCAACAAGGACGCGGAAATCGCCCGCCTGAAAGCCGAGCTGGACAAAGCCCGCAAGCAGCCCCCCAAAGTGTTCGAGCGGGTGGTGGAAAAGGTGGTCGAAAAGCCCGTCCCCGTCCCCGCCGGTGATCCGGCCGCCGCCTGCAGGAAGAACGGCGCTTGGCAAGCCGCCTGCGGCTTTGCCGCCTACCCCGCCGGACCGGTGTTCCGGGTAGTGGGTGGCAATCTGAGCTTCGCAATGGGCTCACCCGCAACGGAGAAGGGTAGGGAAATCGACGAGGGCCCCCAGCGCCAGGTGCGCTTCCGGCACCGCTTTGCGCTGGCCGAAACCGAAGTCACGGTGGCCCAATACCTCACTTGCGTGGACGAGGGCGGCTGCAAGGAGCCTGAATGGCGTGAGGCAGGCGCCCCCACTTCTTACCGGGAACGCAACGCCCATTTGCCCGACAGCCCGATCACTGGCGTCAGCTGGAACAACGCTAAGGAGTATGTGACCTGGCTGAGCCGCAAGAGCGGGCACACCTACACCCTACCCACCGAAGCCCAGTGGGAACATGCCGCCCGTGGTAACCAGCGCGGAAGCTGGTACTTTGGCAATAATGTAAGCCAGTTCAAGGACCACGCTTGGTCTATCGAAAACGCCGGCGGCAAACTGCACCCGGTGGGCAGCACCCGGCTCAATACCCATCCCTGGGGCCTCAAGGACATGGCCGGCAATGCCTGGGAATGGGTGGAAGACTGCAGGCACGACAGCTACAAGAGCGCGCCGGCAAACGGCGACCAGGCCTGGGAAGGCGCAAATGGCGGAGATTGCAGCCAGCGCATACTTCGCGGCGGCTCCTGGGTCAGCCTTACGTGGTACACCCGCGCCGCCGACCGCGTCGGGAGCTCGGCCGACTACCGCGGCGACATCGTCTCGTTCCGTCCCTCCCGGATGCTGCCGTGAGGCAGCTCAGCCCATGGCACCCTTACTCCTTTACCCCGTGGAAGCAAAGAAATGACAGCCAGTAATGAACCTGATGAGGGCGAGGAAGCGGCAGCGGGGTTCGGGGGCGCAGCCCCCGATGGTTTGCAGAACGCCTGCCTTTATGCTGTCCTTGCGTTTTCCCTGTTCAGCCTTCCTATCTGCGCCGCGGGTCTGGGCGGGTTGAATGACGAGTACGTCCCGCCGCCGCCCGTGAAGCCCAGGCCGCAGGTAGTCGAAAGAGTCGTTGAAAAGCCGGTCAAGGATCCTGCTGCCGAAAGGCGCGCCCAGGCCGCCGAGGCGGAAATCGCCCGCCTGAAGGCCGAGCTGGACAAAGCCAACAGGCTCACCGACCCGGCGTCCGCCTGCCTGAAGAACGGCGCCTGGCAAGCCGCTTGCGGCTTTGCCGCCTATGCGGGTGGGCCTGTGTTCCGGGTGGTGGGCGGAGATTTGCGATTCATGATGGGTACCGCAAAGGGCGCGGACAGCATGGCTGATGATTACGAAGGCCCGCAGCGCCAGGTCAGTTTCCGGCGCCGCTTTGCCCTGGCGGAAACCGAAGTCACGGTGGCGCAGTACCTGGTCTGTGTAAAGGACGGCGGCTGCAAGGAACCCGAATGGCGTGAAGCGGGCAGTGAAGAGCACTATCAGACTGGAGGGAACGCCTATTACCGGGACATCAATGTCGATCAACCGGACTCCCCGATCACGGGGGTCAGCCTGCACGACGCACGGGCCTACGTGGCGTGGCTGAGCCGCAAGACGAGGCAGGTCTATACCTTGCCAACTGAAGCTCAGTGGGAATACGCCGCTCGCGGCGGCCGTACGGGGCGCTGGTATTTCGGCGACGACGAAAGTCAGTTGAGGGACCATGCATGGTACGACGCCAACTCGGGTGACAAACTGCACCCGGTGGGCAGCACGCGGCTCAACACCCACCCCTGGGGCTTGAAGGACATGGCCGGCAATGCTTCTGAGTGGGTGGAAGACTGCCGGCATGACAATTACACCAATTCCCCGGCAAACGGCGACAAGGCCTGGGAGGGCGCCAATGACGGAGATTGCTCCTGGCATGTGGTTCGCGGCGGTTCGTGGCGCGAGGGTGCATGGGGTAGCCGTGCCGCCAGCCGCCTCTGGGTCTCGACTGACAGGCGCGATTGGCTTCCATTCAGCGAAAGAGGCAATAGTGTTTCGTTCCGTCCCATCCGAATGCTGCCGTGAGGCAGCTCATCCCTCTATCCGTGGGAACAACCGTCGTGCAATACATCGTTTGCTGCGGGTAGCGCGCCCACGCATCTGAGCGCGACGCCGCCCATTAACCTTGCCCCACCTGCCACCATGCCGAACCTCCTTTACCCTACCCGCCTTGCCAGCGCTCTGGCTGCTGCCCTGTTCAGTCTTCCGGTTTGCGCTGCGGGTCTGGGCGGGTTGAATGACGAGTACACCCCGCCGCCGGCACCCGTGAAACCCAAACCGCAGGTGGTCGAAAAGATCGTCGAAAAGCGGGTCAGAGACCATGCCACTGAAAAGCGCGCCCAGATCGCCGAGGCAGAAAGCAAGAGGAAGGACGTGGAGATCGCCCGGCTGAGGGCGCTGGAGGATAAGAACGCGCAGTTGCAGGCTGAACTGGACAAAGCTCGCAAGCAGTCGCCCAAGGTGGTGGAGCGGGTGGTAAAGAAGCCCGTGGTGGTGCCGCTGCAGCCCAGTACACCCGTCCTCGCCAGCGATCCGGCGTCCGCCTGTTGGAAGAACGGCGCCTGGGAAGCCGCCTGCGGTTTTGCCGCCTACGCCGGCGGGCCGCTGTTCCGGGTGGTGGGCGGCAACCTGAACTTCACCATGGGCTCGCCCTCCACTGAGAACGGCAGGTATTACTGGGAAGCCCCCCGGCATCAGGTGAGCTTCCAACGCCGCTTTGCACTAGCCGAAACCGAGCTTACGGTGGCCCAGTACTTGGCCTGTGTGGATGACGGCGGCTGCAAGGAGCCCGAGTGGCGGGAAGCGGGCAGCCAGCACCACTACCAGACCGGCAGCGGTAATCTTTACACCAGTCGCAACGCCCACCAGCCGGACAGCCCGATCACCGGGGTGAGCTGGGACAACGCCAAGGCCTACGTTGCCTGGCTGAGCCGCAAGACGGGGCAGACCTACACCCTTCCCACTGAAGCCCAGTGGGAATACGCCGCCCGCGGCGGCCAGAGTGGCCGCTGGTACTTTGGCGACGACGAAAGCCAGCTCAAGGACCACGCCTGGTACGACGCCAATTCCGGCGCCAAGCTGCACCCGGTGGGCAGCACCCGCCTCAGCACCCACCCCTGGGGGCTGAGAGACATGGCCGGCAACGCCAGGGAGTGGGTGGAAGACTGCTGGCACGACAGCTACACCAATGCCCCGGCAAGCGGCGACACGGCCTGGGCAGGCGCCAATGGTGGAAGCTGCGGCCTGCGTGTGCTCCGCGGCGGTTCCTGGGAAGGCTTTGCGAGGTTCACCCGCGCCGCCGACCGCTACAGCGTCTACTCGGCCGTCGACCGCAACTACCTGGTCTCGTTTCGTCCCGCCCGGATGCTGCCGTGAGGCAGCTCAGCCCCTGGCCCCCTTGCCCCTTTATCCCGTGGAGACGACACGATGACCGAATGGAATGAACCTGATCAGGGCGATGCAGCTTCCGAAGCGGGGTTGGGGGGGCGCGGCCCCCGACGGCTTGCAAAACGCCCGGCTTACCCCAACTTGGTCGACCGCAAACCGGAATACAAATCGTGACACCTGTTACGGGTAGCGCGCCCCGCGTATACCCGTGACTTCGTCATTTACCCTTGCCCTACCTGCCTCCATGCCGAACCTTTCCTGCCCCACCCGCCTTGCCAGCGCTCTGGCTGCTGCCCTGTTCAGTCTTCCGGTTTGCGCTGCGGGCCTGGGGGGGTTGAATGACGACTACACCCCGCCGCCGGCACCGGTGAAATCCAAGCCCCAAGTGGCGGAGAAAGTGGTCGAAAAGATCGTCGAAAAGCCGGTCAAAGATCCCGCCACCGAAAAGCGCGCCCAGACCGCCGAAGCGGAGCGCAGACGGCTCGAGGCAGAAAGCAAGAGGAAGGACGCTGAGATCGCCCGGCTGAGGGCGCTGGAGGATAAGAACGCACAATTGCAGTCCGAACTGGATAAGGCCCGCAAGCAGCCGCCCAAGGTTGTCGAGCGGGTGGTGGAGAAGGTGGTCGAAAAGCCGGTGGTGGTGTCCTCGCAACCCAGCGCGCCCGTCCCTGCCAACGACCCGGCATCCGCCTGCTGGAAGAACGGTGCCTGGGAAGCCGCCTGCGGTTTTGCCGCCTACTCCGGTGGGCCGGTGTTTCGCGTGGTGGGCGGAAACCTGAGCTTCAGCATGGGTTCGCCTGCGACAGAGAAGGATAGGGATGACGACGAAGGCCCTCTGCACCCGGTCAGTTTCCAGCGTCGCTTTGCGCTGGCGGAAACCGAAGTCACGGTGGTCCAGTACTTGGCCTGTGTGGATGACGGCGGCTGTAAGGAGCCTCACTGGCGCGAGGTAGGCAGCCAATACCACTACCAGACCGGCAGCGATAATTTCTACACCAGTCGCAACGCCCATCAGCCGACCAGCCCGATCACCGGGGTGAGCTGGGCGAACGCCAAGGACTACGTGGCGTGGCTGAGCCGCAAGAGCGGGCAGAGCTTCACCCTTCCAACGGAAGCCCAGTGGGAATATGCCGCCCGCGGCGGTCAGAGCGGGCGCTGGTACTTTGGCGACGACGAAAGCCAGTTGAAGGACCACGCCTGGTACGGTGCTAACGCGGGCAGCAAGCTGCACCCGGTGGGCAGCACCCGCCTCAACACCCACCCCTGGGGCCTCAAGGACATGGCGGGCAATGCCCGGGAATGGGTGGAAGACTGCTCGCACAGCAATTACGCCAATGCCCCGGCAAACGGCGACAAGGCCTGGGAAGGCGCCAATGGCGGAGATTGCGGTACGCGCGTGCTCCGCGGTGGTTCCTGGGACAGCGTTACGTGGTTCACCCGCGCCGCCAACCGCGACAGGGGCACGTCCGGCATCCGCGGCAGCTACCTCTCGTTCCGTCCCTCCCGGATGCTGCCGTGAGGCAGCTCAGCCCATGGCCCCCTTACCCCTTTACCCCGTGGGAGCGACAAGATGACCGAATGGGATGAAGGTGATCAGGGCGACGGAGCGCCCGAAGCGGGGTTGGGGGGCGCAGCCCCCGACGGTTTGCAGAGCGCCCGCCCCGCCCAGCGCCCCAACCTGGCACTGGGCAAGGCCACCCTCTTTGCCACCTGGCTGATCCCGGTGCTGGAGGGCTTTCCGCGCAGCCAGCGCTTTTTGCTGGGCGACCGGCTGCAGGGCAACACCCTGGACATCATCGAGGGGCTGGTCGAAGCCGGCTACCAGAAACAGCCGCAAGACACGCTGCGCCGGGTGAATGTGCTGCTTGAAAAACAGCGTGTGCTGTTTCGCCTGGCCTACAACCTGCGCCTCCTGGATGGGCGCCGCTACGAACTGGCCGCCCGCAAGCTTGATGAAATCGGCGAAAAGGTGGCCTGTATCATCGACGGCTCCAACGAGCAGGTGCGCTGCGACGGGCTTTTTACCGGCGATGATCTGCTTATCCCGCTTGAGCGCAGCCGCGGCCTGCCGCTGGGCAACCTGACCAGGCAGATGTTGGGCAATTTCTTCCTCGACCGTTTTGACCACTTTGTAAAGGCTCGCCCATGGCCGCTTTGCCCACAGCCATGGGCTGCGTGACAAGCGGTTTCCACAGGGTTGGTTTGCGGAAAAGTGTCGTCCCACCCCTATGCTGCCAGCCAGCATCCAGGCCCGGCAGGCAATGGCAGCAAACGCCCGGTGTCTCTGGCCGCAAGGCGACACCGGGCGTCCCACCGCTACTTTCTTCGCGGCCTTGCTCTATGATGAAGCCGGATTGTGTTTTGGGAGACGAAGACATGAAGCCCTCTGAAGCCTTGGCGTCGAACCGTGCCGCGATCCGGCTTGTGGTCGAGTCTCACCGTGCCCGCAATGCTCGGGTCTTCGGCTCGGTGCTGCACGGCCAGGACACTGACAGCAGTGACCTGGATATCCTGATCGACCCGACCCCGGAGACGACGCTGATGGACGTGGCCGCCATTCAGGTCGAACTGCAACGCCTGCTCGGCGTGCCGGTCGATGTGCTGACGCCCGGGGCGCTGCCCGACACCTTCCGCAGTGTGGTGGTGGCTGAGGCGGTGCCGGTATGAGCAAGGCGATGCCCGTGCCGGACTACCTCGGGCACATCCTCGAAGCGATCGAGCGCATCGACCGTTACACGGAAGACATGGATGAAGTGGCCTTCCTGAACAGCGAGCTGGTTCAAGACGCCGTAATCCGCAACATCGAGATCATCGGCGAGGCATCGAACAACATCCTGCGCATTGCCCCTGAATTCGCCGCACAGCACGACGACATTCCATGGCAGGTCATGTACACGATGCGCAACCGCGTCTCGCATGGCTACGCCAAGGTGGACCTTGAAATCGTCTGGAAGACGATTCAGGGCGATCTGCCGCGGCTCTATCAGCAGGTACGTGCCATTTCGGTTCGATGAGACCCCAGCCAGATCGGTTTTGAGCCCCCGGCAGGGACGGTTACGTGCGCTTTGCACGCACGGCTCGCGTGCGCAGGCAAGTTGCTCCTGGGCCTCCGGGCTGAAGACAACGCGAAGGCTCATCGCGCCTTGTTCAGCTTGGCGCCGGGCCGCGGGGCTTCGCTGGTCACGCTTTTTTTGCGATCCCGGATTTTTCCTCCGGTTTGCCGAGGGCTCCAGACGTCTCTTCACTCAAGCCGGTCATTTTCCGGTATCGAGGAGAAACGTCATGAACACCCACAACACCGACCCCTGTCTGCTGGTCAATGCCACGCGTATCGCTTTGCTCGCCCATGGGCATGCCCTCCGCAAGGATGGCCAGCCGTTTCTGTGCCACCCGGTGGCGGTCTGGCGTGAACTGGTAAGGGCAGGGATAGGCGACCCCCATTTGCATGCGCTGGCGTTGGTGCATGACGTGCTGGAGGAGTCCGCCGGTGAAGCTGCCGTGTTCCGCGGCCGGATTCGTGACGGGCTGGGCGCGCCGCTGCTGGCCGACCTGGAATGGCTGACCGATGATCCGGCACTGTCCAGTGCGGAGCGCAAGGCGCTCCAGCTGCAAAAGTTTCGGGCGGCGCCGTGGGCCGCGAAGGTGGTAAAGCTGGCCGACCGGGTTGCCAACCTGGCCTCTGCCCCGCCGCAATGGGGCACTCAGCGCTGCCTGGCCTACGCCGCCCATTCACAGCAGCTACTGGCCTTGCTGCGCGGCACCCATGGTGGGCTGGAGGCACGCCTGAGCGAGCGGCTGCAGAGTGCGCCGTGGTGTCTGGGTAAGTCGGTTTAGGGGCGGAGGGGCAGGTTCAATCTTGAATCGGTAAGGCTGTGTCGGCTGCCCCCAACTGCATAGGTTGGGGGCGAACTCATTGGGCCTTGGTGGATTGATCGACATGCCGTTGAACGAAGTCCGCGGGCGAATGAATTCGACCCCACGAGTTTTCCTTCGCTCAGCCCTTACTGCTCGCCACCCCGTTTGCCCACGTGTTCCCGGGCGAGACGCTGCTGGACGTCGTTGGGCGCCGGTTCGTAGTGGCTGAAGGCGATGCTGCAACTGCCGTCGCCACCGCTGATGGACTTGAGGCGGGATTCGAAGCCTTCCATCTCGGCCATGGGCACCTGGCTGGTGATCTCCGTCCAGCCGGGCTGCGGGCTGTCGGTGCCGGTGACGCGACCGCGGCGGCCGGCGAGTTCGGCGCTGATGCCACCGAAGTGCTCGTCGGCAACCCGCACGGTCAGGGTGATCAGCGGCTCCAGCACCACCGGCCGGGCGCCCTGGACGGCTTCCTGCAGGGCGTGGCGGGAGGCGGTGATGAAGGAGATTTCGTTGGAGTCCACCGCGTGGTGCTTGCCATCGAACACCGTCACCTTCAGATCCTGTAGCGGGAAGCCGGCCATCACGCCTTCGGCGATGGCCTGGCGCACACCCTTTTCCACCGCGGGCATGAAGTTGTAGGGGATGGTGCCGCCCTTCACCTCGTCGGCCAGCTCCAGCCCGGCGCCCCGTTCCAGGGCTTCGACGCGCAGGGCCACTTCGCCGAACTGGCCGGCGCCGCCGCTCTGCTTCTTGTGGCGGTAGCGGGCTTCGGCGCTGCCGGCGATGGTCTCCCGGTAGGGGATGGCCGGCGGCTTGGTGCCGAGGGTGAGGTTCCAGCGGGTCTTGAGGGTGTCGAGTACCGACTTGAGATGCACCTCGCCGAGGCCGCGGATCACGGTCTCCTTGGCCTGGAGGTTGTGCTCGACGGACAGGCAGGGGTCTTCATCAAGGAGGCGGTGCAGGGCTTCGGAGAGCTTCTGCTCGTCACCGTGTTTCTCTGCCGTCAGGGCCAGGCCGAACACGGCCTGGGGATAGCGTGGCGCCACCAGGTGGAAGTGGTCCTCGTCGTGGGAGTCGTGGAGGACGGCGTCCCGGTGGATGTCGTCCACCCGGGCCACGGCGCAGATGTCGCCGGGAATGCCGATGTCGATCTCGGTCTGGGTCTTGCCCTGGACGCGCAGCAGGTGACTGACCTTGAAAGGCTTGCGGGCGTCGCCGATGAAGAGCTGGGTGTTGGGTGTGACCGTGCCCTGGTGGATGCGGAACAGGCCGAGTTTGCCGCGGAAGGGGTCGTTGCTCACCTGGAAGACGTGGGCGATGACGTGCTTG
>Ga0268298_10001010_pt1 | contig 34585 bp, 21 predicted proteins | sample WWTPWeurt_MetaG_FD_194462 | JGI IMG/M metagenome (GOLD analysis project Ga0268298, IMG submission 194462) | Activated sludge microbial communities from WWTP in Nijmegen, Gelderland, Netherland - WWTP Weurt | ecosystem: Engineered > WWTP > Aerobic digester > Activated sludge | place...
TCTGATGGCCCCCTTGTTCTCCTTTTCGGCGGAAGTTGACTTTACGGAAACGAGCCTGGGCTCATGGACCTCCTCCGACCGCGCGCGCCAAGAGGCGGCCTCGGCGGCGACCAACGTGCAACGGCTGAACGTGTCCCGCGGCGGCGACGGCCACCAGGTGCCGGCCTTTGCGGGCGCCCGGGCCGCGGCGGAACTTCAGGAAACCATCAAAACCGCGCGCTTGAGCTCGCCGAAAGAAAATCTCGACGCCCGCCCGGCCTTTCCCATTGAAGACGGCGTGGGCGCGGTGGGAACGCTCGTGAGTTTCCGTTCCCTGGGCACGTCGATTGTGGGGACGGTGTTGACCCACGAGGGGAACAGCGTCACGTTCAACGCCGAACGCCGCACCACGCCCGACGCCGCCGGCGAGGACATCCTGCGCCATAACACCAAGGTTTTGTTGTCGGACGGGCGCAAAATAACCTGGAGCAGCACCGAAGCCGATCTTTCGGGGGCGTCGGGCCGAACTTTGAGCCCCGCCGCCCAAGCGCTGTTGGACCCCTTCGCCGCGCGGGACACGCTCCTCACCATCACCTACCCCAACGGCATGTACCTGTCGCAGACGGTGCGCCACGCGGGCGGGTCGATCGACGGCGTGACCATGCGGTCGTCGCTTTTGAGCAAAGAGGGGAAAGTCGTTTTGACCAGCGTCCGCACCGAAAAAGGCCTCCTGGGCCCGGTGGAGACCATCACCCGATTCGACGGGAAAACCACCCGGTCCGTCACGAAGGGGATGGAGACCTTCACGGAAGTGCGCACGGACACGGGCAAGCTTTTGGAGAAAAGCGTGGCCACCACGGCGCGCAAACCGGTGGGGGGCGGGAAAACCGCGCTCGTCACCACCACCCGGACCACGCGCTACAGCCTGGCCGGGCTCGTCATCGCCACGGTGACCACTGAAACCGTCGGCAACGAAAGCCGCAGCGAAGTGAAGAGCACCGGCGGCGCGGTGTCCCGCACGCTGGTGCGGGTCATGAACAACATGCTCGCCAGCGTCACTCAGACCGACCCGCGGACCGGACGGGAATTGGTGTTGGGCCGGCACGGCATTCACATCTTTTTGGGGAATCAACAACCCGCGTTTTTCGTGCCGCGGGGCTAGCTGAGCGGGTTTTCATCGGCCGGGCGGGGGATCTCCCGCCCGGCTTTTTTATTCGTTAACGGGTAGGCACTCGAACTCGAGTTGGTAGGACGGCTCCGGTTCGGGAGCGCCCTGCTCGGCGGGCGGCAGGGGTTTCTCCCCTTCGGTGAAGAGCCGCGAATCCAGAAGCCGGAAATTCTGCGTCAAATAGGCTTTCACCACTTCGGCGCGGGCGAAGGCCAAAGGCTGCCGCGCGTCGCCGCCGTATCCCTTTTCCACATAACCATAAATCTTCACCCGCACGTCCGGGTGCAGGCGCAGGATGGCGCCCAGGTTGTCCAGGGCGTTGAAGGCCGTGGTCATGAAGATCACCCCGCCGGGCTCGAAGGCCATGGGAGCGAATTCACCATCTTTGATTTGTTGCTGCAAGCGGTGGATTTTCCCTTGAAGCACCAGCGATTCGTCCAACTCGGGAATGTCGTCCTGGCGCACGATGGGGATCTCCAGGTCTTCGAGGCCCAAATCCTCGGGGGCCTTGCGGGGCACCCAGCTTTCCGGCAGATAAAACTGGAACAGCACGGCCGCGTCGGTCACCAACAAATTTTTGTTGTCGAGGGTGCCCTTGGAGAAGCTGCGGGCGCCGACTTCGACGGCGAGGTCGCCGAACTCCGAAAACCGCAGGCGCAGGCCCGCGGAGCCGCCGGCCGTCCAACCCGTGTGGATGATGCGACGACCCAGGTAGTCCTTTTGGTTCCGGCTGACGCCCAGGTTGCCCACCACATAAGGAGTGAAGTACCACGTCCAGGGCCAATCCCATTCGAAGAACGCGGTGATGGGCTGGAGACGCACGTCCTGGGCGGGTTCGGTGTCGGAGGAGATGGTGTAGTTGGAGAACTGCCCGCCGATGGCCGAGCGGTAGGACGTTTGGTAACCCACCCGCGCCCCGGCGAGGGTCGCCTGTTTGTGTTGGTCGTTGAAATCCTGGTCGCCGAGCGGCAGGCCGCCGCCCACCTGGATGGCGACAAAGACCGGCGACCGGTCTTCCGCTCGGGCGGCGACGGCGACAAAGGCGATCCCCAACAGCAAGGCGATCCGTTTCATGGACGGTCCTTTCGTTTCATGTCCAGCGCCCAGCGGGCGGCTTGGATGGTGGCGCTCGGGTCGGCCCCGGCGAAAGGGCGGGGTCCCCGGGCCAAGTCGAACGCCGTTCCGTGGCCCGGCGAAGTGCGCACGAAAGGCAACCCCGCCGTGACGTTCACGACCCCCCGGGGCGCCGCCATTTTCAAGGGGATCATGCCCTGGTCGTGATAAAGGCACCCCACCAAATCAAAATCGCCGGCGGCGTGGCGCGCCCAGGCGGTGTCGGCGGGCAGGGGGCCCGCCACGCGCAAGCCGGCCCGACGCAGCGCTTCGGCGGCGGGCCGCACGACGCGGATTTCTTCCCGGCCGATCAAACCGTTGTCCCCGGCGTGGGGGTTGAGCCCGGCCAACACCCAGCGGGGGTTTTTGATGCCCGCCTCGCTCCGCGCCCAGGCGTCCACCCGGCGCACGGCGTCCACGATCGTTTTGACCGTCAGCGCTCCCGGCACGCGCGCCAAGGGCACATGCCGGGTGATCAACACCGCCAACAGGCGGCGGCCCCGCGGGCCCGCCGCGCCCATCACCATCTCGACGGGGCCCGCGCCCGAGAGCGCGCGCAACATTTCCGTGTGCCCGGGAAAGGGGAGACCGGCCAATTTCAAAGATTCCTTGGACACCGGCCCCGTGACGACGCCGACCGCCCGCCCGCTCATAGCCAGGCCCACGGCCGTGCGGACCGCCAAGGCGGCCGATTCGCCGCCGACGCGCTGGGGAACGCCCAGGGTTATGCCGCTGATCTCCGGATGAGGGACATGCAGCACATTGACCACGCCCGGCCGGTCGACGTAGTCGTCCAATTCCATTAAAGGTTTGACGCTCGCCCGGGGGAAGCGCACGTGACGGTGCACCACCCAGGCGTCGCCGATCAGGAGAGGGCGCGCCGCCCGGCGGACGAAGGGGTCCAGCGCCGCCCGCGCCGACACCCACGGTCCGCAACCGGCCGGATCACCGAGCGTGAAGGCGAGGAGCGGGCGGTCCATGAAGGATTTGGATCAATCAGAGGTCGGACAGTTCCTCGGGCTTGACCAGCAGTTTCACGTCGGCGGTTTTGCGCAGTTCGTCGGTCAAGTCCTCGAAGGCTTTTTGTTGCGCCGACTGGAACAGATAGTCGCGCAGTTCGTCTTCGGCGTCTTCGTAGGCAAGCTTGGTGGCGGCTTTCTTTTCCACCACTTGGATCAGATGCAGGCCGAAGCGCGTTTCAACGATGTCCGACAGGCCGCCCACCGGGAGGGCGAAGGCGGCTTTTTCGAAGGGCGGCACCATCTGGCCCCGGGCGAAGAAACCCAGGTCGCCGCCGCGGGCGCCGGTGGCCTTGTCGATGGAATTTTCCTTGGCCAAGTCGGCGAACTCCGCGCCGTCCTGGATTTTTTTGCGCAGGTCGGCCAGGGTTTTGCGGTGGGCGGCTTTTTTATCGGCCGACAGGGCGTTCCACCCGTCGGGGCGGCCGGCGGCGTCCAGGGGGCCCACCAGAATGTGCCGCGCGCGCACCCGCTCGGCGTTGCGCATGTTGAAGAACTTGGCCATGGACTCCAGATCCTTCGCGTCTTCCTCCGAAAGGCCGGAGACGGTTTTGCCTTTCATCTTGTCGGTCAGCCGGTCGAAGAGCCCTTTCACGGCGGCTTCGGTGGGCGGTTCCGTGCGGCGCTGGACCTCTTCGCGGGAAAGCTGGATCACGCTCAGGCGGTCGCGGATCTTGTCTTGGAATTTTTTCTCGTCCAGGCCTTCCTTGGTCAGCTCTTTTTTGAAGTTGGCGAGGGCGTCCTTCACCGCGGTGGCGTTGGCTTTTTCAAGCTCTTTCCAGGCGACGGTGATGTCCGGCGGGGTGGGGTGCTCCGGGTCTTGGGCGGAGGCCTGGCGGCGGAGGATGGCCTGCAATTCTTTTTGCGCCGCCGGGGAGAGGAATTGGGCTTTGAACTGGAGCAGGCCCGTTTCGAATTCCCGTTGGGGCACCTTGACCTTGCGCTTTTTGGCCTCCGAGAGGAGGACCTTGTCGTCGATCATTTGGTCGAAAAGTTCCTGTTGAAGTTTGGTTTTGGCGGCGGCGTCCAGCTTTTCTTCGGGCTGGCGCTCCTTTTGCTGTTCCTGAAAAGCGGTCCAATTCTTTTGGAAATCGGAAAGCAGGACGGTTTCCCCGTTGACGATGGCGATGGGGCGGTTGGTGAGGGTCGCGGCGATGGCTCCCGTCGCGACGGCGGACAAAATCACAAATCCAAAGGCGTTTCGTTTCAAGGCGGTTCCTCCTGGTGGATTGACGAAAGAACTATATCAAATTGACGGGGACTTCCTTCTTACGGGCCGCGCCCGGGAAGGTTCTTACTTCGACGCGGGCTCGCCGCCCTTCGCGGGGATGGACAGGTCCGCCAAGCGCGTTTCGTCCGTCCGGACCGGCACGCGGCGGCGCGCCTCCGCGAACCAGGCCTGAAGGCGTTGGCTTTGGAGGGCTTTGCGGATTTCGGCTTTGACCGCGTCGTCGAGCGGGCGATCGGCCAAACGGCGTTCGCCGGTGCGCCGGATCAAATGGAACCCGTAGGGGGAGGCCACCACGTCGGACGTTTCGCCCTTGGCGAGCTTGAACAGGGCGTCTTCGAACTCCCCGACCAGGGACCCGCGCAAGAGGAAACCCGTGTCGCCGCCTCGGGCGGCCGTTCCCGTGTCCTCGGAATGGGCCTTGGCCAGCGCGGCGAAGTCTTCTTTCTTTAAGAGGCGCACGCGCAGCTCCTCCGCCTTGGCCCGGTCGCCCACCAGAATGTGGCTGGCGCGGATCTCGCTTTCGTCGGCGTGGAACTTGGCCACGTCCGCGTCGGAAACATGCAGAGGCCCGCCGGGGCGGCTCAGCTTTTCCATGAAATCGGCGGTGATCAGGCGGTCGCGGTTCTCAAAATATTTTCGTTCGAGGGCGCGCCGGCCTTCGTCGCGGAGGTTTTTGAGCTCCTTCAGGCGTTGGGCCAGCGCGTCGTCGACGGGGGCCTGGGCGGCCTCGACCAAAATCAGCTTGCGCCGCACCAGGAGCTCCAGCAACTCTTTCCGGCCGGCGGTGGACGTGAGATATTTTTGACTGGCGAAGGGGACGCCCTGGACTTCCTTTATGAAAGTCGACGCGCGGACGTCGTCCGGTCCAACGCGGGCGAGCACGGGGTCCGATTTGCCGCAGGCGGCCAGGAGCGTCCCGGCCAAAAGCGTGAGGGAAAGGGTGTGTTTTTTCATGGGCGGAAGTTATCCTTTTTGCGAAAGCGTGTCCAGGGGAAGGGCCTTGAGAAAGTCGGTGGCCCAGCTCACGATGTCCGCGGGCAGGGGCTCCTCGAACCGGATCCCCGCGCCGTGGCCTTCGCCCGCGGGCAGAAAACGGAACCGCTCGCCGTGGGCGGCGATCAGGGCGGGAACCGCCTCGGGCGCGAGCCGCGCGCCCGAGGCGAAACGGAATTCCAGCGCGCCGTTGTCCAGCCCGATGTGGGTGACGGCCTTGGTCCGGGCGGCGTGGCGCAGGCGGGCGACGTCGAACAGGCGGCGCGCGGGTTCCGGCGGGCGGCCGCAGCGGTCTTCCAGCTCGGCGGCCAGGTCGTCGATTTCGTCGGCGCGGGCGTCGAGGAGGCGCTTGTAAAAGAGCACGCGGTCCGCTTCGGACGGCATGAAGTCCGGCGGCAGATAGGCCGACACCGGCAGGTCCAGCGCGGGGTCGGGAGCGGCCGTCGGGCGGGCGTCCCGGCCTGATTTCTGCCGATCGATTTCCTCGCTCAAGAGTTGGCCGTAAAGGTCCAGCCCCACGGCGTTGACGAACCCGTGCTGCTCGGCCCCCAGCAGGTTGCCCGCGCCGCGGATTTCCAAATCGCGCATGGCCAACTTGAACCCCGCGCCCAGGGCCGCGAACTCCTTGAGGGCGGAAAGGCGTTTTTGGGCTTCCTCGCTCAACGACGTGTCGGGCGCGTGGAACAAGTAGCAATAGGCTTTTTTGCGCTCCCGGCCCACCCGGCCCCTCAATTGATAAAGCTGAGCGAGGCCGAAATCCTCCGCTTCTTCCACGATGAGGGTGTTGACCGTGGGGATGTCGAGGCCCGATTCGATGATGCTGGTGGCGATCAAGATGTCGAATTTCCGGTGGAGGAAGTCCCACATCACTTTTTCCATGGCGGGGCCGCTCATTTGTCCGTGGGCCAGGGCGATCTGGGCCGAGAGGCCGTGGGCCGATAACACCGCGGACAGCGCGTCCCGGCTTTTTTCGATGGAACCGACGCGGTTGTGGACGTAAAACACTTGGCCACCCCGCCGAAGTTCCTGCTCCACGGCGGCCGCCACGATTTGGGGGTCGAAAGGACCCACGTGGGTGGCGATGGGTTGGCGTCCTTCGGGAGGGGACTCGATGACCGAAAGGCCTTTGAGCCCGCCCAGGGCCGAGCCGAGCGTGCGGGGGATGGGGGTGGCCGAAAGGGCCAGCACGTCCACCGTGTCGCGGAAGGCTTTGATCCGCTCTTTTTGTTTGACGCCGAAACGGTGTTCCTCGTCGATGATGACGAGGCCGAGGTCTTTGAAGGCCACGTCGGGCGAGAGCAATCGATGGGTGCCGATGGCCACGTCGATCACCCCGCGGCGAATGTCCTGGGCGATGGTTTTTTGGTCCGCCGGCTTGGAAAAGCGGGAGAGCACCGCCACGCTCACGGGGTAGTCGGCGAAGCGGTCTCGGAAGTTTCGCCCGTGTTGTTCGGCCAGGATCGTCGTCGGCACAAGCACGGCCACCTGCTTGCCGGCGCAGACGGCCTTGAAAGCGGCGCGCATGGCCACTTCGGTTTTTCCGTAGCCCACGTCGCCGCAGACCAGTCGGTCCATGGGCAGGGGGCGCATCATGTCGCGCTTGGTCTCTTCGATGGCGCGAGCCTGGTCGGGCGTGAGGTCGTACAAAAAAGACGCCCCAAATTCCTGCTCCAAGTGGGAGTCGGGCGGGAAGGCGAAGCCGGGCGCGCGCTGGCGCGCGGCGGCGCGGGCCAACAACTCGCTGGCCATTTCGGCCACGGCGGCTTCCACCTGGGCCTTGGCGCGGTCCCAGGCGGCGGTGTCGAGGGAGGAGAGGACGGGCCTCTTTCCTTCCGTGCCGATGAACTTGCGCACCTGGCGGAACTCGAAGAGCGGCACGAAGACTCGGTCGCCACCCTTGTATTCCAGGCGCAGGTAATCGCTTTCGACGCCGCCGGCGTTCTTGTGCTCCAGCGCCACGTAGCGGCCGACCCCGAACCGCTCGTGGACCACAAAATCCCCTTTGCGGAGCTCGGCCACGCCCTGAAGCGCCGCGCCGCCGACGAATTTGGGCAGGCGCAGCCGCCGTCGTACCCGGCCGAAAAGCTCCCCGTGGGACAGCACGGCCTGTTTGTCGCGTGCGTCCAAAAATCCCCGGGCGAGGGGGCCCAAGGGCAGGTCGATTCGCCGGGTCTCAAAGGCGGCCGCAAGGCCGCGGTTTTCCAAAAGGAGCAACTCTTCCAACCGTTCCTGCTCGCCGGCGTTGTGGCAGAACACCGACACGGCCCAGCCGTCGGCCAGCCAGCGTTCGATTTCCTTGGCCAAGAAGTCCATCCTTCCCGCGACGGGGGGCGGGGCGGCGAAGCGGTCATCGGCGCCCGCGGCCAGGGGGTCGTGGACGACGCGGCGGCCCGTCCAATCGAGGGGCCGGTCGCGCGCCGGACGGGATTCGAACAGGGCGCCGGTCGATCCCAAATAATCCAAAAGGGTGGCCGTGCCCGCGTCGAGCCGGGCGGGCGACACGGGCGCGTCGTCCACCAGATCGGTGGAGCGCTGGGTGGTCAGGTCGATTTTGCGGAGGGATTCGATTTGGTCGAAAGGCCAGAGGGCGCGGCGCGGGCCGTCGGCCCCCGGGGACCACACGTCGAGCACTTCCCCGCGGACGGCCACTTCGCCCGCGCGTTCGACCGTGTCCACGCGGTCGTAGCCGTGGGTGAGCAGGTGGGCCAGAAACGCCTCGCGGTCCAGGCGGTCGCCCCGCCGCAGGGCCCGGTGCGCCGCGAGAAAATCCGCCGGGGCGGGCAACGGCGCGTCGAGCGCGTCCCGCGGGGCGACGAGGGCGGTGGCCCGGCCCGCCGCCCAATCCGACAGCGCCGCGAGGCGCTCTTCGTCATCGTCGGAAAAGAGCACGATCGGGGGGGCGGCGGGGTTTTTCCAGCGGTTCAGGGCGGACAGGTCGTCGGCCAGGAGGCCGGCGGCTTCTTCGGACGGCGCCACGAACAGCGCGAGGCCGTCCGGGTGGGTCAAAAGGCGTTCCAGCGCCCAACGGGCTTCGGCGCCGCCGGGGAGGGGGCCCGGGGTCTGGGTCGTGGTTTCCGGGCGGACGCCCCCCGACCATTCCCCCGCCTCCCTCGGCCCGGTCATTTTTTCTCGAACAGGGAAACGCTTTCGATGTGCGCCGTTTGGGGAAAGAGGTCCACCGGCACGCTGCGCTGCAGGCGGTACCCGCCCGTGGACAAATACGCCGCGTCGCGGGCCAGGGTGCCCGGGTCGCAGGAGACGTAAACGACGCGCCGGGGGGCGGCTTTCATGACGGCCTTGAGCACCTCGCGCTCGCAGCCGGCGCGGGGGGGATCAAGCAACACCACCGTCGGTGTTTCGGGCAAGAGGCGCCGCGCCAACACCAGCTCGCAGCGCCCTTGACGGAAGCGGAGATTTTCTATCCCGTTCAAGGCGAGGCTCCCAATGCCGTCGCGGACGGCGCGGTGGTTCTCCTCCACGGCCCAGACGATTTTGGCCCGCCGCGCCATCAGCTGGCCCATGGCGCCGACCCCGGCGTAGAGCTCCCAGACCACGTCGTCGGGGGCGGGGGCCGCCATGTCCACGGCGAGGGTGTAGAGTTTTTCGGCCATGGCGGGGTTCACCTGGAAAAAAGCCCCGGGCGACAGGCGGAACCGCAGCCCCAACAGGGACTCCTCGAGATGGTCCTTGCCGCCCAGGTGGTTCCATCGCGGGCCCAGGACCACGTTGCCCTCGCGGTCGTTGACGTTTTGGAACACCGACGTCACAAAGGGGCAGGCTTTTTTCAAATCTTTGGCGAAGGTCGACAGGACGGGCAATCGCTCCGAGGTGGTGACGAGGGCCGCCAGCACGTCCCGGGCCGTGGTGCGCACCAACAGGTGCCGCGCCCCGCCGCGCCCGCCCCGCGCGTCGTCGATGGGCAGGCGGACCCGCTCCGCCCAGGCGCGCACCGCCCGGACCACGGCCACCGAGCGGTCGTCCTGCACGGGGCAGTCATCGAAAGGCACCACGGTGTGGGACCCGGCGGCGTAGAACCCCGCCGTCACGCGGTCGCCCAGGCGCGCCAGGGGCACCTGCACTTTGTTGCGGTAGCGCCAGGCTTTTTCGGGCGCGTCGGCGCCGACGGTGGCGGCCACGTTCGGCCGGGGGATCTTGGCGAGGCGTTGGAAGGTTTCCACGAGCAGTTTTTGTTTGGCGTCGGTTTGGGCGGCGTAGGACAGGTGCTGCCAATCGCAGCCGCCGCAGGCCGTCGCCGGGGACCGGCCGGGGCGGAAGAAATGAGGGCAGCGCGGTTCGGTGCGGTCGGGGCCGGGCGCGGCCAGGGCGGCGATCCAGCCGCGCGCGAAACTTTTTTCATTTTTGACCGCGGCGAGGGTCGCCCGGTCGCCCGGCGCCCCGTAAGGAACGAACACCACCCGGCCGGGGCGGCCTTCGCCCTCGGGCGGCAGGCGCCCCACGGCGTCGCCGCCCAGCGACAGGCGCTCCAAGGCGATGTCGAGGGATGTCACGGAGGGGTTAAAGGAATTTTTCCAGGGCCTGGCGGCCCGTCATGCCGACGGTGACGCCCCGCGCGGTCGCGGCCGCGCTCACGTCGGTCACCGGTTTGGCGAGGAGATCGTCGACGGTTTTCACCCCGCGCACGACGGCCGCCGCGCATTGGAATTTGTCGGCCGATCGCACGTCGAGAAAGCCGCACATGACGAACCCGTTCGCGGCGCGCGCCAGCACGAGCGGCGCGCCCGGAAGATCGATGATCCAGCCGCCGGCGCGGCCGTCAAAAAGCGGGGTTTCGGTAAGGGGCATATTGTTACAACTTTGTTACAGGGTCTTAAGAGCGCGTTCTATTACGGGGATTATACTAATTCCGACATGGCTTCCATTCGGAGGATTTTCGGCGTCGTTTTGAGCGGCGCCTATTTTTTCACGAACGTCGCCGCCGCACACGCGGCCGAAGCGGGCTTTTGGGAACAGCGCCGCGCGGCCCGTCGGGCGGACGCCGCCGCGGGGCTTTTGGAGACGCCCGCCGCCGCGTCGTCCCTGTCGTTCGACCGTCTTTTCGGCGAGGGAGTTTCCTCCTCCCAACCCTCGCCGAAAAATTTGAACACCCCCCTGGGGCCGGATCTGGGCGCCGCCGTCCAGCCCTTCGGCGCCCTGGGGGACGTTCGTCTCGCAGCGCCCACCGCCCCGCTCGTCGTTCTGATCCAGGACGTCCACACCGAAGACGCCGCTCAGGTTAACATCGGCCGCCTGTTGGGCGCTCTTGGGAAAGCGGGGGTGGCCACGGCGGCTCTTGAGGGGGCGTGGGTGCCCTTGGACACGGCGCGCTATCGGCGTCACCCCAGCCCTCCGCACCTGGCCCGCGCGGCGGAATACTTTCGCACGGAAGGTTACATCAGCGGCCCCGAATGGGCCGCTCTGGCCGAACCCGCGCCGCCGCGCATGGTGGGCGTCGAGGACGCGGCCCTTTACCACGACAACGCGCGGGCCGCCCGGCGCTGCGTGACCGAGGGGCCCACGGCGCGGGCCGCCGTCGAGCGATTGCGCCGCCGCGTGGTCCCCTTGAAAAAAACCGTCTATTCCCCGCCGCTCGCCGAATTCGACTTTCGGCGGTCGGAATTTCACGCGGGCCGGGGCAAGGTGGGCGACTACGCGCGGTATCTGTCGCCCCACGCGGAGGGCCCCGCGTTGCGGGGGTTTGTCGCGGCGCTGGACCTTGAAAGGCGGATCGATTTCGCTCAAGCCGAACGGGAGCGGCGGCGGGTTATCGACCAATTGACGTCGGCGTTGAGCGCCGAACAGACGGCGTCGTTATTGAAAGAAGCGCAACGCTACAGGGCCGGCGGATTGACCGCGGGGGAATTCAACGTTCGGTTAAAACGGGCCTGCGACCGCGCGGGGGTGGATCGGAAGGCCGCGCCCGCCTTCGCGGCGTATCTGGACTACATCGAGAAAGTTGAATCGATTCGCCGAAGTCAACTTCTGGACGAGTTGACCGCCGCCGAGCGGTCGGCGGGAGCGGCCCTCGCGCGGACCGACGCGGAACGACGGTTGTTGGCGGTGTCCGACGACGTGGATCTCCTGGGGCGTCTGGCGGCCAATGAAATGACGCCCGCGGCCTGGTCGGCCTATCAAGCGCGCCGGACGGAGATCGCGGCTGTTCCCGCGCGGCTGGCGGCGTTGACCGACACGACCGTTCCGCCGCTTCCCGACCTCGGCGCCTTTGAGCAATTTTGCGAAAAAGCCCTGGCCCGCAACGACGCCTTGGCCGCCAACACCCTGCGCGTGGCCCGTGAAAGCGGGGTTCGGTCGGTGGCCCTGGTGGCGGGGGGGTTCCACACCGAAGGGATTCTGGACCGCCTCGCCGACGCGGGGGCGTCGGTGGTCGTGGTCACGCCGCGTTTTGAAAGATCCTCCGGCAAGCCGTTGGACGCCTTCGCCCGCGACCCGCTCCCCCTGGAGAAAATTTTCGCCGGGGCGCGAATCAAATTGCCCTTGGCGCGGGTGTTGGTGCCCGTTGATCTTTTGGACCCCGCGGATCGCTCTCGGGCCGAGGCGACCCAGAAAATGTTGATCCCGACCGCCGACGCCTTCGCGTGGGGCGACGGTGTGGACGTTCCCGCCGCGCCCATCGATTCGCCCGTGATGGTTTCGGTCGATGCCGAAGGTCGCCCGTCGTTCACGGAACGCCGGAGAGGCATTTCTTTGGCCGGCGCGGTGTCCGGGTTCGCGCGCCGGTTCGGACGGACCCCCGCCGACGCGATCCTTCCGGCGGACCCGACCCGCCTGGAAAAGGCCGATTCCCATTCGATCCCCCACGAAGTCCTCCAAGAACGTGTTCAACGTTATGATCGGTTTGTCCACAGGAGAGTCAATCCCGGCAACCGCCCCTTGACGTTGTTGGAGGGCGCGGGAGGCAACGACCTCGTGCGTCCGTTTATAAGCATCAATCCGCGCCTCGTGTTCGTCGTGACGCGGGATCCCCGGTTTTGGGATCTGGAGCATTCGCGTGAACTCTTGACGCGGCCCCTCAATCAGGCCGAGACGACATTGAAGCGCCGCTACCAAAAAGCGCGGGGGGCCTTGGGGTGGTTCACGGCTTTTGATGTGGAAACGACGCCGTTCGGATTGGCGTTGCGGGCCGAACTCGAAAGCCTGTCCGTGGATATGTCCCGCGTCGAGTTGTCGGCCAGCGATACGCTGATCGGGGCTTTGACGGTTCGTTTTCCTTGGCGACACCCGACCGAAGGGAAAGAAACGATGCGGGAGGTGGTGTATTGGCGGGGGGACATCACCGATCCGTGGACCTACCGAAGGCTGCTCGAAGCTTACGATGTTTCCGTCGACGTGTATCGCCATTCCGCCGCCATGGACGTTCCCGCCGTGGATTACCCGCGCGGGCCCGATTCTTTCTTGAATGCGCTCGCCCGACGCGAGGCGTCCCGGCGGCCCGGCGCCTTGGTGTTCGTCACCGGGGATGTGTCTTCCTTGGGCAACGATTACATGGATTTCTCCCATCGGTTTCCGGTGGTTGGCGCCCGGCTTTTGCCCCGTTCAGAGTTTGAGTCGGAAGTCCCTCCTTTCGAAAGGGAAAAATGGACGTTGGGAATATCCTACGGCACCTATCAGAACATCCGCACATTGAGTCTGGCCGATGCGTCCTTGGTGGATCCGGCGGCCGTCGTTCCCCCCGCTTTCCGCGCCCGGCCGCTCTTCGTGTTCGACGCGCTGTTCGCCCGCTGGAAAGCCCAGGGCGGGTGGCGTTACGCGGCCTACGCCTTGCTGGCCGTGCTCGTGGCGCCGGTGGCGGAGGAATACCTCTTCCGCCATTTGGTTTTCGGCGGGGCGCTCGAGGCCGCTCTTCGCGCGGTGGGGGGGGAGATCCCCTTTGTGCGGGAGGCGGCCTTTGCCTTGGGCGTGGTCCTGAGCGTTCCCCTTTTCGCCCACGCGCATGAATGGATCGAGCGGTGGGCGCGACGCGATGTCGTGGATTTCGATTATGAGGAGCACGAAGCCGACCGCACGCTGCGCCTGAGCGTCCGCTACATCGGCGCGGCGTTCGCGGCCATCTTTTACTTGGCGGCGCCGGCGGCGTTGTGGACGCAAGGGATGTCGGCGTTGACCCCGGCGGCGTGGGGCGGCGTTCTGAGCGCGCTGGGGTCTTTCGATTTCCTTCCGTTGATCGGGCTGGTGGGCCTGAACACCGTGTTCCACATCGGCTGGAACCTGGCGGGGCTGGCGTGGAACGACGGGATCGGCCCGCGGGTGTTTCGGTCCGCGGCGCGGGTTCCCCTGCTGTCGCTCTTGACCGCCGATGGTCCGACCCCGTCGGAGCCGCTGACGGATTCACGGCCCGTGGCGGCGGGGATTCTTCCTTCCGAGATGGTGACGTATCGCCTGGCCATGCGGCGGCAAATCAACCCCCACAACCGACCGCTCCGTGTGCTTTACGGCGGGGCCGGGGCGGATGTGGCGGGCGCTCTGCTCGACACCAACGGCGCGCTGTTTTATTTCTTGGACACCTACGGGCCCATGACGGGCGAGGACCTCCGTCCCCTGCAAAAATCGGCGATCGAGGCGCCCCTCGCCCCCGGGTTTGAGAAGGATTATTTGGCCCTCAAAAAGAAAAATGGTTACACCCCGGTGGGACGGTTGCAGACCCCGGCCCAACGGGTGGCGGCGCTCCGCGTCGAGTTGACGGCCATGGGGGTCGACCCGGCCACGATCGGGATCGAAACATTTGAAAGCCGCGTGTCGATCCTCTTCCCTTGGGCTTACGCGGGCCAGGCGCCGCGACTGCGGCGCATCGTGTTCGTGAGCGCCAACGTGGTGCGCCCGGAGACCTACGCCGACGTCCTCGCCCGCGGGGCGGACATCTATCTCCAACGCGCGGGCCTGACGATCCCCAAAGGATACGCAAATCGTCCGACGTTTCTGAAAGACATTGCCGATTCGCTGGCGCCCGGTGGCGCTCTCGTGACCGATGACGTGTGGGTGGACCCCCTGGGCCTCAGCGCCGATAATTTGGCGCAGTTCCCCTTGGCGCTGCCCGTCGCCCGCATGCCCGATGAGGAGGCCTTGTTTGGAAGAGTGAAAAAGGCGGTCGGCGACGGCCGCGCCGGGGTTCCCGAAACCGAACTGAAAGGCTACGGGAACCGCCTCAACGTGCGTTTTGTCCCTTCGGGGGCGATCCCCGTGGCCACGGTGGCCTCCCCGCCGGTTTTCGTTGAGTCCGTCGCGGAGAACCCCGTCATTAAAAACAAACTGTTGTCGCGTCCGTTTGTGGAGCACGACTTCGCGGTGCGGTCGGTGGTGAACCCCGGGGGCGGGGGGAAAACGGTGTTGTACGGCGGCGCCGGGGCGGACGTCTCCAACGTCCTGCTCACCTGGAGTCCCGAGCGGGTCTATATGGTCGCGCCCTATCCCGGATTGACGACGGGACAGCTGAGATCGGCGTTCTCTTTTGGAGTTCCTTCCCCGGAAACCATCTACAGCCAAGAAAAATACGCGGGCGGATATTCCCGTCGGACGTTCTTAAGTTCGTCCCCCAATTTGCCTTTGGCCATCGCCATCGAAGTGGCGGCCTTGGGGGTGCCGTTTCAAGCGGTGGAGGTGTTGGAGATCAACGGCCGGCCCGCGTTGCGGTTCCCCTGGGAAGGGCGGCCGCGGACGATCGTGTTCCACGACGGTCGGATGGAAAACGTGGACGCCTATCGGGACATTTTGGATCGGGGGTTGGACGGGTTTTACCTTCGGGCCGGCATGGGCCTGGCGTCGACTTATGAGCAACCCGACAGTTTTCTTTCTGACATCGCCGCGGCGTTCCGTCCCGGCGGTTTGTTTGTGACCGACGATTACGTGTGGCAGGACACGCTGAGCGCCAAAGATTACGGCGACCGCTTCCCCTTCCCGGCCGAAGAAATTCCCGTGCCCAACGAGGCCGCGTGGGGACCGATGTTCGATCGTTGGCTCACGGAGGCCTCCCGGGGCGAGTTGACGCGCTGGCGGCAATACCCCTACGGCTGGGGTGTGCGTGTTCGCCGGCTCACCGCGCCGGTGACGACGCCGGCCGCTCGGACACGACCGCCCTCGACAACGGCGGATCCGGAGTTCGTCGGCCTGACTTTCCGCGCGGCGCTGGGGAGCGACCAGCGGTTGAATGAAATCGTTCTTCGGGGGGAACCGATCGGCCATTTCCGCTGGGTGCCCCAGGAGGAAGGCGTTTGGGCCGTGGAGGATCTCCATGTCCAGTTGCGCTACCGCGTTTCCCCGGGCTTCGCCTCCGCCTTTTTTCAGATGTTGTCCGACACCGCCCCGGACCGGGACCTTCAATTCTCCGCGGCGTTGTGGGTGGCGGCCATGCACCGAAACCCGGACCTCTTCGATGGAACAAGCCTGCGCGTGATGTTTCAAAAAGATTTGGACGCGGGGCTTTCCTGGGACCATGCCCCCGCCTGGAACAGCGTGGGGTTTTTGGACCGGTTGCGGTTGGAGGGCATTCCGTTTGTCTCCAACGACGTGTTGACGGGCCTGGTGTTGCGCGGCCGCGTTTCGGCGCCGCGGGGTCCGCCGGTCCTCCGCCCGGTGGAAGACGCGGTCTTGGCGCGGCTGGTGCGGATCAAGCCCAGCGATGTCCCCTTGCGCCTCGTGCCCCGTTCGTCGCGCCCCGGCGTTCACGGGCCCACGCACGCGGTCATGAGTCTCGATGGCCGGACGGTGGCCTCGATGCGGTTGGACAAAGCCCATCCCCGCGCGGTTCTCCAGAATTTTCGAATGGACGACGGGTGGGAACACCCCGCGGACGCGGTTCGCGTGTTTGAATTGGTTCTCGCTTGGGCTCGCGCCCAAGGCGTTGCGGAAATGGCAATAAGAGGCTGCGATTCTCTTCCCTTCTATAAAGTTGTGGAGGGGCAATTCGGTCCGGGCCTCTTGGAAGTCCTGTCCTTGGACGGTCAAAAGTGGAAAAAAACGCTGGAGCCGGGAGCCGAACAGTCGATTGCCTCCCTGCCCAGATCCGCCGCGCCGATCCGATCCCTCCCGTCGCTGGTTTTGCGGGCCCCCACGGCGGGTGTTCTCTACCGCGGGACCACCGTGGCCCACCTTCGAAAGAATCTGGCCGATGAATCCGGCGGCGTGCGGTTGGTGGGGGGGCGGTCCGGGTTTCACGACACCCCCTTCTTCTCCTACAAGTGGGGCGAAGCCCAGAGCTACGCGATCAACCGTCAATCCCCCGAAGACCCGGCGGTGGTGATCGAGGTGGACCACGGGATGTTGGCGGCCGGCGGCACGCCCTTGCCTTCCTTGACCAAAGATCATTTGGCCGTGCAATCGCTCGCCGGGGGTGTTCCCCTGGACACGGTCCGCGCCATTTCCGTTTGGGACTCCACGCTTCAGCGTTGGGCGCGCTGGGAAGGAAGGGAAAAAGTTCGCGCGTTCATTTTCGCCAAAGCGTCGCCGCTCAAGGAAGTGGTGCCCACCGCCCGGTTCGTGTCCGACCCCTTGGAAATCAACCCGCCGCACGAACTGGACACGTCCATCGAGCGCCTCGGCGTGCGTCCGGTGTGGGAGGAATTAAACGGGGCCTTGAGCGTGTCCCAGGCGTCCCGGCATTTCAACGCGCTGTTCGAACGGCTCCACGCCAAGTTGTCCGACCCGTCCCCGCTGATCCGCCGCCACGCGCGAACGGTGTTGGCCGCGTTGCCGACCGTGGGACGGCGGGCGCGCCCCGCCCAACGACGGGAAGAGCGCCGGTTGTGGGAGCGGGTGATGAAGGACCCGTTGTCGACCAGCGGCCAATCGGCGTTGGAGATCCTCCGGGTTTGGCGGGGGCCGGGCATGACGGGCCGCGCCGTGCTTTTGCGCTTGCCGGATTTGTCGATGTTGGAGGCGGCGCTGTGGCGGGCGGCCGAGCGCACGTCGGAAATCGACAATTTGGGGATGCCGGTGCGCGCCGATATCGTCGGCGGCAGCCGATACCGTTTCGCCGAGGATCGCCCGGACGTCGACGTGTTGCTCAGTTACCGGCCCGATGACCCCGTGGTCGGCCGGTGGCTGCAGCCGCGGACGGTGTTCAATGTCTTTCTGCGGGAACTGACGGACGCCCTGCCGCCCGGTTCGCGGATCGAACCCGACCCGCAGGGCGCTCGTTTGACGATGCCTTCGGCGCACGGAGAAACGGTCCGCTTCCTACTGAACATTCACCCGATTCCCAAGGATCCCGTCGAGGATGTGGCCAAAGCCCTCAAGGCATTGACCCGGCCGACCGATCGCTCCCGTGAGGCGGTGGCGCTGGAGCGGGAATATTACCTGGGCGTGGATTGGGTGCGCCGCGCGGGCGTCATCGGTGAAGAAACCGCCCCCGCGCCGTCGGACGCCCAGCGCCTGTTGCGGACCGCCTCGGAAATTCCCGACGACCCCGCCGCCCTGTCCCGCCCGGTGCGGGAGCAAATCGAGAAACGGCTTCACCGGCCCGCCAGCGTGCTGTTGCTGACGGCCAAGGAAGCCGAGCCGAAACCGAAAACCCTCATGCTTCTTGAGCCTTTTATGGCGCCGTTGAAAAAGTGGGGTCGGGCGGGCGTCGTGGCCTACGGCGCCGCCGTGCTGGTGTTGAGCGCCGCCGAAGAGTGGGTGTTCCGCCAATTTCTCTTGAGCGACGCCGTGACGGCCGCGGCCCCGGCGTGGTTGGGGTTCCTGGGCGAGGGGGTTGTGTACGTGGGGGTGGTTCTCCTCTTGTTCACGTTCCTGCATCCCTTCTTGCGCGGGGTGGCCGGGGCGCTCTACAACCGGCCGGGTCGAACCATCGTGCCGCCCGAAGGTCTGATCGACAGCGTGTGGCGGCTGACCTTCGGCGCCATTTTCACCGTCCTGTATTTCCTCAGTCCGGACGGCGCGGCGAACATCCTCGCGCACGTCTTGGTGAACCTGTGGGTGATGTTCCAGCACCGCGAAGCGGCCGACGGGTGGATGACCGGCCGACCGTGGCCGCTGCTGTCCATTTTTGCGGGGTCGACCCCGGCCGCAAAGCCGGCCCCCATCGCCAACATGAAGCAAAGCCGGTTCGATCTGGTTCGTTTCATTGAAACGGCGCGGCGCGTGGTCCCGGGCGTGACCGATGCCGAAGGGCGTTCGGTTCCCGCCGCTCTGTATGTTGCGGGGGGCGACTGGGACGCGACCCAAGGGCCGCCCGCCGACGTGCGCCTGGTGTTGGATTTGGGTGCAAAAGAGTCGGGGGGGAACATCGAACAACGGGCCATGACTTTCCTTAAAGAGTGGTTGGCCGAACTGAAAAAGACCGACGTGGTGGAGGCCGCCGACACGGTGGTCGGCCCGAGCACTTATTTCCGCTTGGTGTTTCCAAGCCAGGGTGGAAAGCGGGTGTGGTCCATTCCTGTGCACGTGCGGGTGGTGACGGGGGATCCTTTGGCGGCGATCGTGGCCGATTTGGATTTTCAGCCCCGGGACCTGTGGGATCGGATTCGGCGGGTTCTCCGCGCGGAATGGCTGTTCGGCGCTCCGGACACCCACGCCCGCTGGTTGAAACTGTTCCATGAACAAAAAAAGCTCAAACGCGCCGGGGAGGTGTTCGACACCGACCCCGCGTTTCGCGACGCGCGGGAACGTTGGCGCAACCCGCGCGCTGCGGTGGATTCCCTGGGACCGGTCGCGCGTGAGGCCGTGGCCCGGAGCCTGGATCGCTCATTGCCGGGGACGACGGTTGAAACGGCGGCGCGCCCCACCGGACCGATTCTGAGGGAAGACCCCGACGCGGTGCGCGGTTTCTTGGGCCTTTTGATGGAAGGCAGTCGCCTCGACAAGAATGTTTCGTTGGCGGATCTCCCCACCACGTTCAAAGAATCGATCGATCAATTTAACCTTGAAGGTTATCAAGCCAATCCCTCCACCTCCGGCCGCTGGGACCTGTTCTACCGCGGCGTCCGACGGTACTTCCGGTTTGTGAAACTGGCGGGCGCCCCTTTTTGGCGGATCGCCCTGGAATGGCGGGCGGGGTGGGGGTTGGTCCTGACGCTGTCAAACGGGAACGTGGCGCGGGTTTTTTTGGTCAACAACTACACCGACGCCTTGGCGACCAAACCGACGGCGGTGTTGTCGCCCCAGCCGGTCGCCGATTTGGGTGTTGTGTCCGAAGACCAACGGCGGCAAAACGCCCGGGGGGAGGCCCTTCAATTGTTGGAGCGCGCCGTTCGCGCCGTGCGAGAGGGTCAGGAGGAGGCCCTTCGCCCCGATTTGGAAAAGGACATGGCGTCTTTCAACGTCGCGGCGCCTCCATTCCCCGTGGACACGCGCCGCAAAGGGCGGCGGACGTCGGACCGCCTGCTGACCCTGGTGCGCGGCGACAACCGCCGCCTTAATTTTCAAAATTACTTTTTAACGGACGATACCGTCCGTCTGGAACTTTTCTGGCCGCGGGGGCACCTCCCGGTGGCGCTGATCACCCGCGCCGATGGAAGGACGTTGGCCTTTGCCGTGGAACGCTTTTTTGAATCCACGGAAAAAAACCGGGAAATCGGTGCTCCGCCCCTGTGGGAATTCCCGTCCATTGATGAAGCCCACGCCCGGATTCCCCGTTATTTCGATTTGACCGAAATCTTAGTCCAGACGTTCAACGGGGCGGCCGGAGCGGATCTTCGGGCTCGGTTGGAAGAGGCCAGGAACACCACGCTTCTCAGTGAAACGACGTCCTTTCCCCTGTTCCGGTCGGACGGGAGCCGGTTGACGACGCTGGTCTTTCGAACGCCAGGCGAATACGCGCTTCGATTCCTTCGCCCCAAATCGGGTCTGGAAGTGGTGGCCTCGGCGGGCAACCAAAAAGTGGTGTTTGCTCTGGGGCGTTTTGAACGCGCGGGGATGCTCCAGGAGGTCGTGGGCACCCCCGTGGGGGGCACGTCCCGGGCCCAGCGGGGTCTTCTGAGCGAGTCCCTGGCGCCGTTGCTCGCGACCCACGGGGAATTTCGATTTTTAAATTATTGGGAGGAACCGCCCAAGGCCGCCGAACGGCGGGAAGCCTTCAATCACGAGGAATGGACCGTTCGCACGGACAACCAAGGGCAGGTGCCGCTCACCTTGCCCTCGCGCGTGGGCCGCCTTCAACAGATCGACATCCCGGCGGTCCTTCAACCCGACACCCTTTACACCCTCAAGGTGGAATGGGTCCGGGCCGGCGGCTACGTCTTGACGTTGGAAGGGAAAGACGGCATCCACGCTTTCGCCCTGGGGCGATTCCGGCGGGCCATTTTCGGGAAAGGCGACCGTCGCTCAGTCTCCGCCCATTTGTTGGGGAAATACACGTCGCGGAAAGACATGCGGGCCGGTTTGTCGGCCCATCCGGCCTTGCTCCTCCGCCGGGCCGAAATGGCGGGGCGTCAGCGAGCGGCGGACCCGGAGCTGATGGAACTCCTGCGTGAAAAGGAATGGGTTTTCACCAACACACGCAGCGGGAAATACATTTGGGAAGATCCCTTTGACGGGGTGCGCTGGGATTTCCACGGGGTGGGGAGGTTCGGCCGGGCGCACCGCGTGCGCTTGAACGTGGTGGACGGGGTGGGGGCCGTCGTGGTGTTCGAATACGAGGGCTCGGACGACGTCCAATCGCGTTACAAAATTTATTCCCGTTTCTCCGCCGCCGTTCGCCAGCAATGGGGCAAACGGGAAATCCAGCTCTTTGCCCAGCGCGGGGCGTTTTTCCATCCGGAGGAGGTGTTGCGGGAAATCGGTCGTTTGCGGCCCGGCCCCGTCGACGTGGCCAGCGTGGAGGGGGTCCCCAACAGTCCGGAGAAAATGCAACGGGCCTTGGAACGCCTGATTGCGTCCCACGCCCCCCCAGCGGAGTTTCGAGGCGCGACCGCGGCGGTGTTCCCCATTGAGGGCCCTCGGGCGACCCGGGCGCGGGCGCGTTCTTCAGCGCGGTTCCTCATTTTGCTGGATGCCAACGTTTTGAACGGTTTTTCACAGAGGCTCGCGTACACCTTGGGTGAGTTCGGGGAGGTTCGGGAGACCAACGGGGGGCGCGATTTGTACATCGTCTACAACGGGAACAAAGATCGGCCGCCTTTTGTGACGCACATTCGATTGAGTTCCGCTCGATTAATCATCGCCTTGGTTGAATGGGCCGAGGAATTGTTGCAGAAAAATTCCGATGAGCGGCTCAAACTCCAATCCCGGTTCGCTTTGAACGCGGACGCCAACGGGGATTCCGATCTGCGGGTCCTTCGCATGATCGAGCGCGCGTGGTTGGTGCGCGAATACTTTAGCCGGCTCGGCCCGCTTTCGGCCTCATTGGAACGGCCCGAAGCGGGGGAATTGAATTACCGATTCCGGGCGTGGTCCTACGTGAACAGCGACGCTTTTCTGTCGTCCGAGAAAAAGCTGCGCGCCATTCTGGCGCGCATGCGGACGGTGCTGACCGATAGCGATCGCGCCGAATACGAAAAGCGACTCGTGGCCAAGATGCGGGCCAAAAAACCGTTGTCGTCCGTGGGAGGCAAAATCGTGGCGGTGGGAACCTTCCTCCTCATGGCGGGGAACGCTTTTGGCGCCGAATCGATGGTCGGCCCCGCCGTTGCGTTCGGGGCCTGGGACGCCTTTTTCTCCCTGGGCGCGGTCGCGTTGATCGGGGTGGCCCGGAGCGCCTGGGGGCGCGTCAAAAAGGCCTTGAGAGGGGCCACGGCGCCCCCCCCCGCGGTGGGCGCGCGCATCCTCCCTCTGGGGAACGAAGAGTTATCCCGGGCCTTGGCCGAGCTTTCGCCCGCTCCGGCGGATCTCCAACCGCTGGAGATTCAAATCGATTGGCGACGCGTGCCGTCGGTGGCGCGTTCCGAATCGTCCGGCCCCTGGGCGGCCGAATTGGCCGCGGCCCTCACCGCCGTGGCGGAAGGAGAGGACCGAGGACTCCGTTTCTTGGCGGACCCCAATATTGAAGAGAAACTGTCGGATTTGGCCCGCGCCGCGCTGTCGCGGCGGGACGAGGGACCGCATTGGGCCGGCTGGGCGGGGGCGGCGTGGGGCGCCCGCGACGGCCTGGCGCCCGTGGGGACGTCGGTGCGTGTGCGCTTGGCGGTGGCCGAATGGGCCGCCGCCCTCAAAGATCGGCCCGCCGCGGAGCGGGCGGAGGCCTTGCGCGCCTTTGAAAACGGCTACAACGCCCTGCGCGGCCGAATCGTTCGTCTGCGGGCGACGGGCGCCGCCCTCCTGGGACGGGAGTCGGTGTTGGACGTCACGCCTTTATTCGCGGACGGGGACGAGGCGTTCCGCTCGGATCTGGTCGCGGCGTGGGTCGCGCTGAGGCACCGGCTGCGGACCTCCGAAAACACCCGCCTCGCCTTGACGATCCGCGCGCCGGTCGACCGCGCGAAGGTGGAACAAACGCTTTCGGCGTCACTCCCCGGTTGGGGCGACACGCCCCGGGTGACGTTGTTGTTGGCGTCGGAAAAAGACGGCGCCGCGGTGTTGCCCGGGGGCCGGTTTTCCGTCGTTGCCTACACCGAACGGCGGGGGCGGCCCGGGGCGTTGGCCTTGATCGGTTTCACGCCGGACACACTCGCCGAAACCGTGGACGTGGTGAACGTCCTGGGGGCGCGCTTGGTGCCGCTCGCCCGGCCGTTGGGGGATGAATTGGAAAACGCTCTCCGGGCCCTGCGCTACTTGGCCATCAACGCGTAAAAGGCCCCGGGATTGACGCTCCGGCCGGCGGTTGATACACTTCTCTTTCTTCAATGAAAAAGCTCCTCTCGGAAGTGAACGACATCGTCCGCTACCGCGGCGGCAGCGGGCACTGGTCTTATCTCTTGCACCGCCTAACAGGTTTGGGCGTCCTGCTGTTCCTGTGCGTCCACATCATCGACACGGCCCTGATCGGCTGGGGCCCCGAACTCTTTAACAAAGTGATCGCCATTTACCGACATCCGTTCTTCCGCGTCAGTGAAATCTTCCTTTTTGGCGCGGTGTTGTACCATTCCTTGAACGGCGTGCGAATCACCCTGATTGACCTGTGGCCCGGCGCCACGCGCCGGCACCGGTTGTGGGCTCACCTCACTTGGGGGATTTTCGTCGTCGCGATGATTCCGGTGGTGATCATCATGCTCCATCATTGGAAGGCATCCCACCCGTGAGTCTTTCCTCCGGCCCCCGTCCTTTGCCTCCCGGCGGCTTCGACCGCTTCGCCTGGTTTTTCATGCGGATCAGCGGGTTGGCCCTCCTTTTCCTCGCCCTGGGGCACCTCACCGTCATGCACCTGGTCAACAGCATCGACACCGTGGACTACGCGTTCGTCGCTGCGCGCTACGCCACCCCCTTCTGGCGCACCTACGACGGGCTTTTGCTGATGTTGGCGCTCCTGCACGGGTTCAACGGATTGCGCGTCATCGCGCAGGATTACCTGTCGGGGGGCAAGCGCCTCGCCGTTCAATGGGTTGCGGGATTTCTGTGCCTGGCGCTGATGATGGCCGGGCTTTACATCGTGTTCACTTTCCAGCCGGAAGCGGCGGCCGCGCTCTCGGCGGGCGACCCGGGGGTCCTGCCGTGACGGTGCATCGTTACGATTGCATCATCGTCGGGGCCGGGGGGGCGGGGCTCTACGCCGCGCTGGCCCTGGCGCAGAAAAAAACCAACGTGGCCGTTCTCAGCAAACTTTATCCCACGCGCTCCCACACGGGAGCGGCGCAGGGCGGCGTCTCCGCCGCCCTCGGCAACACCGAGCCCGACAACCCGGAATGGCACATGTTCGACACCGTCAAGGGCGGCGACTACCTGGTGGACCAGGACGCCGCCGAGATCCTCTGCCGCGAGGCTGTCGACACGGTGATCGAGTTGGAGCATTTGGGCCTGCCGTTCAACCGCACGCCCGACGGACGCATTGACCAGCGGTTCTTCGGCGGCCACACCAAAGACCACGGCAAGGGCCCTGTCCGTCGTGCCTGTTACGCCGCCGACCGCACCGGCCACATGATCCTTCAAACGCTGTACCAGCAGTGCCTCAAAAACGACGTCACGTTTTTCGACGAATTCCACGTCGTCGATTTGATCCTGTCCGAGGGCCGTTGCGCCGGGGTCGTGGCGTACCGGATCCGCACCGGGGAACTGCACGTCTTTCATGCCAAAGCCGTTCTCTTCGCCACGGGCGGTTCGGGCCGGATGTTCAAAATCACGTCCAACGCCCACGCCCTCACGGGCGACGGCATGGCCATCGCCTACCGCCGCGGCGTCCCGCTCGAGGACATGGAATTTTTCCAGTTCCACCCCACGGGCATTTACAAAATGGGCATTCTTCTCTCGGAGGCGTGCCGGGGCGAAGGCGGGAAATTGCTCAACGGCAAGGGCGAGCGTTTTATGGAGCGCTACGCCCCGACCATGTTGGATTTGGCCCCCCGCGACATGATTTCCCGATTCATCCACCAGGAAGTGCGGGAAGGCCGCGGGGTGGACGGCCAGGATTACGTCCATTTGGACCTGCGCCACCTCGGCAAACAAAAGATCGAGGAAAAACTGCCCGACATCACGGACTTCGTCCGCACGTACATGGGCTTGGACCCGGTGACGGATCTGATCCCCATTCAGCCCACGGCCCACTACGCCATGGGCGGCATCCCCACCAACAACGACGGCGCGGTGGTGCGCGACGCCCAAAACACCGTGCTTCCCGGGTTTTACGCCGCGGGCGAAGTGGCGTGCGTGTCGGTGCACGGGGCCAACCGGCTGGGCACGAATTCGCTGGTGGATATTTTGGTTTTTGGTCGCCGCGCCGGGCTGGCCATGGCCGACCACGCCGCGCGCGCGACCCTCGCGCCCTTGCCCGCCGACCCGGCCGGGGACATTCGTCGGCGGATCGAGACCCTTTTGACGCGTTCGGGCAAGGAATCGGCGGCCTCCCTGCGCGCCGATCTCCAGGCGGAGATGATGGACAATTGCGGGGTCTACCGGAACGCCGCGGGTTTGGAACACGCCCGGACCCGGGTGGCGGATGAATTCCGCCGCCGTTTCGAGGGCGTGGCCGTGTCCGACAAAGGCCAAGAGTTCAACACGGAGCTCCTGGAGGCCCTTGAGCTCGAGAATCTGTTGGACTTGGCCGAATGCACCGTGGCCAGCGCCTTGGCCCGGCACGAATCCCGCGGCGCCCACGCGCGGGAAGATTTCCCCAAGCGCGACGACGCCCAATTCCTTTGCCACACCTTCGCCGCCAAAAAAGACCGCGGGGTCGCCCTCACCTACAAACCGGTCGTCGTCACCAAGTTCCAGCCGCAGGAGCGGAAATACTGATGAAAATCTCTCTCCGCGTCCAACGCTACGATTCGGCGAAGGGCGCGGCGCCCCGCTGGGATGTTTTCGAGGTGGACGTCGCCCCCACCGATCGCGTGCTCGACGCGCTCAACGAAGCCAAGTGGCGGCACGACGGCAGTCTGTCCTATCGCCGTTCCTGCGGGCACGGCGTTTGCGGGTCGGACGCGCTGCGGATCAACGGCCGCAACCGCTTGGCCTGCAAAGTGTTGGTCAAAGACGTCGTGGAGGACGGCCGCATCACCATCGAGCCGCTGAAGGGGTTCCGGGTCCTCAAAGACCTCGTCGTCGACATGGACCCGTTCTTCGCGAAGTTCAAATCCCTCAAACCCTTTTTGATCAACGACGAGCCCGTGTCCACCGAGGAGCGGCGACAATCCCCGGCGGCGCGCGCCCGTTACGACGACACGACGAAATGCATTTTGTGCGGCGCCTGCAGCACGAGCTGCCCGTCCTATTGGGCCGACGGGGATTACGTGGGGCCCGCCGCCATCGTCAACGCCCACCGCTTTGTTTTCGACGACCGCGACCGCGCGGCGGCCGAGCGCTTGGCCCTGATGGACGGTCCCGACGGCGTGTGGAAATGCCGCACGGTGTTCAATTGCGTGGAGGCCTGTCCCCGGGACATCGACATCACCGGGGCCATCGCCGACGTCAAACGGGCGCTGCTGTTCCGGAAAAAATAAATGGACACCAACAAAACCATCGCGATTGTTGTTGAAGACGACGAGGCCATCTCGGATTTCTTCGTCCAGACTCTCGAGGCCGAGGGATTCGAAGTCCATGTGGCCCGCAACGGTGTGGAAGGTTTGAAGATGATCCAATCGGACCGGCCCGCCGCCGTGTTGCTGGATTTGGCGTTGCCCGAAATGGACGGGTTGACCGTGCTTCGAAAATTGGGCGACGCGCCGGAAACGTCGACGATCCCCGTGGTGGTGGTGAGCGCCTACGCCGACGCCGACGACACGCGCACCGTGCTCGACCACAGTCGAAACGTCCGCAAGGTGTTCACCAAACCCGTCCGCACGGAAGATTTGCTCCGGCAAGTGCGGGCGATCGTCGCCGGCCGGTGAGCCCGCGGCGTCCCGCCGCGGCCCCGGCGCCGCGCCGGCCGGGGGCCGTCCGCTTCGCCCCGGCGGTTCTGGCCGTTCTCGGCCTTTACGCCGCGCTCACTCTGGAAACCCTGGCCCGCGCCCGGCACCTCTGCCGTCGCGCCGACGCCGCCTGGGCCGAAGCCGCGGACCCGCGTCGGCGTCGCGCGGCGCTGGAAAAAGCTTTTGCCGACGACGCCGACCGCTTGGCGGCGCGCCACCGCCGGGTTCCGCCCCCCCGCGATGTTCGCCGCCTCGAGACCGACATTCTGCAGGCCCGCCACGAAATCCGTTCCGCGGATTTTCCGTCCAAACGCGCTTTTTACGATTACCGCTCGGTGTACCGCCACGCCGCGCCGCCGGAGTCCCCCTGGTCGCGGCGCGCCCGTTTGCGGGCGCCGGCCGCCCGGGAGATGTGGCGGCGCGAATTGGCCCAGCGGCGCCTGCCCGTGGAGCCGTGGATGCTGGATCCGGACCCGGGCGACACCGCGGAGCGGCGGGTTGTGTTTTCCACCCGGGGGCGCCGGGCGGCCGACGGCGCCGTGGCGCTCCTCAAAGCCGCCGGTATCGACGTCGCGGTGGTCGACGGCCCGCCCCGTTACGGCGGTCGGCCCGGGGATTATTGGATCACCGTGCCCGCCGCGTCTTTCTGGTCCGCCCACGAGCGCTTGCGCGCTTGGATCGACCCCGACGGTTCTCCCTCTTTGATACAATCCACGTGATGCGCATCTTTCTCAACGCCAAAATCCACAACGCCACCGTCACCGACGCCAACATCCATTACGTCGGTTCCATGACGGTCGACGGCGATTTGCTCGACAAGGCGGGGATGCTCGAACACGAAAAGGTGCTGGTGGTGGACAACACCAACGGCGCGCGTCTCGAGACCTATTTGATCCGGGGCCGGCCGGGCGGCGGCGACATCTGCGCCAACGGCGCGGCCAGCCGGCTCATAAAAAAAGGCCATCAGGTCATTCTCATGACTTTCGCCATCGCGCCCCGGCCCCCGCGGGCGCGGGTGGTGCTGGTCGACAAAAAAAACCGGTTCGTCAAAATTCTCCGCGAAAAGCCGGGCGCCGCCGCGGGCTGATTTTTTCCGTGCCCCGCCGGCAACGCTTTCGGAAGAAACGTTCCGCCCTTCCCCGGATTTCCCTCCGCGCGACCGTCTACCCCGTCCTCGGGGCCGCGCTCCTGATTCCCACCCTCGCCGCCTGGATCGCCCTCGCGCGTCAAGTGCGCGCCGCGGCGGCTTCGTGGATGGACGCCGTGCCCTTCCTGGGCGGCGCCGCGATTTATTTCCTGCTGCAGTGGGTGTTCCGTCGACCGATGACGTTGTATGTTCTCGGGCACGAGTTGACACACGCGGTGGCGGCGGCGTTTTCCGGTTACAAAGTGAAATCGCTCTTCGTGTCGGACAAGGGGGGCGAAGTGCGCCTCTCCGGTTCCAACGTGGCCGTGGCGTTGGCGCCCTATTGCGTGCCCCTCTACGCGGTGGCGGTGTTGGGCCTCTACGCGTTGATCCGCCGGTACGCCGACCTTCCGTCGCCGCCCCTGTGGGTGGGGGGCGGGTTGGGGTTCACCCTGGCGTTCCACGCGGCGTTGACGGCGCACGCGCTTCGGCAGGACCAGCCGGACCTCCGGCAGGGCGGTCGATTTTTTTCATTGGTCTTGATCGCCCTCGCCAACGCTCTTGTTTTGGTTCTGGTCGCCAAGGCCCTCTTCCCGCGGGCGGTGTCGCTCGCGGCGTACAGGGACGCCTGGGTCTTGAGCGCGTTGCTGTTGGTGGACCGGGGCGGCGCGGCGCTGGCCGGGGCGCTCCGTTGGCTCGCGGCGCTGGGCGCCGCGCGGGGGGCGGCGTGACCGTCGTCGAGGACACCGGGACATTCCTGCGGGCCAAGGGGTTTCACGCCGTGGGGCTGGCCGCGGCGATGATCCACGGTTTCGCGGGTCGCGGGGCCGCCGTCGCCGCGTTGGCGGCGGGGTTGATCGTCCAAACGATTTTCGATGTTCGTCAACGGACGGAAGAACGGCCGGGCCCGAGCCCGGCCTGGTGGGCCGTGCTCGGGTGTTTGGGCGCGGTGGGGCTCTTTCCCGCGGCCGACATCGCGCGCGCGGCGTGCCTTTGTTTGGCGTTCGCCGACCCCGCCGGGGAATGGGTCGGCCGGCGGCTGGGGCGGCTGCGCATCGGCGAAAAAAGCGCGGAAGGCACCCTCGCCGTGTTTTTGACCGCCTGGGCCGTGGGCACGCTGTGCCTGTCGGCGTCCCCCGGACGCCCCGACGCCCTGGTCGGGGCGATGGCCGTCGCCGTGGTCGAGGCGTTTTCCACGCGATGGAACGACAACCTCACGGTGCCCCTGGCGGCGGGCGCGGCGCTGACGCTTCTCCGTTCTTGGACGTGATTCACGCCGTCGGCCTCACGAAGCGGTTCGGCGCCGTGACCGCCGTCGAGGGCCTGGACCTGGAGGTCGCCCCGGGCGAAATTTTCGGCTACCTCGGACCCAACGGCGCCGGAAAAACCACCACCGTCAAACTGCTGACCGGGCTCCTCCGGCCGACGGCGGGGCGGGCGATCCTCGGCGGGCACGACGTGCAGGCCGACCCGCGGGCCGCCAAGAAAATCCTGGGACTCGTGCCCGACCAACCCTACGTTTACCCGCACCTCACCGGCCATGAATTCCTCCGGTTCGTGGGCGATCTCTACGAGGTGGACGCGGCGTACCAAAAAAAGAAGATCCCCGAACTGCTCGAAATGTTCGAAATCGCCGACCGGGGGGACGAATTGGTCGAAACCTTTTCGCACGGGATGCGGCAGAAACTGGTGCTGGCGGGGGTGTTGCTCCATCAGCCGAAAGTGCTGTTCCTCGACGAGCCGATGGTGGGCCTCGACCCCAAAAGCGCGCGGTTGGTCAAGGACATTTTCCAAACCCTCGCCGGCCAGGGCATGACGCTGTTCATGTGCACCCACGTGCTGGAAATCGCCGAGCGCCTTTGCCACCGCGTGGGAATCGTGGAGCACGGCCGAATGACCCGCGTGGGGACCTTGGCCGAGCTCCGCGCGCAGGCCGCGGGCGGCGGCAATCTGGAGGACGTTTTTCTTTCCTTGACCGGGGGCGACCGCTACAAAGACTTGCTGCGCTTCCTCGCGTGATCCTCCTTTTCAAAATTCAATGGCTGGCGTGGAAGAACCGGCTGCTCCGGAGCCGCGGCCCCGAACGGATCAAGGCGGCGGCGTTCGCGGGGTTGGGGCTTCTCTTTTTCGGCCTCCTGCATGGGGGCGCCCTCCGGTTTTTGCGCGCGGTGCACGGCGTCGAACTGGCGGGGCCGTTGCTCCTGGTCAAAATCCTCTCGATGGCGCTCATGACGGCGTTCTTCATGATTCTCTTTTCCGCGACGATCACGTCGTTCACGACGCTGTTCTTCGCGCGCGACCTGTCCCTGCTGGTCCATACCCCGCTGCCTCACCGAACGTTGTTCGCTTTCAAATCGATTGAAACGGCCGTGTACGCGTCGTGGATGATGGCCCTGGCGTTGGTCCCTTTTTTGGCCGCCTACGGCCGGGTGACGGGCCAAGGCGCGGGATTTTATTTGTTGCTGGTCGCCTTGGGGGTCCCTTTTGTTTGGCTGGCGAGCGCGGGGGGGATCGGGCTGTCCCTGGGGTTGATGCGCCTGTTTCCCGCCCGCCGCGTGCGGGAAATCATGCTCGCGTTGTCGGTGATCATCTGCACCGGACTCTATTTGTGGGTGCGCTGGCTGGCGCCCGCGCGGTTTCTTCGGGCCGACACCATGAGCGCGACCTTGGAATACATCGCCTTGCTCGAGGCGCCGTCCTCGCCCTGGTTGCCGTCGACGTGGGTCGCCCAGGCGGCGGCCGCGTTCATCAACGGGTCCGCCCGGGACGCGCTGTTCCACGGGGGGGCCCTGACGGCCGCCGCCGCGCTCGCCTTCGTCGCGCTGGTCGCGGTCGGGGCGCGGACGTACTACACCGGGTGGGCCTCCGCCCAGGAAGCCCCGCGCCGTAAAACCCGGCGGACGCTCGGCGATGAGTGGCGGTGGGTGCCGCCCCTTTTCGGAACCCGTTTCCGGGCCATTCTCGGCAAGGATCTGGCGGTCTTCTTCCGCGATTCCAACCAGTGGTCGCAGTTGTTGATGCTCGCGTCGGTGGCGGCGATCTACCTGCTCAGCATCCACAAGTTGCCGCTCGATTCCCGGTTCCTCAAGGGGCTGGTGTCCTTTTTGAACATCGGCATGACGGGCTTCGTGCTGGCGTCGGTGGCCTTGCGGTTCGTGTTTCCCGCCATCAGCCTGGAGGGGAAATCCTGGTGGGCCCTGCGGGCCGCGCCCGTGGGCCTGTGGGAAATCCTGTGGAGCAAATTTTTGGGCGGCGTGGCGCCCATCGCGGGGTTGGGCGTGCTCCTGGTGGGCGTGTCCAACCATTTCCTCGGGGTGGATCCCTTTGTCGCGCGTTTGTCCAACGTCACCGTGTTGATCATGGCCGTGACCCTCTCGGGCATGGGGGTCGGGTTCGGGGCGCTCTTTCCCCGCTTCGGGGTGGAGAACGTGGCGCAGATTCAAACCTCCGCCGGCGGGGTGTTGTTCATGGTGGCGGGGCTTTTTTACGTGGGGGCGACCCTGGCGTTGGAGGCGGTCCTCATGCGGATGCATTATTTTTCGGCCGTCGTGGGACGTTCCCTGTGGTCGGGACCGGCCGTGGCCGCGGTGGCGGGGGCGATGCTCGTGTTGAACGCCTTGGCGTTCTTCCTTCCTTTGGTGTGGGGCCACCGCCATCTGGCCCGCGCCGACATCTGATTTCCGACGGTCGATATTTCCCATTTGATATAATTTTTCCGTGAAAAACACGGTGGCGCGTTATCTGGAGGACGTGCGGCGCCGCGGCGACCGCGCGGTGGCGGTTTTGCTTCGGCGTTTTGACGGGTCCACGCTTCCGCCGCGCGCGTGGCGCGTGCCCCCGGGCGAGGCGCGGCGGGCCCTGGCCGCTTTGCCCCGGGATCGGCGCCGCGCGCTCGAGGCCTCGGCCCGGAACATCCGCTTTTTCCACGAAGCCGAAAAACGCCACGCCGCCCGTTCCTGGCGCGTGACGACCGCGGGCCGGACCGTCGGTCAAGAGGTCCGCCCCGTGGCCGCCGTCGGGTTGTACGTCCCGGGCGGCCGGTTCGCTTACCCGTCGACGGTTTTGATGACCGCGATCCCCGCGGCGGTCGCCGGCGTGCCCCGCGTTGTCGTGGCCACGCCGCCGCGCCATTTGACGCCTGAGGTGTTGGCCGCCTGCGCGCTGTCCGGCGTCCACGAGATTTATCGCATCGGCGGGGTGGCCGCCATCGGGGCGATGGCCTTCGGTACGGCCACCGTGCCCGCGGTGGACCTGATCGCCGGGCCGGGCGGCGCGTGGGTGACCGAAGCCAAACGGCAGGTGTTCGGGGCCGTGGGCATCGACATGTTGGCCGGGCCCAGCGAAATCGTGGTCGTGGCGGACGGCAGCGTCCCGGCGGCCTTCGTCGCGGCGGATTTGATGGCCCAGGCCGAGCACGACCCGCTGGCCCGCGCGGCGTTGATCTCGGCGAACGCGCGCGCCCTCGCCGCCATCCGCGCCGCCGTCGTGCCGGGGTTTCGGGCCCAGTGTGATTTTGTGAAGGTCGCAAGTTTGGACGCGGCCGCGCGGGAGGCGTCGCGGCGCGCGCCCGAACATTTGTCCCTGGCGGTGCGAAACCCCGCGGGCCTGCTGAAAAAAATCCCCAACGCCGGGGCCGCCTTTTTGGGCCCCTGGTCGCCTGTGGCGGCGGGGGATTATTGGGCCGGCCCGTCGCACGTGCTGCCCACGGGGCGGTCGGCGCGATTCGCCTCGGGGTTGTCCGTCCAGACTTTTTTGAAGCGCACGAGCGTCATCGGCCTGTCCCGCGCCGGCTTGAAGGCCGCGGTGTGGGACGCCGCGCTGTTCGCCGAGTCGGAAGGGTTGACCCACCACGCCCGATCTTTGGAAGCGAGGTTTTCCCGATGAACCGAATCGCCCGCCGCAAACGCGTGACGAAGGAAACGACGGTGGACTTGGCCCTCGGTCTGGACGGCCGGGGACGCTACCGCGTGTCGACCACCCTGCCGTTTTTGGACCACATGCTCGAGCTTTTCGCCAAACACGGCAATTTTGATCTGACCCTGAAGGCCCGGGGCGACACCCACATCGACGACCACCACCTGGTGGAGGACATCGGTTTGACTTTCGGCGAAACCCTGGCGGCCGCCCTGGGCGACAAGCGGGGCATCACGCGCTACGGACAGGCCCTGCGTCCCGACGGCCGGGGGGCGGGGCGCGCCCTCACGCCCATGGACGAGACCCTGTCCTACATCGCGCTCGACCTGTCGGGCCGGCCGTACTTCGACTTCAAGGTAAAATTTCAAATTCAGAACAAGGCGCCCTTCGCTTTTGAACTGTTCGACGATTTTTTCCAAGCCATCGCCATGAGCGCCAAGATGAACCTGCACATGAAATTGTTGCAGGGGCGGAACAATCACCACATCGCCGAGTCCCTCTTCAAAGGGTTCGGGCGCGCCTTGGCCCAGGCCACGGCCGTCGACCCCCGCCGCGCGGCGACCGTGCCTTCCACAAAAGGGACCCTCGTCGGGTGAAGCCGACCGTCGGCGTTTTGGATTACGCCATGGGCAACCTGCGCTCGGTCGAGAAGGCCTTCGCCGCGGCGGGCGCCCGGGCCTTCGTTTCGGCCGAACCGCGCCGTCTGGAAAAGGCGGACCTCCTGGTGGTGCCCGGCGTCGGGGCTTTTGACGCCGCCGCGCGGGTTCTGCACCGGGGCGGGGTGGATCGGTTCATCAAAGAATGGATCGGCGCGGGACGGCCCTATTTCGGCATTTGCCTGGGGCTTCAGCTTTTGTTCGAATCGAGCGAAGAGGCGCCCGGGACGAAAGGCCTGGGCGTTCTGCCCGGGCGGGTGGTGAAGTTCCGCCCGGCTCGGCCGCGCACCAAAGTGCCGCACATGGGGTGGAACCGCGTGACGCCGCGGCCCGGCGTGGTCGGCCGCGGGTGGTTCCGCCCGGCGCATTATTATTTCGTGCACTCCTACTACCCGGAACCGGCGGACCGGCGGGACGTCTGGACGCGCACGGTGTTGGAGAAACCCTTTTGTTCGGCCGTCGCCCGCGACCGCGTGGCGGCGACCCAATTCCACCCGGAGAAAAGCGGGGCCGCGGGCCTCGCGTTCCTTCGGGGACTGCTCTCATCTCAACGTCCGACTCGGGGAGGATGACATGCTCGTGATACCGGCGATCGACATCAAGGCGGGGTCCGTGGTGCGCTTGATCCACGGGGACCCGAAGCAGCAGACCGTTTATTCCACCGACCCGGTGGAAATGGCCAAGCATTGGGTGGGTTTGGGGGCCCAGCGGCTCCACGTCGTCGACTTGGACGGCGCCTTCACGGGGCACGCGGCCAACCTCGATCTGGTCAACCGCATCAAAGACGCGGTCAACATCGTCGTGCAGTTCGGCGGGGGCCTGCGGGACCCCGAGACCGTCCGCGCCCTCCTGTACAAAGGCATCGGCCGCGTGATCGTGGGCACGGCCATTCTCAAGAACCCGGAATGGATCAAAGACATCGTGCGCGAATTTCCCAGCCGCGTGATGGCCGCCGTCGACGCCGTGAACGGCGAAGTGATGATCGAAGGGTGGCAGGCCGACTCGGGGC
>Ga0268298_10001011_pt1 | contig 34581 bp, 30 predicted proteins | sample WWTPWeurt_MetaG_FD_194462 | JGI IMG/M metagenome (GOLD analysis project Ga0268298, IMG submission 194462) | Activated sludge microbial communities from WWTP in Nijmegen, Gelderland, Netherland - WWTP Weurt | ecosystem: Engineered > WWTP > Aerobic digester > Activated sludge | place...
CCGAACCCGGCGCCTTAGCCGGGCGGCGGGCGCGCGGCTTCGGGGCCGCGGCCGGCTCGGCGTGCACGGTCACGTCGATCACTTCGACCACGTCGACGACGTCGTCCGCGGACGCCCGCTTCGCCGGACGGCGCGCGCGCGCGGTTCCGGCGTCACGCATCGCCCCCGCGTCACGCACCGCTCCTTCGTCGCGCGCCGCCGTTTCGCCCGCGTCGCGCGAAGGCCTCGGCGCCGGGGAATCGACGAAGCGCCACAAGCCCAGCCGCGCGAGCCAGAACTCCGCGGTGCGGGTCGCGTCTGCGTGGACCTGCGGTGGCAGCCGCCGGACCAGGAACGGCAGCCCCACGCCGAGCAGCATCGCGTCGTCGACCCACCCGATCACGGGCAGGTCCGGCACGAGGTCGACCGGGCTGATCACGTACGCGAGCGCGGCGGCGCTCGCGAGCTTGAGCGCCAACGGCGTGCCCGGATGGCGCATCGCGAAGAAGAGGATCAGCGCTTCGCGCCCGGCGTGGCGCACCAGGCGACGGATCTTCAGCAGCCACATCGTGCGGCCTCCTCCAGTGCGAGCGGCCCGCGGGCCGCCGAGCTCGGCATGTCAGCGCACCAGCTGGTTGATCTCGATGATCGGCAGCAGCACCGCGAGCACGATCAGCAGCACCACGCCGCCCATGATCAGGATCAGCAGCGGCTCGAGCACGCTCGTGAGCGTGAGCGCGCGCCGCTCGGTCTCGGCCGACAGCGTCGACGCGGTGCGCTCGAGCATCTCCGACAGGTTGCCGGTGGCCTCGCCGCTCGCGATCATGTGCACGACCATCGGCGGGAACTGGCGCCCGGCGGCGAGCGCGCGCGACAGCGGCGCGCCTTCTCGCACCCGCGAGATCGCGTCGGTCACGTTCACACGAAGCGCGTCGTTCGACAGCGTCTGCGCGCCCGCCTCGAGCGCCTTGATCAGCGGCACGCCGCTGGCCGCGAGGATGCCCAGCGTGGACGTGAAGCGCGCGGTGTTCATCCCGCGGATCAGTCGGCCGAACAGCGGCAGCTCGAGCATCCGCTCGTGCCACGCGAGCCTGAAGCTCGGCGAACGCAGCGCGGCGCGAAAGCCGAACACCACCGCGAGCACGCCCCCCAGCATCCACCAGCCGTACGCACGGATGAAGTCCGACAGCGCGATCAGCCCGGACGTGAGGAACGGCAGCTTCTGGCGCGTCTGCGCGAACACCCCGATCACCTGCGGCACCACGTACGTGAGCAGCGCCGTGATCACGCCGATCGCGACCAGGGTCACGATCGCAGGGTACGTGAACGCGAGCATGATCCGCTGCGTGAGCGCGGTGCGCGACTCGACGTAGTCGGCGAGCCGGTTCATCACCGCGGCGAGGTCGCCCGACTGCTCGCCGGCGGACACCAGCGCGCGGTAGACCTCGGGGAAGTCGCGCGGGTAGCGCGACAGCGCCTGCGCGAAGGTCTGCCCGGCGACGACCTCGCTGCGCACCGCCGCGAGCCGCTCGCGCGTGGAGGGACGGTCGGCCTGTTCGATCACCGCGCCCAGCGCCTGCTCCAGCGGCAGGCGCGCGGCGAGCAGGCTCGCGAGCTGGCGCGTGGCCAGCGTGAGCTCGGAGGTGCGGATGCGCCCGCCGAGCACGTCGCGCGAGCCCGCGCCGGCGGCCGTCGCGACCGCCGCGACCTCGAGCGGCACCAGGCCGCGTTCGCGCAGCAGCGAGCGCGCGTGCCGGGGGCTGTCGGCGTCGAGGACGCCCTTCTCGATCAGGCCGGCGGCGGTCGACGCCTCGAATCGGTACGCGGACATGCGGTGCGGTCGGCCGCGAGGCGCGCGTCAGTCGCGCGTGACGCGGATGACCTCGTCGAGCGAGGTCACGCCGGAGTGGACCCAGCGCTGTCCGTCGTCGCGCATGTTCGACATGCCGTTGGCGACGGCGGCCGCGCGGATGTCGGCCTCGGACGCGCTGCGGTGGATCAGCGCACGGATCGCGTCGTCGATCGGCAGCAGTTCGTAGACGCCGGTGCGCCCCTGGAAGCCGGTACGGTTGCACGACAGGCAGCCGACCGCGCGCCACCCCTTGGAGATCGGGTCGGGCGCGCGGCACTGCGGGCACAGCTTCCTCACCAGCCGCTGCGCGACCACGCCCAGCATGCTCGAGGACAGCAGGAACGGCTCCACGCCCATGTCGATCAGGCGCGTGATCGCGGACACCGCGTCGTTCGTGTGCAGCGTCGCGAGCACCAGGTGGCCGGTGAGCGACGCCTGCACGGCGATCTGCGCGGTCTCGAGGTCGCGGATCTCGCCGATCATGATGACGTCGGGGTCCTGGCGCAGGATCGATCGCAGCGCCTTGCCGAAGGTCATGTCGATCTTGGCGTTGACCTGCGTCTGGCCGATGCCGTCGAGGTCGTACTCGATCGGGTCCTCGACGGTGAGGATGTTCGTCGTGGTGGCGTCCAGGCGCCCGAGCGCCGCGTACAGCGTGGTGGTCTTGCCCGAGCCCGTGGGGCCGGTGACGAGCACGATGCCGTGCGGCTGGTGCACGAGCTTGTCGAACGCGCCCAGCGTGCCCTCGGCCATGCCGAGCTTGGCGAGGTCCAGGCGGCCGGCTTCCTTGTCCAGCAGCCTCAGCACCGCGCGCTCGCCGTGGCCGGTGGGCAGCGTGGACACGCGCACGTCGATGGGCTTGCCGCCGATGCGCAGCGCGATGCGCCCGTCCTGCGGCAGGCGCTTCTCGGCGATGTCGAGCTGCGCGAGGATCTTGATGCGCGAGATCAGCGCCGCGTGCAGCTCGCGGCGCGGGCGCACCACGTCGCGCAGCGTGCCGTCGACGCGAAAGCGCACCACCGAGTACGTCTCGAACGCCTCGATGTGGATGTCGGAGGCGCCGTCGCGGCTCGCCTGCGTGAGCAGCGCGTTGATCATGCGGATGATCGGCGCGTCGTCCTCGGTCTCGAGGAGGTCCTCGATCTTGGGCAGGTCCTGCATCAGCCGGGAGAGGTCGAGGTCGCTCTCGACCTCGTCGACCACCGCGGCCGCCGACCCTTCCTGCTGCGCGTACGCCCGCGAGATCGCGGCGGCCAGTTCGGGCTCGGGCTTGCGCACCGTGACCAGCCGGTACGGCAGGATGCGCGAGAGCTCGGCGAGCGCCTGCACCGGCGTGCGCTCGCCGATCCAGACTTCCATCGCGTCGCCGGACTGGCCGGTCACCAGCACCTGGTGGGTGCGGGCGAAACCGTACGGGACGTAGCGGGCCGGAGAGACGCTGGCCATCGGGGCGGGCCTCGACGCGCGCTCAGTTCATCGGCCGCGAAGCGCCGCCGCCGGCGGGCGCCGCGGGGCGGCCCGGCTCGACCTGCGGCGCGCGCAGCGGAACGACCACTTCGTTCGGCGCGGTCTGGATCGCGCTCGGGCGCGACTCGTCGACCTGCGCGGGCCGGCGCGAGGCGCGATCCACGTCGGGCGCGAGGCTCGCAGGCCCCGGCGCGCGCGGGCGCACCGGCGCGCCGTCGGAGCCGCCCGGCACGCGTCCGCCCTTGCCGTCGCCCGGGGGCGCCGACATCGGCGGAAGCTCGGAAGGCGGGAACTCGGGCAGCACCCAGCTCTTCGGGAAGCGCGTGTCGCCCTGCAGCTGGCGCATGAAGTCGTAGCGGTCGGCGCTCACCTGGTGGGAGTCGTCGCCGCTGCGCAGCACCACCGGGCGCAGGAACACCATCAGGTTGGTCTTGACGCGATGACGGGAGTCGTAGCGGAAGAGCTGGCCGAGCGCGGGGATGTCGCCCAGGAGCGGAACCTTGTTCTCGCCGCCCTCGAGCCGCTCCTCGATCAGCCCGCCGAGCACGACCACCTGCCCGTCGTCGACGAGCACGTTCGACTCGATCGCGCGCCGGTTGGTGATCAGGCCCTGCGCGGTCTGCGAGTTCACGCTCGAGACCTCCTGGAAGATCTGCAGCCGGATCGTTCCGCCCTCGGAGACCTGCGGGCGCACGCGCAACGTGGTGCCGACGTCGCGCCGCTCGATCGTCTGGAACGGGTTCACCGAGCCGCCGACCGAGCCGGTGTTCGTGAACTGCCCGGTGATGAACGGGACGTTCTGGCCGATGATGATGCGCGCTTCCTCGTTGTCGAGCGTGAGCAGGTTCGGGGTGGCGAGGATGTTCGTGCTCGACTGGGTCTCGAGCGCGCGCGCGAGCGCCCCGAGATTGATGATCGACGTGGTCTGGCCGGCGATCGTGATCGGCGTGGAGCCGCGGATGATGCCGATGTTCAGGCCCTGGCCCGCCGACAGCGGGTTGGCCGCGACGTCGAGGATGTTGCCGCCGGCCCCGCGCGCGGGCAGGTTCGTGCCGCCGATCATCGACGTGCGGCCGTCCTGCGGCGCGTTCAGGAACTGCCACTGCACGCCCCACTCGGCCGCCTTGTCCGAGCTCACCTCGACGATCAGCGACTCGATGAAGACTTGCGCGCGGCGCGCGTCGAGCTTGTCGATCACGTTGCGCAGGTTGCGGTACACCGGCTCGGGCGCGGTGATGATCAGCGAGTTCGTCGAGGGGTCGGCCGCGATGATCGCGCCGCCGGCAGTGAACGTCGTGGGGCCGGTCGTCGAGCCGGTGGTCGAGCCGGCGAGCGGCGTCGTGGCCTGCGTCGACGTGGCCGATCCGGTGAGACCCGGCGCCCCGGTGGACGTGCCGGTCATGCCCGTCGCGAGCGACGCCTGCTGGGTGGCGAACGCGCCCATGCCGGCCATTCCGCTGGCGGAGCCGAGGGCGCCGCCCGCCAGGCCGGAGGCGTCTCCGGCGAGCACGCCGCGCAGCACCTGGGCCAGGCGCACGGCCTCCGCATTGCGCAGGTAGACGACGTTGATGTTGCCGGGCTGGCTGCTGGGCTGGTCGAGCCGCGCGATCAGCGTCTTGGCGAGGTTCACCTTCGCGAGGCTGGTCGCGCGCACCAGCACGGAGTTGGTGCGCGGATCCGACAGCACGATGACGCGCTGGCCGGGATCGACCTGCGCGCCCTGCCCCGCGCGTGCGCCGTCGTCGATGAGCCGCGAGACCGCGAGTGCGATGTCGTTGGCGATCGCGTGGCGGATCGGCACCACCTCGACCTCGTTCGACGACGGGCTGTCGAGCGTGGCGATGATGCGCGCGAGCCGCTGCAGGTTGGCCGCGTAGTCGGTGATCACCAGCGAGTTGTTGCTCGGGTACGCGGTGATCGTGTTGTTGGCCGTGATCAGCGGGCGCAGCACCGGCACGATGTTGCTCGCCGACTCGTACTGCAGCCGGAAGATCTGCGTGACGACCTGGTCGCCGCTCCTCTCGACGTTGCGCCCGACCGCGACCGGGCCCGACTGCAGCTTGGCGTCGGCCTCGGGCACCACGCGCGAGATGTCGCCGTTGTCGACGATCGTGAAGCCCTGCACCCGCAGCGAGCCCTCGAGCAGCTGCATCGCCTGCGCCCGCGACACCGGCCGCGGCGTCTCGAGCGTGATCTTGCCGCGCACGCGCGGGTCGATCAGGAAGGTGCGGTTCATCAGGTGGCCGAACGCGCCGATGACGGAGTCGATCTCGGCGTCCTTGAAGTTCAGCGTGATCTGGTCCGGCGAGCCGGGTCGCGCCGGCGCGCCCGCGGGCGATGCCGCAGTGCCGGCAGTGCCGGCGGTGCCCGCGGTCCCGGCCGCACCCGGCGCGCCGGCCGGCACCGACTGCGGCTGCGCCCCGACGAGCGCCGGCTTGGGCCCGCGCGCCGCAGCCGTGACCCAGGCCGCGCCGAGCAGCGAAACGATCAGGGCCACGCGAACCCACCGCACGGCGGCGGCGGTTCGCCCGCCCGACTCACCTCGCTGGTTTCCCACCTTACCCTCCGATCCTGATCACGGTCCGTTCGCCCTCGCGGCGGCCGATCAGTGCGAGCAACGACTGCAATTGCGGACGCTGGGGTCCGTCGGCCCAGGCCTGCGCATTGAAGCTCAGGCCGGTGCGCGCGGTGAAGCGACCGCTGCCCTGCAGCTGCAGGGCGCCTCCCAGTGTCGCCAGCGACAGCGCGAGCACGCCGCCGGAACCGACGACGTCGATCCGATAGCTGCCGAGCGGTCGGACCTGTGTCATCGCCGACGCGGTGTCGCGCAACTCGATGCTGGCCCGACCTTCCGGCACGCCGTCCCGGAACGCGAGCGCATCCCAACGCAAGGAGACTGAAGCCACGGGCCGAATTGTATTCCAGGGGGACCCCAACCGAGACAGGTCGATGTCGGGAAGGTCCAGCGCGCCGGCGCCCACGCGCAATTCCGACAAGGATCCGCTGATCGGGATCGCCGCCGGCGAGCCGTCGAACGACAGGCTCGCCTGCGCCAGCCCGAGGACGAGCGGCAAAGGCTGCAGCCGCCAGCGCACGCGCGAGGGCAACGCCATGCCGGCCCCCGCCGGGCCCGCGTCGTCGGCGGTCACGTCCTGCAGCACCAGGCGCCCGGCGCCGTGCCAGATCGAGCCCTCGGCCTCCGCCAGGCGCACGCGGCCGCGCGTGGCGCGCTCGAGAGCGAGGTCGGCGAATGACGCCGGCGCGAAAGCGACCGCGCTCGCGGCCGCGGCGAGCACGCCGGCGAGCAGCACGAAGATCCAGCGCGCGATGCCGCGCCCTTCGCCGCGTCCGCGATCCCGGGCGGCGTTCAACGCTTCTCGCGCTTGGGCGCTTCGAGCACGAGGCGCACGCTGACGATGCCGGGCGCCGGCTCGCGGGTGATCGCGACGTCGACGACGCGCATGCGCGTCTCGCGCAGCGTCGTGTCGAGCCAGGTCAGCCACGCCGCCTGCGACGCCCCCTGGAAGCGCAGGTCGAAGAGCTCGCCGTTGGGCTCGAGCGACTTCAGGTTCGGCGTCAGCCCCGCGCTGCGGATCGACTGCTCGAGCGCGGTCCGTTGCGCCTGCGGCGACTCCGCGCTGCGCGGCACCGCGGTGAGCGCGCGCGCCTCCGCGGCCAGGCCGATCATCTGCGCGAGCTGCCCGCGCAGAACGGGCAGTTCGCGCTCGAGCGCCTGCCGCCCCTTCCACGCCGGCTCGAACAGGCCGAGATACAGGATCGCGAGCACGACGATCGTCGCGGCCGCGGCCACGCCGCGGCGTTCGCGCGCGGCCATCGCGCGCCAGGTCTGCAGCAGCTTCTCGATCATGATTGCAGGCTCACGACGGCGGTCGCGTCGCCCTCGCCCTCGAACTGCAGCTTCAGGCCCTTCTGCTGGCAGGCCGCGCGCAGCGACTCGCGCGCGGCCGGCCCTTCGAAGAACGCGGCCCGGAATCGCGCCTTCAGGCGGCCGTCGCGGTATTCGAGCGCGGCCAGCGCGTCGGTGGCGCGCGGCCCGAGCGCGGACGCGAACTTCGACACCAGCGGCATGAAGTCCTCGGGACCGCTGCTGCCCGCGTTCAGGCGCAGGTCGGCGACCTGGCGCTGCATCTGCAGCACGGGGTCGACGACGACCTGCGCGTTCGGGAACGCCTGCCGGAACGTCGTCTCCATGTCCTTGCGCAGTTGCGCGCGCTCGGCGGCGAGCCGGCCCCAGTGCAGGTTCAGCCCGACCAGGAACGCGAGCACGCTCGCCGCGACCAGCGCCGCCGGCAGGCGCCAGGCGAGCCAGTCGACCGAGCTGAACCAGCGCGAGCCCGCACTGCCCTGGCGGGCCGCGAGCAGGTCGATCGGGGCGGGCTGCGGCACCGGCAGCCCCTGCAGCGGGATCGGCATGCCCAGCCGCTGCGCGGCACGCTCGACGCTGTCCTTCCAGCCCGGATCCTCGGCGTACGCCGACACCGCCGTGGGCCGGCCGGCCGACAGCGCCGCGGCCTCGAGCGCCGCGGCGAGCGACTCGACCCGGGACTCGTCGTCCTTGGCGCCCGACCAGCCGAAGCCTTCGAGCTCGCCGGTGCGCACGGCGATCGCGTCGTGCACGCACGCGACCGACCACTTGCCCATCTCGGCGGGCAGCACGAGCTGCGCGGGCCAGGCCGCGTTCACGCGCATGCCGCGGCGCTCGAACGCGCCGACGACGAACTCGAGCCACGCGCGGTCGAGCACCGCGACCAGCCGCTCGTCCTGGCCCACGCGCGGGCCGAGCGCGAACGCGCAGCTCTGGACGTCCTGGAGCAGCGACTCCTCGACGAGGTTGGGCAGCGCGCGCGCCAGGCGGGCACCCGACAGCGGCGGCACCTTGACCGGCATCAGCGTGACGTCGCGCGCATCGAAGATCAGCGTCACCGACTTCATCGCCGGCATCGCCTCCAGGCTGGTGCGCGCCCAGCGATGCGACTTCCCGCCCTCGGCCGCCTGCACCATCGCGACCATCGTCGGCTCGTTGACGAGCGCGCGCTCGCCGACGCTTCGCGGAGGCACCCAGACCGCGGCGCTGCGCTTCACTAGTATCGTTGCTGCCATATGATCTCGACGCGGTCGGTGCTGCGCTCCAGGAGGGTCTCGGTGGACGCCTCGACGCGGTCGAAGCGTACCATTCCGCGCACCAGGAAATAGTTCGATCCGACCGCGAGCAGGTTCGGCGCGAGCACCGGCTGGCCGTCGATCTGCATCGAAGCGTCGTTCAGGTCGCGGAAGAACGTGCGCTCGCGGCGCGCGACGAAGCGCCGCGCCCCGGCCAGGTCGAGCTGCGGGATGACGGCCGAGACCACTTCCGGGGCCGCGGTGTTGATGTTCACGAGCGTGGGCCGCGGCAGGACGATCGTGAACGGCGCGAGCGCCTCCACCATCGCCGGCTCCACGCCGGGAATCGTGACGAGGTCGGCGAGCCGCACCAGCGGCAGGTCGGTCGCGGGCACCGTGTTGCCGTTCACCGTGCGCGGCGTGCTGCGCAGCATTCGCGCGACGATCACGTCGACGACGCTCTCGGGCACGCCCACCGACCCGGCGAGGCGGCGGAATGCCACCACGTGCGCCGGCGACGGCATCCCGTTCTGGACCAGCGACGCCAGGTTGAAGCGCGCCTGCGCGTCGAACATCTGGCCGGCGAGCATCGCGGAGCGCGAGGCGTCGCTGATCTTCGCGCCCGCGGTGACGGTCTCGTCGAGCCGGGTGTCGGCGACCGGCACCGCCCACGGCTCGCCGAGGTGGTCGACGACGCCGCTGCGCGCGTCGGCGCGCAGGATCACCTTGGCCCAGTCGAGCGCGGCGCGCTCGATCCAGCGCGTCTGCGAGAGGGCGAGCCGGTTCTCGACCGAGCGCAGCGTCACGTTCTCGCGCACGAACAGGCCGGCGACGACCGCCGTCGCGAGCATCACGACGAGCAGCGCGGTGACGACCGCGGCGCCGCGCTCGCGAACGCGGGCGGCGCCGCGCCTCGCCGACCGGACGCCGCCTCCCGCGCGCACGCACGGCCGTCGGCGAGCGGTCCGCGTGCCCACGTCAGTCCTTCACCGGGAAGACGCGCAGCAGGCGCTCGCCGTCGGTGCGCTCGACGATCACCTCGAGCCCCGAGACCTGCGTGCTCGTCGCCGGCGCGGCGGTCGCACCGCCGGTCGCGGCCACCGCCGGCGTGGCGGCGCGCCCGATCAGCGCCGCCGCCGGCAGCCAGCCCTGCCCGGCGGTCCAGCCGCGCATCTGCACTCCGGTCACGTTCGGCAGCAGCGGCTGCCACACCATCTGCACGTCCTGCACCGGGTTGGGGCCGGCACCGACGACGATCCACGGCGCGAAGCCGCGCTCGAGCACGCCTTCGCGCACCCGGTAGACGACGCGCTGCACCTGCACGCCGTCGCTGCCCGGCGGCAGCTCGCGCAGCACCTGCAGCGCCGGCGCACCGCCGGGGCCCTCCGGGACGAACCCGATCGGCGGCACCGCGAGCCCGAGCAGCCGAACCGCCCACGCGCGGCGCAGGTCGTCTTCCATCTGCGTGAACGTGACCGAGAGCGCGCGCAGCTCGTCGGAAGCGCGCGCGAGACGGTCGCGCGTGGTGAGCACGGAGTCCAGCCCGCGCCACGACAGCACCGCGAGCACCGCCATCAGCGACATCGCGATCAGCAGCTCGAGGAGCGTGAAGCCGCGGGCGCGCGCACGCCGCCCGCGGCCGGCGCCGCGCGCGTCCTCGCGCCGCGCTGGACAGTCAGTGGGATCCGGGCCGGCGCGCGCGTTCACGGCAGGTTCGTCGCGAAGCCCACCAGCCGTGCGAGCCGATGGCCGTCGGCGGGGTCGAGCACCGAGATCTCGATGCGCCTGAACGACGTGTTGGGCGTCGCGAACACCTCCTCGCGGCAGGTGAGCTGCACGCCCGCCTGGCTGCAGTCGTACTGGTTGGCCCCGGGGTTGGGCCACTCCGACTGCACGCGGATCTGCGCGAGGCGGTTCTCCGCGCTCCACTGCGCGAAGGTGCGCGCCTTGAGGTTCGCACTCGACTGCGTCAGGTTGCCCACCGCGCGCAGCGACGCCAGCAGCGCGACCGCGACGATCGTGAGCGCGACCAGCACCTCCACGAGCGTGAAGCCGCGCGCGCCCGCGCGGCGGGCACCGGCGGCGCGCGCCTCAGCGCACCTCGAACAGCCCGATGCCATTGGCGAGGATCGCGACGCTCGCCGACTCGCGGCCGAGCTGAAGCGTGAACGGGGGGTCGACCGCGTCGCGCCCGAACTCGACGACGCGCTGGCCGTCGGGGCGCTGGACGACGACGCGGGTGGGCTCGTCCCAGGCCCGGGCGCGCAGGTCGGGGTCGTCGAGCAGCGGGCGCCACTGGCGCTCGCGCAGGACCAGGAAGCGGTAGCCGGCGTCGTCGGCCTGCAGCCGCAGCGGCGTGCCGCGCACCTGCGCCTCCTCGCGCGCGAGCCAGAGCAGCTGCGCGAGCCGCTCGGCCTCGAAGCGCAGCCCGCGCTGCGAGCCCGGCAGTCCGTTGACGGTGACCATCGTGAGCGCGATGCCGGCGATCACCATCACCACCAGCAGCTCGATCAGGGTGAAGCCGCGCGCGCGCGGCCCGACGCGCGGGCGTTCGACGCCTTCGCGCGTCAGAGTTCCCACGACCCGATGTCCGCGTCGACGCCGGTGCCGCCGGGCTGGCCGTCGGCACCGAGGCTGAACACGTCGATCTCGCCCTTCACGCCGGGGCTCAGGAACTGGTAGGGCTTGCCCCAGGGATCGACCGGCAGCTTGTCCAGGTACGCCTTCCAGTTGTTGGCGGCCGGGCCGGCGGTCGGGCGGGTGACCAGCGCGGCGAGGCCCTGCTCGGTGGTGGGGTAGCGCTGGTTGTCGAGCCGGTAGAGCTTGAGCGCCTGCATGACGGACGCGATGTCCTGCTTGGCGGCGACGACGCGGGCCTCGTCCGGGCGATTCATCACGCGCGGGACGACCAGCGCCGCGAGCACGCCCAGGATCACGATCACGACCATCACTTCGATCAGCGTGAACCCCGCGCTGGCGCGACGGGGTGCGGTCGGGCCCTCGGCGCGTCGATCGATCAAGGCCATTCGTCTTCTCCGGAAACTCGCCATTCGGGCTCCGGGCTATCATACCAGTGCCCCTCGTGCGCCCCGGGCCGGTCGTCGGCCCGGGCGGCCACCAGGACCGCGCGCTGCGCGCAGTTCACTTCGAGCCCACCGACGATGCGATCCCGAACCCTGACCGCCCTGCGCCCCACCGGCTGGCCCGCGTGGCTCGCGACGTGCGCCGCGTTCGCGCTGCTGTGCGCGGTGATCGCCTACTGGACGATGCTCGCGCTGGCGCCGCCCGCGGTGATCGCGCCGTCGCGCGCCGCGAAGGAACCGCGCGCGCTGCCCGATCTGCAATTCGTCGCGCAGCTGTTCGGCGTGCCGCCGAACGCGGGGCCGGCGGTCGCGCCGCCCTCGAACATCCAGGTCGTCGGCATCGTCGCGGCGGGCCGCCGGGGCGCCGCGATCCTGGCGGTCGACGGCAAGCCGGGCAAGCCCTATGCGGTGGGCGAGCGCATCACGCCGTCGCAATTGCTCGCGGAGGTGCGCGCCGACCGCATCGTCATCGACACGCAAGGCGCCACGTCCGAACTGCCGATGCCCACGCGCGCTTCGCTCGCGGTCCTCACGAGCGGCGTCGGCAAGTCGCGCGCCGACGCCGCGGCCGGCACGCCCGCCGGCGTTCCCGCCGGTGCGGCTGCGGGCACCCCGGCCGGCGTTCCGGGCGTCGGAATGCCGGGCCCGGGTGCTCCGGGCGCGGTGATGCCCGGCGCGGGCGGCGCCGAGGCCGTCGTGATGCCGCCCCCGCAGAGCGCCGCCGCGCCTACGCCGCCGCCCGCGGCGATGCCTTCGGCCGCGCCCCTGCCCCCGGGCATCGTGCCGGTCGAGCCGCAGCGCCGCCGCGGGGCCCGCAACGACGGCGAGTGACGCCCGCGCGGGCCGCCGGCGATCCGAGAATCCGACACCGCGCCAAGGTTGGCGCCCCGCTCGGGGCCGAGCTCCGCTAGAATTCCGTGACTACACAGTCACGATTCGAACGCACGAGTCCTTCGGAGCCCCCTTGACCGTCGCCGCCGCCCCGCCCGCCCGCAAGTCGTTTCGCGAGACGCAGTTCGAGATCCGCGAGGAAGCGATCGTCGACGCCACCAACCGGCTGCTCGCGCACAAGGGCTACGAGCTGATGTCGATGGACGACATCGCGGCCGAGGTCGGCATCGCCAAGGGCAGCCTGTACAAGCACTTCGAATCCAAGGAAGCGCTGGCCGGCGCGGTGATGGTGCGACTGCTGCGGCGCACCCGCGCCGCACTCGCGGCGCTGCCGGCCGACCTGCCCCCGTACGCGCGGCTGGAGCGGCTGCTGCGCTGGACGCTCGAGGAACGGCTGGCCGGCGGCGTTCCGCACCTGCCGTCGGCGAGCCAGTCGCTGCGCGACAGCCTGCTCGCGAACAGCGCGTACATGGACGAACTGATGACGCTGTCGGACGCGATCGGCGAACTGATCGTCGCCGCGAAGGCCGACGGCAGCCTGCGTGCGGACCTTCGCGACGAATTCGTCCTCTACACGTTCTACGCGCGCTCCTGCGACCCCACGCTGGATTTCCTGAAGGCCGCCGGCTCGATGAGCGACGCCGAGATCGTCGACCAGATGGTGCGTGCCTGCCTGGACGGCATCGGCGCGCCGCCCCGGTCCGTTTAGAATCCCGGCATGAGGCAATACCTGGAGCTGATGCGCCACGTGCTCGAGCGCGGCGCCGAGAAGGCCGACCGCACCGGCACCGGCACGCGCTCGGTGTTCGGCTGGCAGATGCGCTTCGACCTCGACGAGGGCTTTCCGCTCGTCACGACCAAGAAGCTGCACCTGCGCTCGATCGTGCACGAGCTGCTGTGGTTCCTGCAGGGCAGCACGAACGTGAAGTACCTGCGCGAGCACGGCGTCACGATCTGGGACGAGTGGGCCGACGCGAACGGCGAGCTCGGCCCCGTCTACGGCTACCAGTGGCGTCACTGGCCCACGCCCGACGGCGGCCACGTCGACCAGATCTCCGACGTCGTCGAGCGCATCCGGCGCGACCCCGACTCCCGCCGCCTCATCGTGTCGGCATGGAACGTCGCCGACGTCCCGAAGATGGCGCTCGCGCCCTGCCACGCGTTCTTCCAGTTCTACGTCGCGGGCGGGCGGCTGTCGTGCCAGATGTACCAGCGCAGCGCCGACATCTTCCTCGGCGTACCGTTCTTTTGGCATATTCGGAAACTGTCGTCAAAAGCCATTAGCCGAATTATCAAGCCGAAGAACGTATTCTTTGGTCGCCAGTATCTACAAGAACAGTACGCGTGATACGCCTGCCACTGTGGTAGGCTGTCACGCAGTCGAGGAAGAACCCATGGACCAACAATATCTCGGGCTGCTGCGCGACATCCTCGCGCACGGCGTCAAGCGCGGGGACCGGACCGGCACCGGCACGCTGTCCGTCTTCGGACGCATGTACCGGCACGACCTCGGCGACGGCTTCCCGCTTCTCACGACGAAGAAACTGCACATCAAGTCCATCCTGCACGAACTGCTCTGGTTCCTGCAGGGCGGAACGAACACGAAGTACCTGAAGGACAACGGCGTCTCCATCTGGGACGAGTGGGCGACTGAAACGGGCGACCTCGGTCCCATCTACGGGGCACAGTGGCGCGCCTGGCCGGGACGCGACGGACAACCCATCGACCAGGTGCTCGCGCTGGTCGACGGCATCCGTCGCAACCCGAACAGCCGCCGTCACATCATCAACGCGTGGAACGTCGCCTACCTGCCCGATGAGCGCCAGAAGCCGCAGGACAACGCGAAGGACGGACGCATGGCGCTCCCGCCGTGCCATGTGATGTACCAGTTTTACGTGGCCGACGGACGCCTGAGCTGCATGCTCACGCAGCGTTCGGGAGACGTGCTGCTCGGGGTTCCGTACAACGGTGCCTCGGTCGCGTTCCTCACGCACATGGTCGCCCAGCAATGCGACCTCGAGCCCGGGGACATCGTCCACTCGTTCGGTGACCTGCACCTGTACCTCAACCACGTCGAGCAGGCGAAGCTGCAGCTGACGCGCGACCCGCGTCCGTTGCCCCGACTGCAGTTGAAGCGCAAGCCCGAGTCGATTCTCGACTACCGCTTCGAGGACTTCGAGGTCATCGGGTACGACCCGCATCCGCACATTCCCGCCCCCATCGCGGTGTGAGCCGGACCCGCCACCCGTCAATCGAACGTCATTCCGAGCCCCGCAATCGCGGTGCTCTTTCTTCGCACCCTGCCCCCTCGCCGTACCTCCTGCATCGGAACAAGTTCAGGACGTACGACCATACGGCCGCCGCCGAAGCGCTCGGACATACGTTCGTGTTCGCCGCATGCGAAGCCGTTCGGGCCCAGAAGACCGAGGCCGGCGTGCTGCTTCGCACCTGGCTGGACAACTACGTCGTCCGCCTCGGCGAGCTCCTGGAGGCACTACAAGTATTCCCGCGCACCGGGGGGACGCCGCCCCGCGACCCGTCCCGTTTCGCACCCGAGGATTGGAAGCGCTTCGAGTCATGGCTGCACGCGCGCATCGAAGCACTTCCGCTCGCCCGGCGCACCCGAAGCAAGGCCGTAAGCACCATGAACAAGCTTCTGGCCATCCTGCACCGGGCCGTGGTCATTCCTGTACGCATTGAACTCGCATCGGACCGCACACGGAAGATTGCCCGGGTCGGTCAGTCGCGTTTCACGCAGCGCGGATGGATGCACAAGCCCCCGCCCGCGCGAAGCGACTCGCCGTTCGCCTTCTTCGTGGACGCGCACGGGCGCGAGTACGACTACACGCCGTTCCGCGACCTCGGTCGGTTGTTCGTGCTGAACACGACGGCGGTGCTGCGCACGCAGTTCCATGCGTGTTCGGCAAACCTGGCGAAGGACACGCACGAGACCTGGACCGGCGTACTGAGCCATCTCCAGTCGCGGCGGGACCGCGGCGCTTCCCCGGCGTTCTTCCGCACACTGGATTCCGACGGTTTCGCGACGATTGCGGCGGAGGAGTGGGAAGAGGCGCTCTACGGCTGGAGACAGGAGCTGGCCACCCAGGTAGAGCTCCGCCAACGCAAGCCCGTGACGCATCACCGGACCATCTCGAAGCTGAACGAGGCCTGGGCGCTCTTCGCCGACGCGGGCCTCGTGGCGGCGGTTCGCGTCAGGGGTTTCAAGAACGCCAAGAGCCGCTTCCTGCGCGAATCGAGGGCCACCCTCGCGCAACTGACCATACGAGACGCGACGACGGATGCGGCCGTGCACTCGGCGACCGAGCGCATCGCATCGCTCATCGACGTCCAGGACCAGCCCGAAGCCCGCCAGTATCTGCGCTCCCTCTCCCAGGAGCTGGCCCCGGACATCGTGCGCGGGCTGCCCGTCGAAGGGGTCATCGACGAGATACACGCGCTCAACGCGAGGCGGCTGACCACGCTGCGACAGTGCGCGGAGCATGACTTCCTGAAGTGGTACGAACACTGGCGCAAGGGTCAGGCGGCCTACCTCGGTTGCGCGCTGGACGGCCGGGAACTCGCCGACCTCATCGAGGACCCGACGCTCAGCGTGAGCGAGACTCGACGCAGGAGCGCGTCGCTGCTCTTCGCGGGCGATGAGCACGTCCGGCTCGGACGTGCACTCCGGTACATCGAAGCGCGGTACGACGGCATCGTGTCTGGCATTCACGGCCGCATCCACCATCTGTCGAGGTCGTTCGGCGGCCGACCGATGCTGACCGCCTACCTCCATCCCCACGAGCATGCGACGCTGGCACTGTGGGTGATGATGATGGTCGACACCGGGGCCAACTGCGAGGTCACGCGAACTACCCCCTGGAACTGCATCGAGCCGTCGAGACGCACGGGTTGGCGCAGGCTCGTCCTCGGTCTGAAGGGGCGCTCCGGCGGCGCCACCATCATCGACGAGTTCCCGGAGAACACGACCGACGGTTCGCTCAGCCTGGTCCGAGCCATTGACATGTATCGCACGATGGCGACGCGTTATCGCACGTTGGCGGCCCCTGATGCGTCCGAGAGCCTATTCCTGCACGAGGGCAAGGGGCGCACGCAGGTACTCACGGAGTGGACCGCCCGAAGCTGGTTCATAGCCTTCCTCGCTCGACACACCGAGCTCGAAGGGCTGGGCGCACGACCGTCGATGATTCGGCCTTCCGTGCTGATGGACGTCCAGCATCGCAGCGGAAATCACATCGATGCGGCCCAGGCGCTGGCCGACCACGTCCGGCCCACGACCACGCTGCAGCACTACACGGGCCGAACCCCGACCAAGCTGCGCTACGCCCTGGCGATGCGCGAGTTCCAGAACCGCTTCCAGAGCGTCGTCATCGTCTCGATTGACGGCGCCGCCGCACGGCTCGGTCTGACGGAAGCGCAGTTCGCCACGCTGTTCTCCGAGGCCGCCCGCACGGGCCTCGGCGTCGCCTGCCTCGACCCGATGGCAGGCGTTCAACCCGGCACTCGGCAGGGCGAGCCCTGCACCCGGTTCGACCGATGCTGCGACTGTCGCATGCGCTGGGTCGTCGCGACCGTCGACAACGTCGCGGACCTTATGCTCTTCAAGGAGCATCTCGAAAGCGTCCGCACCACAGGCTCCGGCACGGACTCCGAGCGATGGGAGGAACGATGGGCGCCCTGGCTCGCCTTCGCCGAAGTCGTGCTGCACAAGCTCCGCGAAGGTGAATGCGCGGGCATTCACGATGCGGCACTCGCAGAGGCGACCGCGCGACGAGTCAACTATGTACGACTGCCGTTGAGTTAGCCGATGCCGAGCATTCGTACCGCACGCACCGGACTCGCGCTACACGACGAGACGATTCCCGCATGCCTGGCATCGGCCGACGGACGTCGGCCCCGCTGGCTCCTCACGCCGTATGCATCGGACACCTGGCGCGTCACGGATACCGGCCACAAGCCGTCACGGTCCCTGCGCTTTGACATCGCACTCCCGGGCGGGCGGCGGCTGGGCGACCACCCGAACCTGCTCGACACCGTCAAGCGCATCGTCTTCGGCATTCGCCATGGACCGTTGCTCCGTGTCGAGAGCGGGTCGGTGCAGGCGGAGAAGGCATCGAGCCTGCTGGTGTTGGCGCGGTGGATGGTCGTCAATCGAATCGAGCGTTTCGAGGACCTCAATGCGTCCGACCAGTGGGAATATGCGCAGCTCGCGGCAGGCGGCATCCACGACATCCTGAACACCGAGGGCACGCTCTCCCGGCACCTTCAGTCATTGGCAGAACAGTTGGACTTCGCCGAAGTCGACACCGTCCACCAGCGGCGAGCGAAGTCCCGGCGGCTGCTTCCGGTTCGCGGATGCCGGGGCAAGCAGACCTACCTCGACCGGGAGCGTTTGATGGTCGACGCGGGCCTGGACGGCATCCGCCTGCCCGGTGTACGCGACCCGCTCTCCCGACTGCTCGATGCGTTCGAGGCGACGACCGCTCTCGACCTGCCGGGCCACGTCCGCAGGCGCCTCGCGTCCCCGCCCTCGGTCGAGGACATCGAGGAGCGCCCGGTGACCTCGGAGACGATTCGGCGCCTCCTGATGCCGTTCGCGCTGCTCTACGAGCATCGACGGTACCTCGACGACGCGCTTCGCACACCGCCGTTCCAGGGACAGGCCCTCAAGGACGTGGCGAAGCGACTGGGTTCCGGCATCGGGCGCACGCCGACCGTTCCGGTCACCCAGGCGGCCACGCTCATCGAGCGTTCCGTGCGCTGGGTGCTGGACTACGCACCGCCCATCCTCGAGGCGAAGGAAGCGCTCGACGATGGCCGCATCCCGCAGATGATGCCCACAGGCCCCGCAGCCTCGGGACCTGCGACGCCGTTCCCGCTTCGCCCCGGTCAACATAGCGAGCGTGCGAGCGAACCCGGGTTCGGCGTGGTACGGCCGGCTACGCCCGGGGCCGGCATGGCGCTGCGTACGGCACTCAACTATCTTGCCGTCGCATGCGGTGTCGTCATCGCCGCCTTCTCGGCCAGGCGGGCGGCCGAAATCGTCGGGCTGCGGCGGGACTGCATCAAGCGCGACGATACGGGCGGCGCATGGCTGCAGTCGTTCATCCACAAGACCGTGCAGTCAGACGGAACCGTGCCTGTGCCCGAGGTCGTCGCCGCTGCGGTCGCCGTGCTTGAGCGACTCAGCGCGCGGGCCCGGCAGCGCACCAGTACCGACTATCTCTTCCAGTTCAACCTGCCTGGCAGCGACGTAGTGGTCGGCCTGGGTCGCGACGGCGTGTCGGTGTTCCAGCTGGGGAGCCTGATGCGCGAGTTCGGCTACTTCGTCGACGTCCCAGTCCTGGCGGACGGCTCGCGATGGACGTTCCGGCCGCACCAGTTCCGGCGGTTCTTCGCGGTCCTCTACGTCTGGTGTTACGACCTCGCGGACTGGGGTGCGCTGGCACATCACCTGCGCCACTTCGACCTTGAGATGACGCGCCGGTATGTCTCGGATGCGGACCTGGGCGCCATCCTCAACCAGGCCAACCGAGAACGGACCGCTGAGGTGCTGTCGCGCGTCGCGCTCGGCAGCCGCCGTCTGTCAGGACCTGCGGGCGAGCGCTTGTCGGCGTCCGTGCAGGCCCTGCACGTCCGGCTCGGACAACGCGTCCAGGTGGTCCCCGAACGCAAGCTGCATCAGCGCGTCATGCGCTTTGTGGAGCGCTCGAACCTCGAGCTCCGCGCGATGCCGTGGGGCTACTGCGCTTCGCCGGACGTCGTCGGCCCGCCTGCGGTCTGTTCCGGTGGCAGCGGACCGGCGACGCCGGAAGCCGCCTCGGTTTCGACATGCGGCGACTGCAACCGGAGCGTGCGCGCCCCCGAGTTCCGGCCGTACCTCGCCACCGCGCTCGCTCGGCATCGAACGATTGCGGAATCGGCGCATGCGCCGCCGTTGATGAAACGTGCCAGCCAGGCGCTCTGCCGGGAGCTCCACGAGTACCTGGGTTCTCTCGACCCAGACCCGAGGCCTCCGCAGGTGTCCGCATGAGCTCCAAGACGCCAGCCGTCGCGATTCGCCGCCGCGAGGCGGCCCTGGGCACGTTCCGCATGAAGCTCGACGTGCTCGAGCGACTGTTGGCCGACGACACGCTCCGCCTCTTTCCCGAACGGGCTTCGGTCTCCGCGTTCGCCTCCTGGCGGGACGACGCACTGGGAGTCGCCGCGCTGTCGCGGTCGGCGCTGTATTCCGATGAAGCAGAGTACCTCGAGCTGCGTCGTCGGATGGAGCACCTGCTGGAGCGCGTGGTCCAACGGCGCGCCCGCGGCACGCGCAGGGCGAACGTCGAGGCTGCGCTCCGACAGCGGCTTGCCGAAGCCGAGGAGCGAGCCCAGAGCTACGTGAATCAGTACTCGATGGTTCGTGCCGAGCTGCTCGCCGTGCGCGCGGAGAACGCGCGGCTGCGTCTGAAGCTGCAGCGATTCACGGAAGCGGCGCCCAACGTCGTCCGCCTCAGGACGGTCGGCCCCGGAAGCGACTCCGAGAAGGCCGACGACGATGAGTAAGGCCGACTCGGCATGCCGGCTCGCGTTCACCGACGAGCGCTTCGTGTTCGCCGGCCGGAGCTACCCGGAGGTCCCGATGCTTGTCGATGCCCAGCACCGGTTCGTCGAGCCGGTCTGCGACTACCTGCGATGGCGTGTCGTCTACGGCCGCTTGAAGCCGACCTCTGCGAGGACATATGCCGAAGCACTGCTGCACTTCTGGAACTTCATGGTGCTGCGACGCAGTGAGGTCGACGAAGTGGATGACGAGCTGCTGCTCGAATGGCTGAACTCGCAGTCGCCCGTCGATGTCTCGACCCAAGCGGCGCGCCTCGACGCGGTGTTCGAGATGTACCTGTGGCTGGAGAGCGAGGGATACGTCCGCCAGGTCGTGCGCATTCCCGGAGTCAACGACGATGAGCCGTTCCGACCTAGGCTGTCGTCCCGGCCGGTGCGCGGGGGGCCGTACCGGCGCGCAGCATCCCGTTACGGCATCGTTTCGGCGCTGCGTCCTCGACCGTCTTCGACGCGCCCGCTCCCGACGCCGGGCACCGACGACATCGGACGGCTGCATGCCGCGGTCGACGCTGCCGGCAACCCGGATGTCGCCGACCGCAACCACCTGCTGCTCGACTGGTACGTGCAGACGGGTGTCCGGCGCAAGGAGTGGCGCTCGCTGACGGTCGAGCAGATTCCAGGGTGGGCGGCCATCGACGCGGCGCGCGACGCACTGCACGTGAGCGAAGTGCTGCTGACCGAGACCAAGGGCGACAGGCCGCGCCACGTGGGCGTCCTGCCTGAGCTGCTGGAGCGCACGCGCGAGTACATCGAGGGACCGCGCGCCGAGCTGGTCCGGCGATTCCGGAGGAAGTACGGGGCCGCCTACAGGGAGCCCGAGGAAGTGTTCCTGTCGAACAAGACGGGCGGGCCGATGGACCTCAAGGCCATCAGCAACCTGCTCGCGGGCCTCTTCGAGCGGTCGGGTGTCGACGGCCATGGGCATCGCCTGCGGGCGACCTATCTCACCCGCTTGTTCGAGGCGGAGCTGATGCTCGAGCGGTCCCGCATCGCAGCTCACCCGGAGTCCAAGCTGCGCGTCGACTTCGAGCTCGTGCTCCGCCGCGTCGCGGAGCGGGCCGGACAACGCAACATCGACTCCCTGCGACCCTATCTCGCGCTGGCTCGAAAGTTCGTGGCGCGACAGCCCGGTGGCGGCGAGCTGCTGACAGTGCAGCAGCTTCTCGATGCCAAGCAGGACGAGCTTGCGCGGCTCGAGGCTCGGGCGGAGCGTCTGAGGGCTGAAGCCGGTCCGGTGTCGACGCCGACCCGTTCGGTACCCGACTGAGCATGAAGCGGCCGTCGGGTGCCGAACGAACGGGTCAACACGTCCCCGTCAAGGCCGCCGACGACCGTGCACGTCGCCAGGGCGGCTGTCACGTCGAGCAGCGCCTCCAGCCACCTCGAGGCGAGACGCCGTGGCCAGTTCAGAGAGGATGCCGCAGTGCGCAGCATCCGACTCTGACGCGCATCGGGCGCGCAACGCCTTCAGCTCACGCTCGAGCCCTTTGAGCTCTTTTATGCGCCGCGTGACGTGGCGGAGATGCTCGTCCAGCAGCGTGTTGACGTCGCCACAGCCATCGGCCGGCGAGTGCTTCAGCCTGAGCAGCGTGCGCACCTCGTCGAGCGACATGTCGAGGCTGCGACAGTGTCGGATGAACTGCACTTGCTCGAGATGCCCCTGCCCGTAGACCCGGTAGTTGCCATCGGACCGTGCAGGCTCGGGCAAAAGCCCCTCCCGCTCGTAGTAGCGGATGGTCTCGACCTGGATGCCCGTGCGACGGGCCAGTTCACCGATGTGCATGGGCGCCTCCCGAGGGATGCATGGTACCGGGTTGACTCTGGAGCCGCTACAGGGTTTGGAATGATGGCTCCCGAACTGTCGGACTGCGCATCACCGCGCCTTCCACCATGACCGCCGAAGACCTTGCCCGCCTGACCGCCCCGTCTCGTTTGCTCGACTTCGGGCACCCCGACATCGCCCGACTCGTCGCCGAGCGCGGCTGGTCCCGACGGCCGCTCTTCGAGCGCATCGGCGCCGTCTACACGTTCGTCCGCGACGACATCCGCTTCGGCTACAACGCATCGGACGACCTGCCCGCCTCGCGGGTGCTCGCCGAGGGCATAGGCCAATGCAACACGAAGACCACGTTGCTGATGGCCCTGCTGCGCGCCGTCGGCGTGCCCTGCCGGTTTCACGGCTTCACCATCGACAAGGCGCTGCAGGAGGGTGCCGTCACCGGGCTGTGGTATCGCCTGGCGCCGCGCAGCATCATCCACAGCTGGGTCGAGGTGAAGTTCGAAGGGCGCTGGGTGAACCTGGAAGGCTTCATCCTCGACAGGCCCTACCTCTCTGCGCTGCAGCGGCGTTTCGCGGGCCGGTCCGGACCGTTCTGTGGGTTCGGCGCAGCCACGCCCGACCTGACGAATCCCCCGGTCGACTGGGTCGGCCGAGACACCTACATCCAGCGCGACGGCATCAACCACGACTTTGGTGTCTTCGACATGCCGGACGACTTCTATGCGCGCCACGGCACGAACCTGCGCGGGCCGAAGCGCTGGTTGTACGTGAACCTGGTCCGGCACCTGATGAACCGTAACGTCGATGCGATTCGTGCCGGTACGGCGCAGCGCACCGCCCCTCCCGAGCATGTCGAAGAGCGTGCCGTCGGTCCGACGCGATGACCATGTCGAGCATCCGGGCACCGGAGCTGTGCTACTTTTCGCCAACCCATGCGTAAGCTCGTCTTTTTCGTGCTGGCCTTCGTCGTGGCGTTCCAGGGTTACTGGGCGCTGGCGGCTCCGTATTGCCTGCACGAGCGCGACGCCGCGCTGGCGCATTTCGGGCACCACGAGCACGACCATGACTCGGGGCTCGACGTCCAAGTGAGCGCGGAGTCGTCCGGCCCGATTGACGGATTGTTGACCGGGCTCGACGCGGACTGCCTGGGATGTCACATGGCGGCCCCGGCCGTCATGTTCGACGCGCCGTCCGTCGGCTCGCTTCCTCCCCTGCGCGAGCACTTCACCCTCGCGCTCCCCGCCGCCCCGCCGCCGCCCATCTCGCTCATCGAGCGACCCAACTGGCCCGCGCTCGCCTGAGTCGGCGAGGCGGGTCCAGGCGCCCCCCACTTCCGTTCCGACGCGCGTGACCGACGCCTCTTCTGGAGGCTCCGTGCCTGTGCGCTCGTAGAGAACGCATGCCTCGCCGACTGTCCCTCGTGGCCCACCACCGGAGAGTCGGATGTTCCGTGCCCTGCGGGCGCATGCGCGAGTCAGGCTGCTGACCGCGGGCGCCCTGTTCTTCATCAGTCCTGCGTCATGGAGCCAGCCGCAGCTTGCGCCTTCGGCACCGCTCTCGCTCGCAGCTGCATTCGAGACGGCCTGGGCCCTGCAGCCGCCGGCGGCCTCGCGCGTGTCGCGACTGGACGCCGCACTGGCTGCGCAGCGCGCCGCTGCGAGTTGGACGGCCGGCCCGCCCACGGCCGGGCTGACCGCCCGTACCGACCGTGTCGGCTCGAACGCAGGCGAACGTGAGTACGACATCGGCATCTCCGCCCCGCTGTGGCTGCCGGGTGAGCGCGAACGCGCCGCCCGGCTCGCCGACACGCAACTGTCGGCGGTCGACGTACGGTTGGCCGCGGCCCGATTGAGGCTGTCGGCGGCGTTGCGAGACGCGTGGTGGAGCTGGCAGCGCGCCGAGGCCGAGCATGCGCTGGCCGTCGACCGTCTCGAGAGTGCCCGCCGCCTCAACACGGATGTCCTGAAGCGGCACCGGGCCGGCGAGGTGTCCCGCGCCGACCTGTTCCAGGCCGAAGGCACCGTGGCTCAGGCCGAAGTCGCGCTTGCGGATGCTGCCTCGGGGCGCGCTTCCGCGCGGCAAGCCCTGGCCGCACTCGTCGGCATGCGCCTCGACGTCACGGCTCAGCAGGCACCCGTGCGCAGCGAACCGGAACCGGTTGACGCGACGCCATCCCTTGCCCTGGAAGAGACGCATCCGGCACTCGCCGAACTCGCCGTGCTGAGCGAGCAGAGCCGGCGGGTGGCCGACCTCGCCGCCTCGCAGCGACGCGCGAATCCCGAGGTCGTCGTCGCGACGGTCGCCGCGCGCGGCGCATCCGGCGAGTCGTACAGCAACAGCATCGTCCTGGGCGTCCGCGTCCCGTTCGGCGCCGGTCCGCGTGCGCAGGCCCGCATTGCATCCGCGCGCGCCGATGCGGACGAGCTGTCCGCGCAGCTCGGCCTCGAACGCGCCCGGGTGCTCGCCGACATCGAGGGCTCGCGCTCGCGCTTGCAGGCCGTGCGCGAGCAACTCGTCGCTGCGGAGCGGCGCGCCTCGCTCGCCCGGGAGGTGCGCGGCTTCTTCGAGCGGTCCTTCCGCCTCGGCGAATCCGACCTTCCAACCCGTCTGCGCGTCGAGCTCGAGGCCGTCGAGGCCGAACGGCAGGCGACGCGAGCCCGCGTCGCGGTCGCGACCGCGGTATCTGCGCTGCGCCAGGCGCTGGGCCTTCTGCCCGAATGAATTCGAGGACGACCCTCATGAGACACCCCCGACACTTTTCGCGACCTGCCGCTGCCCTGCTCGCCGCATCGCTCGCCTTGCCGGTTGCGGCCGGCCCCGGACACGACCACGGCGACGCACCTCAGCCGTCGAGCGCCTCCGCGTCGCCTCGGTTCGAGGCGGTCTCCGATGCGTTCGAGCTGGTGGGCATCCTCGACGGAAAGCGCCTCACGCTCTACCTCGACCGCGCTGACGACAACAGCCCGGTCGCCAACGCCAAGCTGGAGGTGGAATTCGGCAGCGTGAAGCTCCAGTTGACCGAGAAGGGCGACGGAGTGTTCGAAGCCGAGCTGAACGAACCCCCTGCGTCAGGCGTCACGCCGGTGACGGCTGTCGTGGCCGCGGGCGGCGAACCCGACCTGCTGGCGGGCGAGCTCGACATCCACGAGGACGAGTCCGGGCACGAAGCGTCCTCTTTCTGGAGCATCCGAAGCATCGTGTCAGCGGCGGGCCTCGGTGCCGGCGCGGTCGCTCTGCTTGCGGCACTGGGGTGGGCAGCACGTCGTGCACTGGCCGCTCCCCGCGCGGGAGAGGCCCGATGAAGCGCCTCATGCCAGCGCTTGCCAGCCTTGCCGTCCTCGCCGCGTGCATGCTACTGCCCGCGCCCGCCTTGGCGGGTCCCGGGCACGACCACGGCGAAGAGACCGCCACCGCGCCGAGCAACGCCCCCAAGCGGCTGCCCGATGGCAGCGTCTTCCTGCCCAAACCGGCGCAGCGTCAGCTCGACGTCCGAACGGTTCGCGTGCAGCGCGACGCGCTGCCCAGGACCGCGGAGCTCGCCGGTCGGGTGACGATGGACCCGAACGCGGGAGGCCGCGTCCAGTCGTCCATTCCCGGTCGCCTCGAGGCCGGACCCAAGGGACTCCCGGGCATCGGCCAGTCCGTCCGCAAGGGCGAGGTGCTGGCCTACGTGATGCCCACGTCGGGCTCCATCGAGCGTTCCAACCAGGTCGCCCAGCTGGCGGACCTTCGCAGTGCGAAATCCCTGGCCGAACGGCGCCTTGCGCGACTGCGCCAGCTCGAGGACACGGTCGCTCGACGCGACCTCGAGGCCGCCGAGGCCGAGGTCGCGAGCCTGACCGAGCGCATCGCGGCGCTCGGCGCGGGTCTGAGCAACCGCGAGTCCCTCTTCGCACCCGTCTCGGGCGTCATCGCCACCGCCAACGCGGTCGCGGGACAGCTCGTCGACGCGCGGGAACTCGTCTTCGAGGTCGTGGACCCGATGCGCCTGCGCATCGAGGCGGTCGCGTACGACCCAGCGCTCGCTTCGGACGTCGGCGGCGCGAGCCTCGCCGTCGGCGACAAGAAGGTGCCGCTGACGTTCCTCGGTGCGGCGCGCACCCTGCGCGAGCAGGCCCTCCCGATGAGCTTCGCGGCGGACGGCAGCGCGCTGCGCGAGCTCGCCGTCGGTCAGCCGGTGCGCGTCTTCGTGCAGTCGAAGTCTCGAGTCGAAGGCATCCCCGTCCCGGCCGGCTCGCTGGTCAGGAATCCGTCGAACCAGACCATCGTGTGGGTCAAGGCGCGCACCGAGCGCTTCGAGCCCCGCGTGGTGACGACCGAGCCCCTGGACGGCACTCGGGTCGCCGTGGTGGGCGGCCTGCAATCGGGCGAGCGCGTGGTGACCCGCGGCGCCACGCTCGTCAACCAGGTCCGCTGAGGAGCCGAACGATGTTCCGCTGGCTTCTCGAATCGAGCCTCGCCAATCGGTTGCTGGTCCTGATGTTGGGCACGGTGCTGATGGCGTACGGCGCGTTCACGCTGACGCGTACGCCCGTCGACGTGTTCCCCGACCTGAATCGGCCCACGGTGACCGTCATGACCGAAGCCGGCGGCATGGCCACCGAAGAGGTCGAGCAGCTCATCACCTTCCCGCTCGAGACGGCGCTCAACGGCCTGCCAGGTGTCGAGAGCATCCGCTCCGTCTCGAGCGCGGGCCTGTCGTTCGTCTACGTGAGCTTCGGCTGGAGCACCGACATCTACCGGGCCCGGCAGGTCGTCTCCGAACGGCTCGCGACACTCGAGAGCGTGCTGCCCGAGGCGGTCCAGCCGCGGATGGGTCCGGTGAGCTCCATCATGGGTGAAATCTTGCAAGTGGCGTTGCCCATCGACGCCGCCAAGACCGACCCGATGGCCGTTCGCGAGTACGCGGATTGGGTGCTTCGCCCGCGCCTGCTGGCCATACCGGGCGTCGCGCAGGTCATTCCCATCGGCGGACAGGTACGCCAGTACCAGGTGCAGCCGAACACGGTCCGCATGGGCGAGTTGGGCATCTCGATGCAGCAGCTCGAATCGGCGCTGCGGGGCTTCTCGGCCAACTCGTCCGGCGGGTTCCTCGAACTCAACGGCCGCGAGTACCTCATCCGAAACCTGGGTCGCACTTCGCGCCTCGAGGACCTGCGCAACCTCGCGCTGGCGGCGAAGAACGGCCAGACGGTGCGACTGCGCCAGATTGCCGAGGGCGACTTCGCGCCGGCGGTCCGCCGAGGCGATGCGGGCTTCGAAGGACGCCCGGCCGTCATCCTCGGCATCCAGAAGCAGCCGACCGCCGACACCGTCTCGCTGACACGGTCCATCGAGGCGGCGCTCGGGGACCTGAAGAAGTCGCTGCCCGCGGGTATGGAACCGCCGCGCGTCACGTTCCGCCAGGCGAGCTTCATCGAGGCGTCCATCGACACGCTCGAAGGCAAGCTCGTCGGCGCCTCGGTGTTCGTCGCGGTCGTGCTCTTCGTGTTCCTCGGCACGCTTCGGCCCACGGTCATCGCGCTGGTCGCGATTCCAGTGTCCATCCTCGTCACCGTCCTGGTGTTCCACTACTTCGGGCTGTCCATCAACACGATGACGCTGGGCGGGCTGGCCATCGCCATCGGCGGGTTGGTCGACGACGCGGTGGTCGACGTCGAGAACGTAATGCGCCGGCTTCGGATGGCGAGGGAATCGAACCCGCAGGGTGGCTTCGACGTCCTCGACGTCGTGAAGAAGGCGTCTATGGAGGTGCGCTCGGCCATCCTGTACGCGACCGTCATCATCGTCCTGGTCTTCCTGCCGCTTTTCGCCCTGCCAGGCATCGAGGGACGGCTCTTCGTGCCGCTGGGCATCGCGTTCATCGTCTCGACGCTTGCGTCGCTGCTGGTATCGCTGACAGTCACCCCCGTGCTCGCGTCCTTGTTGCTGCCTGGCATGAAGTCGCTCGGCCATGGGGACACGCGGTTCCTAGTAGCTCTCAAGCGTGCGTACCGGACGCTGCTCGAGCGCGTGCTCGCTTGGCCGAAGGCAGCACTCGTCGCAGGCACGTTGGCGGTCTTAATCGCCGCCGTGGCCGTCCCGTTCTTTCCGACCACCTTCCTGCCGCCCTTCAATGAAGGCACGCTGCTCGTCGGTCTGCGGCTCAATCCGGGGGTGACGCTCACCGAGTCCGCCGACATCGCCCGACAGGCCGAGATTGCCGTCCGCAAGGTGCCCGAGGTCACCCATGTAGGCCGCCGAAGCGGCCGGGCCGAACTCGACGAACATGCCGAGGGCGTGCACGTCAGCGAGCTCGACGTCGGACTCTTGCCTGCCGATAAGCTCACCCGCTCGATGGACGAGATACGGGCGGACATCCGTGCACGGCTTGTGAACCTTCCCGCTGCGATTGCCATCGGTCAGCCCATCTCGCACCGCATCGACCACATGCTGTCCGGCGTGCGGTCGCAGATTGCCATCAAGATATTCGGCGACGACCTCGACACCCTCCGGGGCGAGGCGGAAGCGTTGCGAGCCCGACTCGCTCCGATTCGAGGGCTGGTGGACCTGGAGGTCGAGAAGCAGGTGCTCGCGCCCCAGGTGAAGGTGCGCGTCGACTACGACGCGGCCGCGCAGCTGGGCGTGCCGACCACCCAGATTCTGGCCACGCTGCAGAGCCTGGTCGAAGGCGAACGCGTCGCGCAAATCATCGAAGGCAACCGGCGCTTCGCGCTGCTCGTTCGGCTTCCGGAGAGCGCCCGCTCGCCGGAAGGTCTCGGACGTCTGCTCATCGAGACGCCCAATGGACGCGTGCCGCTGTCGCGCGTGGCCAGCATCGAGGACAGCGACGGCCCGAACCAGGTGAGCCGCGACGACGGCAGGCGTCGCATCGTGCTGTCGGCCAACGTGCAGGGACGCGCGATGTCCGACGTCGTCGCCGACATCCGTCAGGCGGTCGCGCAGGCGAAGCTGCCCGAGGGCTATTTCGTCACGCTGGGCGGTCAGTTCCAGGCACAGGAGGAAGCCTCGCGGCTGGTCGGTCTGCTCTCCACCGCATCGGCACTGCTGATGTTCGTGGTGCTCTACAGCCGGTACAAGTCGACGACGTTGTCGCTGATGGTGATGGCCAACATCCCGCTCGCGCTGGTCGGAGCGGTCTTCGGGCTGTGGCTGTCGGGCCAGCCGCTGTCGGTGGCCGCGCTTATCGGCTTCATCACGCTCGCCGGCATCTCGGTGCGCAACGGCATCCTGAAGGTCAGCCATTACCTGAACCTGATGCGACTGGAAGGTGAGCACTTCGACCGCGCGATGATTGTGCGCGGCTCGCTCGAGCGGCTGAGTCCGGTGCTGATGACGGCGCTTGTGACCGCCTTCGCCCTGGCGCCACTGCTGTTCGAAGCCGAGCGTCCCGGCACCGAAATCCTGCATCCCGTGGCGGTCGTCATCTTCTCGGGGCTCATCAGCTCGACGCTGCTGGACACCTTCCTCACGCCCGCAATGTTCTGGCTGTTCGGCCGCAAGCCTTCCGAGCGACTCCTCGGCGACCGCAACGCCGACGCGTACTGACCCTTTCCCGTCCCCAACCATGGAGTTCGACATGAATGCCCGATTCGTCGCCGCCGCCTTCGCATCCCTGCTCACCGTGTCCGTCGTGACCGGAGGACTGGGTGCAATGCTGTTCGTCTGCGCGACCGGCACGGCCCATGCCGCCGGAGGCCATGACCACACCCCCAAGCACGGCGGCGTCGTCGCCGAGGCGAACGACCTCGACTTCGAGCTCGTCGCGCGGCCCGACCGGCTGACACTCCACGTGCGCGACCACGGCAAGGCCCTGCCGACCCAGGGTGCCGCGGCACGGCTCACGCTGCTCGCGGGCACCGAGCGCTCCGAAGCGGTCCTCGTCCCGGCGGGCGGCGACCGCATGGAGGCGCAGGGCACGTTCAAGCTCGGTCCGGGCACCAAGGTGGTCGCGGCAGTCACGTTGCCGGGTCGCAAGCCGACGAATGTCCGGTTCGTGCTGAAGTGAGCCCGACGGGGCCTCGCGTCGAATCCGCCGACGCTTGACTCCGTAGTCGCTACAGGGTTTGGAATGTGTCGATGGACATGAACACCCCTCCCCAAGCCGAAGGCGTGCCCGCGGCGGACCTCGACCGCACCGAGTCGACCGCGGTGCGCATCGACAGGATGGACTGCCCCACCGAAGAGGCGCTCATCCGCAAGCGGCTCGCCTCCGAGCCGGCGCTCCTCGACGTTCGCTTCGACCTCCTCGCACGACTCCTCACGGTCACGCACCAGGCCGGCGCGCGTCCGAGACTCCTGGCCGCGCTCGACGACATTGGCATGGGCGGAGAGGTCGTCGAACCCGCCGGTCGTACGAAGCCGGCGCACGCACCGGAGCCGGCGCGCGGATGGCTGACCGACAACGCTCGCCTGCTCGCCGGCGGCGCGGCGGCGGTCGGGGCCGAGTTCGTCGCGTTCTCGGTCGGCGACACCGCCTGGCCCGCGCTCGCGCTCGCGCTTCTGGCCATCGTGCTCACCGGGTTGTCCACCTACCGCAAGGGTTGGGTCGCACTGCGCCAGCGCACGCTGAACATCAACGCACTGATGTCCATCGCGGTCACCGGCGCCGTGCTCATCGGCCAATGGCCCGAGGCTGCGATGGTCATGGTGCTCTTCGCGCTCGCCGAGGCCATCGAGGCTCGTTCGCTCGCCCGGGCCAGGCGCGCGGTCGAGAGCCTGATGGCCATGGCGCCCGAGACCGCAACCGTCCTCCTGGCTGGCCGATGGACCCCGCAATCCGTGGCGAGCGTCCCGGTCGGCGCACGCGTACGGGTGCGCCCTGGCGAACGCGTGCCGCTCGACGGACGCGTCGTCTCCGGCAATGCCACGGTCGACCAGGCCCCCATCACGGGCGAGAGCGTCCCCGTCGAGAAGGGTCCAGGCGACCCGCTGTTCGCCGGCAGCATCAACGAGGATGGCGAGTTCGAGTACGAGACCACGGCACTGGCCGATGGCTCGACGCTCGCTCGAATCGTTCGTGCCGTTCAGGAGGCGCAGGCGACGCAGGCGCCCACGCAGCGATTCGTCGACCGTTTCTCGGCCTGGTACACGCCGGCTGTGGTCGCCGTCGCCGTTGCGGTCGCGCTCGTTCCTCCGCTGATGACGGGTGGCGAGTGGCTGGATTGGCTCTACCGGGCGCTGGTGATGCTCGTGGTGGCCTGCCCGTGCGCGCTTGTCATCTCGACACCAGTCACGGTCGTGTCGGGTCTGACCGCGGCGGCTCGTCGAGGCATCCTGGTCAAGGGAGGGCTGTTTCTGGAAGGCGGGCACGACCTGACCGCGATGGCGCTCGACAAGACCGGAACGCTGACGCATGGACGGCCCGCCGTGACCGAGGTCATCGCCCTCGACGGCGTCGATTCGACGCAGTTCCAGATGGCTGCAGCGCTCGCCTCGCGCAGCGACCACCCGGTGTCGCGTGCCCTCGCGGCGCATTTCGCGGGAACGGATGCCCTGCCCGAGGTCGAGGCATTCAACGCCATCAAGGGCCGCGGCGTTGCCGGTCGTATCGAGGGCATCGAGGTCCGCCTCGGCAACCACCGCATGGTCGAGGAAGCAGGCGCCTGTTCACCCGCGCTCGAGCTGCGACTTCGGGCGCTCGAGGAGAAAGGCCAGACGGCGGTCGTGCTGATTGCAGGGCGACGCCCGCTCGCGGTCTTCGCGGTGGCTGACACGCTGCGGCCCGAGAGTGTCGAGGCCGTGCAGGCGCTGAAGGCGCTGGGCGTCAGGCCGATGATGCTCACCGGCGACAACCGTCACACGGCCGAGGCCATCGCGCGGCAGGTCGGCATCGACGACGTGCGCGCCGAGCTGCTGCCCGAGGACAAGCTCGCGGTCGTCTCGCAGGCGCTGGCCGATGGCGTGCGCATCGGCATGGTCGGTGACGGCATCAATGACGCACCGGCGCTCGCGAAGGCCCACATCGGCTTCGCGATGGCCGCCGCGGGCACCGATACGGCCATCGAGACCGCGGATGTCGCGCTGATGGACGACGACCCGCGCAAGTTGGCCGAGTTCGTCCGACTGTCCCGGGCCACCCGGGCGGTGCTGTGGCAGAACATCGTGCTGGCCATCGGCATCAAGACGGTGTTCCTCGCGCTGACGATGACGGGCCACGCGACGCTCTGGATGGCCGTGTTCGCTGATGTCGGAACGAGCCTGATGGTGGTCTTCAACGGCATGCGGCTGCTAGGACACGCCGGGCGCCCGAGGCAGCCTATTGCCTAAATTTTCGGCAAGCGCCGCGCGCTGTGGACAAGTGGATGTCCCCTCCGCTTCGCTCCGGGGACCGGCTGATTCCTGTGGACGGCCCATGGACAACCCTTCGGGTTGCCCACAGTCCGCCCACAGGACTCCAGCCTCATCCACTGGTCCCCAGCGCAACCGACAACAACAGTCTTCATGAGGACAGAACCGGGCAGGAACCGGAATGTGCCAAAACTGTTCAATTCGGCGCGCGCGGTCGGCATGGGGCGCTGGGCGCTCGAGCAGGCCTTCGAGTACGTGAAGGTGCGCGAGGCGTTCGGCAACCCGATCGCCGAATACCAGGGTGTGATGTTCCCGCTCGCGGAGTCGGCGATGCACATCCACGCGGCGCACCTGATGAGCCTGAACGCCGCGCAGCTGGTCGACAAGGGCCTGCCCGCGCGCAAGGAGATGTCGATGACCAAGGGCTTCTCGACGCAGATGGCGCTGCAGGCGGTCGACCGCGTGCTGCAGGCGCACGGCGCGATCGGCTTCACCAACGAGCTCGCGCTGACCGAAGCGTACAAGACGCTGCGCAAGGTCAACGTCGCCGACGGCACCAACGAGATCCTGCGCCGCACGATCGCCAAGGAGATGCTCGACGGCGACATGGATCTCTGAGGAATCGGCGCGCCGTCGCGCGCCGCAGGCATCTGCAACGTCGATCCCGACAATCGGAGGTAGTGCGTCATGTCATGGTTCGCGTCGATCCGTTCGAAGGCGCTGGTCGCGCTGGTCCTGCTGACCGTCTCGGCGGCCGTCGCCGCGCAGGGCAAGACCGTGGTCTGGGTCGTTCCCACGCCGCCCGGCGGCGTGCTCGACCTCACGGCCCGGATGATGGCGAAGAAGATCAAGGACAGGACCGGCCGCAACGTCGTCGTCGAGAACAAGACCGGCGGCGGCGGCGTCATCGCGGCCGAGTACGTGCTGGGCAGCACGCGGCCCGACGCGATCTACGTGCTCTCGGCCACGCAGAACATCGCGACCGTCATCGACCAGCAGATGCCCGACCTGCGCTTCAAGCCGCTGCGAGACTTCACCGCGGTGCACGGCTTCTTCTACCTTCCCGCGGTGCTGGTCACGCCGGCGGGCAAGCCCTGGGGCAACCTGAAGCAGCTCGTCGAGATGTCGAAGAAGAGCGAGACCGGGCTGAACGTCGCGACCACCGGCATCGGCGGCATCGGTCACGCGTACATGGCGTCGCTCATCGAAGCCACCGGGCTGAAGGCCACGATGATCCACTACAAGGGCAGCACGCCGGCGGTCCAGGACCTGCTCTCGGGCAATATCGACCTCATGTTCGACTACCTGGCCACCGCCGCCACGCACCTGAAGTCCGGCAAGCTCAAGGCGCTCACCGCGATGTCGACCACGCGGCTCGCCGAGCTCCCGAACGTCTCGACGATCGCCGAGGAAGGCTACGGGTCGGCGACCATCATCGGCTGGGTCGGCGTCCTGACGCGCGCCGGAGTGCCGGCGGAGGAGGTCGCCGCGCTGTCCAAGGCGATCGGCGAGGCGTTGCGCGATCCCGAAGTCGTCGCGATGAACGACAAGTGGGGCCAGATCCCGATGCTCGACCTGGATCACACCCGGTTCGGGGAGTTCATCCGCAAGGAGGTCGACCGCTGGTCGACCATCTACCGCAAGCTCGACGTCAAGATCGAGTAGCGCCGCGCCGCGCGCGGCCGCGATCTGCGCGGCGGCGCGGCTCTCCCGATCGGTGACGCGCCGCGGCGTCCGGCGATTCACGCGCGCGCGAGCGGGTCATGTTTGCCCGGGAGGCTGCTCGCGCGCAGATTCGGCGCTGCGGGCATCCGTCCGCGCGAGGAGCCGGCGTGGAAGATCGTCGTGCGATCCGGGCCGTGGCGCTGCTGTCGGTGCTCGCGTCGGTCGGGTTCGGAACCGTTCCCGCGCGCGCCGCCGACGCGAGCGCGATCTCGTTCACCGCGCGGGCGTGCTGCGAGTTCCGCGCGCTGTCGGCCCGGCATCCGGATCCCGCGCTGCGCGGCCCGGACGACCTCGCGCAGCGCCTGTGCGAGCCGCTGCTGCTGCCACGCGAATACGAGTCGGCGCGCGACGTCATCGACGTCGACCCCGAGCAGTATTCGGGCTATTTCTACGTCAGCGCGCGCACCCGCTACATCGACGCGGTGCTCGAAGGCGCGCTCGCGGACGGGATCGGGCAGGTCGTGATCCTCGGTGCGGGGCTCGACAGCCGCGCGTGGCGTTTCGCCGCGCGGCGAGGCTCGGCGGTGTTCTTCGAGGTGGACCGGCCCGGCGCCGTGGCCGAGAAGCGGCGCCGGGTCACGAGCGTGCTCGCCGGGCGGGCGGCGAACGTGCGCTTCGTCCCCGTCGACTTCGAGGCGGGCACGCTCGCGCGCGCGCTGCCGGCCGCCGGCTGGGACGCCGCGCGCCGAACGCTGTTCATCGTCGAGGGGGTGACGATGTACGTGTCGGCGGCGGGCAACGACGACACCTTCGAGTTCATCGGGACGCGC
>Ga0268298_10001012_pt1 | contig 34572 bp, 26 predicted proteins | sample WWTPWeurt_MetaG_FD_194462 | JGI IMG/M metagenome (GOLD analysis project Ga0268298, IMG submission 194462) | Activated sludge microbial communities from WWTP in Nijmegen, Gelderland, Netherland - WWTP Weurt | ecosystem: Engineered > WWTP > Aerobic digester > Activated sludge | place...
CGGATTACTTGGCAGAGAAACAAAAGCGGAATAATTTTAGGAGGTATTTGTTACATGCATTAAAGCAACTGAACGAAGGTTTGCCTGATGATGCTTACCTTCCTCCCGCATTGCTTGTATTACGCCTGTGGGAACGATTATTTTTTTTGCAAACTATTCGCGGTCTATATAAATGTTGCCTTTATCACGTCTAAAATTCGGTTATATGAAATTTTACCAGGTGTTTTTTACAGTTGAAAACAAAAAATATGGTATTTTCACAGTCTGCCGTTCGTGGAAATTACAATAGATAAAAAATGAAAAAAATAAATAGTTATTTTGCAATAGGATTGCTTTGTGTTTTTGGTCAAAACGATGTTTTGGCACAATGGGATACTGATAATCAAAACCGGATTTTCGTTTCCATAAACCCAGAAGGTTGTCCTGTTTACGATCATCCTGATAATCGTGAACTAATTGATACTATTCCATTTGGTAGGCTTCTTTCTAAAACCAACATCAGCGAAACAAAGTACGATTCGATTTACTGTGGTTCATGGGTTTCACGGGGCATTTTGAAGAAAAACCCTAATTCATCCCCAACATTATGTGCTGGATATTGGCTAAAAATTAACCTCCAAGGCAAAGTAGGTTGGATTTGGGACGGGTTTATAAGAAACTTGGATCATGTTGTGGATAGTGGGTTGGGGATGGTTAAGCAATTCTATCAACCAGAATTTCGAAGTGATTTTATTTTATTGAGAGCAGGAGTATCTTACCAATCAGAATTTAAATACAACCATGAATGGCATTGGTACGGGCTTTCCCAGGTAGGTTGTAATACTGTTCTACATGAAATAAGCGGTTTATCTCATTTTATTTCAATCGATGGGGACAAAATGAAATAACGGTATGTTACGACTGCATACTCAAACTACGAACTTGATTATATTATTGGTTCCAAAAACCAATTGAGAACTGGAATTTTGGTTGGTAGTTTTCCTGAACTGTCTGACGCTATTGAACAATCTGCTTACTTTGAGGCTGCCCGGCTTTGGGTTGACCCAATTTCGAAGGAAGTAAAAGATGGTGAAACTAAAATTGGAGAAGTATCAGATATCTATGTTGTTGGTAATACAGATAAAAAGCAAAAGTTAGATGCAGGAATAAGCGTTGGAACTTTTGGAGAAACCCTATATGGATTTGACAGATTGGAATGGTTTGGTCAGTTAGATGGCGACAATCAAACCGATTATATTATTTGTTTTTTATCCCCTCATGGGGATATGGTTACACGGCTTTATTTAAGTTCAACGGCAAAAGAGGGTGAATTAGTTTCGCCCGTTTCCGAACTGATTTACTTTGATGTCCCATAGCCTACTCTCAATGAATATTTCCTCGAACTCCATATGGTCGCCTATGTTTCCCAAAGCTCAACGCTCAAAGCCAACGCAGGGCAGTACAGTGTCCATACTCACGTTATTGGTAAATCTATGACGATAGTGCTAACCTGAAAGTTGGTACTAAAAACAACCGACGGCCACGACCAAACAATTCATAAATTGACAGTTGATAAATTATTTCACAGGACAGCTTGCTACTTCAAATCTTTATCGTAATATTGCAATCTAATTATCAGAAATGGGAGCGACAAAGAAAGAACATTTTACAGACAAACAAAATGCCATTGCGACACTCGCAAAGGCATTGGGACATCCTGCAAGGCTTGCTATTATGGAGTATTTAATGAAGGTGGACACTTGCATTTGTGGCGACATCGTTAATGAATTGCCTTTAGCACAACCTACAGTTTCTCAACACTTAAAAGAACTCAAAAACGCTGGACTTATTAAAGGCAGCATTGAAGGTAACGCAATTTGTTACTGCATTGACGAAAAAGCATTGAGTAAACTCCAAAGCTATTTCACAAACATTTCTGACAAATTAAAAAAGAAAAAAACTGATTGTTGCTAACACAAAAATTAAACAAAATGAAACTATCAACTTTCAAACAACACTTGAATAATTTAAACGCTGTAAACTTTATTCAACCAAACGGAATATATGTTCCAAGACATTTTCACTTAACAGAAGCAGGACTAATCACAAAATACTTTATTGACTGCGGTGGGACAGTAAGAGAAGAAAAGGTAATAAACTTTCAAGTTTGGGTTGCAAACGACACCGACCACAGATTAGAACCCAATAAACTTCTTCGAATTATTGAACTCACCCAAAAACTATTCGGAAACGAGGACTTAGAAATTGAAGTAGAATACCAATCCGACACAATCGGTAAATACGGTTTGGACTTTCAAGACGAAAACTTTTTACTGACAGCAAAACAAACCGACTGTTTAGCCAAAGACAATTGCGGAATACCGAAAGAACTACAATTTACCGAATTGGAAACAAGTCAAGGGTGTTGCACACCTGGAGGCGGTTGCTGCTAAACTTATGAAAGCGTATATCATTAAATATCGTAAGCCAATAGTCATAACGTTTGGCATTACACTCTTAAATATTGTCTTTGGATTTGATGCTAGGTTTACAATCATTAACTTACTTTGGCTGACTGTATGAAAAAAGTATTAGTACTATGCACAGGCAACAGTTGTCGAAGCCAAATTGCCGAAGCTTACTTGCGACATTTCGCTGGTGATAAAGCAGAAATATTTAGTGCCGGTGTAGAAACTCATGGAGTAAATCCAAGAGCAATTGCCATAATGAAAGAGGACGGCATTGACATTTCGAAACACAGATCAAAAAATATTGACGAATACTTTAATATTGATTTCGACTTTGTAATAACAGTGTGCGACAACGCCAAAGAAAGCTGTCCGTTCTTTCCGACCAAAGCCAAAAAAATGTTTCATCAAAACTTTCCTGACCCTGCAAAATCAACAGGGACAGAAGAAGAAATTTTAGAACACTTCAGACAAGTTAGGCAAATGATTAAAAGCTTTTCACAACAGTTTGTAGCCGACAACTTGTAACCACCGAGCATTGAACGAAGGAAGAAAAGCTACCGATAACACACAAGGATTGAACGAAACTTTCCTTCGATTTAATTCTGCGTTGAATGAAGCATAAGCCTCCAGCTAATCATTCGATCATATGGGAAATCAAAATTTATGGAAAGTGTAGAAATGGTACTCAAAAGATTTCATGTACTTCAATTTGATTATATTTCTTTTAATGTGGGTGCATATAGCGAGTTAGATTCTTAAATTGGGGCAATTGTATATCGACTCGATTATGGATTCACTCATTTTGACTTCCTGTTTTTGCAAATGCAGGTGGAAAATCATCTGCAATGTATTAGCGCTGAAGGTCAATATTCGGATCATCTTACCTGATTTACAACCAGGACATGAGTCCGGGTCGAAAATGACATCTGCTTTCAAGAAAGACCTTAGCATTTCTAAGAATTGGCTTGTATTAAGCCTGTAGGAGTGCTTATTATTCTGCGAACTATTCGGCCATCTAAAAAAATGTTGCCTTTTAGCCATCAAAACTCGGATATATTAATTATATCAAGGTATTCTATGTTTTCAGAAACAAAAAAATGGTATTTTCAAAGTCTGCCATTGCACAAGGCAATAAGTTAACGGCACGATGAAAAACCTATCAACTTAACATATAAAAATCGTAACTTTGAGAGACATAAGTCATTATAAAAAGTGAAACAAAGAATTTACATAGACACATCAGTTTTTGGAGGACTTTTTGATGAAGAGTTTAAAGAATATACAATTACCCTGTTTGAAAGAATTAAAGATGGTGAATTCATAATTCTATACTCAACTGTAACGCAGGACGAACTTGAAAACACACCTGAAAAAGTAAAAGACCTTGTAAAAAACCTTAAAGCCGACTTAACTGAGTTTATTGAAACAACTGATGAAGTAGTGGACTTAGCGAAAGAATACATAGCTGAAAAAGTTGTTGGACACACAAGTTTTGCTGACTGTTTACACATTGCTTTGGCAACTATTAACCGAGCAGACTTTTTAGTAAGTTGGAACTTTAAACATATAGTAAACATCGAAAGAATAAGGGGATACAACTCAATCAACATAAAAAAAGGTTACAAACAATTAGAAATACGTTCACCTAGAGAATTTGAAAAATATGAAGACGACTGAAAAAACATTTGACGCTGTAAAATTTATGCGTCAACAACGAGACAAATTGAGCGAGAAGTTATCCAAAATGACGAAAGAAGAAATTTTGGAATACTTCAAAAAAAGCAAAACACAGACTACAATAAAGCCCTGTGGATAACGTACAAGGCTTTAACAAAATTTTCCTTCGATTTAATTCTGTGTTGAATGAAGCATAAGCCTCCAGCTAATCATCCGATCATATGGGAAATCAAAATTAAAGGAAAGGATAGAAATGGTGCTCGGAAGATTTTCATAAGCCAGATTTTATGGTTATTTGATTTGTATGGTGGTAGACAGGCGAGTATGATCTGTTTTAGAAACAATTAAAATCCTACCAGTAATTCAATGATTGATTTGGAGGTCGTAATGAAAATCAAATTGTCAATACAATCTTGTATAAAATTGAGCATTGTATTTTCGGATTGGATATTTCCCAGTAAAATTCAATATCAAAGATCGGTTTATAGCATGAACCGGACGAAGGGCTTGGTGCGGAAGCACGGAGCGAATAGCGAACCCCGCAGGAGGGCGACCCGCAGTCTGTTGCAGACAAGGGACATGCCCACATGGTGATTTGTATTGTGAAAACAGGGGATAGGCAATATTCGTATTGCGAGAACAGGCATTTCATAGAATCTTACTAACTTGGCAGCTAAAGCTAATCTCATACGATGGAGCAAACGAAGCAAACCAACTATGGCGCAATGTCTGTATTGATCACCGTATTTTTTTTCTGGGGCTTCATAGCTGCCGGAAATGGAGTATTTATACCATTCTGCAAACATTATTTTAAACTCGATCAATTTCAAAGTCAGCTCATTGATTTTGCATTTTATGGCGCATATTATATAGGTGCGCTGCTCTTGTTTATCTGGGCCAATATCAGCTCTCGTGATGTGGTATCGTCCTGGGGCTACAAGAAGAGTATCGTGTATGGTCTCTTGTTTTCATTATTGGGTGCCATAGCCATGATACTCGCTGTGTTGTGGAGTGATGCGGGTTCAGGTTTTGGGTTGTTTCTGGGAGCTTTTTTTATTCTTGCACTGGGATTTTCTCTCCAGCAAACCGCTGCTAACCCCTTTGCTCTGACATTGGGTGATCCTGCTAGCGGAGCTCATCGTATCACTTTGGGAGGTGGTATCAACTCATTCGGCACTGCGATCGGCCCTATAGTGGTAGCCTTGGCCTTGTTTGGCACACCAAATATCAGCGATACCATGATCCAATCATTGAGTTTGAATAAAGTGGTAATCCTTTATGTCTGCGTAGGTGCGCTTTTTCTGATCGCCGCCGGCATGTTTTGGTTTTCAAAAAAAGTACCGGATGGGGTTCAAGACAGCACTGTTGAACCGGCAAGAAAAGCGATGTTTCTCATGATTGCCATCACCTTAGTGCTCGTGATCTGTTTTCTTTTCGTGTTCAATAGTTACAAATTAACGGATGCCGGATTGACCGTGGATGCTCTGCACGAATTGGAATCATATCGGATGAAGTGGTTGATTGCAGCTTTGCTTTCAGTCATCATAGGTTTGCTCACAGCGCGTATAGCTTCATCACAGAATGCAGAAGGCTGGGGAGCACTAAAATATCCTCAACTCATCCTGGGCATGATAGCCATTTTCGTGTACGTAGGCGTAGAAGTCACGATACAAAGTAATATGGGTGAATTGTTACGCAGGCCTGAGTTTGGGTCCATCCAGTCGGCGGATATTGCACCTTATATTTCAATGTATTGGGGTAGTCTGATGGTAGGTCGCTGGACAGGGGCCATCCCTGTTTATAAGACATCCGCTAAAGTCAGAAATTTGTTGACATTCGGTGTGCCTCTGATCGCATATATAGTCGTCTTGTTGGTCAATATTATCGCACAAAAGAATGTATCCGCACTGTATTACTATGTTTTCTGCATTCTTGTAATGGTAGCAGCTTTCTTCATGACTCAGAGTAAACCCGTGGCAACACTTTTGTTATTTTCTTTACTTGGAATCGTTGCCATGTTGATCGGTATCATGACAAGCGGTATTGTATCGATATATGCATTCTTGAGTGGAGGTTTGTTCTGTTCAATTATGTGGCCATGTATTTTCTCACTTTCACTTGCTGGTCTTGGAAAATTAGAAACACAAGGGGCCGCATTTCTGATCATGATGATATTGGGTGGTGCCATTATTCCACCATTACAAGGGAAGCTGGCTGACCTTCCGGCGATTGGTATCCACAATAGTTATTGGATCACTGTAGCCTGTTTTGGATATCTTGTCTTTTTTGCCTGGCAAGTAAAAACTGAGCTCGCGAAACAAGGGATAGATTATGATCAACAAGTTAGTATGTCTCACGAATAAAATATTCTCCTATTAAGCAAATCAATATGAAAATTTTAAAGCCTATCATCCTGATCACATTTGCAGCCATTCAGTTGCTGTCTGCTCAAAGCGTAGGGTCGGAATTCTCCATTCAAAAAGATAAAAAAACCATCAGGCCATTAAATTCTCAGATGGATGTGGATCATGTCATCGCAATGCTGCCTCAACTCTTGCAACTCCAGGAAGGAACTCAAATGATCAGCATATCCAAGGAGAAAGATTTCATCGGGTTGACGCATGAAAAATTTCAAATGATTTATTCAGGCTATCCCGTTGAAGGCGCACAATATATAGTCCATTCGCGTGGTCAGATTTTTATAAACTCGAATGGTAAAATTCCGGATGCAGTTTTTGCTGATCTAGGAATAAATATATCACCTTCGGATGCGATTCAGATCGGTATGGGTGACAGACAGGCAAATGAATATGCCTGGCAAAATATTGAACTTGAGAACAGACAAAAAGAATTGGAGAATAATTCAAAGGCAAGTCTTTATCCAAAACCTGAATTGGTATGGGCTGATTTCGTCACTCCTGGAGTGTTCGAACTGTGCTATAAATTGGATTTGTTTTCGACTCAACCTGAAGCTCGGGAATGGATTTATGTTCATGCTTCAAATGGTGTGATCATCCAAAAAATAAATCAGATCTGTACTATTCAAGTGGAAGGTCTGGCTAAAACAAAATTTGCAGGAACTCAAAAAATTATCGTTGATAGTCTGGCAGCAGATCGATTCATTTTGAAAGATGAAAGCAGAGGAAATGGCGTTCACACACTCAACTCCAAAACCGCGAGCAGCTTCGAAGATTCTGAAGAATTTGTGGATTCTGATAATTACTGGAATAATGTCAACGGAGCTTTGGATGAAGTTGCGACAGATGCGCATTTTGGAGCGGAGAAAACCTATGATTATTTTTTTCAAAAATATAAGCGCAACAGTATTGACAATAATGGATTTAAGATTTATTCATTAGTGCATTACAATTCTAATTGGAATAATGCCAGTTGGAATGGACAGACGATGAATTACGGTGATGGAGATCGAACCACATATCATCCTTTTACTTTGCTGGACATTTGCGGTCATGAAATCACCCATGGTGTGACTTCCAATACGTCAAATTTGGTATACCTCAACGAATCCGGTGCACTGAATGAATCCATGTCAGATATTTTTGGAAAACACATCAAAACCTGGGTTTTCGATACGACTGCAAGTCAGTGGACATTGGGCACAGGATTGATGAAGTCAAATGCCAACTCCGGCTTGCGTTCATTTTCTGATCCAAACCTGTATCAGTGCCCAAAATACTACAAAGGAAAATACTGGATTTTTGGACCTGAAGACAACGGTGGAGTACATTACAATAGTGGGGTATTGAACTATTGGTTTTATTTACTTACAGAAGGAAAAAAAGCTAAGAATGAGATAGGAAAGACGATAGACGTCGCTAAAATCGGAATGGACAAAGCAGCAGAAATAGCATATCTGATGAATTCTGCTTATCTGACCAGCAGATCAAATTATGATGATGCTGTAGAAGCTTCCATGCTTGCTGTGGAAGCATTGTACGGTCAATGTTCTGCAGAAGAAAGTGCAGTACAGGCTGCTTGGTATGCTGTCGGACTGAGTCAAAATTCAGGCAAAGTTTACGATGTTTTTGCAGAGAATAATAATAGCATCAATTCAAGCTGTTATCTGGGAGCCAACGAAAAATATACTCATGTGCTCCGATATGAAAACTGCAATAGAGTCATTCCACAAGGGACAATTTTTTACCTGGGAGCCAAACTCGATAATTCAACTATCTGGACAGATACCATGGAGTTGAATCAAGATCTTAAAGCTGGTGATCGTCTAGAAATTGATGTACCGGTCAACATTGATCTGGATAAAATAGGAAAACACGTTTTGAAAGTGTATCACCAATTTTCTAACGATGGATTTTTGGAAAATGATACTGCAACCATATCAATCGAAAAGTACGATCCAAAAAATAGTGATACTCAGTTAAAGCTAGCATCTTTTGGAGCAATTAATTTAGGCTGTGAAGAATCAGGACCGCTGCGCGGTTTTTTTTACACCAAATACAATGGCTGTGATTCATTGACTACAAATTCACCGGTGAGCTTGGGTGCATCCATCAATGGCGAGATCGTCACCGGATCTATGAAATTAGGAAAGACTATATTCAGAGGGGATTCTAGTTTGAGTTATTTTGACCTGAACCTGACTAAGATTTTACCTTACACAAGTCTTGCTGTAAAAGTCTTTTTGGATCAAAATAAGGATGCAAATCCATTTAACGATACACTGCGCGTAAATCTCACGCGAAAGCGGGAATTGACTAAAGATATTGTACTCGAAATTTTCAATACCGTGAAGGCCAGAGATACACTCAATATTATTCCGGGTTTGAACGCAAATGCTACGGTAGGCAATAATCGTCCAATCGAGGGACCTGCTTCTATTAGAATGAGTGGTGGAAATATTAATGTTGAAGGAGAAAGGGTCGATGCTCCAAGGGATGAAAGTGAGATCTGGACAAAAAATCAAGCCAATCGCTCCAGGATTTGTATTTGTGCCAATGCTGAAAATATGACTCATGTCACATTACAGTTTGACTTAAAACAAAATGTGATTCAGACTCATGAATTTTATTTTAAGGATTACAATCATTTACTCTTTTCAACTTTGCGCGTCACAGTGGATGGAGTACAACAATCTCCTAATTTGTTTTTAGCTTCAAAAGAAGACACTTTAAAAGTGTTCAGGAAGGAAGTAGGTTTGGATGCATTTGCAGGAAAAGAGTTTGAGTTTTGTTTCGAAAATTTTGCAATTCTTGAACAGAATTATGATCAGCTTCGGATAGGTGATGCAACGTGGATCGACAATATTGTATTGAAGGATCAGGTGCTTGCAAGTAAGGATATCTCTACAGATGAATTTCAAGCGAATATCATATATGACGGTAAAGATGGATTGCCAAAGTTGTATCTGGAAAATGCACAAGAAGGGCAGATTTATATTGCAATGCACGACATTTTAGGCCGATCTGTGGGTAGTCTGAAACAAGGTGTCAATGCAGGTGACCGGATATTGGATTTGCCGATAGAAAAATTGGTTCCCGGTTTATACTCTTGTTCCGTTCGCAATGATTCAGGGAGAATTAAAAGCATGCTGTTTTACAGGTAAAAAAGTCCGTTAATATAATCGAAGTCGGAGATGAGAGATTTCGTCATGAGGAGTGACGCCTATGGCGAAACGAATGGATATATTTTCAATTCCTGTTTACCGGAAAATTGGCTTACAATCGTTCCAATACTGCAGCTATGCCCTGACCTCCACCTACACAGGCGGTAACAAGGCCATACTTCTGATGGCGTCTACCGAGTTCGGCGAGCAAAGTCATGGTCAAGCGAGCCCCACTGCATCCCAAGGGGTGCCCAAGCGCTATAGCTCCACCATTCACATTGACCCGATCAGGATCCAAACCCGCTTCACGAATGACGGCAAGTGATTGTGCTGCGAATGCCTCGTTGAGTTCTATCAGATCGATATCGGACAAATTTTTATTGGCCATCTGGAGCGCTTTTGGTATTGCTTTGCAGGGCCCTATTCCCATATAGAGAGGATCCACACCTGCGACTGCGCATGAGACCAAGCGACCCAGAGCTTGCAAGCCAAGCTGCCTGACGATGTTTTCACTACAAACGAGGGCAAATCCGGCACCGTCGCTGGTTTGAGAAGAGTTACCAGCAGTAACAGAACCTCCCAGGGCAAATGCCGGTTTGAGGGCAGCGAGTGCCTCCAAACTTGTATCCGCTCGTATGCCGTCATCAAGTTTTACAGTTGATTTGCGACTCGTCTTTTTGTCATTGACCACTGAAGTCTCTTCAATCTCAATCGGGAATATCTCGTCGTCAAAGAGATGATTTTGCTGTGCTTTGGAGGCGAGCTGATTGGATCGAAGCGCAAACAGATCCTGATCTTCTCGGCTCACATTATATTTTTTTGCCACCGCCTCTGCGGTGAGTCCCATACCAATGATATAGTCCGGATGCTCGCTGGCTACCATATAATTGGGAGCGAGTTTGTAACCTTCCATCGGAATCTGGCTCATGCTTTCTACACCGCCGGCTACGTAACATTCTCCCATACCTGATCTGATTTTTGCCGTCGCTATGGCAATAGTTTCCAGACCCGATGCGCAGTAGCGGTTGACAGTTACTCCCGGGGTAGATTGTCCCACTGCCCGCAATGCTATTTGTCTACCGATTTGTAATCCCTGCTCACCCTCTGGATTTGCACATCCAACGATGACATCATCTATGAGCGAGGTATCCAGTTGAGGGGTCTTGGCAAGTAATGCCTTGATGATGTTCACCGCAAGATCATCTGATCTGGTAAATCGAAATCCTCCTTTTTTTGCTTTTGTAACTGCACTGCGACAGAACGAAACGATGAATGCATCATTCATACAATCTTGTATTTAGAAGGGTAAATATAATACCAAATAAATGTTGGATCAAGAAAAATAAATGAGGTCAAAAGAGCTTGTCACAAAAATCCCGCACCATGCTTCCACCTGAAAAAGGCCTGAGTCGTTCTGTATTTGCGGAACTATTTGGAAGTCATTTATTTCGTGCTGCTCTTGGATCTTTTTGACATAAATGGTTTTTCAAAAAAAATGAAAAACAAGGTGGAAACCATCATTACTGCAGAGACCAGAATCGCAGTATATTGGATAAACGTTTTCGGGAAAGAGTTGTCATGATATACATTGAACATGAGATGACCTAGTCCCTGAATAATCGGATTGTGCAAGAGATAAATAGAGTAACACATCCCACCGATTATACAAATCAAGCTGCTTCTGGTAAACAAGCTTCCCCATCCTTTGATCAAGATCAGATAAAAGAATAATATCAATAGCAGTAATTGTAAAGTGCTGAGAAGGACCTTGAGCGAAGGATGCATAGAGCCCATATAAGTGATGTCTGTATGCTTCATACCAATCATAATGCACGCGAGTACCGGCAATAAAAATGTTGATCTAAGGAAATCATTTCTTTCGGGAGATGCGAGGAAATTTTTATCGAGAAAATATTCGCATATTAAAATTCCTATCAGAAAAAAATGGAAGTATTCATACAAACTGATGTATTGAGGTTTTGTAAATTTTGTCAATGCAGATAAAGAGAGTATGAGAACCATCAACAATATTTTACGGTATTGAGCTTGCTTGATTTTGTACAATAAAATCATCAGGAACGGTGCCAGAATATAGAATTGAATTTCTACTTCAAGACTCCAGGTGACATTGTTTATCAGAGGTAAAAATGATCTGTCATGTAAAAAATTATGACTATAAAATAAGGAAGCCAAAAAGCTCTTCCACAATTCCTGAAAGCTGTGAATTTTTAGTAGGAGTAATGCAATAAAGAAGATGAATAAACTGATTACATAAGGCGGCTCCAGACGTGTAAGCCTTCTCCGAAAGTAGGAACGCAAGGAAGGAAAAGTGGAACCATTGCGCAGCGATTCAGCGAATGGCAGTGCAAGTATAAATCCACTGATTGCAAAGAAAATATCTACACCAAAAAAACCGTGACTCATCCAGCTGTGCAATCCTGAATAATTTGATTTGTTCTGTATAAAAAAAGATTGCGGTTGCCGAAATATTAATTCACTGATATGAGAAAATACGACCATCGCGATTGCAATGAAACGCAAAGCATCTATTTCCGGTATATATTTTCCGGAACTGGTGACACGTTTTAGAGAACTGAATAACATGTAGAGATCAAAATCTTTCCATCATGAGGATGGACATGAATCCCCACATGAGCTTGTAAAAGTAAAAAATCTCACAGAATTGAGATGATTTCTGGGAATGGTCTTCATGAATCAGAGAGCAGCGGGATCCGGATGTCACCTGGAAGAAAACTTGATTTTAAGCGCTTTTTGCAATGACATAGTGGAGGATGGCTTATTGAATATCCATTTTTCGGTTTTTTTTATCGAATCGGGATTTATACAGGTTCTATAAAGCAAAATCGGATTGTCAGGAAAACAGGTATTTTTTATATATAAATAATCCTTAATATGATAAAAGCGATTAATTTTGCCAATTGACTCAAGGTCTTATGTGGTACTTTTCCACATTCACTTACAAGAAAAGGCGTAGAGTTCAATATTAATCGATCATAGTATGTCAGAAAAACAAAACTCGGAATCTCATCAGGGACATATCACGACACTGGATGGAATGTACCAGGACTATTTTTTAGACTATGCCAGTTACGTGATACTGGAAAGGGCGGTACCGGCTATCGAAGATGGACTCAAGCCTGTTCAAAGGCGAATATTGCATAGCATGTACGAGGCTGAAGATGGGAGGTATCACAAAGTGGCCAATCTCATCGGGCAGACGATGCAGTTTCACCCTCACGGTGATGCAGCTATAGGTGAGGCTCTGGTCAACTTGGGTCAAAAAGATCTGATGATCGACACACAGGGCAACTGGGGAGACTATAGGACCGGAGATTCGGCTGCTGCACCGAGATATATCGAAGCCAGACTGAGCAAGTTTGCACTTGATGTGGCCTTCAACCCGCAGCTTACTGAATGGCAGCTTTCTTATGATGGCAGAAAAAGAGAACCCGTAGCCCTCCCTATGAAATTTCCTCTGCTTTTGGCACAAGGAGTGGAAGGTATAGCCGTGGGACTTGCTACAAAAATACTGCCTCACAATTTTATAGAACTGATCAAAGCGAGTATTCAAATATTAAAAGGCAAAAGCGTTCAAATTTATCCCGATTTTGAGACCGGAGGACAGATCGACATCAGTGATTACCAACAGGGATTGCGAGGCGGTAAAGTAAAAATCCGTGCGAAGATGGAGGTGGAAGACAAAAAGAACATCATCATTCGCGAATTACCCTATGGCGTAACTACAGGCTCACTGATCGAATCCATCATCAAAGCCGCGGATAAGGGAAAAATTAAAATCAAGCAAGTCTCTGACAACACTGCAAAGGATGTCGAAATATTGATCGAACTTCAAAGCGGAGTCTCTCCCCAGGTGACCATTGATGCGCTGTATGCTTTTACACAATGCGAATTCTCGGTTTCGCCAAATGCCTGCGTGATCGTTGACGATAAACCCGTGTTTCTGAAAGTAAATGAGTTGTTGCGTATTAGTACCGAACATGCCAAGTATCTTTTGCTCAAGGAATTGGAAATCAAGAAGAGTGAAATTTTGGAAAAATGGCATCTCAGTTCCCTGGAAAAAATATTTATTGAAAATCGCATATATAGGGACATTGAAGAGTGCAATAGTTTCGAAGCAGTAATAGAAACCATCCACAAAGGCTTGCGCAAGTTCGTTGCCACTCCTTCAGAAAAAGCAGTTGCTTCTGACAAACGCATTAGACTCAACCGAGAAATAACCGATGATGATGTCACTCATCTGACAGAAATCCGTATCAAGAGAATTTCCAAGTACAATAAATTTCAGATGGATGAAAATCTGAAAGCGCTCGAAAGTGAGTTGAAGAAAACGGAACATGATATTGAACACATTACAGACTTTGCGATCCATTATTTTGAAAATTTATTAAATAAATATTCCAAAGGCAGAGAACGCAAAACGACAATCATGGAGTTTGAAGCCATACAGGCAGTGCAAGTTGTCGCAAATAATTCAAAACTGTACGTCAACAGAGAGGATGGCTTTGTAGGATATGGCTTAAAGAAAGATGAATTCATCAAAGAATGTTCTGATATAGACGATATCATCGCATTTCGGGGAGATGCGAAAATGATGGTTACACGCATTGCTGAAAAAACATATGTTGGAAAAGATTTACGTCATGTAGATGTCTGGAAGAAAGCTGACGAGCGCACAACGTACAACATGATTTATCTTGACGGAGAAACGGGTAGGGCAATGGCTAAGAGATTTAATGTCACGGGAATTACCAGAGACAAAGAATACGATCTGACAAAGGGTCATCCCAAATCGCGATTGCTTTATTTTTCTGCAAATCCTGAGGGCGAGGCAGAAATCGTATCAGTTTATCTTACTGCAGGATGCAGTGCAAAGATCAAGCAGTTTGATTTTAATTTTGCTGAACTTGAAATCAAAGGTAGATCGTCCCAAGGAAATATTGTCACCAAGTATCCGGTTCGCAAAATCAGCCTGAGGGAAAAAGGGCAATCTACTTTGGGATCTCAAAATGTCTGGTTTGATCCACACACGGGCAGACTCAATGCTGAAGAACGAGGTTGGTTTTTGGGAGGATTGAATAAAGGTGATAAATTACTCGCTATCTATAAAGACGGCAGCTATGAAATTACAGAATACGATATGCAAAATAGATATGCTTTTGCTGAATTGTATTCTATGGTAAAGTTCAAAGAGGATATTGTAGTTTCCACAGTTTACTTTGAAGGTGAAAAAAAATGGTCCATGGCAAAGAGATTTAAAATTGAAACCAGTAGCCTCGGACAAAAATTTCAGTTTATCACTGATCACAAAGATTCAAAAATGTATTGGGCAGGAACAGGGGAAAATCCTGAAGTGCTATTCAGTTACAAACGCAAAAATGAGAAATCAGAAGAGATCCTCACACTTGTTGAATTTGTCGATATAAAAGGCTGGAAAGCCATCGGCAATAAAATCGAAGATATACCATTGGTAAAAGTAGAATCTTACCAGCAAACCAAGAATCCTCCGGGTCCAAAATTGAAAATCGGAGATACCCTGGAGTTTGATTTTTAATTCGAAAGATCGTATTTTGTGTAGAAAATTTTTGTAGCATTGAGTATTGCAATTAAGGAAACGCCTACATCAGCAAAAACTGCTTCCCACATCGTCGCCAATCCTCCTGCGCCAAGTACCAATACGATGGCCTTTACCAAGAATGCCAATGCAATATTTTGCCAAACAATTCGCTTCGTTTTTTTGCCTATGAGAATAGCGGTCAGAATTTTGCTGGGATGATCGTCTTGAATTACTACATCAGCGGTTTCAATAGCAGCGTCACTACCTTTGTCTCCCATCGCAATTCCGATATCGCTGATCGCCAATACGGGAGTGTCATTAAATCCATCACCAACGAAGGCAACGCTTTGATATTGAGATTTTATTTCTTTTAATTTCTCAACTTTATCTTCAGGAAGCAATTCTCCAAAAGCGTTTTTTATTCCCAGTTGCTCTGCTATCTTTTGGACAATTGTATTCTTGTCACCGCTTAGCAATGTGATTTTAATATTCATTGACTTCAATCGTTCTGCGGTCATTTTTGCGTCAGATTTTAAGCTATCGGCAATGGTGATATAGCCTACAAATTTTTTATCAAGTGCTATAGCTATTGAAGTGTGGAGAATAGTGGCAGGGTCAATGTCATATTGAATATTATTTTTGTCCATGAGTTTAAAATTTCCACATAGAAAGTCCTTATTTTGGAAAACAGCCTTTAATCCATATCCACCGATTTCTTCTACATTTTCTAAACGTATGCCGTGATCTATTTTGCCAACGTAGTCATGGATAGCAGTCGCCACAGGATGTGTACTATGACTTTCCAACGCGTTGACCAATTGCAGAATTTCCTCTTTGTTCCATTCAGGTCCAAGGGCAATCTCTTGAACTTTAAATACTCCTTCAGTAAGTGTTCCGGTTTTGTCCATGACCACATGTTGCACATTGGCAATTCTGTCAAGAAAATTTCCGCCCTTAAATAATATTCCATTTTTACCGGCAGATCCGACCCCACCAAAATAAGCTAAAGGAATGGAAAGCACCAGAGCACATGGACAAGAAATTACAAGAAAAACCAAAGCTCTGTAAAACCATTCATTAAACACATACCGGCTGTCAAGAAAGAAGGGGATGATAGTAATGGCAATGGCGATTATAACAACAAATGGAGTATAAATTTTAGCAAATTTTCTTATAAATAGTTCTGTAGGAGCTTTTTGCAAGGAAGCATTTTGGACCAAATCCAGTATTTTGCTCAGCTTGCTGTTTTGATAATTGCTCGTCACCCTTACCAATGTGGTAGTATTTAAATTGACAATACCTGCAAATACAGTTTGTCCTTTGGTTTTTGTTTCAGGTAAACTTTCTCCGGTAAGAGCAGAGGTGTTGAAGGAAGCTTTTTCTGATATCAATTCTCCATCCAATGCCAATTTTTCTCCGGGTTTGAGTTGTAGTATATCGCCAATATTGACTTCTTCTGCTTTGATGATTATCCTCGAATTATCCTTCAGAATACTCACTTCGTCAGGTCTTTGATCCAGTAATGACTTGATGTTGGCTTTAGCTCTCCGAATAGCCAAAGTTTGAAATACTTCACCTATTGCATAAAAAGTCATTACTGCTACACCTTCCGGATATTCACCTATGACAAATGCGCCGATAGTAGCTATTCCCATGAGAAAAAACTCTGAGAATATTTCTGCTTTACGCATCGCCTCAATAGCAGATTTGAGGACCGGAAATCCAACCGGCAAATAACCAATCAAATACCAGAGCAGTCTAATATGAGATGTAAACCATGTGGGTTTTATAAAATTGTCCAGAGTCAATCCGGTGATCAATATGAAAACTGAGATTGCTGGTGGAAGGAACATTTTTAATTTGCCGTACTCGTCGTGTCCGGTGACACTCTCATGTTCGTGATCATGATCATGATGGTCGTCAGTTTGATCTGCAGTATCTGTTGGGTATTGAATTAATTTTTCTGCCCCTGCATTTTGATATATTTTTTGCGTTTGAGTACAACAGAGTTGTTTGCCTTGTGAATCGTATTTGTGTTTATGTTCCATTTTAATGTTGGCCGGAAATTTTGTTTTAAGCAATATATCATTATCATTTCATAATTCGCGTCCTCAGTATTTACTCAATCGGTTTAATCCATTAATAATCAATTTGATTTTGGGATATGAAATGGTATTGAATTTAATAGACTTCACACTGTTAATAAAATAGTTTGGAGAGCAATAAGTTGATTGAATTGTGGATATATTATTACTAATTTTTTGAAGTGGAAGAAAGTATCTGGTTTGTCCAAACAGGTGGTGGATATTTTTATTTGTATCAATGAACATGACCCGGTGCTGTATTGAATTTGGCATTGATAAAAAATGCACCTTTGGTCACAATTTTTACATCTTTCGGTAAGTTAGAGAAAGGAGTAATCGCTGTGTAACCCATATTTGTAATTCCCTTTGCTACCTCGATTTTTTCAAAATTCACGACCGCCTGATGTTGGTCCTGTTCTTCCGTTTGATGATCCATATGATGGTCCTCGTGGTGAGTCTCTGCATTTTTGTCTGTAACTATAAATATATAGAACTTTCCCTGAGATTCAACGATGGCATCTGAGGGCACTGCAGTCGTTATGTTCTTGCTCATGCTTACCATAGCAGTGATGTTCATACCATCTATTAAGTTTGATTTGTTTCCGCTGACAGCACAATGCACTGGAATTGTTTTGCTCTCATTTTCAAAGGCGGTCCCTATACTAAAAACAGTAGCGTCGTATTCCTGTGATGGATTATTGGTCAATGTGAAGTGAATCGTCTGGCCGATTTTAATCAAAGGCAGATCTTTCTCAAAAACATTTAAATCCAAATGCAGGGCATTATTGTCAACAATTTCTGCTACAGGTGAGGCGACGTCGATATAACTTCCGATTTTTGCAAATACATTGCTGATAGTTCCCGGAATTGGGCTGGTGACAAGCAATGCTGATTTCAAATTACTGTTTGATATTTGACTGGGCTTGATACCCATCAGCTCAAGTTGTTTGTGGAGACCGGCTTTGCGCGTCAGGAGAATTTTCAATTCACTTTCGATATTTTGTAAATTCTTTTTTGCTCCTGCTTGACCTTCGACCAATTCTTTTTGTCTGTCTAACTCTTGTTCAGCTAAGTTAATCTTACTCAAAATAGTAAGGTACTCCTCTTGTAGTTGGATAAATTGAGGATTTACAATAGTGGCCAGTACTTGTCCTTTTTTTACCTTAGTTCCGATCTGCGCATGTAGTGATTGGATTACGCCACCGTAAAGGGAGCTGGCGTTGGCTTTGTTATTGTTAGGCACTTTAAGCACTCCCGTAGCTTTGAGAGTAGCGGTAAGTTCTTTTGATTCTATAGTGCCAAAATTGATACCGACTGCTTTGATTTGTTCCTCTGAAAGTTCAGCGATCGTTGATGATTCATCTTCATGATTGTCTTCCGGATCAGTTTTTATTGTCTCATGTTCTTCACCATGAGAATGATTATCACCCTCCTTGTGATTGTGACAAGAAGTTAGACTTATGAATATGCAACAAGCAATAGTCGGAAGCTTGGATAAATATATTTTATCGGATTGTAGTATCATCAATTTTGGTTTTTATTGATTAGTTAAATTTAAGTAGGCGATTGCAGATTGGTTAATCTGCAATATGCTTTTCAGGTAATTTAAACGCATGTCTTTTGCCGTTTGGAGAGTGTACAAGTATTCTACATAACTGATCTCTCCTGTACGGTATCCAAGTTGTGCTGCTTTCACTGTTTCTTCGATCTTGGGAAGTGCAAGGTCCCGATAATAATTAAATTGCAGAACATCTTGCTTATATTGAACTAATATGTTTTTTAATTGCGCTGATAGTAAAAGTTCTTGTTGTTTTACATGTGCATCCCTGGCTTGAATTTGATATTCGAGAGACTTCAATTTTGCTTTGTTCGTACCATAACTGATTGGAATGCTAATTCCCAGACTGACCGAACTGAAGCGATTTTTTTCATCAAAGTACACCTCCTCATTATTGATCGTCTGCACACCTGTGATGGATTGATTGTTGTAAGCTATGCTAAAATCCGGCATGGCTATAGCTTTCTCAACTTTTTTAGATTGTTTTAAAGCAGACAACTCTTTTTCTAATGCTTGCAAGCTGGGATGAATGGAAATAAAATTTGTATCCAAGATCTCGTTTATGACTATTGGACTATAGATCGATGGTTGGATGATAGTTAAACTGTCAGAAGTATTGAGCAAAACCTTCAGGTGTTGGTAAGCATTTTCCAGAAATACCTGATTCTGTAACATCAATAAATTGATTTCACCTTTTCTGGTTTCTGCTGAATAAAATTCTATTTTACTGGTTTCTCCGGTTTTATATTTGAGTTGTGCTACCCGGATAAATTCATTGTACAAGCTATCCAATTCCCATAATACAGTCTGATTGTTTTGATAAAATTCGATTTGGGAGTAATAATTTCTTACCTCTTTTTTCAACTCATTTTTTGAAATTTGGATCTGTACCTCCTTGCTCTCGGTTTGGACTCTGAGCAATTCTTTTTTAGCCTTGAATACTGTTGGAAATGGTATGGTTTGCGATAACAATATTGCATTGTCAAATTGATTACTGTTGAATTGGCCGAGTTGGACATCCAATGCCAGCTTGGGAAGTTCAAAGGCAGTTCGCTGTAACGCTTGTTGTGCCTGTACTTGGAGAGAACTTTCTTTTAGGCTAAGATTATTTTTAAGTGCGATGTTGATTGCATCATCACTATTTCTAATGATTAAAGTCTGTGCATTTGTTTTTGCTGAGATCAGTATGCATAGAATCAGCATGCTGTTGATAGCAATTTTCATATTTGAGCGTGGATTTAATTTTGAATTGAATATGATGTATAAAGCAGGCAATACAAATAATGTCAAAAAAGTGGCAGTGATTAAGCCGCCAATAACAACGGTCGCAAGTGGCTTTTGAACCTCTGCACCGGCACCTGTACTCAAAGCCATCGGAAGGAATCCTAAGCTTGCTACCATGGCAGTCATCAGTACCGGTCTTAATCTGATTTTAGTACCTTCCATAACGCGTTTTATAAGGTCTGTCCAACCTTCTTTTTCCAGCGTATTGAATGTGCTGATGAGCACGATACCATTGAGTACTGCCACGCCGAATAATGCAATGAAGCCGATCCCTGCACTGATGCTAAAAGGCATTCCTCGCATCAGCAATGCAAAAACACCACCTATGGCACTCATAGGAATGGCAGTAAAAATTAAAAAAGTTTGCCTCATACTGCGAAATGTGAAATAGAGCAAAAAAAGTATGAGAAATAAAGCAATGGGTACAGCTATCATCAATCGATTGCTGGCTTTTTGAAGGTTTTCAAATGTACCACCATATGTGAAGTAATAGCCGCTGGGTAAATTGATTTGGCTTGATAGTTTGTCATGTATTTCTTCCACAATACTTTGCACATCTCTGTCTTTCACATTAAATCCAATGACAATTCTCCGCTTTCCGGATTCACGACTGATTTGTGCAGGTCCTAGTTTATAGCTCACGTCAGCCAGCTGGGATAAAGGTATTTGATGACCACCGTGAGTTGGAATCAACAAATGAACAACATCGTCAATATTGCTTCGAAAGTTGCTGTCTAGTCGCACCACCAGATCAAATTTTCTTTCATTTTCGTAAACTACTCCTGCTGTTTTTCCTGCAAATGCCGTACTGACGATATCGTTGATATTTTCAATGTTGAGCCCGTAGTTTGCAATTCTGGCTCTGTCATATTCTATATTGATTTGTGGTAAGCCTGTTATCCTTTCTACCTGGGGCTTGGTAACACCGGACACGCTTGATACAACATGGCTTACCTGATTGGCATAAAAGAATAAACTGTCCAGATTTTCACCAAATATTTTCACAGCTACATCCTCTCTGATACCTGTCATAAGTTCATTAAATCTCATCTGGATAGGCTGATTTTTTTCGAAAAATATTCCGGGTATTATTTCCAGTTTTTCCATCATTTCGTCGGCCAAATCTTCGTATGATTTATTGTACTTCCATTCTTTGGGAGGTTTTAATATGATCATCATATCCGTTGCTTCAGGAGGCATTGGATCAGTAGGAACTTCCGCTGCGCCTGTCTTGCCGATAACCATTTTTACTTCATCAAAATCTTTAATGATTCTGCTCGCTTGCATTGAAGTTTCAATACTTTGACTAAGAGAGCTCCCTTGCGGCAGAATGCAGTGAAACGCAAAGTCACCTTCATTTAATGTGGGAATAAATTCTCCGCCCATTTTGGAAAATATATATAAGCTGATGAAAAAAAGAATTGCAAATATTCCTACAAGTAAATATTTAATTTTTAGCAACTTTGTTAAAAGCGGTTGATAAAATGAATACATAAAAATCATCATTTTGTCTGAGAAATTTTGTTTGTAATTCATCTTTTTGGAAAGAAATAATGAGCACATCATTGGGATATATGTGATCGAAAGCAAGAGTGCTCCAAGAATTGCAAAACTTACAGTTTGGGCCATAGGTCGGAACATTTTACCTTCAATACCTACTAAACTGAGAATAGGAATATATACAATCAGAATAATGATCTCACCGAATGCAGCACTATTGCGGATTTTGGAAGCAGACTGAAAAATCTCAGTATCCATCTCCTCTTGTGTCAATATGTTTTTATCTTTTCTCAAGCCCAGATGATGCAATGTGGCTTCTACTATGATTACGGCGCCATCTACTATCAAGCCAAAGTCTATGGCACCCAGACTCATTAAATTGGCACTTACTTTAAATACATGCATGAGACCTAAGGCAAACAACATCGAAAGCGGAATGGCAGATGCTACAATCAAACCGGCTCTGAAATTGCCTAAGAAAAGTACCAGAACAAAGATCACGATCAGTGCACCTTCAATGAGATTTCTCTCTACTGTACTCATGGCACTTTTTACCAATACAGTCCTGTCCAGGTAAGGTTCGATTACGATGTCTTCAGGCAGAGACTTTTGTATTGTAGGTAATTTTTCTTTGATTTTATTCACCAGTTCATTGCTGTTCTCTCCTTTTAACATCATTACCACTCCTCCTACTGCATCAACTTCGCCATTGTAAGTCAAAGCGCCATATCTGGTTGCACTGCCGAATCTCACTTCGGCTGCATCTTTGATGAAAATTGGAATACCTGTATTTTTTATGGCAATGTTTTTTACATCTTCCAATGAAGTCAACAATCCAACACCGCGAATAAAATAGGCATTGGGTTTTTTATCGATATAAGCACCACCCGTATTTTGATTATTATGTTCCAGAGCCAAAAAAATATCTGTAATACTTACACCCATTGCTTTTAATCGATTTGGGTTTACAGCAACTTCATATTGTTTTAATTCTCCGCCAAAACTATTTACCTCAGCAATGCCGGGAGTACCTCTCAATTGTCGTGCTACAATCCAATCCTGCATGGTGCGGAGATCTTTGGCATTGTATTTTGATTCACTCCCTTTTTTGGGATGGATGATGTACTGATAGACCTCACCAAGTCCGGTACTGACGGGAGCCAATTCCGGAGTTCCAATTCCTCTTGGGATATTTTCACTTGCTTCAGTTATTTTTTCATGGATCAATTGTCGGGCAAAATAAATGTCCACATCATCAGAAAAAACTAAAGTAATGACAGAAAGTCCAAATCTTGAAATGCTTCTGGTCTCTTCAAGCTGAGGAAGATTTGCAATACTTTGTTCAATGGGAAAAGTGACAAGTTGTTCTACTTCCTGACCTGCGAGTGAAGGACAAACAGTGATGATTTGTACCTGATTGTTAGTGATATCCGGGACAGCGTCTATGGGCAATTTCGAGGCGCTCCAAACGCCCCAAATGATGAGCAACAAAGTCACCAGACCTATGACCAGTTTGTTGCTTATACTGAATTTTATAATTTGATTTAGCACTAATTTTCTTCTTAATGTTGATAAATGGAATAGGCTCCAAAGCACATACTCATGTATGGTGTGGTATCATGCAGCAGAACAATTTGTAGAAGCGCTCTTCAGCTTGTACAAATCAAGATTTAACGAGACAAATTTTTCTAATAAATTAAGCAGAAAATTTAGGAGGCTGCCAGATATTGGCTACAGATTCATTGGATAAAGTTTCATTATAGTAAGGTATCATTTTTAATGCAATACCAATTCTCTGGATTTTGATGTGAAAATTTTTGAATACTGTGAGCAATGCAGCTGTTCCGCAACAGCTACAGCTACAGAGCGGATTGCAATTGTCTTTGTGTGGATGACGCTCGTGTCCATCATGTTCTGAATCATCAGGAAGATTATCCTCCAATTGATGTACATGAAAAAAATCGGAAGAATCATTGCAGTTTTGAATAAAATCCCGGCATGGTACAAAACTCAAGCCTAAAAGATATATCAAAAAACTGATTGCAAAAGATTTCACTTTACAAAACTAACTATAAGGTTGAAATTGTCGATCAATTACATTTTAATTTTTTGTTAAAGTAAATTTATATTATAGTATTTTTGAAAAATATAAATGAAAATAGCAGCCTATGAATAGAAAAAGATATTCATGTCACAAATGGATTCATTGTGAACAATCCAAATTGGAATTTGCGAGATGAGTTTTGCTTTGCAAATGACATCCATTGCGCATTGATTTTTGGTTCATTGTGCCACAGAATGAATCATGGGATCTGAGTTTTGGATTCTATTTTAGAATTTTTCAATAAACATTAGGCAGCTATTTCAGGTTTTAAGGATTCTATTTCAACAAAAGGTGTTACTATGTTTAGGAGTATTTGGATTTGGATTGTGCTTCTGATTGCCCACTTTCAAGTGAAAGCACAGATTGCTTGTACTCATGTAGGGGATTCATTGATTCTGGTGGAGCTGTATCAGAATACGAATGGACCGGCGTGGACCCGTACTTGGGATCTCAACAGCCCTGTAAGCACCTGGTTTGGGATTAGTCTGAACGGAAATGGTTGTGTCAGCGGAATAGAATTAAACAATAATCGACTGACAGGAACATTGCCTGAAAGCATTTGTGATTTGGGAGGATTGCAGATATTAACCCTGAGCAACAATAAGCTCACAGGAAATTTGCCTCAGTTTTTGGACCGACTCAAATCGCTTGAAGTACTTGTTCTCGTTGGAAATCATCTGAATGGATATATTCCGCCGACTATTGGCCTATTGCCTTCGCTCGTAACTCTGGATTTGAGCAAAAATGATTTTGAAGGAGAACTACCATTGGAGCTTGGATACTTGCCTATGTTAACATCTCTCAAAATATCTGAATGTATTTATTTATGGGGTGGTCTGCCTGAAGAGATTGGAAATCTCAAATACTTAGAAGTCCTCATGATCACTAAGAATAATATCACCGGAATCATACCAGAGAATTTTAAAAAACTTGAATCTCTCAAGCGTCTGGATTTGTCAGATAATCACTTGAGTGACACATTGTCGGCAGAATTTGGCAAACTGAATAAATTAGAGTACCTGTACTTGGATTTCAATCAATTCACAGGATCCATCCCGGCTACTTTTGGCCAGCTCAGCGAACTTGTACATTTTTCCGCTTCGCACAATAATTTAAATGGTACCATCCCAACAGAACTGGTTCAGGCAAAGGCGATTACAAATCTGAACCTGGGGAATAACAATTTGAGTGGATCAATACCTCCCCTGAGCAATAGTTTGTATCAGTTGAGTTTGAAGTACAATCAACTGACAGGGACTATACCTGAAAGTATTTTCACAAGAGGAAGTCTTGCTGCACTTGATCTGTCTCATAATCAACTTACTGGTAATTTGCCTCTTGGCATAAAATACTCACCCAATCTTTTCCATTTGGATGTCTCCTACAATCAACTCAGTGGTCCGTTGCCGTACACGATGTCAGAACTCCGCAATCTTAGTTATCTGGGGCTTTGTCCAAATAATATTTCTGCTCCTATCCCTGACCTGAAGGCGAACAGAAGATTGGACCTTTCCGGAGTTGATTTTTCCTGTATCATGGGCAGGACGATCTCAGGACATGTGTTTGCAGATCCCAACATCAATTGCAATGCACTGGGTGGCCGGCCTTTAATTGATAAACGAGTCACGCTGGATACAAATTATTTTACTTTTACTGACGCACAAGGTTATTATTCTTTTTTTGTGAATGACGGTGACCATGTATTGGAGATGCCGGATTCATTATATTTATATCAGCTGGCTTGTCCGGCTTCAGGCAGACATGAATTCAATATCAGCGCTGCAAATACTCGCTTAGATACTTTTGACTTTGGTCAACGCACTGTAAAAGATTGTGCGTTGCTGTCAGTGAAGGCAGTCCTTTCCAGAATGAGATTGTGTGAGATCAACAATGTCACTATCCGAGTGAGGAATGAGGGCAACGCCACCGCGCAATCCGTTTTTGCTACGATCAAGATACCTGATTTTATACATAATGTGCTTGTCAACAGACCATTCGTCAATAACTTTGGTGGTGAGTATCGGGTACAGCTGGGCGATATCGGCCCCGGCCAGGAAAATCAGTTTTTATTGAGTTTCAAAATACCATGCGACTCAATGATTCTTGGACAAAAATTGTGCATCCCAATATATGTGACACCAGATCACAACTGCAGTCCTGTAATTGCAGGTAGCGACCATGATATTTACATTCAATCATTTTGTCAAATGGACAGTGTGAGATTCAGAATATTCAATCATGGCAGTACACCGATATTTTCAGCCTATGAGATTTTTAAAAATTTTCTCAGAACGGATTCTGTGCCAATTATTTTAGCAGCTAATTCATATCAGGATATATTAACTGAAAATAATGCACAACAAATTTCAATTTCTGTGGACGATCTGACAGGTGATCAAATTATTGAAGATTGGGAAGGAATCGAAAACTGCACAGGTAATGAATTTAGTTCATACGCAGATATTTTTAGCGGTGTTTCTAAGCCGACACAAACCATGATCTGCGGGATCATCAGGGGCTCATTTGATCCTAATGAAAAATATGCTGTACCCATTTCTAAAGCAGAGATTGCCAGCGTGTTGAGAAATCAACAACTGCAATATATTATCCGGTTTCAAAACACAGGAAATGATACGGCATACCGGGTGCGCGTGACTGACGTCATTGATACCAGTGTGCTGGATATTAAAACCGTCCAGCTCGGATTATCCAGTCACCCTTTCAAATTGCAGGTAGAAGGCAATACCATGAATTTTGTGTTTGAACCGATCGCACTCGTTGATTCAAAAACAGATGAAACAAATAGTCACGGATTTGTCCAGTTTTTTATACAACAGAAGAAAGATTTGCACGTAAATACATTGATCCACAATCGTGCTGGAATTTACTTTGACAGCAATCCTGCAGTGATCACCAATGTCGTTTCTCTGCTGGTAATCAATCCTGAGAAAAAGACTACGGGAACCAAAGATATTTACCTGCCTTCGGTCATCTCTGTTTATCCGAATCCATCTACCGGACTGATCAAATTATCATATGAAAATGATTTTGTGCCATTCCGGATCGTGGACAGTTACGGGCAGTTGATCCTTTCTCAAAATTCTCCTGTGAATGAAATTTTTATTGCACAGCCGGGAATTTATTTTATCCAATCCCAAGGTGTGACAGCAAAATTTGTAATTACAAAATAAAAGATCCTGCTCTGAAATAAATCCAGGTTGCAGCTCAGGAAAATAATCTGATTTGACGATTACAAGCCTGCTATTTCTCGCACTTCTTTGACAGTCTGCCGGGCACGCTCGCGTATCTTTTCAGATGATGCCTTGATTTGATTTTTGATGTCTTTTTTGTTTTCCTGAATTTGTTGTAAATTCTCGTGGAATGGTTTAAGTTTTGCAACCAGCGCCTCAGCGACGGCTTCCTTGAGAGAAGAATACTTCAATTGTTGTGAGTGATATTCTCGGATCAGAGAATTGTATGAGTTTAGATCTCCGCAAGCCTTCAAGATTTCGAACAAATTTTTCACACCTGCGCTCATTTCATTTCCTGATGATTCACCTGCATCCGTTACGGCAGATCGTATTTGTTTGCGGATCTGAGCTTCTTCGCCGAAGACATTGATATGATGTTTTTCTCCCAGAGATTTACTCATTTTTCGTGTGGGATCTGCGAGTGAAAGTATTTTTGGCGTCTCAGTAAAGAGAGGATCGGGATGATGAAAATATTCTTTGTTGTACAGAAAATTGAATCGTTGCGCGATGTTGCGCGAGAGTTCGAGATGTTGTTCCTGATCTTTTCCGACAGGTACCAGGTCAGCATGGTAGATCAAGATATCGGCAGCCTGAAGCACCGGATAATAAAATAAACCTGCTGAAATGACCGAATCCTTGCCTTTGTCGTTGAGTTGTTCGGATTTGTCTTTGAACTGTGTCATTCGCGATAGCTCTCCATACGAGCATACACATCCCAGAATCCAAGCCAGTTCTGTATGTTCCGGGACAAGCGATTGAATGAAAAGATTCTCGACCTTTACGCCACAGGCGAGTATCTGGAAGGCCATTTTCCAGGTATTTTCCTTGAGTTTCTTAGGGTCATAAGGCATAGTCATAGAGTGATAATCCACGACACCATATGTACAAAGGTAGTTGTCTTGCAACTTGACCCAATTGTCGATAGCACCAAAATAGTTGCCAAGATGTATGTCCCCTGTAGGTTGGATACCTGAAAGAATTTTTTTCATCAAAAATGAATTTGGATTGGACGGCAAAGTTAACATGTTCTCCATGCAAAAAAGTACGAATCACTCATCCAATTTGCATATTTGCAATTCATCTTTGATGAATACCAGAGCTCTTGATCTGACCAAATGGTTTCGCAAATCGAAAATCTGGTGGATGTTTCACCCGATCTTGCAGGAACCGGGCAATACTTTGCCGGGCCTTATAATTGACCTCAGGAGATTAAATCAGTGATCTCTTATTCTTGAGTTTAGATTCGTTTTGAAGGAACCAAACACATTACACTATCTTGAATAATTCATTTCTTTGGAATCAAGCAAAGCATATAGACTTGAGGGTGCAGATCAAATGGATCATTATTGAATTTCATCTCATAATCTTGATGGAAGCATTTTTGCGGGTAGTTAAAATAATTTTTAGAAGCGATTTTGCAGTACCGGCTTTGGGAAGTTGTAATTCATTTTCTGTCCTTTATTTCTGAGAAAATTCTAATACATCGCTGCAAGAACGAATATCGCGGGATTGTCTTCCAAGAGATTGAAATCATTTGTTTTTTTCCATTGCTTGATGGTGTAAGTGTGGATATACTCTTTGTCAGTTTCCAGTCCTGCAGCAACACAGAGAGTAAATTGATCCGGTACATGGCCCAGCAGCATCTCCATCATCTGTGTGTTCCTGTAGGGAGTTTCCATGAAAAGATAAGTTCTTTTGTTGAGTCGGATTTCATTTACAAGTGAAACAATTTTCTGACGCAGGGCATCTTTCTTTGCCGGAAGATATCCCAGAAAACAAAAGCTTTGTCCGGGTAATCCTGAGGCCATCAGAGCCATCATCATCGAGTTTGGGCCACTCAGCGGCACTACCTGCACCCGATTGATGTGTGCCTGTGCAACGAGTTCTGAGCCCGGATCTGCTATAGCCGGCATCCCTGCCTCAGACATCAGTCCGACATCCTTTCCTTCTTTGATGAGAGAGTATAATTCCGGCCACGCAGCCAACGGCGAATTCCGATCTATTTCAACTATCTGGTATTGGGAGATCGCTTTGGCTGTGCCTGATGCTTTAATGAGTTGTCTCGCTGTTTTGGCATTTTCCACTACAAAAGTATCCAGCTGATGTATCATGGCGATGACTTTAGCTGAAAGCACCTCCATTGAACTACCACCCAAAGGTACTGGCACGAGATAGATTTTACCCTGGATCATGTATCGCTTTACTTTACAGGGCAAATTTCATCAAATAAACGCAAACTCTTCAGATTTACAATCCAAATTCACGTATAGATTGGTTTTCCATACCATCTGGATTAATAAGTTCTAAACCATAGAATATGAAAATTATATATATATAATATTTATGTATATGTGGTTTGAAAGTGTTTACGGTACAGGGTAGACATGCATCGATTGAACTGCCTGAAATTGGAGAATTCACCATACTGGGCAATTGCGATTGTATTCAAAAAAATGGAATAGCTATGGGATTTAACATACCGTATGGATAAATGAGTCATTTTTGCGCTATCTTCGCCAACCCAATCGGAGAGCTTTGGAAAGTTATAAAATCAAATTGCAACAGTTCGAGGGTCCCTTTGACCTGCTATTGTTCTTTATAGAGAGGGACGAGCTCGATATTTATGACATTCCGATCTCTCGTATTACTGAAGAATTTCTAGAATATGTCAGACAATGTGAGTCATTGAATCTTGACCTTGCAAGCGAATTTATCCTCGTAGCAGCAACCCTGATTCGCATTAAAGCCAAGATGCTCATCCCACGTAAAGAACTGGACGAGAACAATCAAGAGATAGATCCTCGAGCCGAGTTGGTTCAAAAGCTTTTGGAGTATAAAGCTGTAAAGGAAGCTATCGATGATCTCAGCAAGATGGAGGATGATCGGTATTTTAGGGTTACAAGAGGCAATATTGTCTCAGAGTTCAACCAACTGGCGCAACGGGCACTGGTCGATGCAGAGTGGGAGACTCTCAATCTTTTCCACTTGCTAAAGGTGTTCCAGAAGTTGGTTGACAAGTTTCAGCAACCCACCACAGTCGTACACAAGATCTACAATTACGAATATACCATTGCAGAGCAGCAAGCCAAAATCAATCATATTCTCTCGACCAAACCTAAAGCAGCATTCGAAGAGATCTTTGAAGATTGCGAAAACCGCGTGCATGCCATTATCACCTTCCTGGCTCTCCTGGAATTGATCAATCTGCAGGAAGTCACTCTCGTCAATGGCAATCAGGTCAATCAATTCTGGCTGGAATTCAAGCCGGAAGATGAAAGGGAAGAAATCAATATTCCTACACTAGAAGAGGAGTAATTTTCAAAATAAAATGGTGAAACCATGAGGAATCACCCATAAACTTTTATTCGTCATAACAAATGAGTCGGTTGGATCGTTATAAACGTATTCCATTCATCCAAACCATTGCACAAATGACATAAGCGATACTTACTCATCACACATCCTCGGTACCTATGCAATCCATAACCTTTAGATTTAAACAAAGCTCATTTATATTTTCCCTGTTACTATTCGCCCTGATTTTGGGGATTAGTTTGGTGATTGGCAAGTTCTATAGCATTGACGGACCTGCACATATGTATAATGTGAAAATCATGACCGATTTTCTGACAGGTGGAAATAATTATGCAGAATATTTTAAGGTAAATTCATGGACGATTCCCAACAACTTGAGTCATTTTATATTGATGGGACTTTGTCAGTTGTTTTCTATGGAAAAGGCAGAGATCATTTTTCAGTTTTTACTCTGCGTATCTATCCCGCTGAGCATTGTCTCTTTTTTAAAAAATTGCGGTACAAAACTTCATCTCGTCCATTTAATATTATTGATTATCGTGCCGTTCAATTTTTTCCTGTTGATGGGTTTTTACAATTATCTGTTGGCTGTTGCACTCATGTTTTGGACACTGGCTTGCCTGTCTCGTTATATGCTATCTGATACCTGGTGGAACAGAAAGTTGATGTTGATCTTCATTCTGTTTTTACTCAGCTTTCAGGCACATGTGTTTGTATTTATATTTTTATGCGCATGCTCAGTTTTATTGGTGATTTCTTATTCCATATCAAGTCAAAACAAAATTAACCGGAAGAAATTACTAAATTTAATTCCGGTCACTATTCTACCCGTTTTTCTAACAGTGCGTTATCTGGCAGGCAGAGATAATTCTCTTCAAAAGGAATATAAAAAATCATCAGAGATACTAACACATTTTGTCCAACTGGATATTTTTGGATTATTGTCTGAGAGGGAAAGACTATATACCTACCTGATGTTCATTTCGCTGTTTTTTTTACTCAGTGCAGTAATTTTTTTGATATTCCAAAAATTAAAATCCGGTCAGGAAAGTTGGAGAAGATGGTCGCCGACTCGACTATTTTTTGCTTTGGTGTTTTTGATGTTTATTGTGAGCGCATTTTCGTTTCCTGACAGTGATGGACATGGAGGATTTATTACCTATCGACTTATATTTTTCTTCTATTTGTTCCTAATTGCCTGGCTCATCAGTGAGGCAGAAATTGTCTCAGCGATCTATCTCGTAGCGCCATTTATTGTATTGGCGATGTATTTGAGAATAGATTATTACCGATATGAGATGAAAAAATTGGCAGCTCTGACGGATCGGGTTCATCATGCGATAGAGGATATTCCGGAAGGATCATTGGTATTGCCGATCGATGCGACGAATCATTGGATGTTGGGCCATTTGGGAAATCATTTGACTTATTCTGACAAAAAGATAATCATACTCGAAAACTATGAAGCTACAGTAGATTATTTTCCTTTGAGATGGATCAGTGACAGAATGCCATTTTCAAATTTTCAAGCTTTGATGTTGCAGGCTTGCTCTAATGAAAGATTCGTGTACGACAGCCTTGCTTCACGCCGTATCGATTATTTGTTCGTTGCGGGGCAGGTAGAAGCTAATCGGCATCCTTGTCAGACACAGTTGCTTGCAGTTAAAGATAATTTGGAATTGTATAAAGAGTATGATGGATTCAAACTTTACAAATGGAAATCAGTGAAATGATAGGTTTCATGTAATCGGCTAAATATGGTACGTTTTTTGTAATAGATTGCAAGTTTTACAGCGATGGCTACACTTTCTATAGTTATACCGGTTTACAATGAGGAAAGGACAATACATCTCATCCTCGACAAAATCATTCAGGCTCAGTTGCCTGAAGGTATAGATCGTGAAATAATTCTGGTCAATGACTGTAGTAAAGATAATAGTGAAGGGGCGATTCAGAAATACATGAATGCGCATCCCGGAGAACAATTTTCCTATTACAAACATGAAGTTAACCAAGGGAAAGGAGCTGCTTTGCATACAGGGATCAGAAAAGCTCAGGGAGACTATATCATCATCCAGGATGCTGACCTAGAGTATGATCCGGAAGAGTATCGTCTTATGCTCAAACCCATCTTGGATGGGTTTGCAGATGTGGTCTTTGGTTCACGTTTTATGGGAGGGAAACCACATCGAATCCTGTTTTTCTGGCATTCTATAGGAAATAAAATTCTCACCACAATATCCAATGTATTTACTAATCTCAACCTGACCGATATGGAGACCTGTTATAAGTTGTTTCGCAGGGATATCATTCAGTCATTGGATTTGAAGGAAAAGAGATTTGGTTTTGAGCCGGAGGTTACAGCTCGGATCGCTCGCATTCCAAATATCCGTATTTATGAAATAGGAATCTCATATTATGGAAGAACCTATGCTGAGGGAAAGAAAATAGGCTGGCGCGATGGTTTCCGAGCAATATATTGTATTTTGAAATACAATATATTCAGGTAGAGTATTTTGTTTGCCTGTATCAAGTTTGAACATGATTTTATTCGATAGTCCACCCCTTTCATTATTCATGCTTTGTGTAGAGCGGCACTGCTGATTTCTGTGATGAGCTCATTCCACCCAAATGATGTTTAAATCAAGATTATTTGTTTTTAGCAATACTGATTAAAAATATTATCCAAAATCTTACTTGACTTAACAACATCCTCTGCATCAATTTTTGTGCCATCGGGATTGCTTTCTTTGCCGTTTTTGAGGGTAGCAAATCTTTTAGCAAGTCAGATAGCTACACTCTAGATGGCGGACTTAGCTGAAAACTCCAAAAGTAGAAATTCTTGATGGAGATACCGAAATAATTTTGACCGTCTAATTTTCAAGCTGAGCATTATATGTAAGTACCAATTTTGGTTTATTTGGATCAAGACAAATGGACAATGAGAACAGTCAACCAATAATTAAATTGGTTCAAAGCCAAAATCATTGAAAAAATATTCAATATCTAAATCCGGCCTTTTTCATTTTAGTTTTTGAATGAATACAAAGTCGTTAAGAAATGAAAACAGCCTTGATCTTTTGGTTCTTTTGGATCAAGCCAAAAGAACAATGAAAACCATAGGCCAAAAGTCAAAGAACTCCAGGCTGAATTAACTTACTCCAAAGTTTAATAAAATACTCAATTAGTTTAAGCACATGGTTAGAGTAAAGAATAAGCATTGCATTTTGAATACACTCCTTCAAAACTTGCGCTATATCGAGTCAGTATCATTGATTTCTTATTGATCACTGCTTCGTTGTTGATCACTTGTATATGGGTCTTTGCCGATTATGAAAGTGTCATCATTTGATGCTGTGAGACCGTAAGATGAGTTTACTGATTTGTGAGCGACTGCATAGTCGAAGAGTTGCACATCTTGGATTGGGACAGGAGTAACAAGTGGAAGAGCAGCAAGGGCTAAAGAATAGCCGGTATTCTTAAGGCTTTTGTATAAGCCGAGCCAAGCTTGGCTCGGTTCATAATCTATGAAGCCATCTCGTATGGCTTCATTCTCAGCTTGCAGCTGAGATCGATTACTCACCATTAAGATAGGGACGTCTTTGATGATACAACTGTAGATTCCATATAGGCAAAATCCGGACAAATATCATATTCACAAGGTATAGTAGTACCTTCCAAAGTTTTCATTTCAGCTATGCCAAGCCAAAAGAGTTCGCCATTATCCCCGATTTGCACTTCTTTGAACTTATCCCCTTCAAATACTTTTTGAGCGAATGTTCCATTTCTGTCAAGAACATTCTCAAGATTTAACATCCTTGTCTCTCCATTATCAAATTTGCATATGACTACGTATGGATGTGAAATTTTTATCTCAACTATCTTTCGCATTATTGTAGAGGGTCTATTGTGTGAAAATTTTTAGAATGCCACATTTCATTAAGTTCATCTTTGTGAATTTCTGCCCAGGCACTCACAAGTTTTAACTTACTAACAGGTAGATCACCATCTAAAATGGACCCATTGCTTATAAGAACATTAGCTTCGAATTCAGCATATTTTACTTTAAAATGAGGTGGATTATGATCATTAAAGAACATATAAATAATTATCCCATAAAATCTACTAATCTCCGGCATAAATCTCCAATTTACAAAGATAATGCAAAAATG
>Ga0268298_10001013_pt1 | contig 34555 bp, 18 predicted proteins | sample WWTPWeurt_MetaG_FD_194462 | JGI IMG/M metagenome (GOLD analysis project Ga0268298, IMG submission 194462) | Activated sludge microbial communities from WWTP in Nijmegen, Gelderland, Netherland - WWTP Weurt | ecosystem: Engineered > WWTP > Aerobic digester > Activated sludge | place...
CCTACATCGGCCGCATCCGCAATCTGGCCCGGGCCGTCGCCCAGAGCTACCTGGACAGCCGTGCCCGTTTGGGGTTCCCCATGGCGCCCAAGGCCTGGGCCGCCGAAGTGCTGGCCAAGCTCGAGGAACAGAACGCCAAGAAAGCCGCTTGAACATGAAGAACCTGCTCGTTGAACTGTTCGTCGAAGAACTGCCGCCCAAGGCCTTGAAGAAGCTGGGCGAAGCGTTCGCCCAGGCCCTCGGCCAGTCCCTCAAGACCCAAGGCCTGGCGGCGGATGCAGCCGTCACCGCCTACGCCTCACCCCGTCGTCTGGCCGCCCACGTGACCGGCGTGGTGGCGGCGGCCGCCGCCAGGCCGGTGGTGCAGAAACTGATGCCGGTAGCCGTCGGTCTCGACGCCGGTGGTAACGCCACCCCGGCGCTGCTCAAGAAACTCGCCGCCCTCGGTGCCGACGCGTCCGTCGTGCCCAGCCTGCGTCGCGAGTCGGACGGCAAGGCCGACGTGTTGTTCTACGACAGCCAGGCCAAGGGCGCGACCCTGGCCGAAGGCCTGCAGAAGGCGATCGAGGCGGCCCTCGCCGCCCTGCCCATCCCCAAGGTTATGAGCTACCAGCGGCAGGACGGGTGGAGCAGCGTGCATTTCGTGCGTCCGGCCCACCGGCTGGTGGCGCTGCACGGTGCCGACGTGGTGCCGGTTTCCGTCCTCGGCCTGGAATCTGGCCGCGAAACCCAAGGCCACCGCTTCGAGGCGGCCGTCGAGCCTGTGGCCCTCGCCGATGCCGACAGCTACGCCGCAACCCTCAAGCGTGACGGTGCCGTCATCGCCAGCTTCGCCGAGCGCCGGGCCGAGATCGCCCGCCAGTTGGCCGCCGCCGCCGAGAAGGCCGGTGGCAAGCCCATCGAGGACGAGGCCCTGCTGGATGAAGTGACCGCCCTGGTGGAGCGCCCCAACGTGCTCATCGGCCAGTTCGAGGAGGAATTCCTGGCCGTCCCGCAGGAGTGCCTGATCCTCACCATGAAGGCCAACCAGAAGTACTTCCCGCTGCTGGATGCCCGGGGCAAGCTGACCAACAAGTTTCTAGTGGTGAGCAACATCAGCCCGGCCGACCCCAGCGCCGTCATCGGCGGCAACGAGCGGGTGGTGCGCCCGCGGCTCGCCGACGCCAAGTTCTTCTTCGACCAGGACCGCAAGAAGACCCTGGAATCCCGCGTCCTCGGGCTGGCCAAGGTGGTCTATCACAACAAGCTCGGCACCCAGGGCGAGCGGGTGCAGCGGGTCTGCGCCATCGCCAAGGCGATTGGCGACAAACTCGGCGAGACCCTGGGCGGCGAAGCCCTGGCCCTGCAGGCCGATCAGGCTGCGCTGCTGGCCAAGGCCGACCTGCTGACCGACATGGTGGGCGAATTCCCGGAACTGCAGGGCACCATGGGCCGCTACTACGCGCTCCACGACGGCCTGGCGCCGGAAATCGCCGATGCCGTCGAGGATCACTACAAACCCCGTTTCGCCGGCGACAGCCTGCCCCGGGGCAACGTGGGCACCGTCGTCGCCCTGGCCGACAAGCTGGAAACCCTGGTCGGCATGTTCGGCATCGGCCAGATTCCCACCGGCGACAAGGATCCCTTTGCCCTGCGTCGGCATGCGCTGGGCGTGATCCGCATGCTGAGCGAAGGCGATCTCGACCTGCCGCTGGACAAACTGCTCGCCACCGCCACCGCGCCCTTCGCGACGGTGGAGGGCTTCAAGGCCAGCGACGCTGCCCTGGCCGACTTCATCTACGACCGCCTGGCCGGCAGCCTCAAGGACCAGGGCTACACCCCCCAGGAAGTGGACGCCGTCGTCTCCCAGCGACCGCAGCGCCTGGGCGACATCGCCAAGCGCCTCGCCGCCGTGCGCGCCTTCGCCGCGCTGCCGGAAGCCGCCGCCCTGGCCGCTGCCAACAAGCGCGTCGGCAACATCCTCAAAAAGGTGGAGGGGGGGGTCGCCGCCCGGGTGGATGCCGCGGCCCTCAAGGAAGCTGCGGAAATCGCCCTCAATGGCGCCTTGCAGACCATCAAGCCCCGGGCTGACGCCGCCTTCGCCGCCGGCGACTACACGGCATCGCTCCAGTCCCTGGCGGCCCTCAAGGCGCCTGTGGATACCTTCTTCGATCAGGTCATGGTCAATGCCGAAGATCCGGCCCTGCGGGCCAACCGTCAGGGGCTTCTGGCGACGCTGCACGAAGCCATGAACCGGGTGGCGGACCTGTCGAAACTCTCCGCCTGAAGCCGACCATGCCTACCAAACTCGTCATCCTCGACCGCGACGGCGTCATCAACGTCGATTCGCCCAATTACATCAAGAGTCCGGAAGAGTGGAAGCCTATTCCGGGGAGTCTGGAGGCCATCGCCCGGCTCAACCAGGCGGGGTACCGGGTCGTCGTGGCGACCAACCAGTCCGGTGTGGGGCGGGGTCTCTTCGATATGGACACCCTGAACGCCATCCACGAAAAGATGCACAAGGCGCTCTTCGCCGCCGGGGGGCGTGTCGACGCCATCTTCTACTGCCCCCATGGGTCGGATTCGGCCTGTGATTGCCGCAAGCCCAAGCCGGGCATGTTCCGTCGTATTTCGGACACCCTGAACGTCAACCTGAAAGGGGTTCCGGCAGTCGGGGATTCCCTGCGCGATTTGCAAGCCTGTTCCGTCCTCGGCTGCCAGCCCATCCTGGTGCTGACGGGGAAAGGCCAGAAGACCAGCAGCGAGAGCCAGCTACCCGAGGGAACCCTTGAGTTTGCCGATCTGGCGGCGGTGGTCGACTGGCTCCTGCGGGGGCGCTCCGCATGATCATCATGCGGAGCGCCCTGTTCATGGCCTGGGTCATCGTCCTGACCGTGGTCCTGGCACCCTTCATCATCCTTTTCGCCCTTCTCGGGGCACGGGACATCGCCTTTCGCATCGTCGCCCTTTGGCGGCGCGGCTTCTTGGGAGCGGTGGCGCTCATTCTCGGCATCGACTGTCGCGTCCTGGGCCGCGAGAACATGCCCGCCGAACCTTCCGTCATGCTGGCCAAGCACCAGTCGGCCTGGGAAACCGTCGCCTTGCAGGAACTGGTTCCCGCCGGGGCCAACTGTGTCTTCGTGCTCAAAAAGGAACTGTTGCGGCTGCCCTTCTTCGGCTGGTCCCTGGCGGCCATGCGTCATATTTCCATCGATCGCACGGCTGGCCGGCAGGCTCTGGACCAGGTCGTCGAGCAGGGGCGCGAGCGGCTGGCGGATGGCTGCTACGTCATCGTCTTTCCCGAGGGGACACGGGTAGCGCCGGGACAGAAGCGGCGCTACAAGGTCGGCGGTGCCTACCTCGCCAACCACGTTGGCTGCAAGGTCGTTCCGGTGGCCCACGACGCCGGCGAGCTGTGGCCCCGCCAGGCTTTCCTCAAGCGCCCGGGCACCATCACGGTCAGTATCGGTCCGGCCTTCGATGCCACGGGACTCTCGGAGCAGGAAATCAACCAACGGGCCGAGGCCTGGATCGAAGGCGAAATGCGCCGCATCTCGCCCCATCGGTACCCCGAGACCGGTGGCGCTGCCTGAACCTGTCGCCCGCAGCGTCCGGCTGGCCGACCGGGAAGTCACCTACCTGTTGCGCCGCAGCCACCGGCGCAGCGTGGGACTCCGCGTCGATCACCGCGGCCTGATCGTCGGCGCTCCGGTCAGCGCCACCCTGGCGGCCATAGACGACATCGTGCGGCGCCATGGCGCGTGGGTGGTCGAGCACCTCGACCGTTGGCGCGAACGATTACCGACTGCCGTGCTCCGCCTGTCCGAAGGGCTGCGCCTGCCGTGGCTGGGCGGCGAGCTGGCGCTCCAGTTCGGCGGAACGTCCCGCGTGCGCTGGTCCGCCGACGGTGCTGAACTGCGTCTGCCCCAGGCCCCCGACGCGGCAACGCTGGCCCTGGAAAAAGCCCTGCGGCAGCGCATCCGGGAAGTCTTCCTGCAAAGGATTGCCCACTGGGCGCCGCAGCTGGCGCTTGCCGCGCCGCCCATTGCCCTCAGCGCCGCCCGCACCCGCTGGGGGAGCTGCTCCAGCCGTGGCGTGGTGCGCCTCAACTGGCGCCTGGGGTTTCTTCCCCTGGACCTGGTGGATTACGTCGTCGTGCATGAGCTTGCCCACCTGAGGGAAATGAATCACAGTCCCCGCTTCTGGTCCCTGGTGGAAGGCCTTTGTCCCGACTGGCGCGAACGCCGACGCGAACTCCGCCTCCGTGGGGCCGGAGTACCCCTGTTCTGAGGAAACCCATGCGCATCCTGCACACCATGATCCGGGTCGGTGACCTGGACCGTTCCCTGGCTTTCTATACCGAAGTTCTCGGCATGCAACTCCTGCGGCGCCAGGATTACCCCGATGGCCGCTTCACCCTCGCCTTCGTCGGCTACGGGCCGGAAAGCGAGGGCGCGGTCCTCGAGCTGACGCACAACTGGGATACCGCGTCCTACGATATCGGCACCGGCTTCGGGCATGTCGCCCTGGCGGTTCCCGATGCGGCCGCGGCCTGCGCCGAAATCCGTGCCCGGGGCGGCAAGGTGGTGCGCGAAGCGGGGCCCATGAAGCATGGCAGCACGATCATTGCCTTCGTCGAGGATCCCGACGGCTACAAGATCGAACTGATCCAGCGCGCCTGACGCGTATCAAGGCTCGTTCCGCCTGGCAAAGCCATACTGCGGCCTTTTTGGGCTTGCCATGTCCTTTCCAGAATTCTTTTCCCGGGTGCCCGAGGTCACGCTCTTCGATCCGCTGGCGGCGCTGCTCGGGGCGTCCAGCGACGGCCATATCCGCTATCGCTACGAGGACGCGGTGCGTCTGGCGGGGCATTCTTGTCCCACGGTTGCCGGTACTTACGTCCTGGCCAGTCGCATGTTGCGCCGCCTCTACCCCGATGGCCCCGCGCAACGCGGGAGCCTGCGGGTCGAGTTTCGTCGTGGCGAAGCCGAAGGGACGGTGGGGGTGCAGGCGGCCGTGTTTGGACTCCTGACCGGGGCCGCCGGCCCGGGAGGCTTCAAGGGACTGGGCGGGATGCACGGGCGCTGTGGCCGACTCGGCTTCGCGGTGGCGGACGTGCCAGGCGACGTGCGTCTGAACCGGGACGACACGGGCGCGTGCTGCACGGCAAGCCTCGATCTCAGCCCGGTTCCGGGTGACCCCGCCCTGGCCAGGCTGCTGGGGGGCATTCTTGCGGGGGAGGCCGGTGCCGAGCTGAGGACTGAATTCGCGGCCCGTTGGCAGGCCCGGGTCGAGCGTCTGCTGCTCGAATACTTCGATCACCCGGACGTCGTGCGGTTTTCCGACTGAGGATTCAGGCTGCCTTGCGGTGGGAGAGATCGTCCCGCACGCGCAGGAATTCTTCCAGGGAGAGTTCGCGTACCGTGGTGTGGGCCAAGGCGTCCCGCAGGTCCACCTCGAAACCCTCGGCGGCCTTCAGCACGGCACCTGGCGGAACCGGGAGAGGGGGCTGCGAGAAGTCTTTCTTGAGGGCCAACATGGCGGGTTTCCCAAAGGGCGTGTCCTTGGAAAGGATGATCCCAGAAACCCGAAAATGAGCCCGTGAAGCAATTCACGAGACGCTGATGAAGCCTCGGAAACCCTTGTCCCAAGGGCGTCTCTGGCTACTCCTCCAAGTGCTTCAGGACTGCGGGCGTTCCCGCGCGGCGCCCGGCCGGGATTCGATGGGACGGTTGATTTCGTCCGCCGGCTTGAGGAAGAAGAGCATCGCCCAGGCGGTGAGGGCCGTGAGCCCCCAGAACATGAGGAAACCCGTCGAGTAGATGGCCAGGGGGCTCCAATAGACGGGCTTGCCCATCAGATAGAGCTCCTGCGGATTGATGAAGGCGAAGAACACGGCTTCGCCGATGATGGCGGTCGCGAAGGACGGCCAGAAGATATACACCCACTTCAGCATTGCGGCTCCTGTCGGGAGGGGAGGGCGGCGAAAGGACTCGCCCAAAAGCAAGGGGGCTTGTGGCCCCCTCTCGTACCGAAGGACTATTGTTGCGGCTTGTACAAAGGATTGCAAGCGGAGCCGGAACGCCTCAGTCTCGGCTCCAGTAGCCCCCGCGCAGGGCCCACTGGCCGCCACGCTGCTCCCAGCGTCGGGGAACCCAGTGATGGCCGGGACGGGGCGCTTCCCAATGTCCGGGAACCCAGGCGTGCCGCCGGTCTGTCCAGTTCCAGTAGCCGTCGATCCAGATCAGCCCGACGGCCGGCGGCGGGCCGGCCAGTTCGTGACGGGGGGGTGGCGGGCCGACGGGAACGTCTTCCACCTGGGCGGGCGGGGGCACGACGGCCACGGGCGGACCTTGGGGGTGCCGGTGGCCCGGGGAAAGGGCGCTACAGGCTGCAAGGGCGGTCGTGGCAAGGGCGATGACGAGGGGAGATTTCATGGGAGCCTTTCCGACGCCGGGGAGGCGTGCGACCGGCCGAATCTAGGCGGCCTGTCACGGCGGCGCTGTTACGTCCTGTTAGGACTTGTTAATTCGGGCGCCAGCCCTGCCCCGCACGCGGGCTGCCGGCCACGGGTTCTTCACCCGCTCAGCGTTCGCGAAACGCCCGGGCGAGGGAACTGGTGACTGGGTCGGCCAGGTATTGGAACGCCGTGCGGGGCGTGGTGCGGATATACACTTCCGCCGGCATGCCCGCCTGAACGATGTCGATGCGGGCCTCGGCGAGGGCGCGGGGATCCAGGGCCACCTGGCCGACGTAATAGGTGGCGCCATTGGGGTCGCTCAACACGTCGGCGGAGAGATACTTCAGTTGGCCGGCGACCAGGGGCGTCGTGCGGGCGTCGTAGGACAGGAGTCGCACTTCGGCCGCCATGCCGGTACGCAATTGCAGGATGGAATCGGGAGGCAGGCGCACCTCGACGATGAGTTCCTGATTCTCCGGCACGATTTCCATGATCGCGTCCCGGGGTCCGATGGCGGCGCCTATGGTGTTGGCCTTGAGGTTGACCACCACGCCGTCGGTGGGCGAGCGCACCATCTGGCGCCGGTCGGCATCCTGGGCGGGGCGCAATTGCTCCTCCTGGTCCGCGAGGCGGGAGAAGGAATCCTTCAGTTCGGCGAGGGCGGTCTGGCGCGCTGTGTTGCGGACATCCTGCTGCTTGAGGCGCAGATCGTTCTGCTTTTGCAGGGCGCGGGAAAGGTCCGCCCGGTGTTCGGCCAGGCGGGAGCGATACTCCGCCACACTGCGTTGCAGGCCGTACATGCGGGTGGGCGAGATGAAGCCTTTTTCCAGGAGACCCTGATGGGCCCGCAACTCGTCCTCCATGGCCTTGCTGGAGGCCTCGTCGGCGGCGACCTGCTGCCGGGTGGCTTCGATCTCGCGTCCGGTTTCGGCAATCTGCTGGCCGAGAACGTCGAGTTGCTCGTGCAGCGTTCTGCGCCGCTGTTCGAACAGCTCCCGCTCCTTGGCCAGGATGCTGCCGATGAAGGGGTCGTCGACCTTCCCTGTCAGGGCGGGGGGAAAGACGATGCGCTCGTGGAAATCCCGCTCCGCGGCGAGGCGCGCCTGCTTGGCGAGTTCTCCTGCAATGTTCTGGCGGATGATCCCGGTGCTGGCGGAAACGCGCAAATCCTCGATTTCAAGCAACTCCTGGTCCTTGTGCACCCTGTCGCCGTTCTTGACCAGGATGCGCTTCACCAGGCCGCCCTCCTGATGCTGGACCTGCTGCCGCGCGTTCTCGACCCGGATGCTGCCCGAGGCCACCACGGCGCCGTCCAGGGGAGCGAGGAGCCCCCAGGCCAGGAAGACGAGGCCGGCCAGGACGACCGTGGCGCCGGCCGCGAAAGCCCACAGCCGGAGCTCCTTTTCCGCCGGATCCAGGTCGGGTCGCCCGGCGAGGAAAGCCAGGAGCGCCTTCATGCGGCGGCTCCGCCGGAGAGTTTTTCCACCACCTCGCGGCTGGGTCCATAGAGGGCGACGGCGCCCTCGCGCAGCACCAGGAGCTTGTCGCTGGCGGCCACCAGGGAGCGGCGGTGGGTGACCACCACCAGGGTGACGCCCTCGGCCTTCAACTGGCCGAGAACGTGCTGCAGCAGGGTTTCCCCTTCGGCATCCAGGTTGGAATTGGGCTCGTCGAGCAGGAGAAGGCGCGGCTCCCCGTACAGTGCCCGGGCCAGGGCGATGCGCTGCCGCTGGCCACCGGACAGCGCCGCCCCGCCGGGGCCGATCTCGGTGTCGTAGCCCTGGGGCAGGCGCAGGATCATGTCGTGTACTCCAGCGCGGTGGGCGGCGGCCACCACGGCCCCGCTGTCCGGCACGCCCATGCGGGCGATGTTGTCGCTCACCGTGCCGGGAAAAAGCTCGATGTCCTGGGGCAGGTAGCCGATCTGGCGACCCAGTTCCTCGGGCAGCCACTGGGCGATTTCCGCGTTGTCGTAGCGCACGCTGCCGGCCTGGGGACGCCAGGTTCCCGTAAGCAGGCGCAAGAGCGACGACTTGCCCGAACCGCTGGCGCCGATGATGCCGAGGAATTCCCCCGCTGCCAGGGAAAAGCTGACCCCCTTGACCAGGGGAGGGGTGGTCGGGCCCAGGGCATAGACCACCCGGTCGGCTTCCAGGGCGCCCTTGAGTTCGGGTAGACGGGTGCGCGGCGCCTGGCCGGAAGCTTCCGCGAAGGCCTCCTCCAGGCGGCGATAGGCGGCACGGGCTTCGAGAATGTCCTTCCAGCTCGCGATCAGGTGTTCCACTGGCGCCAGGGCGCGGCCGAGAATCAGGGTGGCGGCGAGCATGATGCCCGGGGTGGCGTTCTGCCCCACCACCAGATACGCCCCGGCGCCGACCATGATGACCTGGACGATCTGGCGGGAAAAGCGGGAAAGACCGCTCACCAGGGCGGAGATGCGCCCGCTTTCGTGCTGGTGGCGCAGGGCCTGGTGATTGATGGCATCCCAGCGTCGGGCCAGGGCCGGGAACATGCCCATGGCGCGGACCACCTCCGCGTTGCGCAGGCTGGAATCGATATAAGCGCTCGCCTTGCGGCTGACCATTTGCAGGTCTTCCACCGGCTTCTGGCTCACGCGATTGTTCAGGACTGCCAGGATGACCAGTGCGGCGGAACACACGAAGGCCAGAATGCCGAGCACGGGGTGGAAGAGGAAGATGAGCAGCAGCATGACCGGCAGCCAGGGGCTGTCGAGCAGGGCGCTCAGGCCATTGCCCGCGATGAAACGACGTATGGCGGCGACGTCCCGCATGAGGAAGCCGTGGCGGCCGAAACCGGGCTGAACGGCGTCGTCCAGGACGACGCGCAGCACGCGCTCCCCGAGAAGGCGGTCACAGAGCAGAGCGGCGCTGGTCATCATGCGGCCCCGCAGCCAATCGACCGCCAGGTAGAAAAGCAGCATGAGCAGGACGATGAAGGACAGCCAGCCCAGGGTGTCCAGGCTGCGGCTCATGAACACCCGGTCGAAAATCTGCATCATGTAGAAGGTCGGCGCCAGCAGAAGCAGATTGAGGAAGAAACTGATCCCCGCCGCCAGGATCACGACGTAACGGTAAGGGCGGAGCAGAGCGTTCATGGGCGGCAGGGGAAGTCGGCTCGGGCAGAGTGAGGAAGGCGGCGGACGCCGGATTGTAAAGCGGCGGCCGCGCCCTGGCACCAGAGATCGACGCAGCGCCACCCGGGCGGGACGTTTCCCCGGGCGGGCCAAGCTGGTAGCATGGCCCCGCGCCGCTTGCCGGCGCTTGCGGCACCCCCTCCCCTCCACCGGCACGGCCATCCTCAGAGGCGTATCCCCATGGACCTCCCCCGTCTGAAACCCCTTTCCCTCGAACAGGTCATCAATTTCTCCACGCCCAAGTCCTGGGGAATCAGCGATCCGGTCCGCTTCATGGCCCTGCTCGAAGAAGCCAAGAAACTGCTCACCTCCGGCGTCTACTTCGGCGACAACCTCCTCACCTGGGGGCGCAACAACTCCCTCTTCGAAGACGACGCCTTCCGGGAGGCCTGGGGCGCCAACATCCAGAACGACGCCGATCAGGCCATCGCCTGGCGGCGCTACATCCTCGCCTGCGCGGCCTTCCATTGCGTCCAACTGGAGGGCGATTTCGCCGAGTGCGGCGTCTACACCGGCACCGGCATCAAGACCGTCATGGACTACCTGGGGGGCGCCGCCTTTCCCAGGACCTTCTGGGGCTACGACACCTTCGACTACAACCCGGTCGAAGGCCACCACTTCGCCGGTCAGGAAGCGGGCTTCTTCGACAAGGTCAAGGCCCGCTTCGCCGCCTACCCCCAGGTGCGGCTCATCGCCGGCTTCATCCCCGATTCCTTCGCCCAGGGCATGCCGGAAAAACTCGCTTACCTGCATATCGACCTCAACAACGCCGAAGGTGAACTCGCCGCCCTGGAGGGGCTTTTCGACCGCGTGGTGAGCGGCGGCATCGTCATCCTCGACGACTACGAATGGGCGGGGGTCTATCGCAAGCAGAAACAGGCGGAAGACCCCTGGTTCGAAGCCCGGGGCTACCGGGTCTTTCCCTTGCCCACGGGGCAGGGCCTGGTGCTCAAGCGCTGACAGCCGGGTTCTCCGCCCCTTAGACGCATCAGCGCCGCAGTGCCACCCCGGCGATGGCGTCGCCAAAATCCCGCACGAAGCCGGGCATGTCGAACAGCGGCGAAGTCTGCCGCGCCGCCTCGACGCGGCGGCGCAGTTCGCCTTGGCGGTCCGGGTCGCTGCCCAGGGCGACGGCCTTTTCCTCGTATTCGGCAAAGTCGGTGGCGATGAGTTCGGGCACCCCTAGGGAAGTGAGCAGGCCCCCGGCCATGCGTGAGGCAAAGGTGCGGCCGGAGAGGGTGAGGACGGGGAGCCCCATCCACAGGGCGTCGTTGGCGGTGGTGCCGCCGTTGAAGGGATAGGCGTCGAGGAAGAGGTCGGCCGCGGTGTAGCGGGCCAGGTAGTCGGGCGGTGCGACCCGCGGGGCGAAGAGCAGGCGGCTCTTGTCGATGCCGCGGGCCTCGGCCCGGGCGGTGAGGCTGGCCTGGGCCCAGGGGTTGTCGGACAGGAGCCAGAGGACGCTGTCGGGAACCCGCGCCAGGACGCGCAGCCAGGTTTCGAACATGGCCTCGGTGAATTTGTAATTGTTGTTGAAGCAGCAGTAAACGAATCCTGCCTCGGGCAGGCCGCACTGCTGCCGGGTAGGCAGGGGCGATACGGGGCGCTGGCGGTCGCTGCTCTGGAAGACCTTGGGGAGATAAAGGGGCTTTTCGGTGTAGTAGGGGCGTTCGGCGTCGGGAATGAGGTAGCGGTCGGCGACGACGTAGTCGATCCCCGGTTGGCCGGTGGGGCCGGGGAAGCCCAGGTAGGTCATCTGCACCGGGGCGGGACGGTAGGCGACGATGTTGGGGCGGGCGCCGGAGGTGAGGCCCTGCAGGTCGATGAGGATGTCGATCTCGTTCTGGCGGATGGCCTGGGCCGCGCTGGCGTCGTCCAGTCCGCCGATTTTGAAGAAGTGGTCGAAGGCGCGGATCACGCGGGCGCGCAGGGCGGAGCCATCTTCCCGGCTCCAGCAGAAGCCGTAGAGTTCGAAGCGATCCCGGTCGAGCAGTTCGAACAGTTCGACGGTGAGCAGGGAGACCGCGTGCAGGCAGAAGTCGGATGAAAGAAAGCCGAGGCGCAGGCGGGGGTGGGCGTAGCCCTCGGGGGGCGCCAGGACGGGAACGCGGGAATTGATGCGCTCCTGGGCGAAGTGGACCGCGGTGGCGAGTTGCAGGCCCGGGTCGTCGCTGGCCGAGAGCATGGCCAGGGGAGAGGTGGCGCGCAGCATGCTGCCCACGGAGAGCCCGGGAAAATCGCAGAACACCGGCCATTCGCACTGCTTCTGGCGCAGATGGACCCAGTGCTGGATCACCTTGGGCTGGTCCGGATCGACGCTCAGGCTGGCGGCCAGTTTCTCTTCGGCCGCCTGGAAGTTGCGGTTTTCTTCCTGCAGGCGGCCCATGCTGTTGAGGACCAGGATGTAGAGATCCCGGTTCAGGCTGGGGCCGACCAGGGGGTGGTCGAGCATGGATTGCCAGACGGCGAGGGCCTGGGGGGCGCGGCCCTGGCGTTCGATGACGGTGCCGATGTTGAACCAGGCCTGGACGAAATCCGGTTTTTCGAAAATGGCCTTGCGGTAGCTTTCCTCGGCCTCGGCAAAGCGTTCGAGCTGGGTGAGGGCGACGGCCAGGTTGAAGCGGACGATGTGGGCCAGGGGCGAGCGGGTGTGCTGCAGCCAGTGCTGGTAGAAATCGACCACGTCAGCGGTGCGCCCGGCGCCCCCCAGGCGGTCGGCCAGGCCGATGACGGCCATGGGATCGAGGGCGTCGGCGGCGGCGAGGCCACGGGCTTCGGCCAGGGCGGCGTCCAGGTCGGCGGCGGGGACTCGGGCTTCGGTCATGGGGGCGGGCTCAAGAAAACAGCCGGCGGGGAGGCCCCCGCCGGCTGTGGTTCGGGACGCGGCGATCTTATAGCAACCAGTCCTGGCTGTCGCTCGCCGGCGGCATGAGGAAGTCGTCTTCCGAGAACAGGGCGGTTTCATCGGCCGCAGGGCTCGGGGCCGCCGGGGTCTCGACCGGGGCGGTCTGGAACCAGACGTCCGCCAGGGCGTGGGTGGCGCCGTCTGCCGTGCTGTAGCTGCCGGTGAGGCCCAGCCAGTTGCCGTCGTCCAGGGCGGTGGATGCGGTGGACCCGGTGCCCAGGCCGGTGATGCCCAGGGCGCTGAGGTCGAACAGTTCGTCGCCCTGGCTGGTGCCGTCCTGATTGACGTCCTTCCACACCACCAGGTTGGCGAAGCCGCCGTCCGCGCCGTCGACGACGCCGTCACCGTTGTCGTCCAGGCTGGCCAGGGCCTCGAAGCCGTTCGTGGCGGTGCTGCCATCCGCCAGGACGAAGGCGCTGCCGAACAGTTCGCGGCCGTCGTCGATGCTGCCGTTGCCGTCCAGGTCGATGGCCAGCAGGCCGTCATCCTGGGAGACCCAGCCGGTGGCGACGGCCTGGCCGGTGGCGTTCAAGTCGAACTCGACGCCGGCGGAGAGGCCCACGGTGTCGACACCGTCGCCGTTCAGGTCGAGGACCAGCGGCGTGGACAGGGCCAGGGCAGCCAATTGCTCGGCGCTCATCGCTCCCAGTTGGCCGCCGGTGAAGGCGTCGTGCTGCGCCATGCTGAGGTGCGAGAGCTGGGCCGCGGTAAGGGCGGCGATGTCGGCGGTCTCGATGGCGGCGATCTGGTCGGTGGTGAGGGCGGCGAATTGCGAGGTCTTCATGGTGCCGAACTGCTCCGAAGTCATGGCGGCGATGTCGGCGGTCTCGATGGCGGCTACCTGGGCGGGCGTCAGGACGAAGATCTGGGCGGTGGTGAGGGCCGCGATCTGGGCGGTGGTGAGGGCTTCGATCTGGGCGGTGGTGAGGACTGCGATGTCGGTGCCCTGGATGGCCTCGATCTGGGTGGTGGTCAGGGCGGCAATCTGGTCCGTCGTCATGCTGTCGAACTGGTCCGTGGTCAGGGCAACGATCTGGGCCGTGGTCAGTGCCGCGACATCGGTGCCCAGCGCGACGATCTGGGCGGTGGTCATGACCGGCAGGTCGGTGCCCTGGATGGCGGCCACCTGGGCGGTGGTGAGGGCCGCCACGTCCACCGTCTCCAGAGCCTGGATCTGGGCCGAGGTCAGGGAGACGATCTGGGATGTGGTCAGGGCGGCCACCTGGGCCGTGGACAGGGCGACGATCTGGTCGGTGCTCATGGCGGCCAGGTCTCCACCCTGGATGGCCGCCACCTGGGCGGTGGACAGGGCGCCGATCTGGTCGGTGGTCAGGGCGGCCACCTGGGCCGAGCTCAGCGACACGATCTGGGCCGTGGTCAGGGCACCCACCTGGTCCGTGGTCAGGGCCTGGATCTGGGTCGTGCTGAGGGCTCCCAGATCGACCCCTTCGATGGCGGCGATCTGAGCGGTGGTCAGGGCGGCCAGATCGACCGTCTCCAGGGCTGCGACCTGGGCCGAGGTGAGGCCGGCCACCTGGGCGGTGGTCAGGGCCTGGATCTGGGCGGTGGTCAAGGCCTGGATCTGGGCCGTGGTGAGGGCGGCGATGTCGGTGCTTTCCAGGGCTGCGATCTGGTCGGTGGTGAGCGCCGCGATCTGGGCCGTGGTCAGGGCAGCCACCTGGGCGGTGGTGAAGCTGGGCACCACGGTGGTGGCGATGTTGACCAGATCGGCGGTTTCCAGGGCCGCGACCTGGGCGGTACTCATGGCCGCCAGTTGGGCCGAGGTGAGGGCGGCGGCCTGATCGGTGGTGATGGCCACGATCTGGTCCGTGGTCAGCGCCCCGATGCTGGAGGTGCGCAGGGTGGCGAAGCGGGCGGCGGTGATGGCCGCCAGGTCGGCGGTCTCGATGGCCGCCACCTGGGCGGTAGTGAGGGCCTGCAACTGCGTGCTGGTGAGCGCCGCGGCCTGGTCGGTGGCGAGGGCGGCGATTTGCGCCGTGGTCAATGCCGCCATGGGCGAGGTCTTGATGGAAGCGATCTGATCGGTGGTCAGGTTGGCGACCTGGGCCGTGGTGAGGTTGGCGGCCTGGGCCGTGGTCAGGCCCTGCAGGGCAGCCGTGGTGACGGCGGCGAGGTCGGCGGTCTCCATGGCCGCCAGTTGAGCGGTGCTCAGGGCCGACAACTGGCGCGACGACAGGGCGGCGGCGTGATCGGTGCTCAGGGCGACGATCTGGGCGGTGGTGAGGGCGGCGAGATCGCCCGACTCGACCGCGACCAACTGGGTGGTGGTGAGGGCGGCGATGCCGGCGGTGCCCAGGGCGACGAACTGGTCGCTGGAGAGGGCGACGATCTGGGCCGTGGTGAGGGCCTGCACCTGGTCGGTGGTCAGGGCGGCGATCTGGGCCGTGCCCAGGGCCGCCACATCGACGGTGTCGAGGGCAGCGATGCGGTCGGTGCTCAGGGTCACCAGGTCGGCGGTTTCCAGGGCCGCCACCTGGGCGCTGGTCAGGGCGACGACCTGGGCCGTGGTCAGGTTCTGCACCTGGGCGGTGGTGAGGGCGGCGATCTGGGCGGTGGTGAGGGCGGCGATCTGGGCGGTGGTCATGGCCGCCACCTGGGTGGTGGACAGTTCCACCAGATCGACGGTCTGGATGGCGGCCACCTGGGCTGTGGTGAGCGCCGCGATCTGATCGGTGGCCAGGGCGGCGACCTGGGCGGTGGACAGGGCGACGATCTGGGCCGTGGTGAGGGCGGCGACGTCGGCGGTTTCCAGGGCGGCGATCTGGGCCGTGCTCAGGGCGGCGAGATCGGCGGTTTCCAGGGCGGCCACCTGGGCGGAGGTGAGGCCGCCGATCTGATCGGTGGTCAGCGCTGCTGCCTGGGCGGTGGAGAGGGCGACGATCTGGGCCGTGGTCAGCGCCGCCACCTGGGTCGGGTCGAGCACCTGCAATTGATCCGTGGTCAGAGCGGCGAGATCGGCGGTTTCCAGGACGCGAATCTGCGCGGTGGTGAGCGAGAGGAGCTGATCATCGGTCAGCGCCACCACCTGGGCGGTGGTCAGGGCGGGGACGACCGCGGTGGACAGGGCGGCCAGGGCAGCCGGCTGGAGCACCTGCAATTGCGTGGTGGACAGGGCGACGAGCTGGGCCGAAGTGAGGGCGCCGGCCTGGGTCGGGCTGAGGAGCGAGACCTGGTCTGTGGTCAGGGCCGCGATGTCGGCGGTTTCCAGGGCGCGAATCTGGGCCGTGCTCAGGGCCAGCACCTGCTCGAAGCTCAGGGCGGCGACCTGGGCGGTGGTGAGGGCGGCGATCTGGGCGCTGGACAGAACCGCGAGGTCGGCGGTCTGCAGGGCGGCGATCTGGTCCGTGGTCAGGCTGACGAGCTGGGCCGTGCCCAGGGAAGCGACTTGCTCGGTGGTGAGCCCGATGATCTGGTCCGTGTTGAGGGCGGCAAAGTCCGCCGTTTCCAGGGACGCGATCTGGGCGGTGGTCAGGGCGGCGATGCCCGTCACCGCCAGTTGCGGAACCTGGGCCGTGGTGAGGGCGACGAGTTGGGCGGTGGTCAGGGCGGCAATCTGGTCGCTGGTCAGCCAGCCGGCCTGGTTGGTCGTCAGGGCGGCGATGTCCGCCGTCTCCAGGGCGTGAACCTGGGCCGTGGTGAGGGCCACGACCTGGGCGCTGGTGAGGGCGGCGATCTGGTCGCTGCTCAGGCTGCGCACCGAGGCGGTGGTCAGGCTGGCGAGATTGGCGGTGGAAATGGCCGCCACCTGGCCGGTGGTCAGGGCCGCGAGTTGCGTCGTGCTCAGGGCGGCGAACTGGGCGCTGGTCAGGGCGGCGATGTGCTGCGGCGACAGGGCCTGGAGATCGACGGTTTCCAGGGCGGCGATCTGGGTGGTGGTGAGGGCCGCCACCTGCGTCGTGGTCAGGTTGGCCACCTGGGTGGTCGTGAGGCTCTGGATGGCGCCGGTGCTCAGGCTGGCGAGATCGGCCGTCTGGAGCGCGGCGAGCTGGTCCAGGGTGAGGGCCGCGGCCTGGCTGCCGGTCAGGGCGGCCGCCTGGGCGGTGGTGAGGGCGACGACCTGGGCGGTGGACAGGGTGGCGAGGTCCACCGTCTCGATGGCCGCGACCTGGGCGGTGGTCAGGGCGGCGATCTGGCCGGTGCTCAGGCTGGAGGCCTGGTCGGTGGTCAGGGCGGCGATCTGGGCCGTGGTCAGGTGGGTGAGCTGGCTGGTGGTCAGGGCGCCGATCTGCACGGTTTCCAGGGCGGCCACTTGGGCCGTGGTGAGGGCGGCCACCTGGTCCGTGGTGAGGGCGGCGACCTGGGCGGTGCTGAGGGACGCCACCTGGGTGGTGGTCAGGCCGGCGAGGGCGCCGGTGGTCAGGGCCACCAGATCGGCGGTTTCGAGTACGGCCAGTTGCGCCGTGGTGAGCTTGGCGGCCTGGCTTGCCGTGAGGGCGGCGGCCTGGGCGGTGGTCAGGGCGACGACCTGATCCGTGGTGAGGGCGGCGATGTCCGCCGTGGTGAGCGCGGCCACCTGGCCGGTGGTCAGGGCCTGGAACTGGGCGGTGGAGAGCGCCGCCACCTGGGCGGTAGTGAGGGCGGCCACCTGGGCGGTGGTCAGGGCGGCCACCTGGGCGGTAGTGAGGGCGGCCACCTGGGCGGTGGTCAGGGCGGCGAGGTCGGCCGTTTCCACGGCACGAATCTGGGCGGTGGACAGGGCGGCCAGATCGACCGTCTGGAGAGCGGCGGCCTGGGCCGTGGTGAGGGCGGCGACCTGGGCCGTGGCCAGGGCCACGAACTGGGCCGTGCCGAGGGCGACCACCTGGGCGGTGGTGAGGGCTGCCACGTCGGCGGTCTCCAGGGCGCGCACCTGATCGGTGGTCAGATTGGCGATCTGGGTGGTGGTGAGGGCGGCGACTTGGCCCGTGGTGAGGGCGGCAATGGCATCGGTGCTGAGGGCCGCGAGGTCGGCGGTTTCCAGGGCAACGATCTGGTCGGTGGTGAGGGCGGCGGCCTGGGCCGTGGTGAGCGCCGCGGCCTGGTCGGTGGTGAGGGCGACGACCTGGGCCGTGGTGAGGGCGGCGATGTCGGCCGTTTCCAGGGCCCGAATCTGGGCGGTGGTGAGGGCGGCGATCTGGGCGGTGGTGAGGATGGCGACCTGGCTGGACGCCAGGGCCACGATCTGGCCGGTGGTCAGTGCCGCCACCTGAGTGGTGGTCAGGGCGGGAAGCTGGTCGCTGGTCAGGGCGGCGATGTCGCCGGTCTCCAGGGCGCGCACCTGGGCCGTGGTGAGGGCCGCGACCTGGGCCGTGCTCAGGTTGGCCACCTGGGTGGTGGACAGGGCAATGATCTGATCCGTGCCGAGGGCTGCGAGATCGGCGGTTTCCAGGGCGCTGATGCGGTTGGTGGCAATGGCCGCCACCTGGGCCGTGGTGAGGGCTACCGCCTGGGCGGTGGTGAGGGCCTGCAATTGCCCGTTGTTGAGGCCGGCGATGTCCGCCGTCTCCAGCGCCCGGAGTTGGGCCGTGGTGAGGGCGGCGATTTGGGCCGTGGTCAGCGTGGCGGTCTGGGCCGTGGTCAGGGCGACGATCTGGGCCGTGGTCATGGCCTGGAGATCGGCGGTTTCGATGGCCGGAACCTGATCCGAGGTGAGGGCGACGACCTGGCTCGTGGTCAGTTTGGCGATCTGGGCCGTGGTCAGGGCGGCGACCTGGGCAGGCGTCAGGACGGCGATATCGGCGGTTTCCATGCCCGCTACCTGGGCGGTGGTGAGGGCGGCGACCTGGGCCGTGGTGAGGTTGGCCACCTGGTCGGTGGTGAGGCTCTGGATGGAGGCTACCGACAGGGCCGCCAGATCGGCGGTTTCAATGGCGGCGACCTGGGCCGTGGTGAGGGCGGCGAGCTGGGCCGTACCCAGGGCGACGATCTGGGCCGTGGTGAGCGCGGCGACCTGGGCCGTGGTGAGGACCGCCAGGTCGGCGGTTTCGATGGCGGCGACCTGGGCCGTGGTCAGGGCCTGCACCTGGGTGGTGGTGAGTGCCGGGGCCTGGGCCGTGGTGAGGGCGGCGATCTGGGCCGTCGCCAGGGTGGTCAGTTGGGCGGTGGTGAGCGCGGCGACCTGGGCCGTGGTGAGGGCGGCCACCTGGGTGGTGGTCAGTTGCTGCACCTGGGCGGTGGTCAGGGCGACGATGTCGGCCGTCTCGAGGGCCGCCACCTGGGCGGTAGTGAGCTTGGAGATCTGGGCGGTGGTGAGCTTGGCGATCTGGGCCGTGGTCATGGCCTGGATCTGGGCTGTGGTGAGCGCGGCCAGGTCGGCGCTTTCCAGGGCGACGATCTGGGCCGTGGTCAGGACGGCCACCTGGCCCGTGCGCAGGGCCGGGGCCTGATCGGTGGTGAGGGCGACGATCTGCGCCGTGCTCAGGGCCGGAATGTCGGCGTTTTCGATGGCGGCGATCTGGGCGGTGGTCAGGGACGCGAACTGATCGGTGGTCAGGGCGGCGATCTGGCTGGACGACAGGGCGGCGATCTGGGCCGTGGTGAGGGCGGCCACGTCGACGGTTTCCAGGGCCCGCAGCTGGGTGCTGGTGAGGGCGGCGACCTGGGCCGTGGTGAGGTAGGTGATCTGGTCGGTGGACAGGGCGGCGATCTGGCCCGTGGTGAGGCTGGCGACCTGGGTGGTGGTGAGGCCGGCGATCTGGTCGCTGTCCAGGGCGGCAAGGTCGGCGGTTTCCAGGGCGCGCACCTGGGCGGTGGTCAGGGCAGTGAGTTGTGCCACCGACAGGGTGTGGGTCTGGGCCGTGGTGAGGCCGGGGATGACGGTAGCGGAAATGGCCGCCACGTCGGCGGTTTCGAGGGCGCTGACCTGGGCGGTGGTCAGCGCCGCCAGCTGGGCCGAGGTCAGCGAGGCCGCCTGGGCCGTGGTGAGGGCGACGATCTGGGCGGTGGACAGGGCAGCGAGATCGACGGTTTCGACGGCCGGGAACTGACTCGACGTGAAGGCCTGGATCTGGCTGGTCTGGAAGGCGGCGAACTGGGCCGTACCCAGGGCGACGACCTGATCATTGGTCAGGGCGGCGATCTGGGCCGTGGTCAGGGCCCGTACCTGGTCGGTGGTCAGCGCCGCGATCTGGTCCGTGGTCATGCTGGCGACCACGGCGGTGGGTACGGCGGCGATGGCGTCGGTGGTCAGCGCCGCGATCTGGGTCGTGGTCATGCCGGGCAGGCGGGCGCTGGAAAGCGCGGCTACCTGGGCGGGGGTGAGGGCGGCGACCTGGGTTGAGGTGAGCGCCGCCAGATCGGCAGCTTCCAGGGCGTGGATCTGCGAGGTGCTCAGGGCCACCAGTTGCGCGGTGGTGAGGGCCGGCATCTGGGCCGTGGTCAGGGCGATGATCTGCGCCGTGCTCAGGGCGCCGATGTCGGCGGTCTCGATGCGGCTGATCTGGGCCGTGGTGAGGGCAGCGATCTGGCCGGTGGTGAGGGCACCGATCTGGGTCGAGGTGAGGGCGGCGATCTGGTCCGTGGTCAGGGCCGCCACCTGGGCGGTGGTGAGGGCGGCGATGCGGCTGGTGGCCAGGGCGGCAAGATCGGCCGTCTCCAGGGCGGCGATCTGGGCGGTGGTCATGGCGGCCACCTGGGCGGTGGTGAGGGCCGCCGCCTGGGCGGTGGTGAGGGCGACGATGCGGTCGGTGCTGAGGGCGGCGAACTGGGTGGTGGTGAGCGCGGCGAGCTGGGCGGTGCTGAGGGCTGCCACCTGGTCCGAGGTCAGGGCGGCGACCTGGGCCGTGGTGAGATTGGTGATGACGGAGGTGGTGAGGGCGGCGAAATCGGCGGTTTCGAGGGCCGCCACCTGGGCGGTGCTCATGCCGACCACCTGGGCCGAAACGAGCGCTACGGCCTGGGCCGTGGTCAGGGCGACCACCTGGGCGGTGGTGAGGGCCGCCACGTCGGCGGTCTCCAGATTGCGCACCTGGGCGGTGGTCAGGGCGGCCACCTGGGCGGTGGTCAGGGCGGCGGTCTGGGCGGTGGACAGCGCCCGGAGGGTGTCGGTGAATTGTGCAGCCAGCACGGAGGGCGCAATGGCGGCCACCTGGGCCGTGCTCAGGGCGGCGAGCTGGGTGGTGCTCAGGGCATCCACCTGGCCGCTGGTCAGGGCCGCCACCTGAGCGGTGGTGAGGGCAGCGAGGTCGGCCGTTTCCAGGGCGGCGACCTGGACCGTGGCGAGGGCCGCGACCTGCGCGGTGCTCAGGACAGCTACCTGGGCCGTGGTGAGGGCGACGACCTGGGCGGTGGTCAGGGCGGCCACCTGGGTTGTGGAGAGGCTGCCGATCTGGTTGGTGGTGAGGGCGGCGATCTGGGCCGTGGTGAGGGCGGCGACTTCGGCCGTGCTCAGGGTGGCGAGGTCGGCGGTTTCCATGGCCGCGATCTGGGTCGTGGTCAGGGTGGCGAGCTGGGTCGAAGTGAGGGCCGCCGCCTGGGCGGTGGTGAGGGCGACGATCTGGTCGGTGGTCAGGGCGGCGGCGTCGGCGGTCTCGATGGCCGCGATCTGGGCGGTGCTCAGGGCACCCAGTTGATCGATGGTGAGGGCGGCGGCCTGGGCGGTGGTGAGGGCGGCGACCTGGCTGGTGGCCAGGGCGGCCACCTGGGCGGTGGTCAAGGAGACCACTTGCAGCGTGCTGAGGGCGGCGACGTCGGCGGTGGGCAGGGCGCGAACCTGGGCGGTGGTCAAGGCGGCGATCTGGTCCGCCGTGAGGGCGGCGGCCTGGGCGGTGGTGAGGGCGGCGATGAAGCCGGTGGGGATGGTCACCAGGTCTGCCGTTTCCAGCGCAGCCACCTGGGCCGAGGTCAGCGCGGCCACCTGGGCCGAGGTGAGGGCGGCCACCTGGGCGGTGGTCAGGGCGACGATCTGGGCCGTGGTGAGGGCAGCAATGTCGTCGGTGCCGAGGATGCGCAGCTGGTTGGTGGTGAGGGCGGCGATCTGGCCGGTGGTCAGGGCGGCAGCCTGGGCTGTCGTCAGGCCCGGCAGGGCGGAGGTGGACAGGGCGACCAGGTCGGCGGTCTGCAGGGCCACCACCTGGGCGGTGGTGAGGGCCGCGAGCTGGGTCGAGGTGATGAAGCTGGCCTGGGAGGTGGTCAGGGCGACGATCTGGGCCGTGGTGAGGGCTGCCACGTCGGCGGTTTCCAGAGCCCGCAGTTGGGATGGCGTCAGGGCAGCGATCTGGTCGGTGGTGAGGGCGGCGGTCTGGGCCGTGGTGAGGGCCGGAATGATGCCGCTGGCGATGGCCGGCAGGTCGCCGGTTTCGATGGCGCGCAACTGGCTGGTGGACAGGCTGGCCAACTGGGCCGACGACAGGGCGCCGATCTGATCCGAGGTGAGGGCGATGATCTGGTCGGTGGTGAGGGCGGCGAGCTGGGTGGTGGACAGGGCGGCGATGGCGGCGGTGCCGAAGCCGACGATGTCGGAGGTTTCGATGGCCGCCACCTGGGCGGTGGTCAGGGCCTGCACCTGGGCGGTGGTGAGGGCCTGCACCTGCCGGCTGGTCAGGGCGGCGATCTGGGTGGTGCTGAGGAGCGCGACGTCGGCGGTGTCCAGGGCCTGGACCTGCGCGGTGCCCAGGGCGGCGACCTGGGCCGTGGTGAGGGCCTGGACTTGCGCCGTGGACAGGGTCTGCACGGCGGCGGTGCTCATGGCGGCCACGTCGGTCGGGTCGAGGACGGCGACCTGGGCCGTGGACAGGGCGGCGACCTGGGCCGTGGTGAGGGCAGCGGTCTGGGCCGAGGTCAGGGCGGCGACCTGGGCCGTGGCAAGGGCAGCCACCTGGGCGGTGCTGAGGGCGGCGACGGCGGAGGTGGCCAGGCTGGCCACGTCTTCGGTGTCGAGGGCCTGGATCTGGGTCGTGGTGAGGGCCGCGACCTGGGCGGTGGTGAGGGCGGCGGTCTGGTCGGAGGTGAGGGCCGCCACCTGGGCGGTGCCCAGGAGCACGACGTTGGCCGTGGTGAGGGCCGGAATCTGGGCATTGGAGAAGGCGGCGACCTGCTCGGCGCTGAGCGCCTGGGCCTGAGCCGTGGTGAGGGCGGCCACGGCGGCGGTGGACAGGGCTTGCAGGTCGTCGGTGACCAGGCCGCCGATCTGGGCGGTGGTCAGGGAAGCGACCTGGGCGGTGGTCAGGGCGGCCGCTTGCGCGGTGGTGAGGGCGCCCAATTGGGTGTTGGTCAGGGCCTGGATCTGGGTGGTGGTCAGCCCGGCGATGCTGCCCGTGCTGAGGGCCTGGATGTCCTGGGTCTCCAGGGCGCCGATCTGGGCGGTGCCGAGGGCGCCCAGTTGCGCGCTGGAGAGGGCTTCCACCTGGGCGGTGGTGAGGGCCAGGATCTGCGCGGTGGATTGGGCCGCGATGGCCGCCGTGGTGAGGGCGCGGATTTGTGCCGTGGCCAGGACGGGAATCTGGCTGGTGGTGAAGGCGGCGGCCTGGGCGCTGGTGAGCGCGGCCATGGCGGCGGTGGACAGGGCGCCGAGGTCGGCGGTCTCGATGGCGGCGATCTGGGCCGTGGTGAGGGCGGCGATCTGGGTGGTCGTCAGCGCGGCGATCTGGGTCGAGGTGAGGGCGACGATCTGATCCGTGGACAGGCCGGCGATCTGGGCGGTGCCCAGGGCACGCAGGAAGGCGGTGGACAGCGCGGCGACGTCGGCGGTCTCGATGGCGGCCATCTGGCTGGAGGTCAGCGCGGCGAGCTGGGTCGAGGTGAGGGCGGAAATCTGGGCGCTGGTGAGAGCGATGACCTGGTCGGTGGTGAGGGCCGCCACCTGGGCGGTGGTCAGTCCCTTGATGGCCGTCGTGGTGATGACGCTGAGGTCGTTGGTTTCTATGGAAGCCACTTGCGCCGTGGTGAGGACGGCGAGTTGGGTCGAGGTCAGCGCGGCCACCTGGGCGGTGGTCAGGGCGGGAACCTGATCCGTGGTCAGCGACGGGAGCACGGCGGTGCTCAGGGAGGCGATCTGGGCCGTGGTGAGGGCGGCGACCTGGGCCGGGGTGAGGGCCGCGACCTGGGCGGTGGACAGGTTCTTGAAGGCGAGGGTGCCCATGGCGGCCAGGTCGGCCGTTTCCAGGGAAGCGACCTGCTCGGTGGTGAGGGCCGCGACCTGGAGGCTGGTGAGGGCGGCGACCTGCCCGGTGGTGAGGGCCGCGACCTGTTCCGGATTCAAGCGGGCGAGGTCTACGGTTTCCAGGGCGATGATCTGGGCGGTGGTGAGGGCGGCGATCTGGGCCGTGGTCAGCGCTTCCATGTGATCGGTGGTCAGCGCGGCGATGGCGGTGGAGGTGAGCTTGGCCAGATCCGCCGTTTGCAGGGCGATGATCTGGGCGGTGGTGAGGGCGGCCACCTGGGCCGAGGTCAGGGCGCCCGCCTGGAGGGTGGTGAGGGCGACGATCTGGTCGGTGGACAGTCGGGCCACGTCAGCCGGTTGCAGGGCGGCGATCTGGGTGGTGGACAGCGCCGCGATCTGGGCCGTAGTGAGGGCCGGAATCTGGGTGGTGGAGAGGGCGGCGATCTGGGCGGTGGACAGGGCGGCGATGGCCGAGGTGCTGAGGGCCGCGAGATCCTGGGTTTCGAGGAGCGGGATCTGGGCGGTAGTGAGGGCCGCGACCTGGGCGGTGGTCATGGCCGCTGCCTGGGCGGTGGTGATGGCTTCGATCTGGGCCGTGGACAGTTTGGCGACTGCAGTGGGCTGGAGCTTGGCGAAATCGGCGGTTTCCAGGGCGGCGATCTGGTCGCTGGTCATGGCGGCCACCTGGGCGGTGGTCAGGGCCGCGACCTGGGCGGTGGACAGGGCGACGATGTGGTCGGTGGTCAGTTGGGCGATGTCCGCCGTTTCCATGGCGGCGATCTGGGCCGTGGTCAGCGCGGCGACCTGTGCCGTGGTGAGGGCGGCCACCTGGCCGACGGTGAGGGCGGCGATCTGAGCCGCGCTGAGTTTGGCGATGGCGGCGGTGGATAGATTGTCGATGTCGTCGGTCTGGATGGCGGCGATCTGGGCGGTGGTCATCACCTGCACCTGGGCGCTGGTGAGGGCCGCGACCTGGGCACTGGTGAGGGCGACGATCTGGGCCGTGGTGAGGGACGGGATGGCCAGGGTGGACAGGTTGGCGACATCCTGGCTGTCCAGGGCGGCGATCTGGGCCGTGCTGAGCTTGGAGACCTGGGTGGAGGTGAGGGCACCGACCTGGGTGGAGGTCAGGGCTGCCACCTGGGCGGTGGTGAGGGAGGCGAGATCGGCGGTTTCGATGACGCGCACTTGGGCCGTGGTGAGGGCGGCGACCTGGGCGGTGGTGAGGGCCTGCACCTGGGCGGTGGTGAGGGCGATGACGGCCTGGGTGGACAGGGCGGCCACCTGGGCCGTGGTGAGGGCGGCCACCTGATCGGTGGATAGGGTCTTGACCTGGGCGGTGGTGAGGGCGGCGGTGGCGGAGGTGCTGAGGGCGGCGAGGTCTTCGGTTTCCAGGGCGGCGACCTGGGCGGTCGTCAGGGCGGCCACCTGGGTCGACGTGAGCGCCGAGGCATTGGTCGTCGTCCAGGCGGCGATCTGGGCGGTCGTGAGGGCGGCGATCTGGGCGGTGGTGAGCAGCCGAATTTCGCGGATGTCGTCCTGGGTAGAAGAAAGCGGATTGGTCAGGGCGGCGATCTGGGCCGTGGTGAGGGCACCCAGCTGATCGGGGGTGAAGGCGGCGACTTGGTCGGAGGTGAGGGCGGCCATATCGACGGTTTCGATGGCGCGCACCTGGGCGGTGCTGAGGGCGGCGACCTGGGCCGTGGTGAGGGCGGCGACCTGGGCCGTGGTGAGGGCGACGATCTGGGCCGTGGTGAAGCCGGCCAGGGCGCCAGTGGCCAGGGCCGCGAGGTCGGCGGTTTCGATGGCCTGGATCTGCGCCGTGGTCAGGGCGCCGAGTTGGGTCGAGCGCAGGGCGCCGGCCTGGGCGGTGGTGAGGGCGGCGACCTGGGCGGTGGACAGGCGGGCGACGGCAGCCAGGGTGAGGGAGCCGATGTCGGCGGTTTCGATGGCGGCGATCTGGTCGCTGTCCAGGGCGGGAATCTGGGTGGTGGTGAGGGCGGCGACCTGGGCGGTGGTGAGGGCGACGATCTGGGCCGTGGTGAGGGCAGCGATGTCGTCCGTTTGCAGCACGCCGATCTGGCCGGCGGTGAGGGCGGCGACCTGGGCCGTGCTGAGGGCGGCGACCTGGGTGGAGGTGAGGGCGACGATCTGGGCCGTGGTCAGCCCGGCGATGGAAGAGGGCGACAGCTGGGTGACGTCCAGGCCCGCCATCTGGGCGGTGGTGAGGGCGGCGATCTGGCCCGCGGTGAGGGCCGCGGTCTGGGGCGCGGTCAGGGCCCCCAGTTGGTCGGTGGTCATGCCCTTGATGGCCGCGGTGGTGATGGCGCGCAGGTCGGCGGTTTCCAGGGCGGCGACCTGGGCAGTGGTGAGGGCGGCGACCTGCCCGGAGGTAAGTGCGCTGGCCTGGCCGGTGGTCAGGGCGACGATCTGGTCCGTGGTGAAGGCGGCGAGGTCGGCGGTTTCCATGGCCGCCACCTGGGAATTGGTCAGCTTGGCCACCTGGGCGGTGGTGAGGGCGGCCGTCTGGGCGGTGGTGAGGGCGCGAATCTGGGCCGTGGTGAGGGAGGTGATGGCGCCGGTGGACAGGGCGGCCACATCGGCGGTTTCCAGGGCGGCGATCTGGGCGGTGCTGAGGGCCGCGAGCTGCGCGCCGGTCAGGGCGTTGGCCTGGGCCGTGGTGAGGGCGACGATGTCGTCGGTCCCCAGGCCGGCCAGGGCGCCGGTGGAAAGCTTGGCCAGATCGGCCGGTTCCAGGGCGGCAATTTGAGCAGTGGACAGCGCGACGATCTGGGCCGAGGTGAGAGAGCCGGTCTGGCCGGTGGTGAGGGCGACGATCTGGTCGGTAGACAGGGCGGCGACGTCGGCGGTTTCCAGGGCGGCGATCTGGGTGGAGATGAGCTTGCTGACCTGGAAGGTGGTGAGGGCCGCCACCTGGGCGGTGGTCAGCGCCTGGATCTGGGCCGAGGTGAGGGCGCTGAGGGCGCCGGTGGCCAGGGCGGCGAGGTCGGCGGTCTCGATAGCGGCCACCTGGGCGGTGGTCAGGGCCGCCAGCTGCGCGCCGGTGAGGGCGTTGGCCTGGGCGGTGGACAGGGCGACGATCTGCGCCGTGGTCAGGGCCCGTAAGGCGGCGGTGGTGAGATTGTCGATATTGCCGACGTCGATGGCGGCGATTTGCGCCGTGGACAGGGCAGCCACCTGGGCCGAGGTGAGGGCGGCGACCTGAGTCGACGTGAGGGCGGCGACGTCGACGGTTTCCAGGGCAGCGACCTGGGCGGTGGTCAGGGCGGTGATCTGGGCGCCGGTCAGTTTGGAGACCTGGGCCGTGGTGAGGGCTTCGATCTGGGCGGTGGTGAGAGCCCGCACCTGGGTGGTGGTCAGGGAGGTGAGGGCGGCGGAGCTGAGGGCGGCAACATCGGCCGTTTCCAGAGCGGCGACCTGGGCCGTGGTGAGCTTGGCCGCCTGGGCCGCGGTGAGGGCCGCCACCTGGCCGGTGCTGAGGGCGACGATCTGAGCGGTGGTCAGGGCGGCGACGGCTGCGGTGGTGAGGTTGTCGATATCCGCCGTTTCGAGGGCGGCGATCTGGGCCGTGCTCATGGCGGCGATCTGGGCCGTGGACAGGGCGGCGATGTGGTCGCTGCGGAGGGCGGCGACGTCGGCCGTCTCCAGGGCGGCGACCTGGGCGGTGGTGAGGGCGACGACCTGGGCCGTGGTGAGGGCGGCGACCTGGGCGGTGGTGAGGGCCGCGATCTGGTCGGTGGTGAGGGCGCGGACCTGCGTGGTGGACAGGGAAGCGATGGCCGCGGTGGTGAGGGCGGCGACATCGGCGGTTTCCATGGCCGCCAGTTGGGCGGTGCTGAGCTTGGGCGCCTGGGCGGTGGTGAGGGCGGCGGCCTGGGCGCTGGTGAGGGCGACGATCTGGGCGGTGGACAGGGCGGCGATGGCGGCCGTGGAGAGATCGTTGATGTCCACGGTTTCAATGGCGGCGATCTGAGCGGTGCTGAGGGCGGCGATCTGGGTGGTGGTGAGCAGGGCCACATGGGCGCCGGTCAGGGCGGCAACGTCGGCAGTCTCCAGGGCAGCGATCTGGACCGTGGATAGCGCCGAGAACTGGGCGGCAGTCAAGGCGCCGACCTGAGCGGTGGTCAGCGCCGCGATCTGGGCCGTGGTGAGGGCCGCCACCTGCGTCGTGGTGAGGGCGGCAATGGCCGAGGTGGTGAGGGCGGCGAGATCGGCTGTTTCCAGGGCGGCAATCTGGGCTGTGGTGAGCTTTGCGGCTTGAGTGGCGGACAGGGCGGCGGCCTGGCTGCTGGTGAGAGCGACGATTTGCGCCGTCGACAGGGCGGCGAGGGCAGTGGTGGAGAGGTTGTCGATGTCGGCGGTTTCGATGGCCGCGATCTGGGCCGTGGTCAGGGCTGCGGCCTGGGCGGACGTGAGGGTGTTGATCTGGCCTGAACTGAGGGCAGCAATGGCGGCGGTGGACAGCGCGGCCACCTGGGCCGTGGTCAGGGCGGCGACCTGGGTGTTGGTCAGGTTGAAGACCTGGGCGGTGGTGAGGGCTGCCACCTGGGCCGTGGTCAGCGCCACGAGTTGGGTGGTGGTGAGGGAATTGACGGCCGCGGTGGTGAGGGCGGCGACATCGGCGGTTTCCATGGCCGCCAGTTGGGCGGTGGTCAGTCTTGACGCCTGGGTATTGGTGAGGGCCGCCGCCTGGGCGGTGGTTATGGCGACGATCTGGTCGGTGGTCAGGGCGCTGAGGGCGAGGGTGCCGATGTTGTCGAAATCGCCGGCCTCGATGGCGGCGATCTGCGCCGTGGTCAGGGCGCTCAGTTGCGACGAGGTGAGGGCATTGACCTGGGCAGTTGAGAGGGCAACGATGCCGGCGGTGGAAATGGCGGCCGCCTGGGCGGTGGTCAGGGCCGCGATCTGGCCGACGGAGAGGGCGGCGATCTGGGCGGTGGTGAGGACGGCCACGTCGGCGGTTTCCATCGCAGCGATGCGGTCGGTGGCAAGGCGCGCGAGATCGGCGGGTTCGATGGCCGCCACCTGGGCGGTGGTCATGGCCACGATCTGCGCCGTGGTGAAGGCGGGGAACTGGGTGGTGCTGAAGGCCGCGATGTTGGCCGTGGTGATGACCTGGATCTGGTCGGTGGTGAGGGCGGGTATCTGTGCGGTGGTGAAGGCTGCCACGTCGTCGGTGGTCATCGCCGCAATGTCGTCGGTCGAAATTGCCGCGATTTGTGCCGTGGTCATGCCGCTATCGATGATGCTCATTTTTGTCTCCTCACCAACACGCAAAAAAGGTCATGCCCGCCCGTCCCTCGCGGGGTATGGGCTGACCCTACCCATTCGTACCGTACCTTAACGGCTCAATCGGACGGGAACTTTACGGTTCCCTGGAGTGTGCTGCGCAGCGGGCCCGGAGGAATCGCCATAAAGTGATAAAAATGGCGAAATCAAAGCATTGTTGCAGAGCAAAAAGGCGTAGTATCAAATTTGTGAATTCTGATACTAGCACGAAAAAAGGCCAAGTCAATTCGGCCCCTCGGGCAGCCAGGAGCTCTGGCGGCAGGGTCAATGCGGAGGTGAAACGGCGTGCGGGGGGCGCCAGGGAGGCGCGGAGGGGTGGTGGGCCCGCAGGGGCTCGAACCCTGGACCAAAGGATTATGAGTCCCACTCCTCTAGACTTCGAAAAACCTCTTAGGTGGTTGATTGTAAAGACAATGTATAGAAATCAGAACGAGCGACAAGCCGCGGATCGATGACCAGATCGGGACCATATGCCACCGGAAGTACCGGAAATGGACCGAAGGACGTTCCCGCTTATGCAGCGTTGTCCATCGGGTTAATGACTGGAAGTGTCCCGTAATTCATCAGTCGCCGGCGAGGTCGGCACCATCGGTGTTCTCTGCGTCAGGAGTTTCGAAGGCTAAGTGCCCTTGGCGATCGGCCGGGTCGCGTTCCAGCTCGAAAGTACGAATAACCTTCAAGCCAAACTGCTTGGCGATCGTGCAGATGTGTCCGTCATCAGCGTAAATCGCCTCAACTCGCTCGACACTTGCAATCGCCACAATCTGTCGGTCGAATTTGACCTTGGCGCGGATGTTTTCCTTCCCTTTCGCTTTCAGTCCAAATCGAGAGATCGCATCAGCACATTCGATAGCGGCACGTGTGTCAAAAGGGGCGACCCGAAATGGGCTCGTCTGGAGGATCTGGATGTATTCATTTGCGGCATCACCAGCGTGGACAAGTACCTCTGCCAGCACTGGCGCGGGAATTATGACCTTCGTCTTGTTCTTGCTAAGCGTCTTGATCAGGAACTCAACGCGCTGCTTGGCATGTTCAAGCGGCAGATTGGTTTCAGGGTCAAGCGGGGGTCTCGCGTCCGGCTGAAGCGCCAGCAGAAGGGTGCTGGTATCGAACAGGACGGTCAAATTAGTTACTCCGCAGCTTTTGCCAAGCCGAGAGCGGATCTTCCATCCGCTTCCAGTCACTACCTTCGACCGCCTGTAGCGCCGCCACAGCCTCGATCAGGCTTCGCTCTTCAATCGGTTCAAACCCCTGCACGCTGAAGCTTTCCAATTCCCACACAGCTTCCTCATTCCGGCTCCAAGTCCCGGTTCCGGTTACGCGGACCGGGCAGAAGAGGTGATTGGCCATGCTTTTAGCGACATCGCGGCTGGTAGTGACCAACTTGTAATCTTGACCATCCGGTCCGACAAGCTGAATGTGAATCGTCCGATCCTTGCCGCCAACGCGAACAATTTCCCCATCCAGTACGCCAGCTTCTCTGATCGGCCCGATACGTTTGGGAATCTGCTCGTCAACGCCTGGGAACTTGAATATTTGCGCGGTTCCTCGCTTCAACGTCCCGCGCGCACCGTCTTCCCGGAGCAGTGCGTTGATGTTGCGGATCGACCGCAACATATCACTCGGTGCGTCGGCGCGATGAGCTAACGCGAGGCGTTCACTAACCCGCTGAACATCATCGCGGTCAACATGGGCAATGACATGGGTACTGCCCTTCCGCAACTTGCCAAAATGGACACGCTCCGAGCTACCCATGAGGGCGGCGAATTCCAGCATGTACCTCGCCAGACGATCCATAGGAATCGTGGCGGGCGTGTATGCCGTGATGCGCAAGTCGAAGTCGCAAATCTCTTCCATGATTACTAAATTATATAGACCTGGATGACCTCTGTATGTAGCTAGATTCCCTCCGGGAAAACGCTCAAAGGCCGAACTCGCCCGCCCATAGGAGTAGCACAAATGGAGCGTGGTGCAAGCCCCCCCCCCTCGCGCCATTTTCAATTCCGTACAGGCTCGCCAAGTGAGCCTCACGAAAAATTACGGGTATCCGTAATCCGTGGTTGATCGCCCCATCGCCTACCGCAATGCAGCAAGCTGGTTCGCATCTCTTGCGGACTCAAAAAAACGGGAGTGGCTCTGTTCGACCCACAACGGTCTGATGATGTTCGCAAGCCAGATGGCGGCTTTCCGATCCTGAACCTGCCTGTTGAGCTTTGATGCTCACCGTCTCCGCTTCGGCCAATCCGATCATTGAGGTGTGTCTCCACTAACGGCCGCAAGGTGCAGGTCTGCTGACAGTCATGATCCACCGCTCGGGACTTACTCCATTGCGGCCATTCTTTTTACCGTTCGCTCCGAAGTGGTCGTGTATTTAAGGGTGCCCCTTCTTTTCCGTACGTTGGGCTAGCGCAGTCGCCGCATTGGCGGATTACCTACGCCACACCAACGGTATAACTCATTACCGCTGCATACCCCGAAGCGACGCGCTAGCTTCCGCAATGACCACGGTTGCCGAAACTGCGGAGACTGCTGAAGCACTGCGCCTGCGCTCGTCATTTTTGGGCCGTTTGTAAGGTATTCGATCGAGGATCGACTATTTCGCAGAAGCGCTGATAGCCGAGCGTCAGGCTTCCACTACTTCCTTTTCATCAACAACATCAGGAGTGCCATTTAATGAAACCACCTTTCGTATTCGCCGTTGCAGCCGTTGCCGTCCTCTCTGCCGTAAATGCCTTTGCGCAATCGCCCGCCCCGGTGGACCCTTCTGCCTTCGTTGATCAGTTTGAGGCCACCTTCGGCAAGTTCGAGGGATACCGCCGGTCAGGCGCCAAGGGCATTTGTGCGATGGGCGAATTCGTCGGCACTGCAGATGCCCGCTCTCTTTCCACCGCCTCGGCCTTCAGCGGCAAACCGGTGCCCGTGATCGTGCGCTTCTCAGTCGGAGGTGCCAATCCGAAGGCGCCTGATAACGCCAAGTCACAACGCAACATGGCGCTGCAATTCGATCTGCCCGGCGGTGAGCAATGGCAGATGGGCAATATTTCCGCTCCCGTTTTTGGCGCCTCATCGCCACAGCAATTCATCGCGCTGGTTGCCTCCCGCCAGCCTGACCCCGCAACCAAGGCTGCCGACCCCGCCAAGGTCAAGGCATTCAATGAGGGCAACCCCGATGTGCTGCTTTTGCCAAAATACCTGGCTTCGCAGCCCGTGCCGGCTAGTTTCGGCAGCATCAACTACTGGGGTGTGCATGGCTTTGGCTTCGTCGCTGCCAACGGTACAAAGCAATTCGGCAAGTGGATTTTCGAGCCCGCTGCCGGCGTCCAGGGCCTGAGCGACGAAGAAGCCAAGGCCAAAGGCCCAAGCTTCCTTTTTGATGACTTGCGCCAACGGGTCAAGGAAGGCAAGGTCGCGTTCAACTTCAATCTGGAACTGGCTCAGCCGGGGGACAAGATCGATAACGCGACGGTTCCGTTGCCGCAAGGCCGCAAGAAAGTCACGCTGGGAATGCTCAAGATCACTTCGGTATCGGATGACGCGGGCGGTCCCTGTCTCAGCATCACTTACAACCCCATGATTCTGCCCAAGGGTGTGGAAGCTTCGGCTGACCCGATGCTGGCCGCGCGCGCAGCGCCTTATGCAATTTCGCTGGGACGTCGCTTGGGCGAGGGTGCCAAGCAGTAGTGACTGCCAACATAAGGCCGGGTGGTTCACGCCGATCCTGAATCGGCAGCCCGGCAGCAATTTCATGTGTGTTGCAGGCCGAGGGTCGCCTAGTCATTGCGCCCTGCCTGGAATTCCCTAAGCATGGATTCCCACGATGCGCGCGAACTGGTCGAAGAACAGGCAATACGCGGCAATCGGCAGTGGCAGGCCGAGCAGTGTTCCCACCAGGTAGTTGGGGAAGCGAACGCCAGATAAAGCGAGCGCGACATTGAGCGCTGGCAGGGTTTGAAACATCAGGCGGAGGACTACCACGCAAGCCACCGGCTTTGCGTCCAGGTGGGCGAAGGCGCGCTTTGCGACTGGATGTTCGAATTCGCGCAGCGCATTGCCGCCGATCTGGCGGACGATCATGAAGGCGACAACGCAGGCCATCGATGCGCCCAGCCAGGTCGCAATGCCGCCATATAGGGGACCAAGGGCGAGTACCGCTGCGGCGAGGAATATCCAGCCGGGCACAAGCAGCAGGTTGCCGAGCGCGAAAAGTGCAACGAATATCGTGAACCCGCTGGCCGGGTGCATCAGCAGTTTGTCGCGGATCGCCGCCAGCGAAAAATGCTCGTTCAGGCCGAACGAGGCAACGCTACCGGCGAGCAACGCGAGGAAGGCGAGTACGGCCAGCAGGCGGCCGTGCCGCGAGAGCAGCGTGCGTTCAGGCACGCCGTTCATCCACCTACCCCGGGGATCCCCGAAAGCGGGTTGGGTAGCAGGTCGAGTGTAATATTCTTTGGATTCAGCGTGAGTGCGTCGGGCATCCTGAGTGACACCAAGGGACGATCTAAGCCAACCATCAGGGGTAGGGCATTGGCGTTGGCTGTTCTTGATGATGAAGCAGACGATGCAAGCATTCTTGATGCGAGAGACGGTCATCGCATTACACCGCAGTTCATTCAGCGCTTATGGTCATCTGAAGACGGTTCACCCGCAACTCGTCATAGCCAGTTGTATGCTGCTTACATTGCATACACTGCGACCCCGCAAGCCAATTATCTCCAGCGGTCTCACAATCCTTTGGCCCCGCGAAGTTTTCACGCGGCATTAAGAGTGCCATCCGATAGGGGGGCGTTAACGCCGCGAACAGTGACCTACACGGAACGAAAAGGTCTTGAGTCCTACTATTGTGGCGGGGAAGTTTACTACGAGCGCCTGCGAGGTCTTCCTGGAGATTTCTGTGTGGATTTCCCGTTTCCGATTCAAGGTGATGGTGAGGGCCTTGACTCTGCGATTGCACGTCATGCCGCTATACGCTGGCAGATGATTGGTGACGCGATTCGTTCCTATTTGGTTGCAGGTGCAGCAAGGTTGTATTTAAGCGGTTGTCGGTTGTCAAATGTTCCGTCGGTGCCTGTTTCGCTCGATGCACTTCGCAAAGCCCTGCCTGCGACTCATAGCATGCTTTATCACCCTTCCGCCCTAAAAGAAGCACATTTTGCTGGGGCGGAAGATATCGCGCGCTGGTCGAGGGCGATTCCAGGTCGTGAATCCGAAGTTGTTCTGCCGATCGACGAATCCGGTGAGCCGCTTCTTTCTGTTGATGAAACCGGCTTATTGCGCCGCCTCGATTTCGAGGAGGATCGATGGGAAAAATGGTTATCATACAGTTCCTCAACTAGCTTTTTTGCGCACTCCCCGTAGTGAAGTTCCCGGTGACAATTCGGGCAAATGGCAACTGCATTTGTCGTCGTATCGGCACCCTTTTCCGCCAATTTCTGGACGTGGTGCACCTCCAGGTACGGAATGCCATCGGCCCCATTGAAAGGAGCCGCTTGTCGACAGCACTCACAAATGCCGCCTGCCTCCTTTAGGGAAACTCTGCATAAGTAACCATCATGCAGCGCAATTTGAGAAAATGACGGCATTGTCATTGAGTTGATGAGACAGATGAAACCGATGAAGCAACTGAGCCTGGCCGAGACGGGCTTTTTGCCGAAA
>Ga0268298_10001014_pt1 | contig 34511 bp, 27 predicted proteins | sample WWTPWeurt_MetaG_FD_194462 | JGI IMG/M metagenome (GOLD analysis project Ga0268298, IMG submission 194462) | Activated sludge microbial communities from WWTP in Nijmegen, Gelderland, Netherland - WWTP Weurt | ecosystem: Engineered > WWTP > Aerobic digester > Activated sludge | place...
ACTCGCGGTACCGGTGCCCGAAAGGGCATAGTTCGACCCGCCGATGGCGACACCGAGATTGACGGCCACGGAGACAACGCTTGGTCCGAAATGGGCGGTAAGTGTGCCGCCGGTCACGTTCCCCACCACGCCGGATTCGGAGGTGGGCAGCGTGTAGCCGGCCAGGCTGTAGGTGCCGATGAGGTTGGCGCTCTGCAGGGCGGAAATGTCGGCATTCGAGGTCGGCAGACCTGCGATGTAGTGCAATTGGGTCACATTGACGGAACAGGCGCCGTCACAGTTGACCACCCCCGCCCCCGTGGCCCAGACCCCCCAACCGATGACGCCATCGATGGCAAGGGCGCCCTTGACGACCCCGGCGGTGAGGTGCTGACCATCGCTGTCGGACACGGACTTGAGGGTGGAGCCATCGCCGAAGACAGCGTCGGCCGGCGTCGCGAAGCTGTAGATATCAGCCGAACCGTCGAACACACCGGCCACGGCCACGGCATACTTGTTGCCGGAAGTCAGATCGCCCCCCAGCACACAAGAGCCGCCCCCCGATGCGGCGCAATCGCCGGCACCGTAGGGCGTCACGGCCTCTGCCGGAGGTTGCTGCGGCGGAAGGACAGGTGGGGCGCCGGCCACGCTCGGTTTGGCGTCCTTGCCCGTCACGAGAGCCGACTCGCCCCCCGAGACGATGACGCAGCCGGCCGCGTTACAGACTTCCACCGCGCCTTCGCCGGTATGGATCAGCACGCCTTGGCCGTCGGGCCCGCCATAGCCCACGGAATACTCGGTGCCCCGGATGCCGATGGTGGCCACCTGGGTGGTCACCCGGTAGGCGTCCTTGTTGCCGCGCCCGATGAGTCCGGTGATGGTGCGCAGGCCGCCGCGCAACAGGTTGAAGAAGCCCTTGTCTCCGTCACCCCCCTTGTGTTCATAGGCCTCGATGCGGAATTCGCTCTTGGGTTGGAGGGACATCTGGGCGCCGTCGGCAAAGCGCAATTGCGTACGCCCGTTGTCGCCGGTGGCGATGGTTTCGCCGGGAGCGACTTCGGCCCCCTTGGCCAAGGGCCGCTGGGCACCGGAGGCGGAAATGGCCGACACGTTGCCCGACGAGAAATCGACGCGGGCGGCCCCGGCCGCCAGGGCAGACTGGGTCACGAGGCCCAGGGAAATGAGGGCCGCGGCTTGTGCAATGCGAGTCTTGGATGGCATGGCTTATCCCGTCAATCAGAATTCACGACGCACCGTCACGGAAAAGATGTCGCGACGGTAATCGTTGAAGTGTACGTTGGACTGGTTGTCGGTCAGGGAAATCTGCGGTGTCACCGACAGCTCCTTGGTGACCAGATAGGTGGCGCCCAGGTTGAGGTTCAACTGGTCGTCGCTGCGCCGCTTGAGGAAGGAAGGATCCTCGCCGCCGTAGCGGCGGTGTTCGAAGGCCACGCTGCCGAACAGCGTGAACTTGGCATCCAGCCCCCACTGCCCCCCGGCCCGCAGCCCGTAGGCGTGGTGACCCAGGTGGTCCACATTGGATTTTTCCGGGCGCTCGTTGGCCCGGTAGGCGCTGAGGAAGGCGACCTGCCCCTCGCGGAAGGCGTGGGCCCAGGCGCCGCCCAGGACATAGCGATCGGCATTGCGCACCGACTGGGTGAGGTAATTCAGATTGGAATACTGGGCGAAGGCACTCAACTGGTTGCGCGAGTCGAGATTGTGCTGCCACAAGCCGGTGACACCGTTGGCCCGCCGAAAGTCTTCGTCATCGACGAAGAGGGTGGAACTTTGGGCGGTGATGGAATAGACGTTGCGCCCCTGGTTGAGCAGGACGCCCCCGTAGGCGTCGATGCTGGCCGTGTCGAGGTCGGTATGGTCGAAGTTCCAGCGATGGGAGCCTGAGAGCCCCCCCAGCAGGACGACGCCAGGCGACACGGGATGGCGGATGCTGATGCCTCCGCCCAGGGTACCGAACCAGTCACTGCGCGTGCGGCTGTCGGAATCGAGGGTGAAGGGCAGGCCGCCCAGAACCGGAACCGCCACCGTACTGCGACTGGGCGCGGCGTTGGCGTTGGAATCGTGTCCGATGATCCCTTCGATGTAGCCTTTGATCGAGGTGCGGCTCGCGTCGGCCATGCGGTCGATGGCGACGACCAGCTTGTCGATGGTGGCGGCGACTTCGGGCGGAACCCCTTGCTTCTTGGTGGTTTCGAATTCGGCCCTGGCTGCCTCGGTCTCGCCCACAAGCATGTAGGCGCGGGCGATTTCCGCCCGGGCGCGAACGTTGTTGGGCTCCACCGCCAGAACCCGCTCCAGGGCAAAGATCGCCCGGGTTCCCTGGCCTGCGTCCAGGGCGGAGATGCCGAGCAGCAGGTCATAGACCGGATCCCCCGCCCGCTCGCTCTCCAGGATGTCGAGCATGCGGTAGGCCTCGGCGCCCTTGCCCTGCTCGATGAGGCCCTTGGCCTGATCCGTCACCCCATCGGCCAGCACCGGGAGCGGCGCCGCAACCAGAGCGAGCCCGACGACGACGACAATTTTCTTCAACCCACGAACGACACGCACCGAATCTTCCCCCTGCCAGCCATAAGTGGCTGAATCTTATCACAACGGGGGCATATCCACTGCTGCCTGATGGGGGAAAAACCCTACCAGTTTGTTGTATTTCGGTTGATGGGAGGCGGCTCCACGGGCCGCACCGGCACCCGACTGCGGTCGTCCGCCCCCGGGCCACTGGGCAGTTGGGGCAGCAAATCGCCCTGGCCGACCTTGGGAGCCCCCCCGGGGCCGGGTTTGCTGTCCTTGTCGGCGACGGTGGTGGTTTCGCCCGGATTGACCAAGACGCAGCCCGCCGCATTACAGACTTCGACCTGACCGGAAATCGTGGTGAGGACCAGACCCCCAGCTCCCAGCTGGGCGGAATACTCGGTCCCACGGATGCCGATGGTGGCGACCGTGGTGCCTACCCGGTACTGCTCGCGGCGCCCCTTGCCGATCAAGCCGGTGATGGTGCGGAAGCCCCCCTTGAGCAGGGAGAAAAACCCCCGGTCTTCGGGACTTCCGCTCCCCCCCGCGAAGCGGAAGTCGTCCACCCGAAAGCGTGTGGCCGGTTGCAGGGACAGACTGGCGCCGTCCCGGAAGCGCAGTTGGGCGCGGCCGTCTTCCCCGGTTTCGATCGCTTCCCCGGCGAGCAGCTCGCCACCTCGGGAAGCCGGACGACGTTGGCCGTCCGCGGTGACGATGGTCGCCGCTCCTGCGGAAAAAACGATTCCTGCCGCAACCTCTGCAGCCCCCCCGGACCCGGCCACGCTCCAGGCCAGGCACAGAAGGAGCAGGCGCACCTCCCTCTTCATCGCACGCAATCCACGTGGTAGCGCCCGTCTTCCCCCTTGACCAGACCATGGATGTCGGTCTCGAAACCGGGGAAGGCGGCGTTGAATTCACGGGCAAACTTCAGGTAACTACAGATGGTGGCGTTGAAACGCTCACCCGGAATCAGCAGAGGAATACCCGGCGGGTAGGGCGTCAGCAGAACCGCCGTGACGCGGCCCTCCAGGGCATCCACCGGCACCCGTTCGATCTCCCGGTGGGCCATCTTGGCGAAGGCGTCGGCCGGGCGCATGGCGGGCACCATGTCCGAGAGGTACATCTCGGTGGTCAGACGGGCCACGTCGTTCTGCTTGTAGACGCCGTGAATCTGGGTGCACAGCTCTTTCAGGCCGACGCGCTCGTAGCGGGGGTTCTTCTGCACGAATTCCGGCAGCACCTTCCACAGGGGCTGGTTCTTGTCGTAGTCGTCCTTGAACTGCTGCAGGGCGGTGACCAGGGTGTTCCAGCGGCCCTTGGTGATGCCGATGGTGAACATGATGAAGAAGCTGTAGAGGCCGCACTTCTCGACGATGACCCCATGCTCGGCCAGGTATTTGGTGACGATGGCCGCCGGAATGCCGATGTCGTCGGCAAAGTCGCCATCCACGTCCAGCCCCGGGGTGATTATGGTGGCCTTGATGGGATCGAGCATATTGAAGCCTTCCGCCAACCGACCGAACCCGTGCCAGCGCTCGCCGGGCTTCAACATCCAGGCCTCCCGCTCCTCGATGCCTTCTTCGGAGAGGTCGTCCGGGCCCCAGACCCTGAACCACCAGTCGGTGCCCCACTCCTCATCGACCTTGCGCATGGCGCGGCGGAAGTCGAGGGCTTCGGCGATAGATTCCTCCACCAGAGCGGTGCCGCCGGGTTCTTCCATCATGGCCGCCGCCACATCGCAGGAAGCGATGATGGAATACTGCGGCGAGGTGGAGGTGTGCATCAGGTAGGCTTCGTTGAATACGTCGCGGTCGAGACGCTGGTTTTCGGCGTCCTGCACCAGGATTTGCGAAGCTTGCGACAGGCCGGCCAGGAGCTTGTGGGTCGACTGGGTGGCAAAGACCATGGATTCCCGACAGCGAGGCCGGTCGGCGCCGATGGCGTGATAGTCGCCGTAGAAGTCGTGGAAGGCGGCGTGGGGCAGCCAGGCCTCGTCGAAGTGCAGGGTGTCGATCTTGCCGTCCAGTTCTTCCTTGATGGCCTCGACGTTGTAGAGCACGCCATCGTAGGTGGACTGGGTGATGGTGAGCACCCGCGGCTTGGCATTCTTGTCGGTGGCGAAGGGGTTGGCGGCGATTTTCTTCTGGATGTTTTCCCAAGCGAACTCGGCCTTGGGGATGGGGCCGATGATGCCGTAGTTATTGCGGGTGGGCATGAGGAAGACCGGCACAGCGCCGGTCATCATGATGGAGTGCAGCACCGACTTGTGGCAGTTGCGGTCCACCACCACGATATCCCCCGGCGCCACGGTGGAGTGCCAGACGATCTTGTTGGAGGTCGACGTCCCGTTGGTGACGAAGTAGAGGTGGTCGGCGTTGAAGATGCGGGCGGCATTGCGCTCGGACGCGGCCACCGGACCGGTATGGTCGAGGAGCTGGCCGAGTTCTTCGACGGCGTTGCAGACGTCGGCCCGCAGCATGTTCTCGCCGAAGAATTGGTGGAACATCTGGCCCACCGGGCTCTTCAGGAAGGCAACGCCGCCGGAATGGCCCGGACAGTGCCAGGAGTAGGAGCCGTCGGCGGCGTAGTGGGTCAGCGCCCGGAAGAACGGCGGTGGCAGGGAATCCACATAGGCCCGAGCTTCGCGCACCACGTAGCGGGCAATGAACTCGGGCGTGTCCTCGAACATGTGGATGAAGCCGTGCAATTCACGCAGCACATCGTTGGGGATGTGGCGCGAGGTACGGGTCTCGCCGTGCAGGAAGATGGGGATGTCGCTGTTGCGGCAGCGGATTTCGGTGACGAAGGCGCGCAGTTCCGCGAGGGTTTCCTCGGGTTCGTTGGCCAGTTCCTCGTCGTCGATGGAGAGGATGAAGCAGGACGCCCGGCTCTGCTGCTGCGCGAAGGAGGTCAGATCGCCGTAGCTGGTGACGCCGAGGACTTCCATGCTCTCCTTCTCGATGGCTTCGGCCAGGGCGCGGATACCGAGGCCCGAGGCGTTTTCGGAGCGGAAGTCTTCGTCGATGATGATGACGGGAAAGTGGAAGCGCATGGTTGAGGCCGTGAAAGGTGAAAGGTGAAAAATGAAATGTGAAGGCCGAACGTGAAACGCGGGTTCCCACGTTTCACCTTTCACATCTCACCGTTCCTCAGATCTTGGGCAGGGTTACGCCTACCTGCCCCTGATACTTGCCGCCGCGGTCCTTGTAGGATGTCTCGCAGACCTCGTCGGACTCAAAGAAGAGCACCTGGGCACAGCCCTCGCCGGCGTAGATCTTGGCCGGCAGGGGGGTGGTGTTGGAAAACTCCAGAGTGACGTAGCCTTCCCACTCGGGCTCGAAGGGGGTGACATTCACGATGATGCCGCAGCGGGCGTAGGTCGACTTGCCCAGGCAGACGGTGAGCACGGAGCGGGGGATGCGGAAGTACTCGACGGTGCGGGCCAGGGCGAAGGAATTGGGGGGGATGATGCAGTGATCGCCCTCGATTTCGACGAAGGATTTGGGATCGAAGGCCTTGGGATCGACGATGGTCGAATTGATATTGGTGAATACCCGGAATTCCCGGGCACAGCGGATATCGTAGCCGTAGCTGGAAGTGCCGTAGGAAACGATCTTGTGACCATTGACCTCGCGCACCAGATCGGGCGAAAAGGGCTCGATCATCCCCTGCTCCCGGGCCATGCGCCGTATCCATTTATCTGATTTTATGGCCATTTTTCCCTGCTCCCGAGCACCCAAAAACAAAGGCGGGATTGTACCCGCCTTTGTCCAGGAAAATGGCGAAAAATCAGGGCTTGCTCAGGTGTTCTGCACCACGATGTTGGGGAATTTGCTGGTCATGTCCTTGGCCTTCTCGGCGACCTTGATGGCGATGCGCCGGGCGATGCTGCGGTAAATCTCGGCGGCCTTGGAATCCGGGGCGCCGACCACCGTCGGCTTGCCACCGTCGGACATTTCTCGGATGGCCATTTCGAGGGGCAGGCTGCCCAGGAATTCCACATCGTAGTCCTTGCACATCCGCTCGCCGCCGCCCTGGCCGAAGATGTGCTCGGCGTGACCGCAGTTCGAACAGATATGGATGCTCATGTTCTCGACGATGCCGAGGATGGGGATGTTCACTTTCTCGAACATCTTGAGGCCCTTTCTCGCGTCGATGAGGGCGATGTCCTGGGGCGTGGTGACGATGACGGCGCCGGTCACCGGCACCTTCTGGGCCAGGGAGAGCTGGGTGTCGCCGGTACCCGGGGGCATGTCGACGATGAGGTAATCCACGTCGCGCCAATTGGTCTGGCCGAGAAGCTGGTCTAGGGCCTGGGTGACCATGGGGCCGCGCCACACCATGGGGGTTTCGGCGTCGATCATGAAGCCGATGGACTGGGCCTGCAGGCCGTAGGCCTCCAGGGGCTCCATGCTGGCGCCGTCGCGGGATTCCGGCTGGCGGCCGACCAGGCCCAGCATCTGGGGTTGCGAGGGGCCGTAGATATCGGCGTCGAGAATGCCGACGGTGGCGCCGTCCTGGGCCAGGGCCAGGGCGAGATTCACGGCGGTGGTGCTCTTGCCGACGCCGCCCTTGCCGGAAGCCACGGCGATGATGTTCTTGACCCCCGGCAGCAGCTTGACGCCCTGCTGCACCGAATGGGCGACGATCTTGACCGAGACGTTGGCGGAAACGTTGCCGACGCCGGGCAGGGCACGCACGGCGGCGATCACCTGCTTCCTGATGCCATCGATCTGGGTTTTCGCCGGGTAACCCAGCTCGATATCGAAAGAGACATCTTCGCCGTCCACTTGGACGTTCTTGACGGCCTTGCCGGCCACGTAGCTCTTGCCGGTATTGGGGTCGATGGTCTGGCCCAGGGCGGCGCGGACGGTTTCGACAGTGACGCTCATCTATTTTCTCCCGAAGATACTTGACTAATTTAGTAAGGATAACACGAGCGGGGCTCCCTGTTGCATTTGCTAGAATGCCCCCTTTTCCCGCCGGCTCCGCGCCAATCCGCCATGTCCCGCCAGATCCTCGTCACCTCCGCCCTGCCCTACGCCAACGGCGCCATTCACCTTGGTCATCTGGTGGAATACATCCAGACCGACATCTGGGTGCGCTTCCAAAAAATGTGCGGCAACGCCTGCTGGTACGTCTGCGCCGACGACACCCATGGCACCCCCATCATGCTGCGGGCCGAAAAGGAAGGCATCACGCCGGAAGCCCTCATCGCCCGCGTCCATGGCGAGCATTCCCGCGATTTCGCCGGTTTCCACGTGGGGTTCGACAACTACTACAGCACCCACTCCGACGAAACCCGTTTCTACGCCAACGACATCTATACCCGACTCAAGGCGGCCGGGCTGATCGAAACCCGCACCATCGAGCAGTATTACGACCCGGTCAAGCAGATGTTCCTGCCCGACCGCTTCATCAAGGGCGAATGCCCCAAGTGCGGCGCCAAGGACCAGTACGGCGACAATTGCGAGTCCTGCGGCGCCGCCTACGCGCCCACCGAACTGAAGAATCCCTACTCGGCGGTTTCCGGTGCCAAGCCGGAACTGCGCAATTCCGAGCATTACTTCTTCAAGCTCTCCGACCCGCGCTGCGAGGCCTTTCTGCGCGCCTACACCAGTCGGGACAGCGGCGTATTGCAGCCCGAAGCCGCCAACAAGATGCAGGAATGGCTGGGCGAGCCGGGCGAGAACAAGCTCACCGATTGGGACATCTCCCGCGACGCCCCCTACTTCGGTTTCGAGATCCCTGACGCGCCAGGCAAGTACTTCTACGTCTGGCTCGACGCCCCCATCGGCTACATGGGTTCCTTCAAGAACCTGTGCGACAGGAAGGGCCTCGATTTCGACGAATTTTTCAAGGCCGACTCCAAGGCCGAGCTCTATCACTTCATCGGCAAGGATATCCTCTACTTCCACGCCCTGTTCTGGCCCGCGGAACTGGCCCATGCCGGCTACCGCACGCCGACCAGGATCTTCGCCCACGGCTTCCTCACCGTGGACGGCGCCAAGATGTCCAAGAGCCGCGGCACCTTCATCACCGCCGAAAGCTACCTGAACACCGGTCTCAACGCCGAATGGCTGCGCTACTACTACGCCGCCAAGCTCTCGGCCACCATGGAGGACATCGACCTCAACCTGGAAGATTTTGTCGCCCGGGTGAATTCGGACCTCATCGGCAAGTACGTCAACATCGCCAGCCGCGCCGCCGGCTTTATCGCCAAGCGCTTCAACGGCCGCTTGGCCCCGGCGGAAGCCGGCCTGCCCGCCATCCGCGCCATCCAGGAAGCCGCGCCGCGGGTCACTGAACTGTATGAGGCCCGGGAATTCGGCAAGGCCATGCGCGAAGTCATGGCCCTGGCCGACGCCGCCAACCAGTACGTGGACAGCGTCAAGCCCTGGGAACTGGCCAAGCAGGAAGGCAAGGAGACCGAACTGCACGCCGCCTGCACCAACGCCCTCAATCTCTTCCGCCTGCTGACGGTGCTGTTGAAGCCCGTCCTGCCGGCGGTGGCCGCCAAGGTGGAAGCCTTCCTCAACGTCGCCCCGCTGACCTGGAGCGACGCCGGTACCCTGCTCGCCGGCGGCCACGGCATCGATGCCTACGAGCATCTGATGACCCGCGTCGATGCCAAGCAGATCGAAAAGCTGGTCGAGGCCAACAAGGAAAGCCTGGCCCCTGCGCCGGAGCAGCAATCGCAGCAACGTCACGCCGAACACCAGGAGAAGGTCGCAACGAAGGCCCTCACCCCCGCCCCCTTCGACGGGCTCAGGGCAGGCTCCTCTCCTGCCAGCGGGCGAGGGGAGGCAAGTGACGCGGCCCAGGCTGCCTTCATCGGGCTGGACGATTTCATGAAGGTGGACCTGCGCATCGCCAGGATCGTCGAAGCCAGCCACGTGGAAGGCGCCGACAAGCTCATCCGCCTGCAGCTCGACATCGGCGAGGAGAAACCGCGGCAGGTCTTCGCCGGCATCAAGGCGGCCTACGATCCGGCGGCGCTCGTCGGCCGTCTCACCGTCATGGTCGCCAACCTGGCCCCGCGCAAGATGAAATTCGGCATGAGCGAAGGCATGGTGCTGGCCGCCTCCGACCCCGAGGGCAGGACCGGCGGCCTTTACATTCTCTCCCCCGACACCGGCGCCCAGCCGGGCATGCGGGTGAAGTAAGCCCTCACAGAGCATGCACCGGAATTACGCCATCATGCCTGCTGCCCTCTCCCCCGCCCCCTTCGACGGGCTCAGGGCAGGCTCCTCTCCCGCAACGCGGGCGAGGGGAGGTTACAGAGACGCGGCGCGTCTTTTACCTCGATAGTGGCCCTCAGCCGTCGCCACTTCCTGGCCGCCTCGGCGGCCTTCGGCGCCTCCCTGACGGCCCGGGCCGATCTGTTGCCCGCTTCCACTGGCCGCCGCGTGGTCATCGTCGGTGGCGGCTGGGGGGGCCTCGCCGCGGCCCGTACCCTGCGGGAACAGGCGCCCGACCTGGAGGTCGTGGTGGTCGAGAAGGAAGTGGCCTTCTGGTCCAACCCCCTGTCCAACCTCTGGCTGGTGGGACTCAACGACGGCACGCAACTGACCCGTGACCTCGGCGCCGCCGCCAGAACCTTCGGCTACCGGCTCATCACCGCCGAAGTGACGGCCATCGACCGGGAGCGCCGGCGAGTCGTCACCGCGGCGGGTGCACTGGCCTACGACTGGCTCATTCTCGCCGTCGGCATCCGGCACGACTACGGCGCCTGGTTCGGCGACGACCGCGCCGCCGCCGAGTACTGCCGCAAGCACTTCCCCGCCGCCTTCACCGGCCCTGGCGAGGCCCTGGCGCTCAAGCGCAGGATCGCCGCCTTCACTGGCGGCGACTGGCTGCTCACCGTGCCCCCCATGCCCTACCGCTGCCCCCCCGCCCCCTACGAGCGGGCCGGTCTCCTCGCCTGGTCCCTGGAAAAGCGCGGTCTCCCCGGCCACATCCACGTCCTCGACCCCAACCCGGCAGCCCTCGGTTTCGACCGTATTTTCAAGAGTGCCTACCGGGAGCGCATCAACTATCTGCCCCAGGCCCGCATCGTCAGCCTCGACCCGTTCAAGAAGGTCGTCACCACGGATTTCGACACCATTGCCTTCGCCGAGGCCATCCTGCTGCCACCCCAGCAGGCGGGCGATCTCGTGTGGCAGGCAGACCTCATGGCTCGCGATGCCGCCGGAAAGGCCACCGGCTGGGCGGCCATGGATCCCATCCAGCTCCACGCCCCCGGCGACGAGCGGGTCTATCTGGTCGGCGACATCGTGGACAAGGCCTCGCTCCTCTTCGGCCACTACCCCAAGACCGGCCACATGGCGGCCCGGCTGGGGCGCATTGCCGCCCAGGCCATCGCCGCCCGCAGCCAGGGCCGGGAGCCGGAAAAGCGCCTGCCCGAAAGCACCTGCTACGTGGCGGCCCGCGCCGAACCACGGGAACTGATGCGCGTCGACACCCACTACCGCCTGCGCGGCGACGGCGTCATCCAGCAGACGGTCAAGCAGTCCTACGACGCCCAGCCGGAAGGGGAAGATGAAGCCTGGCAGCGGGCCCAGGTCGGGGAACTCTTCGGCACGCCTGCGCTCTAGAAGTCCGCCCCGTTTACGCCAGCACGAGGCCCGACCCGCTCAGCTTTCAAATCCACAAGGGAGACAACATGTCCAGCAAAGCCATCCTCCTCGCCGCCGGCGGCGGTTTCGACCAGGTCAGCGTCGGCAGCCGCGCAGCCGCTCCACCCCGGGTCGGCGATATCACCGTGCGCCTCCACGCCAGCTCCCTCAACTATCACGATTACGTGGTCGTCAAGGGTGTGTGGGGCCCCGGCGAAACGCGCATTCCCATGGCCGACGGGGCGGGCGAGGTGATTGCCATCGGCGAAGGTGTGACGGAATTCAACCTAGGCGACCGGGTGGTCAGCACCTTCTTTCCCACCTGGCACGACGGCCCCCCGCAAGTCGAGGGCTTTGCCACCGTTCCCGGCGACGGCGTCGACGGCTACGCCCGTGAAGTCATCACCCGCCCCGCCACAGCCTTCACCCGCGCCCCCTGCGGCTACAGCCACGCCGAGGCGGCCACGCTGACTACCGCCGGCCTCACCGCCTGGCGGGCGCTGTTTTCCGACGATCACCTCAAACCCGGCGACACCGTTCTCGTCCAGGGCACCGGCGGCGTCTCCATCTTCGCCCTGCAATTCGCCAAAGCGGCGGGCGCCCGGGTCATCGCCACCTCGTCCAGCGATGACAAGCTTGCCCGCCTCGAAGCCCTCGGCGCCGACCACCTCATCAATTACAAGAAGGACGCCGCCTGGGGCGAAACCGCCCGCAGACTTACCGGCGGCCGGGGCGTGGACCATGTGGTCGAGGTCGGTGGGCCCGCCACCCTGGACCAATCCATGGTCGCCACCCGTATCGGCGGCCATGTTTCGGTGATCGGCATCCTCTCGGGCCTGGAAGGCAAGCTCGCCTTCGTCACCGCCCTGGTGCGGCAACTCCGCCTGCAAGGGGTGCTGGTCGGCAGCCGGCGTCACCAGATGGACATGATCAATGCCATCGACGCCACCGGTCTGCGTCCCGTCATCGACCGCAGTTTCCCCCTGGAAGGCATCGTCGACGCCTTCCGCTACCAGGAAAGCAACCAGCACTTCGGCAAGATCTGCCTGGAGTGGTGATCCCCGGGCGTCGGGCGGCGGTGAATGAAATTTTCACAGGCTCTCAGTGCCGCGCCCAGCGTTTCGTGGAACCGTCCGGCAGGATGAGAAAGGTTTCGTAAAGTTCATGCTGCACCCGTCTCTCCCCCGTGGTCGGGTCGAGCATGGTGCAGGCCGTCTCGCAGGTGGGGTTGCTGAACTCCCGTCCCGGCGCCCCCCGTGGCAGCCCGGGGACGGCAATTCCTCGGGCCTTGGGCTTTTCCCGCAGCAATTCGTGAATGTCTTCCGCAGGCACATGGCCTTCGACGAAATAGCCGGCCACGGTGGCGGTATGCACCGACTCCATGTCCTGGGGCACCTTCAGACGGCGTTTCACCGCGGCCATGTCGGCACTTTCCTTGTAGACCACCTTGAAGCCGTTGTCGGCCAGATGGGCCCCCCATTCGATGCACGCGAGACACGGCGAAGGCATGTGAATCTCGACCACCGGCGGGGTGGAACCCGCCCAGACCAAGCAGGGCGCAAGCAGCAGCACTATCAGGGAAAGTCTGGACATCGCGGAAGGTCGTCCTGGGCGAGAATGGAGATCATCCCATTATAGCCGCCACCCCATGCTCAGCCTGAACCGCCCACCCCGCCCCCGACTTACCCTGCGTATCCTGGCCTATGCCCTGGCCGATGTCTTCGGCCTGGTCTGCATCGCCCTGGGCGCCACCTGGTTCGTGGGGAAAAAAGGCCTGTTCATCGCCGGCTTTCCGGGCTCCCTTGTTGAAGCCGTGGCCTGCACCGCAGGCGGAGTGGCCGTCATGATTTGGGCGGTCGCCCGCATCCTGGGCGAAATTGGCAAGCAGGGACCAGAACTGCAGGCGCGTTACGCCGAATACGTTGCCCGCAATCACCCGGGTGCCAAGCTGCCGCCGCAGGGCGATTAGGCCCCGTCCTCCCCCCGCGCCCCACCCGCCTGCAACCACTCCGGCAGTTCTCTCCCGCCGGCGTTGTCGATGACGTACTGGCGGATGAGGCGGCGGACGACCTGGGAGGGCGTCAGATCCTGGGCCGCGCAGATTTCCTCGAAGAGCCGTTTCTTTACGGGATCGATCAGGAGGGTCAGGCGGGCTGTTCGATTCTCCACCATAGGCTGTTTCCTGCATGGTCACCGCAGAGGCAGCGCCCGCCGCGGCGTTGTTATCATTTTATTAACATTGACACATAATACACGGCAAATGTAATGTGCGCTTGAGCGGCGCGTCAACGGTGGCGCCCGTCCCTCCTCGACCCCCATGAAAATCGCCTTCCGCCCGAAGTTGCTGGATTGCCTCCCCACCTACAATCGGGGACAGTTCGGGCGGGACATGGCCGCCGGCCTGACCGTCGGGGTGCTGGCCCTGCCGCTGGCCATGGCCTTCGCCATCGCCTCCGGCTGTTCCCCTACCGCGGGTATCTGGACGGCCATCGTCGCCGGCTTCATCACGGCCGCCCTGGGCGGCTCCCGGGTGCAGATCGGCGGCCCAACCGGCGCCTTCATTCCCATCGTCTATGGCATCGTCGCCGCTCACGGCTTCGCCAACCTCATGGGCGCCACCGTGCTTGCCGGCATCTTTCTCCTGGCGATGGGCCTGGCCCGACTGGGACAATTGATCCGCTTCATTCCGGTCACCGTGGTGATCGGCTTCACCAACGGTATCGCGGTGGTCATCTTCCTCGCCCAGATCAAGGATTTTTTCGGGCTGAAGATCGACAACCTGCCGGCGGAGTTCTTCCTGCGCCTCAAGACGCTTGCCGCCCACGCGCATACCGTGGACCCGATTACCCTGGGCCTGGCCCTGGCGTCCTTCGTCTTCCTGCTTTTCTACAATCGACTGGCCCAGCGCATTGCCGTGTTGCGCCGGGCGCCGGGGCCCCTGGCGGTCCTCGTCGCCGGCACGGTGGCGGCCTTCGTCCTCGATCTGCCGGTGGAAACCATCGGCAGCCGCTTCAATGGCATTCCCCAGACACTTCCCGACATCGGCCTGCCCGCGCTCTCGATTCACGATTTCGGCAAGCTCATTTCCCCTGCCCTGGCCATCGCACTGCTGGGGGCCATCGAGTCCCTGCTCTCCGCCCGGGTAGCCGACGGCCAGATCGACGACCGCCACGACCCCAACCAGGAGCTGGTCGCCCAGGGTCTGGCCAATATCGCCGCGCCCTTCTTCGGCGGCTTCGCCGCCACCGGCGCCATCGCCCGCACCACCACCAACGTGCGCAGCGGCGGCCGTACCCCGGTGGCCGGCATGGTCCATGCCGGCGTGCTGCTCGCCGTCGTTCTCGTGGCCGCACCGCTGGCGGCCTATGTACCCCTGGCCACGCTGTCGGCCATCGTCATGGTGGTGGCCATCAACATGGGCGAGTGGCACGAGTTCCGCGAACTGCGTCGCTACTCCCTGGCTTACCGCACCATCCTGCTCGCCACCTTCACCCTCACCGTGGTCTTCGACCTGACCATCGCCGTCGAATTCGGCATGGTGCTGGCCTGCCTCTTTTTCATCTACCGCATGTCGGATCTCACCACCGTCGAGCACCGCCCCCTGCGCGAGGCGGCCACCGAGGCCCGCTTCCTCTACCCCGATGGCACTCTGCGGGTAGCCACCTGGCAGATTTTCGGCTCCCTCTTCTTTGGCGCCGTGCACAAGCTGGAGGCCCTCCTCGACCCGGCAGCCGGGCACCCGGAGGTGGTCATCCTGGACATGAGCCGCCTGATCCAGCTCGACACCACGGGGCTCGAAGGACTGGAAAGCCTGCGCGAGCAACTCGCCAAGCGCCGCTGCCACCTGTTGCTGTGCGGCCTCAATTCACAGCCCGGTTCTCTCGTCTATCGCTCCGGCTTCGTGGACCACCTGGGGGACGACAACGTCTGTCCCGACCTGGCCCACGCCCTGCGGCGGGCGAACATGCTTCTCCCCGACCTCATGGGAGGCGATGAATTGTGAAGCCGCCGGTGTCACGCCACTTGACCATCACGGGTACCGTCCAGGGGGTCGGTTACCGCTGGTCGATGATCGCAGAAGCGACCCGCCTGGGCCTTGACGGCTGGGTGCGCAACCGGCGGGACGGCAGCGTCGAAGCCCTGGCCCACGGAGACGAGGGCGCCCTTGCGCAGTTGGCCGACTGGGCTCGCGGGGGACCGGCCGGAGCCGTCGTCGACGCCGTGGCGATCTGGGAGAGCCAGGAGAGTCCGCCTCAGGGTTTTCACCAGCATTCCACGGTTTGACAGCGGCAAAGACCTTTCGCTACAGTCGTCCCCTCCCCAGCCCGGCGCGCCCCTTTGCGCGTCCCTCGTTCACTCCCCATTCGCAGGAGATTCCCATGGCCGTTCTCGTCGGCAAGCAAGCCCCGGACTTCACCGCCACCGCTGTCTATGGCAATAACGAAATCAAGGAACTCAAGCTCTCCAGCTACCGCGGCAAGCCCGTGGTGCTGTTCTTCTACCCGCTGGATTTCACCTTCGTCTGCCCCTCCGAGCTGATCGCCTTCGATCATCGCCTTGAGGAATTCAAGCAGCGTGGCGTGGAAGTCATCGGCGTTTCCATCGACTCCCAATTCACCCACCTGGCCTGGAAGAATACCGCCGTCAAGGAAGGCGGCATCGGGCAGGTCGGCTACCCCCTGGTCGCCGACGTCAAGCACGACATCTGCCGCGCCTACGACGTGGAACTGGAAGCCGCCGGCGTCGCCCTGCGCGGCTCCTTCCTCATCGACAAGAACGGCGTGGTCATGCACCAGGTGGTCAATATGCTGCCCCTGGGCCGCAACATCGACGAAATGCTGCGCATGGTCGACGCCCTTCAGTTCTTCGAGGAACACGGCGAGGTCTGCCCGGCGGGCTGGAACAAGGGCAAACCGGGCATGACCGCCAGCCCGGAAGGCGTCGCTGCCTATCTGGCCAAGAACGCCAAGAAGCTCTGATCGCTGCGGCTGCCTTCTCATGGCCCGCCAGGTGCAGCGTCAGCTTGCCGCATCGGCCATGCGTCCCGGCCTCGCATCGGCTCGAAAACCCCGCCCCGGCGGGGTTTTTTCATACCCCCGCGAAAGCGCTGTGGTAATTTTGCCATTTATGTACAATCCGGGAACATTGAGGTTTTCGACGGATCATGGCTGACGATCGCTACCTGACCACCCGGCAAGTCGCCGCCCGACTGGGCGTATCCCTGGGCACCGTGCAGCAGATGGTGGAGTCCGGCGCGCTCGAAGCCTGGAAAACCGCGGGTGGCCACCGCCGCATCCTGGCCAACTCGGTGGAGTCCTATATCGCCCGCACTCACCCGGCGACCCGGGCCGACAATGCGGAACGCCCCCTGGACATCCTGATCGCCGAGGACGACCCCCTGCAGCGCAAGCTGTACGAAACGACCCTGGCTTCCTGGCAGTTCCCCCTCCGCGTGCGCCTGGTGGACAACGGCTTCGACGGCTTGGTGGAGGTGGGCCGTGCCGTCCCCGATATCCTCATCGCCGATCTGGTCATGCCGGCCATGGACGGCTTCGAAATGGTCCGCCGCCTGCGCGAGCGTTCCGAGCTCGCCACCATGGACATCCTCGTGGTGAGTTCGCTTTCCGACGCCGAAATCGAGGCCGCCGGGGGTCTTCCGCCCGCGGTCAATGTGTACCAGAAACCCGTTCCCTTCCACGAGCTCAAGGGCTACACCCAGGCGCGTCTGACCACGCGACGCAGGAGCTGAACATGCCTTTGGATGGATTTCCTTCAAGTCACGGCGATCCGGGCCGTAATCGGGAAGAAATCCGCTGGCGAGGGCTTTTCCGGTAACGTATCATTCGCAGAACAGTCCTGCGCATACACAAGAACGACAGGGTGAGGAGATAAACATGGGGCTATTTGGCGGCAACGCTTCCCTCGACAAGATCGACCGCGACATCGCGGCCATTGCTGACGGCAACGCGGATCTTTCCTGCTCCATCGGCAGCAGCGACAGCGGTACTGCCGGGCGCATATCGGCCAACCTCAATCGCTTCTTTTCCAAGGTCCGCGGACTCATCGTCCACGCCCGGGAAAAGAGCGTCAGCATCGCCGCCGACGCCGCCCGAATGAACCATCTGGTGCAATTGACCGGCAGCGCAGTCAAAAAGCAGGAAGATCTGGCCGAAGCCGTCTTCGCCTCCAGCAACCGGGTCAATCAGGCCGTTTCCGAAGTCGCTCTCAACGCCGACGCCATCGAGTCCTCGACGCATAACAACCTGGATCTTGCCCAGCGCTCCCTGGACCAGATGCATACCGTGGCCGACACCATGCAGTCGGCCAACGCCCACATCGAGCACTTCGCCACCACGGTGGGCGAGCTGCACACCAGCTCGATGAAGATCAACGAGATCGTTTCCCTCATCAACGACATTTCCGACCAGACCAACCTGCTGGCACTCAACGCGGCCATCGAGGCAGCCCGGGCGGGCGAGGCGGGGCGCGGCTTCGCGGTGGTTGCGGACGAAGTGCGCAAGCTGGCCGAAAAGGTCAAGACGGCAACCCAGGTCATCGGCCAGAACACCCAGTCCATGATCAACCTGGTCGTGGACACCTCGGAAAAAACCCGCGCCATCGTCGGCGACGTCACCCAGGCCAATAGTTACATCGAAACCTCCGCCCGCGACCTGGGCGCCATGGTCGAGGACTTCAAGCAGACCACCGACCAGTTGGGCACCATCGCCGGCGCCATCCGCAACCTGCGGGAAAGCAACCAGTCGATCCACAGCGAAGTCGAGGAAATCCGCAATCTGGCCCTGGACATTTCCGGCAAGGTGCGCCAGTGCGAGGATTCCTCCAAGACTCTGCGGGGTTCCACCGAAGACCTGCAGGGCACTCTGGCGGATTTCCGCACCGGCAACAGCATGTTCGACAAGCTGCACGATGCCAGCGCCGCCTTCCGCGACAAGGTGGCAGCAGTGCTGCAGCGCCTCGCCGACCGGGGGGTGAATGTTTTCGACCAGGCGTACAAGGACATTCCCGCTTCCAACCCCAAGCGCTTCACCACAGCCTACGACAGCCAGTGCGATTCCGAGCTGACCCGCATCTACGACGACCTGTTGCGCGACATGCCCGGGCTGATCTATTCCCTCGCGGTGGATAGCAAGGGCTACGCCCCGGCCCACAACAGCATTTTCTCCAATGCGCCGACCGGCGACCCGGTGGTCGACACCGCCAAGTGTCGCCACAAGCGCATGTTCAACGACCCCGTCGGCATCAAGCTGGCCACCAACCAGAAACCCTCTCTCTTCCAGACGTACGTCCGCGACACGGGCGAAATCCTCAACGACCTCTCCATGCCCATCACCATCGGCGGTCGCCACTGGGGCGCGGTACGCATCGGTTTCAAGACCGACATGGTGAAGTAGGTCCGGGGCGTGCGCAGGGCAAGCGGTGGGCAAGGGCCTGCCGTGATTCGGGGCTGACATGGCCGCAGCGGGTTTTCGTGACGTGCTCGCCTACTGGTTCGGCCAGCCCGACGATGCGGACTTCGGCAAACCCCGGGCGGTCTGGTTCAACAAGGACGCCGCGGCCGATGCCGAAATCCGGGGCCGTTTCCGCGCCCTCCACCTGTGGGCCCACGGGGGCCTCCTCAACGCCTGGGACGAACAGGCCGAATCCGCCCTCGCCCTGATCCTGGTCCTCGACCAGTTTTCCCGCCAGATCTACCGCGACCAGCCCAAGGCCTTCGCCAGCGACGGCAAGGCTTTGGCCCTGGCCGAGAAAGCCCTGGCGGCGTGCTTCGACCGGGCATTGCCCCCCCTGCAAAGGGCCTTCTTCTACTTTCCCTTCGAGCATGCCGAGTCGTCTGTCGCCCAGGCGCGGGCCGTGGCGCTCTTCGAAGCCCTGGCCGCGGAAGCGCCGGAACTGGCGAGCTTCGCCGACTATGCGCGGCGCCACCGGGAGGTCATCGCCCGCTTCGGCCGCTTTCCCCACCGCAATACCCTTCTCGGGCGAGCGAATACGCCCGAGGAAGCGGAATATCTGGCCCAACCGGGCAGCGGATTCTGACGCCCTCCATTCGGGAGGAGCGCGCATTTGGGCTACGGGTACACGACTTCCACGTTTTCCGGCGCCAGCCACTCGTGGAGGGATGCGATCAAGGCATCGTCCAGGCGCACCCGGGCAGAATCCCCCAGGAGCAATTCGCACTCGGCGCTGGCATTGCGGTAGCGCACCCGCACGGGAGCCGGGCCGGGCCCGAAAGGCGCCAGCAGGGCCTTCAGGCGGCGGGCATCGGCGCCGCCGTTCATGCGGATAAGCAGGTGCTTGGCAAAGCGGGCACGGGCTTCCCCCAGGGTCATCAGCTTGTCCGCCACCACCCGGTTGGCGCCGGAAAAATCGTCGTAGCTGACCTTGCCCTCGACCACCAGCACTTCGTCGGTGACGATCTTGCTGCGCTCGGCCTCGAACAGTTCGTTGAAGACCGACACTTCGACCATGGTCGTGCCGTCGTCCAACTGGACGAAGAGCATCTTGCCCCGGCGGGTCATCTGGGTGCGCACGCCGACCACGATACCGGCGATGGCCGTCATCTCCTTGGACGGTTCGATCTGAGCAAGGCTGCGCCGGGCGAAGCGGGCCAGTTCCCGGCGATGGGCGTCGTAGGGGTGGCCCGAGAAGAAGAAGCCCAGGGCCTGCTTCTCCTGCATGAGGCGCTCCTTTTCCTCCCAGGGCTTGACCTCGACGTACCGGGGCGCGTGCTCCTCGGCGGCCGGGCCGATGTCGAAGAGGCTGACTTGCATGGCGTTCTTCTCCGCCTGTTCGGCGAAGTCCATGGCAATGCCCACCGAGGCCATCAGCTTGTGGCGATTGTCATCCAGCGCGTCGAAGGCGCCAGCGCGAATCAGCGCTTCGATGGTGCGGCGATTGACCAGGCGCTTGTCCACACGCTTGCAAAAATCGAACAGATCCTTGAACGGTCCATCCTTCTCCCGGGCGGAAAGGATGCACTCCACCGCCTGCTGGCCAGTGCCCTTCACCGCCCCCAGGCCGTAGCGGATGGTCTTGCGATCCACCGGCTCGAAACGGTAGGCGGAGGCATTGACGTCCGGACCCCGCACAGCGATCTTGTTGGCGACGGTGTCCTCGTAGAAGATTTTCACCGTGTCAGTGTTGTCCATGTCCGAAGACAGGGTCGCCGCCATGAAGGCCGCGCAGTGATGGGCCTTGAGCCAGGCGGTGTGATAGGTGACGACGGCGTAGGCGGCGGTGTGAGACTTGTTGAAGCCGTACTCCGCGAATTTGGTCATCAGGTCGAAGAGCTGCTCGGCCAGGGCCGGGTCGTAGCCTTTCTCCCTGGCGCCGGCAGCGATGGTCTCCCGGTGCTTGGCCATCTCCTCGGGCTTCTTCTTGCCCATGGCGCGGCGCAGCATGTCGGCGCCGCCCAGGGTGTAGCCGCCGATGATCTGGGAGATCTGCATCACCTGTTCCTGGTACACGATCACGCCGTAGGTGGGCGACAGGCAGGCGGTGAGGTCCGGGTGGAAGTAGTCGATCTTCTGCTGGCCCTTCTTGCGCAGGATGAAGTCATCCACCATGCCCGATCCCAGGGGGCCGGGACGGTAGAGGGCGAGCACGGCGATGATGTCTTCGAAGCGGTCAGGGGCGAGCTTCTTCAGGAGCTTCTTCATGCCGTCCGATTCCACCTGGAAGATCGCCGTGGTGTTGGCGTCCTTGAGGATCTGGTAGGCGGCCGGATCGCCGAAGCCCAGGCTCATGAGGTCGAGTTTCTCGCCGGTCATGCGGCGGATGTACTCGACGGCCAGCTCGATGATGGTCAGGTTTCTGAGGCCGAGGAAGTCGAACTTCACCAGGCCGGCTTTCTCCACGTCGTCCTTGTCGAACTGGGAGACGGGTGAGGCGTCGGCGCCGGTAGCCTGGTAGATGGGACAGAAATCGGTGATGCGGCCCGGAGCGATGAGCACGCCGCCGGCGTGCATGCCGACGTTGCGGGTGAGATCTTCCAGGCGGGCGGCCAGGTCGAAGAGTTCGCGGATCGATTCGCCGTCGCGATCGTCGGCCATCATCTCCTTCAGGGCCGGCTCCTGCTCCAGGGCATCGGCCAGGGAAACCGGCTTGTTCTGCACCACCGGGATGAGCTTGGACAGGCGGTCGCACAGCGAATAGGGCAGGTCCAGCACGCGGCCCACGTCGCGGATGACTGCCTTGGAGGACATGGTGCCGAAGGTGGCGATCTGGGACACCGCCTCGGCACCGTAGCGCTCACGCACGTACTCGATCACCCGCCAGCGGTTGTCCTGGCAGAAGTCCACGTCGAAGTCGGGCATGGACACCCGCTCCGGGTTCAGAAAGCGCTCGAAGAGCAGGGCGTAGGCGAGGGGATCCAGGTCGGTGATACGCAGGCTGTAGGCCACCAGCGAACCCGCTCCGGAGCCCCGTCCCGGCCCCACCGGAACGCCGTTCTGCTTGGCCCAGTTGATGAAGTCCGCCACGATCAGGAAGTAGCCCGGGAAGCCCATCTGGATGATGGTGTCGCACTCGAACACCAGACGGGCGTCGTACTCCGGCCGGCGGCGCTCGCGCTCGGCGGCATCGGGGTAGAGCTCGACCAGGCGCCTTTCCAGCCCGTCCTGTGCCTCCCGCACCAGGAAATCCGCCAGGCTCATGCCTTCCGGGGTGGGAAAGTCCGGCAGGAAATTCTTGCCCAGGGTCAGTTCGACGGAACAGCGGCGGGCGATCTCGACCGCATTGGCCAAGGCTTCGGGCAGGTCGGCGAATAGCTCGGCCATCTCCGCCTGGGTCTTGAAATACTGCTCCTCGGTGTAGGGCCGCGGACGGCGGGTGTCGCCCAGGACATAGCCCTCGGCGATACAGACCCGGGCCTCGTGGGCGCGAAAATCGTCCCGCTCGAGAAACTGCACCGGATGAGTCGCCACCAGGGGCAGGCCCAGGTCGGCGGCCAGGTCCGCCGTGGCCTGGACGAAACTCTCCTGCTGGGGCTGGCCGTAGCGCTGCACCTCCAGATAGAAGGCCCCGGGAAAAAGCGCCTCCCAGGCCAGGGCCCGCTCCCGCGCCAGATCGGCATTGCCGTTGGCCAAAGCCTCGGCCACATCCCCCGCCGGCCCGCCGGAAAGCGCGATGAGGCCGTCGCACCCCGTCTCCCGCAGCCAGGGACGGCGAATTTCTGCACGATCGCGCCGGCCGTCGGCCAGGAAGGACCGCGTGAGCAGGCGGCACAACTGGAGGTAGCCCGCCCGATTGCGCACCAGGAGAAGAAGCCGTGTGGCGCCTTCGGGATTCTCCGCATCGGTGATCCACACGTCGGCGCCGGCCACCGGCTTGACTCCCCGCCCCCGGGCCGCCGCATAGAACTTCACCAGGCCGAAGAGATTGCCCAGATCGGTGAGCGCCAGGGCCGGCATGCCGTCCGCCGCCGCGCGCTTGACGGCATCCCCGAGACGCACGATGCCGTCGGTGATGGAATATTCGGAGTGCAGGCGGAGGTGGACGAAGCGTGGGGGATTCATGGGGGGCGATTTTACCGCGGACGCGGACGCAGCCGCTCCCCGACTTCAGCAGCAGGAAACGCTAACGGGATATAATCGCGCCGGCCGCTGCGGCGGTGCAAGTCACAACAAGACCAAAACTTCGCCTCGATGAAGGGGCATCCCAGGGAGTTCTCCATGCAGCGCCTTGCCTTCGCCCTTTGTCTTGCAGCGTCCACCGCCGCCCTTGCCGAAGACCCCGGTGTCCACGCGCGCATGCTCGACGAAGTGCTGCGCGTCGAATGCGCCGTCACCTTCAAGGGCAAGGCCTTCCAGGCCGGTCACGGCACCGGTTTTCTGGTGGGCAATTCGGAATACGTGCTGACCAACAGCCACGTCATCAACACCTGCCACCCGGACAACAAGATCGAAGTCCTCAAGACCGCACTGTACGAGAACTACATCGAGCCCCTCACCAAGGTGGACGTGAGCGACTGGAAAGCCCTGCTGAACGGCCTGCCCAAGGATCTGCAACAGTCCATGGTGCACGATCTCGAGCAGGATCAGGGCAAGGCGCAGAAGTTCGTCCAGGACACCAAGTGGCGGGTGGGCTACATCAAGCGTTTTCTCGACACGCATGCCCAGGAAACAGCCAGCGCCAATTTCCCCTACGTGACCCAGGCCCTGGCAGTGGTGCACCCCAGCAAGACCGGCGGAGCGCCGATCCGCACACCAGTGGCCCAGATCACCTGGTCGGCCTGGAACGACGACAAGAAAAAGAGCGCTGCCGGCCTCGACCTCGCGGTACTCAAACTGCCCCGCCCCCTGGCCGACAAGCCCAGCGTGACGGTCTTCGCCACCGGCGGTGCCCTGAGCGTATCGGAGGAGGTCTATACCGTGGGATACCCGGGCGGAAGCGATCTGATCGAGTCCGCCAAGTACATTCCGACCATGAAGCGCGGCATCGTCAGCAAGCTTGGGGGGGAGCGGGAAGTGGCCGGGGAAGCCGCAAAGAGCGGTATCAAGGGCATGCCGGTCATCGAAACCGACGCCGCCATCAACCCCGGCAACTCCGGCGGCCCCCTCTACAACCGGCGGGGCGAAGTGATCGGCATCAACACCTTCGTCCCGGGCAAGGATCGGGCCATGCAGCAGGGCATCGGCTGGGCCCTGGACATCAGCGTCGCCGTGCCGGTGATGAAGGATCTCGGCATCGCGCTGCCCCGCATCCGCGAAGCGCCCCCGGGCTGGGTCGAGAGCAACCCGGGCCTGATGTGGGCCATCATCGGCGGGGGAGCGGCCATGCTTCTGGGCGGCGTCGGCTTCGGCGTCGCGCTGCGCCGGCGTGCCGCCCGGCCGGCGGGAACCCCCGCCCCGGCGACCACGCCACGGACCCCGCCCCCCATGCCCCCCGCCGCGGCGCCGGCGGCGGTCCCCATCGACGCCACCGTGGTGGCCCGCTCCGGCATTGGTGGCCTGCCCATTCTCTTTCGCAGCGGCCCCCTGAGCGGGCAGCGCATCGAAGTGCCCCCCGGGGGCAGCTACCTCGGCCGCGACGGCTCCAAGTCCAATCTGGTGGTCGTTGCCGACAAGATTTCCGGCCGCCACCTGTGGATCGGCCAGCGCAACGGGGTCTGGGTGGTTTCGGATCCCGGCTCGACCAACGGCACCTTCGTGAATGACGTCGCCCGCGGACGCGTCACCGAGCAGCCCGTGCGGCGCGGCGACGTGGTGATCCTCTCCCCGGACGCCGTGGTGAGTTTCGAGATCCTGTAATTACCCAAGGATCACAGAGAGGTCGTCAGCTGCACGAACCACTCCGGCGCGATGCTCAGAATCCAGGCCTCGAAGCGCTTGTCCAGGCCAGACAGGATGAGCAGCCCCAGGAGCAGCATGACACCGCCCAGGAGCCGCTTGCCCGCCTTGCCGGCGGCGAGCAGGCGACCGCGCATCCTGCCCAGGGCCTGCCGTGAGGCCACCCCCAGAATCACCAGGGGCAGGGCGGCGCCGATGCCGAAGACGGCCATCAGCGCGGTGACTTGTAGCAGGTCGCGCCCCTGGCTCGCCAGGGTGATGGCGGCACCGAGGGTCGGTCCCACACAGGGGCTCCAGACCACGCCGAGCAGGAGCCCCAGGACGAACTGCCCCGGGAGCCCATCCAGGGTGATGCGGGCGAGCAGGCTTTGACCGGCGCCGGACAGACCCGAAGTCGCCGCCGCGAAGCGCTCCTGCAGACGCCCCGAGAGCAACACCAGACCAAAGCCGAGAAGCAGGATCGCCGCCACGTTGCGCAAAGCGCCCTGGTCGATGCCGACGGCAACCCCCAGGCTGGCGACCAGAACCCCCACCACGGTGAAGGACAGGGCGAGCCCCCCGGCCAGGGCGAAGGGCCCCAGGCGGTGCGCAGCAACGGCCGTCGCCAGGAGGATGGGCACCAGGGGAAGCACACAGGGCGACAGGGTGGACAGCCCCCCTGCCGCGAGGGCGAGGGCAAAGGTGGCCGGACCGAAATCCATGGCCGGACGCCCGCCTAGAGCGCCTGCTTGAGGAAGGCCGCCACCTGATCCTTGCGGGTCTCGCCGGTGAGGCGACCGATTTCCTTGCCGCCGCGGTAGAGGACGAGGGTGCTCTGCATGGTGGCCTTGTGGGCGCGCAGGGCGTTCTTCTGCTTGTCGTAATCGACCCGCAGTACGGTCAGCGCCTTCATCTCCGGGGTGGGCAGCAGTTCATCGAGCACTTTGTCCTGGGCCTTGCAGATGGGGCACCAATCCGCGTGGATGAAGACCAGGACGGGCTTGCCTTCCTTCTGGAGGGTGTCGAAGCGGGCCTGGTCGTAGGCGACACCGGCGGCGAAAGCCTGCCCGGCCACGAGGGCAAGGCCGAGAAAGAAGAGTCTGAACAGTTTGAGCATGGCAACCTCCGGAGAGCAGCGGAACGGCCCGGGAAGGGTGCCACCGCTGGATGGACAGGACGCACGGACCGCCGGACCGAAAAGCCGGGACCGCTCCTGCAGAGTAGTCGGAGCAGGGCAGAAAAACTTACGGGGCGGCAACAGGCAGCCCCGCCGATCAATTCAGCACGGCATCCCCGATCAGCCTGCGGATGGAGGTCGCCTCGAAGGGCTTGTCACAGATGGCCGAAACGCCGGCTTTTTCCACTGCCGCCAGGCGGCCCATGTTCTGCTCGCTGGTCACCATGAGCACCGGCACCGCGTTCTGCCAGCTCTGGGTGCGGATGTACTCGGTGAGTTCGCGGCCGTCCATTTCCGGCATGTTGTAGTCGGTGATGACCAGATCGACCATGGTGGTCTGGAGGCAATCCACCGCTTCCTTGCCATTGACGGCTTCGGTGATGCGTTCGATGCCCAGCTCTTCCAGGAGACGGCGCAGGTGACGGCGCGAAGCCATGCTGTCGTCCACCAGGAGCACCCGCAGGCGCTCCAGTTCGGCGGCATCCAGGTCCGCCGGGGGATTGAGATAATCGGCAGCGGCGTAGAGGGCCCGGGCAAGCTGTTCTTCGTTGAAGGGTTTGCCGAGGATGCTGCACGCCCCCGCCTGACGCACGGGATCGAGCACCTGGGGCCGCGTCTCGCTGGAAATGAGGATGAAGGGCACCGCCTCCAGATAGGGATCGGCGCGCATGGCGGCCACCAGATCGGTCCCCGCCTGATCGGGCAGGTAGAGGCTGCTGATGACCACCCACCCCCGATCGACCTTCTGCAGGGCCAGCAGCGCCTCGGCGCCCGTCTGGCAGACTTCCGTGCTGCCGACCCCCTGGTTGGCGAGCATGCGACTCACCAGATGGGCCTGCATGGTCGAAGGCTCGACCAGAACGACGTGAATTTCGGCAAGGGCTGAAGAACCCGGCATGGCGGCACCCCCTGAAAACGCTGCGTCCGGCCACTATAGCAGGGTGTTCGAGCCGCGGGGAGCAGGCCGGCGCGGGGAAACACCCTTGCTCCGACCCTAAACCCGCGCCGGCGGCAGGTCGAAGAGGAGAATCTCGCTGCTTTCCGCCGCCGCAAATTCCAGAAGCCCCTCTTCCGCTACCTTGGCCCCGTCGCCACCCTCCAGGGCGACACCGTTCAGGCTCAGGGCGCCGGAAACCACATGCACGTAGGCCAGGCGCCCCGGGTCCAGCGGCGTCGCCAGGCGCTCGCCGGGCGCCAGGAGGGCGGCGTGGATGTGGGCATCCTGGCCGATGGAGAGACTCCCCTCGGCACCGTCCGGCGTGGCCACCGGCATGAGGCGACCTCGCCGGGCGGCCGGAGAAAGCGCCTTCTGTTCGTAGCTCGCCGGCGTCCCGCGCCGCGCCGGCTCGATCCAGATTTGCAGGAGATGGGTCTCATCCCGCAAGGAGGGGTTGAATTCGCTGTGCAGGATGCCGCGGCCGGCACTCATGCGCTGCACCTCCCCCGGCCCGATGACGCCGCCGTTGCCCAGGCTGTCCCGGTGTTCGAGGCTTCCGGCCAGGAGATAGGTGACCACCTCCATGTCCCGGTGTCCATGCATGCCGAAGCCGCGGCCGGGCTGGATGCGATCCTCGTTCAGGACGCGCAGGCAACCCCAGCCCATTTCGCCCGGGTCGTGGTAATCGGCGAAGGAAAAACTGTGTCGGGCCAACAGCCAGCCGTGGTCGGCGTGACCGCGCTCGGAAGAAGGGCGGCGGCGGATCATCCTGGACTCCTCGGGAATTCAGCGATTGGACCGGCTCACCGGGCGGCGGTTCAGGCCTCGACCCACTCCAGGATCGCTTGCCACTGCTCCAGGTCGCGCTCGCTGCGCGAGGGGGGAAGGTCGAAGAGGGTGAGGCCGGCAGCGGCGGCCTGGACGTAGAGCTGGGTATCTCTCAGGCAGGTCAGCACCGGGACTTCCAGGGTGGCGAAGAAGCGCTCCAGATCCCCCGCAGCCCGGGTGCGGGCGTCGACCCGCATGCCCACCACCGCAACGTCGGCCCGCCCCTTGCGCACCGCCTTTTCGGCCAGGAGCTCGGTGAGAAAGCGGCGGCTGGCCTGCATGTCGAAGAAGGAGGGCTGCACCGGCACGATGACCCGCGACGACAGCTTGAGCACTTTCTCCAGGGTCTTGCCCCGCAGGCCCGCCGGGGTGTCGAGGACGGCGTGGGTGACCCCCTTGGGGGGCCGCGCGATGGCGTCGGGGCCGATTTCCCAGGTACTGATGGCGGGCACCGCCGCCGAGCGCAGGGCAAGCCACTCGCGGGAAGACTGCTGGCGGTCGATGTCGCCCAGCATGACGCGCTGACCGCGTGCGGCGAAGTAGCCGGCCAAGCTGGTGGCCAGGGTGCTCTTGCCCGAGCCTCCCTTGGGATTGGCCACCAGGAAGAGCTTCACCGCGCCGGCCCCAGCTTGTCCAGGGTCTTGCGCACCAGGTTCACATGCCCCCGCAGGGTATAGACCAGGTCGGTGAAGGCCAGCGGCACCCGCAGCCGGCTGGCCTCCTCGTCCAGGGCGTCGAGGCGCGTACGGTATTCCGGCAGTCGGTCGGCGTCGAAATGCTCCTTCAGGTCGTCCTCCAGGAATTTCAGTTCGCCGTAGCAGCGGAAAATCTTGGAACGGATGCGCCAGGAGTAGATCGCCGGCGCCACTTTGAGCAGGGGAATGAGCAGGGCGATGATGGGCACCAGCATGACGATGAGCCGATCGGCCAGCACGGCGAGCCAGAAAGGCAGGTAGCGCTGCAGGAAGGGCGGGCCGGATTTGTAATAGCGGGCCGCCTCGGGCGAGAGCGGCAACATGGGGTCCTTGTAGGCGGGGAATTCGCCTGCGTCCTGGAAGAAGCCGGCCTTGCCATGCACCTCGCTGGCCGCCTGGAGGAGCAGGCTCTGAAGGGCAGGGTGAAGGTCGTCACGCACGGCGAGATTGGAGGTCGGCGCCAGGACACGGATGTCTTCCGGCGGAAAATCCCGCACCAGGTCGGCGACGCCCTTGGGGAAGGTCAGGCGGGTGAGGAAGGGAAAGCGGCGCTGGTAGGCGCTGGATTGGGAGAAGCTCATCACCCGCACCCCGGGAGAACGCAGGAGCACCTGGACGACGGGGGCATTCTCGGCGGCGATGATGAAGGCGGCGTCGATGCGTCCCTGCTGAAGCTCTTCCGCCGCCTTGAGGCCGGACAGGGGCACCAGATGCTCGCCGGGCCTGATCTCGTTGGCTTCCAGGAGTTGCTGCGCCAGTTGACGCACGCCGGAGCCTTCCTGGCCGATGGCGATGCGCTTGCCCTGAAGGTCCGTCAGGCGGGTGAGGGCCGCCGCCCCCCGGTAGAAGACCCACACCGGTTCGTAAAACATGCTGCCCAGGGACAGGAGGCTCGAATCCTCCTGCCCATCCTCCGGCGGCGTCACCACGCCGCCCTGCACGAAGGCCACGTCGGCCTCACCGGCCTTCAGGCGCTCCAGATTCTGCAGCGAACCGGCCGAAGTCAGCACCTCCAGGGTGATGCCGTCCCGGGCCAGGATGGCGGCGTAGCGTTTGGCAAACTGGTAGTAGGCCCCCGCTTCGCCCCCGGTGCTGATGACGATGCGGCTGGGCGGCGCCGGCTGGACGAACTGATAGGCGACGACGAATCCGATACCGACGATGAGGATGATCCACCAGGCGGTGGCGAAGAGATCACGCAGGGAGAGGATACCTGCCTTGATGCGGGCCATCATGGAACGAGAATGCTGGAACCCGTGGTGCGGCGGGCTTCCAGATCACGATGGGCCTGGGCTGCGTCAGCCAGGGCATAGGTCTGCTGGACTTCGATGCGCAGACCGGCCGCCACCTGGGCAAAGAGCTCGCTGCCCAGGGCCTCCAGGTCCGCGCGCCGGGCGGTGTAGTGCATGAGGGTCGGCCGGGTCACGAAGAGCGAGCCCTTTTGCGACAGGAGCAGGAGGTCGAGGGGCGGCACGGGGCCCGAGGCGTTGCCGTAGCTCACCATCGTCCCCAGGGGGCGCAGACAGTCGAGAGAACCCGTGAAGGTGTCCTTGCCCACCCCGTCATAGACGACGGCGACGCCCTCGCCCCCCGTGATTTCGCGCACCCGGGCGGTGAAATTCTCCTCGCTGTAGTTGATGACGTGGTCGCAGCCGTGGGCGCTCGCCAGGGCGGCCTTGGCCGCGGAGCCCACGGTGCCGATGACGGTCGCGCCGAGGGCCTTGGCCCACTGGCAGGCGATGAGGCCAACGCCCCCCGCAGCGGCGTGGATGAGGACGGCGTCGCCGGCCCGCACGGCGTAGGTGCGGCGCAGCAGATAGGCCGCGGTCAGGCCCTGCAGCATCATCGCCGCCGCCGTCTCGAAGGCGATGCCGGAGGGCAGGACCAGCAGGCGATGGGCCGGGAGGTTGCGCACCTGGGCGTAGGCCCCCACCGGCCCCCCGGCGTAGGCCACCCGGTCGCCGACCGCCACTTCGCTGACGCCCTCGCCCACCGCCTCGACCACTCCGGCGCCTTCCAGGCCGATACCGCTGGGCAGGGGCAGGGGGTAGAGGCCGGTACGATGGTAGACGTCGATGAAGTTGAGGCCCACGGCCACGTGACGCACCCGGGCTTCCCCGGGCGCCGGTGGCACCACGTCGACGGCCTCCCAGACGAGATTCTCGGGACCGCCGGCGGCATGGATGCGAATGGCGTGGGGCATTTCGATTCCTCGGACAGTGAATGCGACAGGGCGGAAAGGGCAGCGCGGGCGCGTCCCGAAGGCGGGAGAGTATCACTGGCCCCGCTCTCGAATCCACCCGGTATCATGGGCTCATGATGTCCCTGCACCGACTGATCCTGCCCCGGGTCCTCCTGGTCTGGCTTGGGCTTTCCCTCATCGCGGGCGGCCTTACCTACTGGCTGGAGATGCGCAAGATCGACCAGGCGGTGGTCGCCCTGGCCGCCGCTGCGGTGACCCGCCATGGCGCCGAGAGGGGTGGCACCACGGATCTAGCCCGGCATGCCGAAGATTTCCTGCACGAGGGCTTCGTTGCCGTCGAAATCCTGGCTCCCGGCGGCACTCCCCTCGCCCGGTCATTCCAACCCGGCTTCGAGGGCGTCGCCGCCACCCTCATGGACGCCGACACTCCCCGCAGCGACCGGCCCCGCTACCGCACGATTCACCGCAACGGCGCAACGCTGGTGCGCGTGGCTCTGCCGCTCTCCGCAACGGACCGCCAGCCCACGGGACACTTCGAGGGACTCTACCGGGTGGAACCCGCCACCCTGGCCGGCCTGCGGGGCGATCTGTGGCGTACCCTTCTCGCCGTCCTGACAGCCGTGCTGGCGACCACGGTGGTGCTCTATCCGTTGATCGTCGCCCTCAACCGCAACCTCTTCCGCGCCTCCCGCGAAGTCCTGCGCGGCAATCTGGAAATGGCGGCGGTCCTCGGCGCCGCCATCGCCAAGCGGGATTCGGACACCAATGCCCACAATTACCGCGTCACCCTCTACGGCTGTCTCCTGGCCGAAGCGATGGGCCTGCACGGCGAAGCCCTGCGCGCCCTCATGCTGGGCGCCTTTCTGCACGACGTGGGCAAGATCGGCATTCCCGACGCCATCCTCCTGAAACCCGCCGCCCTGACGGATGAGGAGCGGTCGATCATGCGGAGCCACGTCAGCCTGGGCGTGGATATCATCGCCTCCTCGGCCTGGCTGAGGGCCGCCCGGGAGGTGATCCAGAACCATCACGAGTGGTTCGACGGCAGCGGCTACCCGCGGGGCCTGGCCGGCGAGGCGATTCCCCTCACGGCCCGCATCTTCGCGGTCGTAGACGTCTTCGACGCCCTCACTTCCCAACGGCCCTACAAGACGCCCTGGAGTTGCGACGCCGCCCTGGCCACCCTGGAGCACGACGCCGGCAGCCACTTCGACCCCGCCCTGGTGGCGGCTTTCGCCCCCATCGCGCGGCAGGTCCAGCCCGTTGTTGCACAGGCAGACGAGGCCGCCATCGCCGAACGACTGGCCACCCACATCGACGCCCTGCTGCTTGCCGATGGCAATCGCCCCTTGCGTGGCCTGTTGCGCAGGCGTTTCGGCAACCTTGGCGGATGATGGCGGCCGAGGCTGCCGGCCCCCCGAGGCAAGGACTTCAGCGCGTGTAGTACCCCACCGCCACCAGCAGGTCGCCGACCTTGCGGAAGCGCGTGTGCTTGTCCTCCACCTTGCGGGTGACGGGATTGCGCCAGGCGTAGTCCAGTTCGCCCCGATCACTGTCCTTCAGGGCCTCGATCATCTGGCGGATGATGGGCTTGCCACCGGGGTCGGTGAGGGCCAGTCCGTCGCTGTCGATCAGGCGCGGCGACACGCCATGGGCCTTGAAGCGTCCATCCCTGAGGTCCACGACGAAGACGTAGAGATCGTCCTCGATGTACCCGCCGTTCAGATCGTTGAAGGCCGCAATGGCCTTGCCGGGATCGGCCTTGACCGCCGCCACGGCGCGGTCGAGCAGGGCATTGGCCTGCTCCGGCGAAGCCCGGGGAATGTAGTAGCCCACCGCCAGGATGCGGGTGCCGACCTTGTGGAAGAAGGTGATCTTGCGTTCCGGCTTCTGGTGCAGACGGTTGAGCCAGCGGTACTCGACGCTGCCGGTATCGGCGGCCTTGGCTTTTTCCAGCATGTCGTAGAAGAAGGGCGTGCCGAAGGCGTCGCGCATATTGGTCACCTTGCGCCCGATGAGGGCCGCCGAGGAACCGCCGCTGGCCAGGAAGGTACCGTCGGTGCCGACCACGTAGACATAAAGTTCCGCGTCGACGAAGTCGCCCGGATGGTTGAAGGCGGCGAAGGCTTCGTCGCCGTGCTGACGAAAATGGCCGACGGCCCGCGCCAGCAGCGCCCGGGCGCGCTGGGCGTCGGTGGTGGGCATTTCGCGGATGGCCGCTGTGCCCTGGGCGCCCTCCTGCTGCGCCTGGGCCGGGTAGAGGCCTATCGCCATTACCGCGAAGATTGCTGCCCGAAGAATCTGCCGCCCCACCATACCCATGCCCTCCTTCACCGGCCGCACTGCCGAAAAGGCGCCATTCTACCCATGACCGGCGCCCCGGCCCGACCGGACGGGCTCAGAGGGGAGTCAGCCGTGCATACTCCAGGGCCAGCCACTTGAGGCCGACGGCGCCGAAGTTGATGTGCACCCGGGCATCGGCACCCCGCCCCTCGCTATTGACGATGACACCGACGCCGAACTTGGGGTGCTCGACGCTCTGACCGATGCGCAATCCTCCGGCCAGCGCGGGCGCTGCCGCACCATAGACCGGCGCCACCGGGACCGCCGTTGCCGCCGGCGCGCGATTGAGCCGCTGCAGGAGTTCGGCCGGAATTTCCTCGAGAAAGCCCGATGGGACGCAGTAGCGCGTCTGACCGTGCAGGAGCCGGGTCTGGGCGCAGGAGAGGTAGAGGCGCTGGCGCGCCCGGGTCACCGCCACGTACATCAGTCGCCGCTCTTCCTCCAGGCCGTCACGGCCTTCGGCGATGGCATTTTCGTGGGGGAAGAGCCCCTGTTCCAGGCCGGTGAGGAAGACCACGTCGAATTCGAGGCCCTTGGCGGCGTGGACCGACATGAGTTGCACCGCCTCCTGGCCTTCGCCCGCCTGGTGCTCGCCCGCTTCCAGGGAGGCATGGGTGAGGAAGGACACCAGGGCGCCGCCTTCGCCCACCGCGCCTTCGTCGTCCACGAAGCCGGCGGCGGCGTTGATCAGTTCGTCCAGGTTTTCCAGGCGCTCCTGGCCTTCCTTTTCCCGCCGGTAGTGCTCGGCGAGACCGCTCTTCTCGATGACATGCTCGACCATCTCCGGCAGCGGGAGACCCTCGGTTTCCCGCCGCAGAGCCTCCACCAGCGCGACGAAGGCGCCCACGGTCTGACCGGCCTTGCCGGAGAGGGAAGCCGCGGCGTTGTACAGCGGGGAGTGGCACTGGTGGGCAGCGGCCTGGAGATTTTCCAGGCTGCGGGCGCCGATGCCGCGGGCGGGGAAATTCACCACCCGCAGGAAGGCCGTGTCGTCGTCCGGATTGGCGATGAGGCGCAGGTAGGCCAGGGCGTGCTTGACCTCCTGGCGCTCGAAGAAGCGCAGGCCGCCATAGACGCGGTAGGGGACGCCGCGGCTGAACAGTTCGTGCTCCAGCACCCGGGACTGGGCGTTGGAGCGATAGAGCAGCGCCATCTGCCCGGCGGGCCGGCCTTCCCGCAGCAGTTCGCGCACTTCCTCGACCACGAAGCGGGCCTCGTCCAGGTCCGACCAGGCCTCGAAGGCCCGGATGGGTTCGCCGGCGCCGGCGTCGGTCCACAGGTTCTTGCCCAGGCGCTCGCGGTTGTGCTTGATGATGGCGTTGGCCGCCGCCAGGATGTTGCCCTGGGAACGGTAGTTCTGCTCCAGGCGGATGACGTTGCTACCGGCGGGGGTCTTGCAATACTCGCGCTCGAATTCGCGCATATTGGCCACCTCCGCGCCCCGGAAGGCATAGATCGACTGGTCGTCATCCCCCACCGCGAAGAGGCAGGCCCCGCCAGCGGCCAGAAGCTTGAGCCAGGCGTACTGGAGTCGATTGGTGTCCTGGAATTCATCCACCAGGATGTGGCGAAAGCGTTCCTGGTAGTGGCGGCGCAGGGGTTCGTTGCGGGCAAGCAACTCGTGGCAGCGCAGCAGGAGTTCGGCAAAGTCGACCACCCCCTCGCGATTGCACTGGGCTTCGTATTCAGCGTAAAGCTCGACCCGGCGCCGGGTCCAGGAGTCGTAGGCTTCGGCCTGGGCGGCCCGGATGCCTTGTTCCTTGTGGCCATTGATGAAATGGCAGAGCTCCCGCGGCGGATATTTCTCGTCATCGACGTTGAGGGCCTTGAGGAGCCGCTTGACCGCCGCCAACTGGTCGGCGGAATCGAGGATCTGAAAGGTCTGAGGCAACCCGGCCTCGCGATGGTGGGCCCGCAAC
>Ga0268298_10001015_pt1 | contig 34505 bp, 34 predicted proteins | sample WWTPWeurt_MetaG_FD_194462 | JGI IMG/M metagenome (GOLD analysis project Ga0268298, IMG submission 194462) | Activated sludge microbial communities from WWTP in Nijmegen, Gelderland, Netherland - WWTP Weurt | ecosystem: Engineered > WWTP > Aerobic digester > Activated sludge | place...
AAGGCTTCCTATCTTCTATCCGGTTTTCAAAGACGCCCACCATGCTCCTCAGCATGTCGGATTCAGCCTCACAGCCTCATCCTGCACCCCACAGCCTCAACTGCGCAGGACATCCAGACTAACACCAACCGCCCCCACTTCAAGAGAAAATTTCTTCCGCAGCGCTCACCTACCGCTTGAAGGGCATACACCCATTCGGTTTAGGGCCATTCCGCCGAGAAGCATCCTCCGGCGGGGGCTGTTTGAACTTGCCGTAGAATCGGTCCAGTAGGGGGAGCTTTGATCCAGATCGTGGGAGCAGGCTTGGCTGGATCGGAGGCCGCCTGGCAGCTGGCTTCCCTTGGGCATTTGGTCCAGGTCACGGAAATGCGCCCGAGTTACACCACGCCTGCGCACAAGACCAGTCACGCCGCCGAAATGGTCTGCTCGAACTCCTTCAAAAGCGACGATCCGAACTCCGCTACGGGAATTCTCAAGGCCGAAATGCGACGGATGGACTCTCTGATCCTCCGCTGTGCCGAAGCCACCCGTGTGCCGGCCGGCAACAGCCTCGCCGTAGATCGGGATCTTTTTTCATCCTCAGTGACCGAGGCCCTCAAGCATCATCCGAACATCGAGTGGGTCGAGGGCCAGGTTACAGTTCCCGACCTGCAACATCCGACCATTCTCGCCACCGGCCCCCTAACCTCAGATTCCCTGGCGGACTGGCTCGCCAGGATCACCGGAAGCGGTTGCCTGCATTTCTACGATGCCATCGCCCCCATCGTCGAGCGGGACAGCATCGACATGGAGATCGCCTGGATGGCCTCCCGGTATGACAAGGGGGGCCCCGACTTCATCAACTGCCCCCTTGATCAGCTGCAGTACGAGGCCTTTCTAGATTCGCTGCTTTCGGCAGAACGGGTTCCCCTGCACGAAGTGGAAACGCCCTACTTCGAGGCCTGCCTGCCCATCGAGGTCATGGCGGATCGAGGGCGGGAGACCCTTCGTCATGGCCCCATGAAGCCCGTGGGGTTGGACAACCCGAGGACCGGACGTTGGCCCCACGCCATCGTGCAGCTGCGACAGGACACTCTCGCAGGAGAGCACTTCAACCTGGTCGGATTCCAGACCCGCCTGAAGTGGGGAGCGCAGAAGGAGGTTTTCCGGCTCATTCCAGGCCTGGCCCACGCGGAATTCGCGCGCTTTGGGAGCATCCACCGAAACACCTATCTCCAGGCGCCATCCCTTCTCGATGCGACACTCGCTGTCAAGTCCGTGCCGAACCTCTGGGTGGCGGGCCAGCTCTCCGGCGTGGAAGGTTATCTGGAATCCGCGGCGGCCGGACTGGCGGCCGCCCATTCCGTGGATCGGGCTGTCCGGGGCGCGGCGCCCCTGCCATTCCCTCGGGATACCATCCTGGGGAGCCTCCTGAACTACCTCGCGCACTCGTCCAGCAAGGATTTCGGACCAACCAACGCCATGCTGGGATTGCTTCCACCCATCCCAGAGGAGGAGTTGGACGTCCGAGGTCTGAAACGCTCGGGAGGGCTCAGGGCCGTCAAGGCCGCCAAGGGAGAGATCCACCGAAGACGGGCCCTCGCCTCACTGGAGCGTCATCTCGCCACGCCTGATTAAGTGAGGTAATCAAACAGGTTCGACTTGTTGGTCTTGGCCATGGTGCTCAAGGTGACCGACTTCATTGTCTCATCGGCCGCGACGTCCGTCATGACCTTGGGATAGTCGGTCTCCGCCTGGGCGGTCTGGAGGTTCTCAAGGGTAGCGTTGAAGTTGGCGTAGGTTTCCTTCAGGTTCTCAAGTCCCGCCTGCCGACCCCCCAGTTCTGCCTGGGCCTTGTTCAGGTTGGAAAGAATGAGGTTCAGGTTAGCGGATACCACCTTCACGGCCGCCGTGTCGTTGGCATTGAACGCCGTCTTGAGGTCGGTGATGGCCTGAAAGATGTCCGTGCTAGAACCCAGACCGCCTGCACCAAAGAAGACCGTGTCACCCGGAATGTTCGTGACCACTTGGTTGGGGTTGGCGGCATTCCCATCCAGATTCAGCCGGATCTGGCCCGAATTGCCCTGGTAGGTGATCTGCGATGTAGGGTCGTTGGGGTTGGCCAAGACGAAGGGCTTCGTGTCGGTAGCAGTGCCGGCGAACACGTACTTCCCCTGGGACTGGGCATTCGCCATGGAAAGCAGGTTCGAGCGGATGGCATCCAGCTCCGCGATCGAGGCCGTCGAGCCTCCGATCGCCAACTCCTGCAGCCGCATGTTGGCTTCGATGACTGCAGCGACGTTGTTCTCCGCTGGCGTCAGGTAGGAGAGCGCAGCGTCGGCCTGCTTGATGAATTGGGTGTTCACCTTGATGGAGTTGTCGAAATCCAGGATCGCAGCGGACGCCGTCGGATCGTCCGCCGGACCGGTGATGCGGCTGCCGGTGGTGAGCCGGGTCTGGTTCTGGGCAAGCCGCTCCTGGGTGCGCTGAAGGTCCAGGAGGCTCTGGCGCTGCTGAGTGGTGCTGGCGGTTCGGAAGGACATGGGTCACCCGTCTCCTAGGTTATCGGCCGAACTGGTTCACCAATTGATCCGTGAGCTGGTTGATGACACTGATGAAGCGTGCCGACGCCTGGTAGCCCCTCTGAAGGGTCATCATGCTTGAAGCCTCTTCATCGAGGTTGACCCCGGAGATGCTGTCACGCTGGTTCTGAAGCGCCGTCAGCAGGTTCTGCTGAGCGGTGGTCTGGGTTTCGTAGCGCTGGACCTTGTTGCCCACGTCACTGATGAGGTTGCCGACCACATTGCTGTAGGTCGTGCCAGAGTCTCCTGCCCCGTTGCCATCCAGGTCCACTGTGCCCAGGGCCGTCTGCAGGGCAGCCATGGCCAAGGCTTTGGTGTTGTCGCCCTTGGCTCCAGCCGCCCCGGCCGCGGCGATCAGTGAGGAATCCAGCACGATGTTTGGGTCGATGGCCAGGCTGCTCACCATGCCTTTGTAATTGCCGGTGAAATCCACCCCCACGGGAAGGCCAGGGTTGCTGGGGTTCGTGGGATCGCCGACGAAGAAATAGTTGTTGAAAGCCAGCGGCGGGTGGGGCGCGGCCGAGGCCGAATTGGTGATGCCGTCAGCCGCGAAACCTGTCCGATGCAGCTGGTTCACCCCCTGCACGATGCCCGCAGCCAGCTGATCCAGCTGCCGCTGCAGGCCGGGGAGGAGGTTGTCCCGCAGGTCAAGCCTCGCCCCCAGCTGCCCTTCCTTGATGTCGGAAGTGACATTCAGTGGTGGAACGCCCACATCCAGCAGCACACTCGATTTCCCGTCGAGGGCGCCGCCTGGGGAAGTCCTCAACTGGAAGGCACTCGTACCGTTGACCAGTACACCCGTACCGGAGTCCAGGGTGATCTGATACTCGCCCTTGGCCCCCTCAAAGACACTGATGCCCACCAACGCAGAAAGCTTGTCCGTCAGGGCCTTTCGCTGATCCCTGGCGTCATTGTTGGCTCCAGGTGTGGTCTCGGTCATGATCCGCTGGTTGAGATTGGCGATCTGGTCGGTCAGCGTGTTTACTTGCGTCACCAGACTGCCGACGGCCTGATCCGCACTGTTCCTCTGGTCATCGAGTAGTTGATACCTTGTCTTCAGGGCGGTCACCATGCCTTGGGCCTTGTTGACCAGGTTGGTTCGAAGGGCAGCGCTCTGTGGCTGGGCGGACAGATCCTGGAATCCCTGGAAGAAGGCCTGGATCTGAGCTCCGATCCCGGAACTGCCCGAGTCGGCGAGACTGGTGGCGATCGCGTTCAGCCCCGCGAACCGGTCGGAGGCGCCAGACTCCTTCGCGGTTTCTCGATAGATCTGGAGATCGAGGAACCGGTCGCGAATGCCCTGGACCGAAGTCAAGGTCACCCCGGTGCCAAAATAGAGCTGCCCTTCATTCAACGAGAGGTTGGAGGAGAGGTCAGCCCGCTGCCGAGTGTACCCAGGCGTGTTCACGTTCGCGATGTTCTGGCCGACGACGCTCAGGGCCGACTGCTGAGCTTGTAGCCCGGAGAGTCCAAGGTAGAGGCTGGCATTCAGTCCAGGCATGGCTAGGCCTTTCCGTGCAACCGCTGGACGCGGACCGGGGCCTCCGCGGGGAATCCCCCCCGACCATATACAGGCGCCCCGGACATCTCTGAGAACGCCGCCCGCAGGGGGGACTGCAGCCCCATGATCAGGGTCTGGATGGCGATGATGCGCTGCTTCAAGGTGCGGGCGGCCGCGGCGTCTTCAGGCCAACCGACCAGTTCTGACCAACGGATGGCGGACAGAAGCTCAGCCGGGTCCTCGCCCTCAATCAATCGTGTCTCGAGCGCGTCCAGCAATTCGGGCACGGCATGCAGCATGGAAGACCTCCGTAGCCCTCTTCCGGCAAGCCTCAGGCCAAGAGATCCAGGTGTGGCCCGGCACCCTCTGCCGGGGTATCCACACTTTCCTCCTCTGGGAGGTCCTCGGTGGCCCCGGTGCCATGCCCGGACCTCCGGTCCTGCTCCCTTGCCCCCTGTTCGGTCAGCTTCAGGACATCCGTCTCCGCCACATCCGCCACATCGAGCATGGCCTCCGCGAGCTTCGCGTCGAAGGCCTGGCGACGAGCCTGCTCCCGCTGCACTTGGAACCCGCCTTCCATGGCCTGCCTCACCGTCTCGACTGCGGCGGTCTGGAGGATCTGGCGCTGTCCAAGCGGACTGATCATGCCCTCACGACAAGGGCCTACGGGCTAGGAATGGCGTCCTTTCGCCATGTGTTCCTTGATGAGCCCTGCGGCCACGGCCTCTCCATCGGGGTTGTAGGCATCGGCATCCAACCGGACCTTGATGGCTTCCACCTTCTCCATCCGGATGTCGGGGACGACGGCCAGGGCCTCTTGGGCCACGGCCACAAGCCGTGCCTCCGAGGAAACCTGGACGGCGTCGGAACCGGAAACCGAAGCGACGGGAGCGGAGGCCGGGGCACCGGAAGGCTTGGGCCCGGTCGCGCTCTGGGTGCTTCCGACACCGCTCGGTTTGCCACTGATGCGCATGTGTACCTCGACAAGGTTCTATCGGCAGTTTGCCAAGAACCTTCAATCCACTGGGAGTTCTTTTTCCTGCGCGGTTTTTTCTTGACGGGACCAACTGGCTTTCAGCCGCTCGGCTAGGCCCCAGCCATGGCCGGTCGAGACGGCCTGATCCACCACCGCCTGGTCCATCAGATACTCGTAGGTGGACCGCGACTGTCCCGACTCTCCGAACAGCCCCGAGGGCTGTACCGTCTTTCGCATGGTCTGGAAGAGCAGACTCATCAGCAGGCCTTCAAACTGGCGGGCCGCCTTGTCCGTCCGCTCGGCCTGGTCGGGCAGGGCCTTGGCCCCCTGGGCCTGGGTCACCGAATCGATGGACGGCAGCCCCTGGGTGATCACAGCACCCTCAGCTCGGCCTGGAGGGCACCCGCTTCCTTGATGGCCTGAAGGATGGCCACCATGTCGCGGGGGCTCACGCCCATGCCGTTCAGCATCTCGGCGAGCTTGCCCACGCTGACGCCGGGCTCCACCGTGACGGTCTTGGGTTTCTCTTCGACGGCCGTCACGTCCTTCTTGGTCGCCGTGACCGTCTTGCCCTGGCTGAAGGGGGCGGGCTGACTCACCAGCGGTGTGGAGGTCACCACGATGCTCAGCCCGCCCTGCACGATGCTCACGGCCCCGATCCGAACTTCCGAACCGAGGATCACCGTGCCTGTCCGCTCATTCACCACTACGCGCGCCTTCGGCTGCAATTGGATGTTCAGGTTCTCCAGCCGGGCCACAAGCTCCACGGCGCGCCCCTGGAACTCCTTCGGGATCCTCAATTCAACCGTGCGAGCATCCAGCGGCTGGGCGAGCTTCTCCCCCAGTTCCTCGTTGATGGCATGCACCACGCGGATGGCCGTGGTGAAGTCCTCTTCCGTAAGGCTGTAGCGCAGGGTAGGCCGGGCGTTGAAGTCGCCCCCGACTTCCCGCTCGATGATGCCCCCATCCGGCACCCGGCCCACGGTCGGGTGGTTCTTGGTGACCGAGGCACCCCCGGCCGAGGCACTGAATCCACCCACCAGCAGCGGCCCCTGGGCGACCGCGTAGGTCTGGCCATCAGGTCCTTGCATGGCGGTCATCAAGAGCATCCCACCGGCCAGGGACTTGGCGTCGCCGGTGCTCGACACTGTCACGTCCAGGCGCGACCCAGCCCGGGCGAAGGGGGGCAGTTCCGCCGTCACCATGACCGCCGCGACGTTCTTCACCTTGATCGTGGCCGGATTGACGGTCAGTCCCTGCCGGGACATGAGGTTGGCCAGGGACTGGACGGTGAACTTGGTCTGGTCCTTGTCACCGGTGCCATCTAGTCCCACGACCATGCCGTAACCCAGAAGCTGGTTGCCCCGGACGCCCTGCAGCCGGGCCACGTCCCGGAGCTTGGACTCGATCTTTTTTTCGGCCTTCGCCAGGTCCGCACCAAAGAGTGCCAGACCCGCGAGAAGGAGGACGGCGATGCGCATGGGAGCTCCCTAGAACGGCCAGATGTAGGCAAGTAGGCGGCTGATGTAGCCCGGCTTCAGCGTTTCATCCACCACGCCCTGACCGCCATAGCCGACGCGCAGCTCAGCCACCTGCCCGGAGGTGATGGCGTTGGTGGCATCCAGCATGTGGGGATCAAGCATTCCGGCCACGTAGAGCCGCTGGGTCTCGTTGTTCAGCTGGATGTCCCGGTAGCCCTCGAAGATCAGGTTCCCGTTGCCCACCACCTTGACTACCCGCGCCGTGACCGTGGTGGTGAAGGTGGCACTGCGCCCGGTGGTTCCGGTGCCGGCGAACTTGTTGGTGTTTCCCGTGGTCTTGTCGGCGGTGCTGCTCCCGATCCCGAAGCCAGCCAGGGCGCTGAAGAGGTTGGGACTGCTTAGCTTGTTGCTACCTACCCGGCTAGTCGTGACGTCCGCCTTGCTGATGGCATTGGTGCTCTCGCTGATCTTCAGGGTCACCAGGTCATTCACGCGGAAGGCCCGCAGGTCGGCGATCATCGGCCGGTCCCGCCAGAGGCTCCCCTCGTTCAGGGGCTGCATCGGAGGGGCCTCATCCACATAGGGGATGGCTGGTTTCTTGGCCAGGTTGGCATCGTGGCGCTTGGGAATGGAGCAGCCGAATCCCACGAAGAGTAGGATGATAGGCAGCATTTTCCTCATGACGCACCTCCAGCCCTAGGTGGGGCGAGGACAGTGCCAATTCTTTAGGCCAGGGCCACCAGGATTCGATCATGTCCTGCAAGATCCTGATGAATCATGACTTTACTCCAACCGATGCCCATACCCCGGCGGCACAACTCGCCCCCTTGCCCGGCCCCGATCTCCAGCAGGCAAGCCGGGGCGTGCCTGACTCTGGCTTCGTCCAACAGGGCCACCGACAGGGCCAGCCCCCGATCAGGGGCAAACAGGGCCGAGGCTGGTTCAAAGGCCAGCTCCCTCTGCAAGGTCGGCTCGTCGGCGGGGTCCACATAAGGCAGGTTCGCCACCACTAGAGACACCGGATTCGGAACCGGCGCCAGCAGGCTTCCCTCGGCGAAGGCGACCTCAGCTCCCAGGTTCAGGGCGTTCTCCCGAGCAATGGCCAAGGCGCCAAGGCTCACATCCGTGGCCGTCACCTGCCAGCCCGTCTCGAGGGCCAGACTCACGGCGATGATGCCGCTGCCAGTACCCACATCCACGCAACGGTCCACCTTCAACCGCCTGCCCACCTCCAGCGCCGCCTCCACCAGCAGGTCGGTCTCCGGTCGCGGGATGAGCGTGGCGGGGCTGACCTTGAAGCGTCGGTCCCGGAAAAATGTCCAGCCCAGGATGTAGGCCCAGGGCTCACCCTGCTTCCTGCGGCGCACCCAGCCGCTCACACGACGACGAACCTCAGCGGGCACCTGGTTGCTGCCGTGGGCCGCCATCCAGGTGCGCGACAGGTCCAGTCCCTCCTCGAACCAGCGGATGCACTCCGCATGGGCCTCCTCGGGATCCAGAAACACGGCCAGGGCCGTGGCTAGGTCGAGGCGGAGCTGATGGTAGGTCTGGACCATCCCTCCAGCCTAGCGCGGGAGGGACGGATCCAAAACGCCCGGGTTCACACCATCAGCGCCTTGGCGCGCTCCTGGCTTTGCTGGGCCACGATCTCATGGAGGCTGCCGCCGTGGCTGTCCATGGTGACCACCAGGGGGAAGTCCTCCACCTCGATGATCCAGAAGGCCTCGGGGCTGCCGAATTCCTCGAGCATCTTCACGTCCACCACGCGCTTCACGCGCGCGGCCAGCAGACTGCCCGCGCCGCCGGTGGCATGGAGGTAGACCGCGCCGGTCTTCACCAGGCCATCGCTGGTCTTCTTGCCCATGCCGCCCTTGCCGATGACGCCGCGCACCTTGTAGGTCTCGATGACGTCGGCCTGGTAGGGCTCCTCGCGGATGCTGGTGGTGGGGCCTGCGGCCACGAAGGACCAGGTGCCGTCGGCGTTCTTCTTCACGACCGGGCCGCAGTGGTAGATGACCATGTTCTCAAGGATGGGCTTCAGCCACTCGGGCTTCTGCTCCTTCATGTACTTGTGGCCAATATCACGGCTGAGGACGACGCGGCCATTCAGCAGCACTTCGTCGCCCACCTTGAGCTGGCGGATCTGGTCCTCGGTGATGGGGGTGGTGAGCCGGATCATGGGAGCCTCACAGGTCAAAGGAAGGCTGGCCGTTCGCCAGGAGGGTGATGGTGCCGCGCCGGCTGCTCCAGCACATGTAGCTGATGCTCACGTAGAAGCTGGCTGGATGGCGGTACATCTCCTCGACCATCACGCCGAGCACGGTGGTGTTCCCGCCGTAGCCCATGGGGCCGATGCCCAGGGTGTTGAGATCCTTTTTGAGCTCCTGCTCGAAGGCATCCATCTTGGGATCGGCGTTGGCGGTACCGAGCTTGCGCAGGATGAGCTCCTTGCTCTTCTCGTAGCCGGTGACTCGGTCCCCGCCGATGGCGACGCCGAGGATCCCGGGGCTGCAGCCCTGGCCCTGGGCCTTCACCACGGCGTCGATGATGCACTTGCGCACGCCCTTGATGTCGCGGCCCGCACCCAGCGCGGCGTCCGGCAGGCGGTATTGGGCGCCCACGTTTTCGCAGCCGCCGCCCTTCTGCATGACGGATATCTCGATCTCCGGCCTGTCCCACTCCTCGAAGTGGAAAGCCGGGTGGTGCTCATGGAAGGGATCCATGTTGGTACCGCTGTTCTTGCCGCTCAGCGACTCCACGCAGTTGGGGCGCAGCCAGGAGCGCTTGGTCGCCTCGACCACGGCGGCACGGATCTGCGCCTTGGCGGCGCGCTGGCTGAGGCCGAAGGGATGGCGCACCCAGAAGATCACTGAGCCCGTGTCCTGGCAGAGGGGCGTCACCTGGCCATCCGCGAGGTTGATGTTGCGCACCATGTCGTTCAGGGTATTGAAGGCCCGGCTGCCCTCCTCCTCGGCGTCGCGGCCCTTCACGATGGCCTCGATCACGTCCTGCGGCAGGCGGCTGGTGGTGCGGCGCAAAAGTTCCATCACCGGCTGGGTGAGGTCGAGAGAACTCAGGTTCGACAGGTCCGCCTTCCAGCCCTCATGCAGGACGGACTTGGACGCCACCACCTCCGGGGAGGTCAGGGTGGGAATGACACACTCAGACATGGGTCCTCCGGGATGCAGACCCCCATGATCCGCCCGGCGAACCTCATGCTCAAGTGATCAATGTCCGGTTCACCCGTCGATTCAGCGGCCCCACGCTCGGCACAAGGCCAAGGTGAGATCCAGCAATGGTGCCTCGCTCCGGGACAGGGACATGCCCTTGAGATCCCGCTCGCACTGGTTGACCCGGCCCAGGAGGGCCTTGACCCCGCGGGCCTTGAGCTTGGCCAGGGCGCCCCGGTAGCCATCCAGCAGGAAGGCCTGCTTGGGTGACATCCCCAGCGCGCCGAGCAGATCGGCGCCCTTCAATCCTGCCGCCTCCGCTTCCGCCAGCCGCAGCAGACGGTCCACTTCTCGGCGGACCTGGCCCAGCATCATCAAGGGTTCGTCCCCATCCTCCAGCGCGGTGCGCAGGGCCCTGAGCGCCCCGGCTGCATCCCCCTTCTGCCAGGCACCGGACCAAGCGAAGGCCTTCTGGTCGGCCAGCCGGAAAGTGACCTGGTCTACCATGGCCTCGGTCACCCGCCGGTCCTCGGACAGCAGGTCCAGCACCTCCAGGGCGCGCTTGAGCAGGCCCGGGTGGCCGCCCTGACGCTGGGCCAGCATGGCCGCCGCGGCCCCCTGGAGCGACAGGCCCAGCCGCCGGGCCTCTGCCTCGATGAACGCGGGAATCTCCATCGCATCGAGAGCTCCAACCTTCAGGATCCGACCAGCCTTGGTCCAGTCCGTCCAGGGCTTCGCGCCAAGCGCCTTTCCAGGGGCAGCAGGAAGGGTCGTCCAGGCCACCAGCAGGAGGTTCACGCCTGCCAAGGGCTTCTCCAGAAGAGCCTTCACCGAGGGGGGCAGTTCCTTCGCGCGGGTGAAGAGGTTGTCAGCGGCGGGCACAATGACGGTGCGTGCCTCTGCGCCCAGGGGCGCCGCTTCCTGCAGGGCGGCCGTGACCTCAGGCCAGGGGCAGCCTTCGGAACAGACCGTGAGCGAGAAGTCCGCCCACTCGGGATCCACGTGCTTCTGCTTCCAGGCCTCCACTGCCTCACGGCGACCATCGCCATCCTCCCCGTGCAGCAGGGCGAAGCCTTGATTCAGCCAAGTGGCGGGCACGGCCATCAGTCGATGCCTTCCAGCAGCTGGGTCAGGAAGCTCTCGGCGAAGTCGTCTGCCAAGCTTTCCAGCACCTGCAGCTCGCGGCTGTCAAAGCTGGCGAAGTTCTGGTCCACCCGGTACTGGTTCGAGAAGGTGAGCCCGCGACGGGAGAGCACCACCACGCCCGTCTGGCCGTCAAGGAGGTCCACGCTGGCCACCACGGCCACCTCGACACGGGAGGCGGACCCGGCGCTGGCCTTGGCCTTGTCGTTGCCGAGGGTGAGTCCGATGGGGCGTGAGCTGTAGCTCTCCAGGGTTCCCTGGAGCACCCAACGGGAGGGCTCGCCCTGCGCCACCAGCCGCCAGGGGCTGGCCGCCACCACCCGGTTCTCCAGCGCCTTCGTGAAGCGATCCTCCAGCCCGAGCCGCGGCGTGAGGTTGCGGAACCGGGCCAGACGGATGGTCTCCCCCTGCTTCGCCCAGGCGGCGGAGCGCTGCTGGCGATCCAGACGGTGGTAGCCACAGCCGGTCGCCGACAGGCACACGACCAGCAGAAGGGAGGCCCCGAACGGAGAGGGCTTCACGGGTGGTACACGCCGACATAGGGCAGGTTGCGGAGCTTGCCGTCAAGGTCGAGGCCGTAGCCCACGACGAAGTGATCCTCGATAGTGAACCCGATGTAGTCCACGGGCACCTCGACCTTCCGGCGGCTGGGCTTGTCCAGAAGGGTGCAGATCTTCAGGCTCAGGGGCTCGCGATCCTTCAGCAGGTTGCCCACCTTGAACAGCGTGAGCCCCGTATCGACGATGTCCTCCACCACCAGGGCGTGGCGCCCCTGGATACTCCGGTCAAGGTCCTTGAGGATGTGCACCTCGCCGGTGCTCTCCATGCCGCCGCCATAGCTGGCCACCTGCATGAAGCTCACCTCGATGTCCAGGTCCATGGCACGGACGAGATCCGCGAAAAAGGGGAACACCCCGTTCAGGAGGCCGATGACCACGAGGTCCTTCCCGGCATAGTCCCTCGTCAGCTGGGCCCCCAGTTCCTGGACCCTGGCCCGGAGCTGGGCCTCGGTCACGAGGGGGGTGATTCGCGTTCGCATGGAGACTCCTACACCTGGGACCTGTAAGTCTAAATCCTTGTCCATTCAACCTCATGAGGCCACGCCGGGTCCATCCATAGACGGCGGATTCTCCTTGCGTCCTTCCGTCGGAGCCTAACATGATGGCAATAGCCACCTTGAGCGAGCCCCGGATGATCCAGACGGCCAACCCGACCGCCGATCGGACCCCCGATCCGGGCTCGCCGTACCACACCCCGGAGGTGCTGGCCTGGGTGGAGGAGGCCCAGCAGGGCGATCAGGCCGCTTTCGGCTCCCTGGTCCGGCTCTTCTCGAGGGACGTCTACGGCAAGGCCTTTTCCATCCTGAAGAACCACCAGGATGCGGATGACGTGGTGCAGGAGACCTTCATCCGAGTCTTCCGGGCCCTGCCCGGCTTCCGCTTCGAGTCCTCCTTCCGCACCTGGCTCATCACCATCGCCACCCGCCAGGCCCTGAACTACCGGGAACGCGTCACTAAAGAGTACGAGAGCCTCGATGGCCCGGAGGGCGCCCTCGAGCATCCGGCCCTCCGGGTGGATGAGACCCAGATCAGCTCGCTCATGGACCAGGAAGCCCGCCGCCTGTTCCAAGAAGCCCTGCCCAAGCTGCCCAAGCGGCAGAAGCAGGCCCTGATCCTCAAGCTCCAGCACGACTGGAAATACGAGCGCATCGCCCAGGAGATGGGCACCTCGGTGGGTAGCGTGAAGGCCCACATCTTCCACGCCATCCAGAATCTGACCCGCCATGTAAAAGGAGGCCGAGCATGACCCAGCCCCTCCCCATCCCCCCCGCCTGCGTTCCGACCATGGAGGCTGTCCTGGCCGACCCCCTCGAGCCGGGTCCAGAGGCCGAGGCCCACCTGAAGGTATGCCGGGTCTGCTCGGAGGTCCGCATCGCCTACCTCGCCCAGGAGGAGCACCCCGAAGTCCTGGCCTCTGCCGGATACTTCGAGCGCCTTCCTGATCGCATCCTCCGGAAACTGCCGGCCCGGCCCCGCCTGCACCGGCGCCTCGGTTTCTTCACCTGGGCCGCTGCTGCTGCCCTGTTGATGGCCGTGGGGGCCGGTGCCTTCTGGGCCGGGCGGGCCAACCGCACCCCCCTCGTGGAGGCCACCCTCCCCCGGACGCCATCGGAAATTCAGGAGGTCCAACCGGAAACCCCCTTCCTGGACCCGGAGGACGCCGTGTCCCAGCTGACGGCCCTGTCACAACAGGACGCAGATGCCGTGCTCCAGGCCCTCAGCGACCGGCAGGCCCACCCACCCGTGAAGAAGTGAGCTAAGTTCCCAGTGGAGTCTTCCATGTCCGTCCGAACCCTCCTGCTCCTCGCATTGACCGCCTTCACCCTGGGCGCCCAGGGCCGAGTCCGCCCTGAGCGGGCCTTCAGGGACTCCCCGGAGCGCCGCGCCGGACCGCGCCGGGAGCGGATCGTGGCCGTGCTCCACGAACTCCGATCCAGGAAACTCCAACGGTCACTCGGCTTGAGCGAGGAGAAGGCCAATGCCATCGCGGACCGCTGGGCCCTTTTCGACGAGGAATCCTCCTCCCGCCGGCTGCTGATGGGTCAGCTGCGCCACCAGATGAACACCGCCCTGATGGGCCCCGGCAGCGAGGACGACAAGAACCGGAAGCTGCAGCCCGTGGTGGAGGAGCTTGCCGCCCTCCGGCAGCAGCAGGAGGCCTCCCGGAAGCGCTTCGAAGAGGACATCCGGGGCTCCCTCACGCCGGCGCAGCAGGGTCGTTTCATCCTCCTGGTGGACGAGTTCCAGAAGTCCATCCAGGAAGCCATCCAGGAACAGCGGAAGGACAAATAGCCTAGCTTCCTAGACGACCAACCCACCCTTCCCCCTCCTGAGCAGGTGACCTGTGAAATGGATCGTCCTGGTGGCGGCTTCGCTGCCGGTCCTGGCCCAATCGAGTGCTGAGCTTCAGCCCACGCCCTCCCGGCCCCCTCATCTCACGCTCAAGCTGGGGGGACTGGCGGACAGCGCCGAGGGCCGGGACCTCCACGGCAAGCTCACCTGGAACCCGAGTGGGGTCCTTTCCCTTTTCATCTCCGGCGTCCGGTCGAACCTCGCCTCCACGGCCCAGGCCCCCAGTCCGGACGGGTCCTCCACCACGGCGACCACCACCAGCTTCGGCGGCAGCCATGCTTTCGGCGTTTTCGACCTCGGCTTGCGCTACGACCAGACAGACCTGTCAGGCCTGCTGGCCTACAAGCGCTACGCCTTCCAGCCCGCCCTCGATCTGGGCGCCTGGCGGCTCGGCTTCGAGTTCTCCACGCGCACTACGGAGTTCGATCGGATCAGCTTCACCAGCCGGCCCATCAACACGCCCACGGGCATTGTCTACGTGACGGGCTACGCGGACCTAAGGGTCACCGACCGGGGCATAGGCGCCAACCTTGATTACCTAGGCGAGGTCTGGCGCCCTTACTTCTCCTACATCCACTACGACTATGGGGCCCTGCACGGGGAGACCGATGTCAGCCGGATCCGGAACAGCTCGGGAGGTGTGAGCCCGGAGGTATTCCGGGCCCTGTCGGGCCGCCTGGTGGGTTGGCTCGAAAGGGTCGCGGCCTCGCGGGTGGGCTCCAAGGCGTCGCTCCTGGACTGGACGGCGACGGCAGGCCTGGAGGCCGACCTGAAGCACACCCGGTGGGGACTGGAGGCAACCCGTGACGTGGACCACATGACCGGGGAGAGCTCCGACACTCTGACCGGAACCGCCGGCTGGAAGGTCACCTCGAGGATCCTCCTGGAACTCCAGGTGGGGGCCACCCGCTCCGAAGCCTTCGGCACGGACCGCTTCGCGGGCCTGACCTTCACCTTCCGCACCCGGCCCGGGTTCTAACTCGCTGGCGCCTCCAGGATCACCGGAATCACCAGGGGTCGTGTCTGGGTGGTCTTCCGGATGATCCGGCGTAGGGCCAAGCGCAGCGTGTCGCGGATGGCCTCGCCGTTGTTGCGGACCACCATCGGCGCCTCTTCGTAGGCCTTCCGGGCCACGCCAGCCAGCAGCTCGGCATAGGCCTCGTCATCGGACAGCATCACGAATCCCCGGCTGAGGATGGTGGGCGTCGCCGCCAGCTCGCCTGTCTGGGGATCCACCAGCAGGGTGGCGAAGACGACGCCGTCCTCCTGGAGGATGAGGCGGTCCTGCACCACGCGGGCATCCACCATGTGGTCCACACCCTCGTGCACGAAACATTTGCCAACCGGGACCGCGCCCGGCATGTCCACCCGGCCATCCAGGTACAGGCGCAGGCAGAGGCCGCCATCGAGCAGGGAGATCCGCTCCGGCGGCCAGCCCAGGGAAGCCGCCAGGGCGCTGTGGGCCCGCAGGTTCCGGTAGGTGCCATGGACGGGCACCATCTGGCTGGGCCGGACGGCGCGGATCAGGTCGGCCAGTTCCTCCCGGCTGCCATGGCCCGAGGCATGGACGGGGCCCAGGCCGTCATTGGAAGTCTCGGCACCCAGGCGTTCCGCCGCATCAAGCATGCGCGAGATGGCCACCTCGTTGCCTGGAATGGCCCGGGCGCTCACCACCAGCCGGTCGCCGGGCTCCATGGGGAGGCCCTTCACCTCCCGCCGCAGCAACCGCGCCAGCCCGCTCATGGGCTCGCCCTGGCTGCCGGTGCAGAGGACCACCAGCTCACTCTTGCGGATGAGATGGGCATCCTTGACGTCCACCAGGAGGTCGTCGGGCAGGTCCAGCCGCTTAAGCGAGCGAGCCAGCGCCAGGTTTCGATCCAGGCTACGGCCCAGCAGCACCACTTGGCGGCGGAATTCATAGGCCAGGTCCACCACCGTCTGGAGGCGGTGGATGTTGGAGCTGAAGGTGGTGACGAAAAGCCGGCCCTTGGTCTGCTCGAAGGCGGCCTCCAGCCCTTCGCGGCACACAGCCTCCGAGGGAGAGCGCCCTGGCCGGCCCACATTCGTGGAATCTGCCATGAGTAGGCGCACGCCGGCGTCGCCCAGGGCCTGCAGCCGCTCGATGCCTGTGTGCCGGCCATCCAGGGGCTCGGGATCCAATTTGAAGTCACCCGAGTGCACCAGCACGCCCTGCGGGGTGTGCAGCGCCAGGGCGCAGGCATCAGGAATGCTGTGGGTCACGGGGATCCACTCGGCCTCGATCTCGCCGTCACCGACCTTCACGCGGCCATAGTCCTTCACCACATGCAGCAATCCCGTGTCCAGGCCGTGCTCACGGAGCTTGCCTTCCAGCAGACCCAGGGTGAAGGCCGTGCCATAGACGGGCACCGGCCAGCGGCGGAGGAAGTACGGCAGGGCACCGAGGTGGTCCTCGTGGCCATGGGTGAGCAGCACCGCCTGCAGCCGGCCCGCGAAGGGCTCCAGGTAGGCGAAGTCCGGCACGATGGAGTCGATGCCCGGCTGGTCATCGGAGGGAAAGAGCTGGCCGCAGTCCACCAGGAAAAGGCTGTGGGCGCTGTGCACCACCAGCGCGTTCATGCCGAACTCGCCGAGCCCGCCGATGGGGATCAGGCGCAACTCGTCGGCGGCGGGGGCCTCGGCCCAGGCTTCGAATTCAGACGCTAAGGGCATGACGATGGGAACACCTCGGGATGATGAAAGATGAGACTGCGGGTCGCGTCGAGCCACGTGGGGGGCGCGATCACTTCGGCGCGAAGGGCCGAGGCCAAGCCCACGCTGGTCAGGGCTTCAGCTGGCAGGACGCCCTGCCAGTTGTTCGCCAAGGTCTTCCGGCGGTGAGCGAAGGAGCGGTGGAGCACCTGGAGCAGGACCTTGCGCTCCGGCAACGAAGGGGCATCTCCGCGGGGCTCGAACAACACGACCGCCGAGTCAACCTTGGGTGCCGGACGGAAGGAGCCCGGCCCCAGCTTCACGAGCCGGGTCAGCCGGGCGCAGAGCTGGGCAAGCACGGAGAGCGGGCCGTAGGCCTTGGTGCCGGGCACACCCATGAGCTTCTGGGCCACCTCCAGCTGGAACATGAGCACCATGCGCTCCCAGGCGACGCCCTCGGTCAGCAGGCGGGCCAGGATGGGCGTGGCGGCGTTGTAGGGCAGGTTGCCGATCACGGACCAGGGCTCGCCTTTCGGCAGCGGGATCCGGACCGCGTCCCCCTGCAGCAGGTGGAACTGCGGACGGTCCCCGAACCGTGACTGCAGCAGTTCGCAGGCCTCAGGATCCAGGTCCACCGCCCAGAGCGGCCGGCCATCGGCCAGCAGGCGCTCAGTCAACACGCCCGGACCGGGGCCGATCTCCAGTAGGCGCGGGGCACCCGAGGCGAGCGCCGCCCCCACGAGGGTGGAAATGGCTCCCTCGTTCACCAGGAAATTCTGGCCGAAGGCCTTTTTGGGTCGAAGGCGGGCGATGGGTGAAGGATCCGGCACACCATAGCGTACCACCTCGACCCATCCACCATGAAAAGGGGCCCTTGCGGGCCCCTTGGGAACAGTTGATCCGGCGGCCTAGTGGATCGTGCGCCAGGTCCGGACCTTGGGGAACCGCTCGAGGCGGTTGCCCAGGATCGTCTGGAGCTGGATCGTGGTGAGGCTCTGCCCCGGGGCCGGATTGATGGCCGGAACCACCCCGGCCTGGAGGACGCCCTGGGTGCCGATGGTGACGAAGTCCGAGGCGACTCCGGTCCAGGTGAACTGGTTGCCACTGATGCAGGAAACATTCGTGCGAGTGTCCGCGACGATGGGATTCAAGGCATCGCAGATCAGGTTGGCGTAGGTTCTTCCGGCTCCGCCGATGCAGGGATCCGCGGCTTCCGGAGAGAAGTAGGAGTAGAACAGGGCCCCGGCGACCACGAGCGGGGAGTTGATGCCCTTGGGAATGAAGCCGCCTGAAGCTGCCGGGAGGTAACGGTAATACCCGAGCTGGGGTGTGGAGTAGTTGCCCAGGGAGTCATGGGGAGCCAGGTAGTAGGTCTCCGCGCCGGGGGTGATGAGCGGGTCGCCGGCCTGGATGGACGTGTTGCTCGGATAGGCATTGAGCAGCGAGCTCTCGGTGATGGCGCCATCTGTGTTGTCCCAGACCTTGTGGTCTTGGCGGTCGAAGACCACGGTCAGGCGGTGTTGGGTGGGGGATGGGTTGGTCACGGAGTTATAGAAGTAATCCAGCGGGTTGTTCCGGTCACCGCTGAGCATGGCCACACCTACGACAGCAGGTGAAGGCGCGCCACTCTTGCCTTGGCCCTGGAAGTTGCCCACCCGGAAGGGGGCTGGCAGGGTGCTGTAGATGGCATTCTTGCCGGTCGTGTCCTGGGCGACCTTTCGGACCGACCACTCCTCCAGGCTGGAACTGTCCAGACGGTAGCCGACATAGGGTGAAACCGCCGAGACGGCCTGCTTGCCCCAGGACCACAGCCCGCCCTTGTAGTCCATGAAGTAGCTGCGCTGGGCCATGCCCGAGTTGAGGAAGAACTCGAAGGGGACCAGCCCGGCGGAGATGGGTCCTGCCGTGGTGCCGGTCATGTCCACGGCCGCCAGCACCTTTCCGGTGTAGACGTCCAGGGCGATGATGGACCGGCCCAGGGGGGTCGGGTCACCCGCGGAATCAAGGAACCGGGCTTCCACCTCGGGGGTGCTGAAGCCGCCGCCGAGGAAGACGACATCGCGCAGGATCCCATTGAACATGATGCGGCCCAGGCCCGGCGTGCAGGTCGAGTAGCCCCAGTTCTTCAGGATGCTCCGGACGACGGCGACGTCGGGTCCGCCGGTCTCAATGCGCGTGTCCGGGAAGTAGGCAGCCTCATCCGGCACCAGGGACCACTTCACGGTGGGGTTGAAGGGGTCGTGGACGTCGAGCGCGTAGTAGCTGCGCCCGCCCTTGCGCAGGCCGATGATGGCGATGGCCCGCTCCTTGGTCTTGGTGGGATCGCTGCCGATGTCAAAGACGCCGTTCCCGATGCCGCCCGCTGAAGCCGGCAGGTCCAGGAAGTAGATCGAGGGCGTGCCGTCCACCATGAATCGGTGCGGGTTGGTGGGTACGTTGATGTAGTTAAGGTTGGCGAGGAAGTCCGTGGGCATGAAGCTCCACAGCTCATCCACCGCGCCGTTCACCTTCTCTTGGCCGGCGTTGGGATCGGGGGCCTGGATCGTAGTGACGTTGGTGACCTCGCCGAAGGCATGGAGCCAGCCCTGGTTGGTGCCGACCAGCAGCAGCCGGAACCGGTTCGTGATGCCGGTGGCCGTGGAGACCGTGCCACTGAGGGTGCTGGGGAGGTTCGCCTTCACGTCATCGAACTTGTACTCGAGGACCCCGGGACTGGAGTTCACGATGTCGCCCATGATGGTCGTTCGGTTCGTCGTGGGGCGGCCCGAGCCATCCAGGGTCGAGTTGGTCTCGCCGCCGGCGGCGAACTGGATGACCTGCTGCTTCGAGGCATCGGTGCCATAGCTCGTGGCCACGAAGTTCTTCAGGCCCACGGTCGCATCGGTGAAGGCGGTCCCCGTATCGGAGAAGTTGCTGATGCCGGGTTCCGGGTTGGCGTTGGTGCCGGGAATGCGGGTGAAGAGCTTGCGGGCACTCCACAGGCGGTTGTTGCGGAGGGCGTTGGCGGTGGACCAGATGGCCGTGGAGGCATCGACCGCGGTGGCCAGGTTGTCGGTCTTGTCGACGATCAGGGTCTGATCATTGACCTGCCGGGTGCCGAACATCATCAGGTCACCGGGCCAGATGGAGCCGCCGTTGGAGGGGGGACGGAACTGACCCAGGTAGACCTGCTTGCCATAGGCCGCGCCGATGAAGGGCAGGTTCGGGTTGCTGGTGGCGTTGGTGTTCGAGGGTCCGGTCGCTGAGAGAATGGCCTTGTCCAGGTCCGTCGCCAGCTTCTCGGGGCTGTTCGCGTCGAAGAAGTAGATGGAGCCGTCCTTCTTCTTGCCGGTGGTCGGATCGTTGGGATCGGGCTCCCAGACGAATGGAGTGAGGGTGGACACATCCGACCAGGAGGACAGGCTGGGATCGCCCAGGGCCGCCCCCAGGAAGAGGGCGCGCTTGGGGCTGACGCCGGTATCCTTGTAGCTGCCGTAGAGGCTCACGCCCACGGTCATGGTAGTGATGAGGTGGGGCTTGCTGAAGAGGGTGCTCCCGCGCTTGCCGAGGGCGAAGGGGAGGAAGCTGGAGGGGGAGCCGGACACGGTTCCGGTGGGGAGCAGCGGGTCCAGGTGGCCGGAGTTGATGGTTCCCAGGGCGGTATCCGCCATGTGGGCCGCGATGCCAGCGAAGGTGAACAGGTTCCAGTAGGAGCCGTTGCGGTCGATGCTGGTCTTCGAGGTGATGATCGACTGGTTGCCGGCCAGGGCGTTGATGGTGATCTTGCCGCCGGAGAGCCCCAGGTAGGGCGACCCGGTGTTGCCGTTGTTGGTGCCGGTGCCGTTGTTGTCGATACCGTCCGTGAACAGAATGAGGAAGTGGTTCATGCACTGAGAGGGGGCCTGGCTACCCGTCTCGAACTCGTTGAAGACACTATTGGGATCGGTGAACTGGGCCAGGGCACGGGCGGTCGCGTAGGTCAGGGGTGTGTTGTTGTTCGCGCACAGGGCGGCGATGCGGGTCATTCCGTTTATCGAGTTGCTGGGGTTGGTGCTGGTGTTGTTCAGTAGGCGCCAGCCGGAGTCGTTTCCGGTGACGGTGTTGGTAGTTGGATCCGTGGCGCTCAGCGTGGACTTGGAGTTGTTGTCGATGGTGGTGGCTGAACCGCCGTTGGCTTCGCCCGAGGGATCGAGGAAGCGGAAGGCCCAGATCACCTTGTCCTGGTACTGGATCCAGGTCTCGATGGCTGCCCGCTTGACGGCCTGCACCCGGGTGAAGGGCGGGATGACATTGGTGGTGGCCGCTTGGGAGACCTCGTTGACGTAGTTGCCGTCCAGGTCGTATTGCGGCACCGGCAGCGTGTCCCCGCTGGACATGTTGCCGTAGCCCTTACCCCAGTTCGAATTGCCCTGCCCGCCTGCAAGGGAGGCATCGAGCGCATCAAACACGATGTACTTCCCCGCGTAGGTGCCGTTGGAGTACTTGCCCGTGAAGAGCCAGTCCACGTAGCGGGAGTTGTAGTCCACGTGACTGAGGGTGGTGGTCAGGTTGGTGCCGTTGTCTCCACTTAGGACATAGGACCCATTGCTGAGCCTGTAGGTCAGGTCCAATTCCATGGCATTGCCACTGCCGATGGTGGTGGCGCCGCGGGTGACCGAATCCAGCACGGTCCGGGAGCTGAGGGGGTTCCCCGTGGAGGAACTGTTGGTGATCTTCCAGGGGATGGGCACGTCGATGGTGCGGAGCTTGCCCCCGTCGTTGTACTGGAAGCGGGCATGGCTGGCGGCACGCACCCAGTTCCGCACATCCGACGCCCCGGCGGTGGCACCAAAATACCCAGTGCTCGTATCTGCCGCGGCGGCATCAGTATTCGAGACGATGGATCCGTCCGGCTTGACAAGGGCGATGCTGTACAGCGTTCCAACGGTGCTTCCAGACAGCCTTGCGGTCACCGGGTAGACGGAAGAAGGCGGTTTGATTGCTGGCGCAGTCCAGGCGCCGCCAGATGAAATCGTGGTTCCTGAAGGGGTCACTGACCAGGTGACACCAGTATCGGTGGTCCCCCAGGAGGCCAGGGTGATGGCGTTTCCATTCCGGTCGGTGGCCCGCAGGCTCACGGTTGCCTGGAAGGTGTAGGCCGTCCCCGGATTGAAGACTCCCGGATTGCCCACCGCAGTGATGTTGGTGATGCTCGTGTACAGGTATTTCCGAGTGGAACCGGACCCCTTCTGCTCCCTCTGCTCCCCTGAGTTGTAGGGGTTGCTCATGCCTCCGCCCACGGTCACGTCCACCGTGGCGTAGACTGCGCTGTTCTCCTTGGAGGTCACCTTGATGGTGTAGGTGTTCACCCCCACACCCGCACTTGGATCCAGCGTGAAGTCGATGCTCCCGCCGTTGGCGGCGGTGGTGGAGGTCGGGTTGGGGAAGAGCGGGTGATACATCAGCGCTTCCATGGATCCCGAGAAGTCGAAGATGGTGATCACCTCGGGCTTCACCTTGGCGTTGCTGGATTGCTGGTAGAGGTCCAGGAAATCCGTGTTGCCGACCTGGAGGCGGGGATCCAACTGGGCCTGGAGCGGCAGGACCGTGGCGAGAATGGCGAGGTTCAGGAGGCCCTTGAGCAGGGGTGAGAGGAATCGGGAGCGGAAGGTCATGGCAGCACTCCTTGTCTAGTTTCCAACGGGGGTCGAGATCCAGGCTTCCTTGGAGTGGAAGAACCTGGAGGAGAGCAGCCCCGATCCCACCTGGATCTGGCTGTCCGAACGGAGGGCCCAGAGATCCGGGGCCTGCTTGGACTCCGTGCCCTGGGCAGGCGAGAAGGAGGCGGGACCGGTGCCCTGGCTCATGTTCATGATGGGGAGCTTGCCCATGCGGGTGAGGGCGACCGTGAAGCCCTGCGTGGTGCCGCTCACGGCACCGAGGACCATGTCCGCAGGCGGCGTCGGCAGCGTGGACGTTGGATAGAGGCCCTGGTCGATGGGGCTGTAGGCACGGCCGGCCAGTGTATCGTCCTGGGCCAGCTTGGTCTTCAGGTTGGCGAGACCGAGGGCGGTGCCTGTGGCGCTGGGGCTGTTCCTGCCATCCAGCCAGTAGACCGACCACTCGACCCCCGAGTCCGCCACGTTCCGCGCCATGGAGCCCTGGCGGCTGGTGCCGGAGATGGCAAGTTCCCGCATGGCGTTCTTGGACATGCCCATGGCAGCCACGGTGAGCAGCACCAGGAGCATGAGCGTCACGATGATGGTGATGCCCCCCGCCTGGGGGTCGTGCAGGTTGCGAACGGACTTGGACATCTGGAACCCCTAATTCATCGACAAGCCGAAGTGCCTGGGAACGATCACGAGACTTTGCGTGAAATCCTTGTAGGCCGTGGTGGTCAGTGGTGTGGCGGAGTATTCGGCGCGCTTCACGGCGGTGCGGGTGGTGATGTCCAGGCGCACCAGCGTCGGAATGGACCGGATCCAATTCTCGTTGCCCTGAGTGGTCTGGTAGTCCTGCCGCCCGGCCGTGGCCAGCTGGTCGTTCAACTCGCTGCGGATGCCATTGGTCCAGCCGGCAGCCAATCCGGTGTAGGTCTTTCCATACCCGGCCCAGGTCTGCCCCGAGTCGGCGCTCAAGTAGGCCTTGAAGCCGGCCACGTTCTCCGCGACGATCGACTCCTGAGCAGGGTCGGCCACGAACCCTGTGGCGTCATAGTTGCCCTGATCGCGGACGAGGCACGGAGTCCCCGTGGCCTTCTGTGGATCGAAGAGCTTCATCTTTACGCTGTAGCGCACCATCTGGGCAGGGCGGAAGAAGAGCACGTCGCTACCGATGATGTGCTTGGCCTTGGGCGGCGCGCCCGAGGGCCCGACGCCCGTCGAACCCACCGTCGGACTGGATCCGAGCGTGATGGTCAGGCTCTTCCCGGAAGGGGTGGGCGTACCCTGGACGAAGAAGGTCTCCCAGGCGTCCTTGAACACCACGGAGTAGCCCTGCTTGACCATGGCCGCGTACGACGCATCCTTGCAGTCGATCGTGAAGGTACTGTCGATGGCCGGATCGGGGGCGACGCCGGCGAGCACCAACTCCGCCGCGTTGCGGGCGAGGTTCTGGCCAGCGCTGCCACCGCCGGTGCTCCAGAGGGTGCCTTCAAAGGGCAGCGGCTCGTCCAGGTAGAAGAAGAGCTGGTCCGCTGAGGCGGGATCGTCGGCGGCCGCGCCAGTGACGGCCACGTTGGGAATGATGTAGAACGACGGGTTGGCCGTGGTCAGCTTGGGCGGCGAGGACAGGTCGCTCAGGTACATTCCGGCAGCGTTGAGATCGTCATAGAGGAGGTCGATCGACATGCGGTTCCGGCGGGCACTGGAAATGCCCTCACTGGAGGTAGACAGGTTGGTGACGCTGGATTTGAAGACGTTAGCCATGCCCGCCATCAGGATGCCGATGAACAGGACGGCCACCAGCAGCTCGACCAGCGAGAAGCCGGATGCCTGGGAACGACCCTGACTAGCCATGGAGGACTCTCCGGGTGAGTGTGACCGTGCGGGTGATGGGCGCGTTCGTGGTGGGGTTGACGACGTCGGCGAAGGCCACGGTGATAGTGAAATCCGAGATGCTGCCGGTGCCCCCCGCCAGGGCCGACACCGGAACTCGCCGCATGGTCACGCTGTAGAACGGAGTGCTTTCCGCGGGATCGGTGGAGGCCGTGATGGGAACCTGCCCCTTGAGATTGAACGTCAGGGGGGTGGCCAAGTTGGTCAGGTTCACGAACGTGAGGTTGGGGAGCGCGCCGACGACCTTGTACTGGCTGTCGGTGATGTTCAACCAGGAGAGGCGGCCCTCCATCTCGATGCGGTCCATCACGGCTTCACCCACCTGGATCGCCGTGGCCAGACTCTTCCCCCCTCGGGCGCCCTTCAGCGACATGACCTGGAGCAGGGTGAGGCCCATGACCCCAACCGCGAGGATGAACGCGGTCATCAGCATCTCAACTAGGCTGAAGCCCCGCTGGGCCCGCAAGGACCTCCTGCGCAACGCTTGCATCAGATCCTCCTCCATTTTCCGTCGCCGTTCGCGGCCCCGGGATTGTAAAACTTGTAGACCGTGGCGCCGTTGTTCTGGACCACGATCAGGCCCATGGCGCCACCAGGCACCGCAGCTCCCCCTGCCGTACTCACCACTTGGACCACGAGGCTGGTGTTGAACCGCTTGTTGGCCCCGCTGATGGTGACTTGGTTCAAGGCCCCCTGGAACAGGTTGTTGGCGGGAGTGAAGGCGGCCTGGAAGCTGGCATCCGACTTGAATGGCTCCACGGTGGCCAGGTCCTCGTTCTGCTTGCCCGAGCCATTGGCCTGCATGGCGTTGGTCCACCAGGCCGAGCCCGTGACGACGACGCCGGCATTCATGTACTCCCTGCTGCGAGAGGGGGAAAAGAGCACTGCGCAGGTTTTCTGGAGGTCCGTGGGCGCTGCAATGGTGGTCGTGACGGCGGTCTGAATGGCCAGCGAGGTCTGAGCGGCCGCCCCCCGCGCCATGAACAGGGTCGGTGCGGTGCCTGTGACGTCCCAGGTGCCCCAGGTCACGATGGCGACATCCCGCCCCGAAGTGGCCGCATATTTGTGGGCGTCCATAATGCCGCCCTCGATCTCGTCCAGGACGACCCGCACGGAATTGCCCCCTCGGTTCCCCAGCATCGACACGCCTGCAATCCCCAGGATGGCGACGATGGCCAACACGACCAGGAGCTCGATCAAGGAATAGCCGGAAGCGTCTGTACTGCCGGTGTGGGTGGTTGCCATGACAGCCTCGTTCTTGAAGAAGGATCGATTGAAGGGGATGAACGGGTAATCCTAATTTATTCCCTTTTATTTCAATAGATTATGAATTAAACAACCACCCCGGAATGAAATAAGGATGACATGTGTATACTTTTTATACATCATCCGAACTGGATGGGATCCCGGTCCAGGCTGATGGGGCCGGCCGGGTCCAGGGGATACCGAGCCAAGACCTCGCCCAGGGCGCCCCGCCCTCCCTTCAGCAGCAGGTGCATGCGCCAGCGATCGCGGATCCGCGGCACCGGCGCTTCCAGAGGACCCAGCACCCGTAGGCCAGGAACGGAGAGGCGCTGCCGGAAGGCGTCCAGGGCCTCCCGTGCCTCCCGGGGCGTATCGGCCTCGGCACGGTAGAGGGAGAGGGCGGTGAAAGGCGGATAGCCCAGGCCCTCTCGGAAGGGCAACTCGGAAGCGGCGAAGCCTTCGAAGTCCTGGGCCAGGGCATGAGTGATGGCCGGGTGCTCGGGCGAGTAGGTCTGGAGGATCACCCGACCGGGCAGCTCGGCCCGGCCAGCCCGGCCAGCCACCTGGGTGAGCAACTGGAAGGTCCGTTCCGAGGCGCGGAAATCCGCGACCTTGAGCCCCTGATCGGCGTTGAGCACGCCCACCAGCGTGAGCCCGGGGAAGGTGTGGCCCTTGGCCAGCATCTGGGTGCCAACCAGGATGTCCACCTGCCCGGCCTCCGCCGCCAGCAGGCCAGCCTCGAAGGAGCCGCGGCGGCGCGTGGTGTCGCGGTCCAGGCGCAGGATCCGGGCCGAGGGGAACAGCTGGTTCAGGTGCTCTTCCACCTGCTCGGTGCCCTCACCGACCCCGCGGAGGTGGTCGGCGCCGCAGTCGGGACAGGCCTCGGGCGGCACCGTCTCGTGGCCACACAGGTGGCACCTCAGCCGGAAGTCCCCGCGATGGTAGGTGAGCGAGATGGCGCAGTGCGGGCAGCCCAGCGTTCGTCCACAGGCCCGGCACATCCAAAAATTCTCATAGCCTCGGCGGTTCAGGAGCAGCAGGACCTGCTCGCCCTTGGCCAGCGTGCCCGTGATGGCCTGCATCAGCGGCGGCGCCAGGATGACCTTCCGGCGCACCTGCCGGTAGGCATCGCGAAGATCCACGATCTCGACAGAGGGTAGCGAAATGCCCGCGGGCCGCTCTCTCAGCCTGAGCAGCTTGTATCGACCGATCTGGGCCGCCTGCCAGCTCTCAAGGCTCGGCGTGGCGCTGCCTAGCAGAATGGGACAGTCTTCGAGCTGGGCCCGCTTGATGGCCAGGTCCCGGGCATGGATGCGCGGATGCTCCTCAGACTTGTATGAGCCCTCATGCTCCTCATCCACGACGATGAGGCCGATGTCACGCAGCGGCGCCAGCACCGCATTGCGCACCCCCACGAAGAGGTCGGCCCCATTGAAGAGCAGACGCACCACGTCGCCATGCTTTTCACCGGCATTGAGACCCGCATGCCCCACTGCAACCCGGCCGGGGAAGCGCGCCTCCAGGCGGTCGAGCAGCCGCGCCGTGAGCCCGATCTCCGGTACCAGCCAGAGCACCCGGCGCCCTTCCGCCAGTACCCGCTCAGCCAGGGCCAGGTAGACCTCGGTCTTGCCTGATCCCGTCACGCCCTGCAAGAGGTGCACGCCGAAGGTTCCGGTTGCCACGCTCTCCAAGGCAGTCTGCTGCTCAGCAGTCAGGGTCACCGTCCGGTCCAGCCCCGCCTCGCGGCGTTGTCCGAGCAGGTCCACCCGCTTCATCCGCTGGATCAGGCCCCGCTTCTCCAGGGTGCCCAGGACCGACGCGCCGACCTCTGCCGATGCCAGCAGCTCCGGTTCCATCAGGGCGCCCCCCGCGTCCTCCAGGGTCAGCAGCACCTTGGCCTGTGACGGCGTCACCCGGGGCGGGTGGGGTGCTCCGGTGAGGCGAACCTCGGTGAACCCAGAGCCACGCAGCGCAGAACGGTGCAACAGCGTGGGCAGGATGGAGGGATCACGGTGCCAGGCCACACCGAGGTCGGTCAGAACTTCCCAGGCATCCCGCTCCCGCTGGAAGGACAGCCGCTGGCCGTCCTCATCAGCTTCCCAGTTGGGAAGCATGGAGGAGGGCAGGCTCAGGGGCAGCAGGTGGGCTTCCAGGCAGCCGTAGTAGCGGGCAGCGAAGGACTGCAGCTCCCGCAGCTTGGCCGGCAACAAGGGAAAGGGATCCAGCACGGCCTCGATGGGCCGCAGCTTCGCCGAAGGTGGCAGCAGATCGGCCCCCATCGCCAGCCCCACGGCCAGGCTGTTCCGTACCTTCACCTGCACCCGTACGCCCTCGGGCAGACCCTGCGGCGCCAGGTAGGTCAGCGGCGGCAGGGGCCGGTTCAGCTGGACGCGGGTGGGAACGAAGGCCATGGGTGGCCAGGATACACTTGGCCGGTGATCATCCTCGGCCTCGAATCCTCTTGCGACGACTGCTCCGCCTCCGTGGTGGAGGAGACCTCTACCGGCCCGGTGCTCCGATCCCTGGTGCGGGAAAGCCAGGATGCCATCCATGGCCCCTTCGGGGGCGTGGTCCCCGAGCTCGCCGCCCGGGAGCACCTGCTACAGGTGCGGTCGGTGATTGCGGGAGCCCTCGCAGAAGCTGGCGTTGGCCTCCAGGACCTGGATCGCATCGCGGTGACCCGGGGGCCGGGCCTGGTCGGCAGCCTGCTGGCCACCTTCAGCGCCAGCAAGGCGGTGGCGTGGCGCCACGGGATCCCCTGGGTGGGCGTCCATCACCTGCTGGGGCACCTCAACGCCGCCCGCTTCTCCGCCCCTGACCTGGCCTTCCCCGCGCTGGTGCTGCTTGTCTCGGGGGGGCATACCCACCTGTATCTCGCCCTGGACTGGACCTCGCTCCACCTGCTCCAGAAGACCCGCGACGATGCCGCTGGCGAGGCCTTCGACAAAACGGCACGGATGCTGAACCTGGGCTATCCAGGCGGCCCCCTGGTGGATGCCTGCGCCCGGGCGGCGGCCAGGGCTGCGGATCCCTTCACGCCGCCGAAATTTCGGGACGGCAAGGCCTCCTGGAGCTTTTCCGGGCTCAAGACCGGCGTGAAACTGCGGGTGGAGCGGAATCCCCGCCTGGCCGAGGCCGGAGCCACCGACGCCAACGTCCAGGGGCTCTGCCGAAGCCTCCAGGAGGCCATCTCCGCCTGGCTATTGAAGCCCATTCCCGACCTGGCCCAGGAGCATGGCGCCTGTAGCCTGATCATCAGCGGTGGGGTGGCCTGCAACTCGAGGCTGCGAGCCGAGGCCGCCACCATGGCTGCCCGTCAGGACCTTCGGCTCGCCCTCCCGGAACCGCGCCTGTGCACGGACAACGGGGCCATGATCGCCGCGGCGGGAGCCCTGCTGGCGGCCGACTCCGAGCCCTGGAGCCAGAACGCCGATGCCGATTTGAAGCTGGGAGCCTGACATGGAAGTCACGCGCGAGGATGTCCTGAGGTGCGCTGCGCTGGCCCACCTGAGCCTCCAGGAGGACGAGGTCGAGCCCATGCGGCTGGCCATGGCGCAGATGCTCTCCCACGCCGCCAGCCTGGATGAGCTGCCCCTGGATGGGATCGAGCCCTTGCTCCTGGGCCATGGGCAGCCCCTGCCCCGGCGGGAGGATGAGCCGCGGAATGGCTTCACGCAGGCTGAGGCCCTGGCCAATGCCCCGGCGCAGGACCGAGGTTACTTCGTGGTGCCGAAGGTGCTGTAAGCGAGGTCAGGACCTACCAGTCCCCACCCCCGGAGTCGCCACCGCCAGAATCACCACCAGAATCGCCCCAATCGCTCGATCCGGAACTGGACTCGCCCCAGTCGCTGGAAGAGCTGTCCGAAGCGCCGCCGGTCCAGCCATCACCACCGTCAGAACGGTCGTGGCGGTGGCCGCCACCCATCATGCTGCCGAGCATCATGCCGGTGAGCAGGCCGCCCATGCCGCCGCCTGGGTTGCCGTAGCCCCCCTGCTGCATGGGGATGGAGCCCTGCATGGGACCATCCAGTCCCAGCTGCCGGCGGGCCGAGGGAGGCAGCTCCTCGTCCTTGAGGGACTGCAACCCCGCCAGGGCGCCGCAGTAGCCGCAGGTCCACTTCACGGACCTCAGGCCATCCCAGTCCTGCTTCATCCGATCCCCCGAGGCACCACAGGCGGGGCACTTGGGATAGGGACACGGGAAGGTGTGGGGTTCCAGGGGGCCGGTGGGCAAACCTCGGCGCGAGGCGCCCAGCTGCTCTGGGCGGTCCTGCCGGCCACGCATCGCGAAGTAGATCACGGCACCGATGATGAGAAGGATGACGAGCATCGTCATGGGAACCCCCAAGGCATCCAGGCTACTCCGGTAACACCACCCAGGAGTAGGCGCTGGTCTTCGGAAGTCGGCCAACCGCCGTCCAACCTCGGGCTGTGAACGCCGACCCCGCGGGAACCGCAGTCAGGCTGTCCCCCGAAGGCCGATCCATCCTGGCATTATCACCCCATGCAGCCACGCATCCCGATCCCAGCCCACCGGCCCTGGCGCGTGCTGGGCCTGATGTCGGGCACCAGCGCCGACGGCGTAGACGCCGTGGCCATCGAGGTGGATCCCGGCGCCTTCGAAACGGGCCACCCGTTCCGTCGCCTCCTGGGCCACCTCAACCTGCCCTATGCCGAGGGGCTCCGCGGGCAGGTGCTGGAAGCCGCTTCCAACCGCATGGATCCGGCCGGTCTCTGCGTCCTCCAGCGACGGCTAGGCGACCACCATGCCCTGGCAGCCCGGCAGCTCTGCGACACCCTGGGTCTCCTGCCCGACCTAGCCTCCCTGCATGGTCAGACGGTGCAGCACCACCCGGCGCAAGGCGCGAGCCTGCAATTGGCGGACCCCTACGTGCTGGTGGAGGCCCTGGGGTGCCCCGTGGTCTGGGACCTCCGCCGCCGCGACCTCGCGGTGGGCGGACAAGGTGCGCCTCTGGTGCCCCTGCCCGAGCGTTGGCTGCATGGCCCCGGGCCCTGGCTGGCCCTCAATCTGGGCGGCATCGCCAACCTGTCGATGTGGGACGGGCAGGCCACCCGGGCCTGGGACACGGGACCCGGGATGTCCCTGCTGGATCTGGCGGCTCGGCAGTGGCTGGACCTCCCTTTCGATCCGAACGGCGCCCACGCCACGGGGACGGTCCTGGCGCCCCTCCTGTCCAGGTGGCTGTCCCACCCCTATTTCCAGGCCCCGCCGCCCAAGTCTACCGGCCGGGAGGTATTCGGCGCGGCCTGGTTCGAGGCGGAGCGCAGCCTCCTGGAGGCCCTGTCCCTGCCGGATCGGCTGGCCACCTTGGCGGCCTTCACGGCCACCAGCATCGCAGTGGAAGCCACCCGCACCCGACCCTGGCCCGAGGGTCTGAGGGCCCTTGTGAGCGGCGGCGGCGCCCGACACCGGCGGCTGCGGGCGGAACTCGCCGAGCGCCTTCAGCTGAACCTGGAGGATGATCTCGACTTCCCTTCAGGGGCCCGCGAGGCCGTGAGCTGGGCCCTGCTGGGTGCGGCCTCGGCCATGGGCCTCCCCGGCCACCTCACCGAAGTCACGGGCGCTTCGCAGGCGCGGGTCCTGGGGAGCTGGGTGTGGCCGTGAGGTGGGGCCGCTGGATCGACCACCTGCCTCTGTGGGTGGCTCTCGGGGCCACTGTATCCACGGGCATCTACGAGCCTGGTGAGCTCATGGTCATGGCGCTGCCGCTGGTGGCGGCGGGCGTCGTGGAGACCTTCCGCTGGGACCTAGGACGACACCACCGGTGGCTCGAGGTCGGGGCCTTGATCTTCTTCCTCGCGGACCTGGCCCGGGGTCGCGGACTGTTCTATGTGGCCATCCACACCCTGTTCATCCTGGCCGGGGTGCGGCTCATCCTTCCCAGGGAGCCCTCCCAGAAGCGCCAGCTGCTGTTGATGGGTTTCCTGCTGTTCCTGACCACCGCCATCGGGGCCACGGATTTCTACTTCCTGCTCTGGACCCTGGCCTGGTCCATATCTGCCACGCTGGCCCTGTTGCAGCAGAGCTGGGAGCCCTCGGCCGCCCTCCGGCGTGGCGCACTCATCCGCCCTCCCTACGCCAGGGTTCCGGTCTGGCTGGGAGGGGCCCTGCTGCTGGGCTGCGGATTCTTCGTCATCATGCCCCGCCTGAGCCTGGGCTTGCGTCCCGGCGCCTTCCTGGGTGTGACCCGGGGCTTCGGGCGGGCCGGGATGGGTGACCGGCTGGATCTTTCGGGGGCCGGTCCCATCGAGCCCAATCCGGAGGTGGCGCTGCGGGTCCTGCCCCCAGCCGGACTGGATCCGGCCACGCATCCGGAGTGGATGCGGGGACTGCTCCTCCTCCGCGGCATCACCCTGGAGTCCATTCAGGGTTCCCGCTGGGATGCCTCCGGCCTCACGCCCCCACTCCCCTTCGCCCCACCAGGACCCGGGACAGACGCCACGGCCGAGTTCCTCTTTTCCCCAAGCCCCCAGGGCATCCTCGCCCTCCCGGCAGGCGTGAGCCGCCTGGCCCCCTCCGAGCTTCTGCTCGCACGGGGTCCGGGAGCCAGCATCCGATGGCGCTTCCAGCGGGAGCGCACCGTGCCCCTGACCGTGGCCTGGAACCCGCTGCTGCCCGATCTGCGCGAGTCCCACCTCTCACCCCGCCGGCTGGAAGTGCTCACCCGGATGGAGCCCGAGCATGAAGCCGCCCGGCGCGCGAGCTTCCGATTCACGCCCGGGTTCCTGCCCACTCGGCAGCTGGCCCAGACTTTGGAAACCAACCTCCGGCGCTATTCCTACACGCTGGAAAATCCGTCCGGAAAGGCCCCCAACCCGCTCGAAGACTTCCTCGAACGCAGCCAGGCGGGTCATTGTGAGTATTTCGCCTCGGCCATGGCCCTCATGCTGCGCGCCCGCGGTGTGCCGGCTCGCGTGGTGAACGGCTACCGGCTGGGCACCTGGATCCCGGAAGGAGGCTACTTCCGGGTGAGCCAGAATGAGGCGCACAGCTGGGTGGAGTACTGGCACGAGGGCCGCTGGTGGACCTCGGACCCCACCCCCCAGGGGCCGGTGGCAACCGGTGCCATGAGGAACCTTGGCACGTGGGAACGGTGGCTCGATGCCCTCAGCTACCGGTGGGAGCGCTATGTCGTGCGGTTCTCCGACCAGGATCAGCTGGTGGGCCTCTCCTGGCTGCAGGAGCGGATCCAGGGTTGGCGGTGGCGCTGGAAGACCCCGCCTCCCTTCGTCCTGTTGAGCCTTGGCATGGTGGTGGCGGGCTGGCTGCTTTGGCGCACCCGCGACCGGTGGCGGCCGGACGCGGACAACCCAGGCCGGATCCGGATCCTGCGACCGCTCATCCATTCCGTCCGGGCCTGGGCCTCTCCCCATCCCGGGGAGACAGCCAGGTCGTGGCTACTTCGCCTGGGCAGGCTACGGCCCGAGCGGGCGGCCGCCCTGCTGCTCCTCGCGGATGCCGTGGATGGGCTGGCCTATGGCTCAGGAAACCCTGCGGCCTCCGCCCTGGCGAAGGAGGAGGCCGTGGCCTGGCGCGGGTGGAAACCTACTCCTTCGTGAGCTTCTCGAAGGCCTTCATGAGCTCCATGGGCAGGGGGAAGACGATGGTGCTGTTCTTCTCCACCGCAATCTCCGTGAGGGTCTGCAGGTAGCGCATCTGGATGGCGGTGGGGTTCTGGCTGATCTTGTTCGCGGCCTCCAACAGCTGCTCCGAGGCCAGCAGTTCGCCTTCGGCGGCGATGACCTTGGCCCGCTTCTCGCGCTCGGCCTCGGCCTGCTTGCCCATGGCCCGCTGGATCTGCTCGGGCAGGTCCACGCTCTTGAGCTCCACGCTGCTCACTTCCACGCCCCAGGGCTCGGTGGAGCGGTCGATCATCTCCCGCAGGCGCAGGCTGAGCTTCTCGCGATCCGCCAGCAGCTCGTCCAGGCTGACCTCGCCCAGGAGCGAGCGCAGGGTGGTCTGGGCGATCTGGCTGGTCGCGTAGTAGTAGTTCTCCACGCCGAGGATGGCCTGTTTGGGATCGAGCACCTTGGAGTAGACGACGGCGCTGACCTTCAGGCTGACGTTGTCGCGGGTGATGATGTCCTGGCTGGGCACTTCCAGGACGGTGGTGCGCAGGGAGACGATGACCGCCTTCTGGATGGGCCGCCAGATGAAGACCAGGCCGGGGCCCTTGAGGGTGTCACCCACCTTGCCGAGGGTGAAGACCACGGCCCGCTCGTACTGGTTGATGACCTTGAGGCAGCTGAGGGCCCAGATCAGGGCGAAAATGACGAGGGGGCCGAGCAAACCGAATGAAGCGAGGAGGGCGTCCATGGTGGCTCCAGGTAGGTCCCCATCATGGCATCAGAAACAGAATGAAAGACAACCCGAATCTCAGCTATGATCAAGACGCCTTTTTACAGGAGTCACCATGCGCCGCCTCATTCTTTCCCTTCTCCTGGTCGCCGGAACCTCCCTCATGGCCCAGTCCGTTCGCATCAATGGTGGACTCCAGGTGGGCCTTGGCCTGCCCACCGGTGACTTCGCCGATAAGAAGACCTCGGATGGTGAGTTCCTGGGCGCCAACGACGGGCTCGGCCTCCACTTCGGGGGCCACCTCGACTTCAACTTCACCCAGCACCACCAGCTCCGCCTCATCGCCAACATTAACGGGTTCGCCAGCAAGAAGCAGGACATCTACAGCGCCGGCTACTACGATGGCACCCGCCAGAACGCGTTCGGCATCAGCCAGTTCGGCGCCGACTATGTCTACAATGCCGGCACCCCCTCCCGTGGCGGCTACTTCCTGGCCGGTCTGAACCTGAACCAGGTGAAGGCGAAGGCCGAGTACTCCGACTACCCCGACCCGGAAATCACCCAGTCGGGCCGTGTCGGCATCCGCATTGGCGGCGGCTACAACTTCAACCGGCTCTTCAGCCTAGAGGGGCACCTCAACAGCGTTGCCGTGGACAAGTCCGGTCCGGACGGACTGGGCTACGATGCCATCACCTGGGTGTCTGTCAGCGCCGTCTTCCGCTTCGGCCGCTAGGCTACTTCCGCACGAAGGGATTGGTCTCCGCCTCCACCTCCAGGGTGGTGGCGGGGCCATGCCCCGGAATGACAAGCGTCGCGCCGTCCAAAACGTAGAGCTCCCGCCTGATACTCTGCTCAAGCAGGTCCCGGCTGCCGCCCCAGAGATCGGTGCGGCCCACGCCGCCCCGGAAGAGCGTGTCACCCGCCAGGAGCACCTGCCCCTTTGTGAAGGCGCCATGGAAGCAGCAGGAGCCGGGGGTATGACCCGGGGTGTGCAGCGTCGTCAGGTCCAGGT